>Ga0055453_10000141_pt1 | contig 10010 bp, 12 predicted proteins | sample Goodyear_PhragA__FD_57741 | JGI IMG/M metagenome (GOLD analysis project Ga0055453, IMG submission 57741) | Wetland microbial communities from San Francisco Bay, California, USA, that impact long-term carbon sequestration - Goodyear_PhragA_D2 | ecosystem: Environmental > Aquatic > Marine >... | reverse complement strand
TCGATCGATCGGACGGTCTTGAGCGGCAGCGACTCGAGGTCCTGGTCGGTGATGACGACGTACTCGCCGGGGGCGTATTCGAAGCCCTTCACCGTGTCAGCCCGGGAGATGATCTCCTCCTCCACGGGGCAGAAGATCTTCATCTGGATCCGGGACAGGTCCTCGTCATGGAGCATGTTGAAGCTGACGCCGGCCCGTGATTCGGTGGCCACGTAGAGCTTCACCGGGATGGTCACCAGGCCGAACTGGATGGCCCCCTTCCACATTGAGCGCGCCACGGCAGGTCCTCGTGCGTCGACTCCGATACCCGGCGGAGTCGGGACAGGACGATACCACCCGATCGCAACGGAGCGGCTCAGCGGCGCGACCGCCGAGTTGCGAACGCGCGACGACTTCCGACCTCAGCTCCGCCTCAGCTCGAGGTCCGAATGCCCGCCTCGGCTCGCGCAACCTGCTCGACGACGCCGTTCCGAAGGGCATCCAGGCCGGCCCAGACCTGTTTGGTGGCGTTGCCGATGGAGGTCAGCTGGCTCTTGAGGTTCCGGATCTGGTCCAGCTGCTCGCGGATGTTGGTCAGGGCCGCGCTGATCGCCGTCGTGTCCGTCTCGGTCTCGCCGGCGGCGAGAGCCGCCAGCGCGAGGTATCGGGCCAGCCGCACCGCCGCCTCGAACAGCGCCGGTTCGATGGCCTCGGGATCCAGGACACACCAGACATCGTCTCCCCGGACGTCGAACGGGGCGATTCCCGCTGGAGCGTGGGCCGGGGTGAAGACCACCAGCGCGACGCTCGCCCCCCGATTGGCCTTGGCGTCCCGCAGCTCGGCCCGCATCTGCGGCACCGAGACCACCCGGTCCTTGGCCTCGACGACGACCCGAACGTCGGCCCCGCGGGTCAGGCCCGCGTTGATCGTCAGCACGAAGTCGCCCTTCTTCGACTTGAGGGTGGCTCCGGCGTCGTTCGAGGTCCGGTCCAGGAGGTCCCCGCCGCCACGGGCGATCGCGCCGAGGAGGCCTTCCACGAGGTCTTCGAAGTCGACGCCCTTGGCCGCGGAGCGCGAGCGCTCGTCGGAGCGGGCCGCCTGGGCCGCCTGGAAGGCGACGAGTCGCTCCTCGATCTGCTTGAAGCCGGCCGCGACCTCGGCCCGGAACGTGCTCAGCGGCGAGCCCGCCCGGGTCGGGTCGAGGAGCGTCGCGAGCCGGGACGCGTCGCCGTCGAAGTAGGTCTCGAGCATTGTCGCGAGGCGACCAAGGGCCGAATCCTTGCGGGCCGGGTCGAACAGCTCCCGGACCGTGGCCTGGAGCTTGCCGCGGTCGCCCAGGAAGGCCTCCAGGGTCCGCGGCAGCCGACCGTCGCCATCGCCGAAGTTCGCCCGGAGGGTCTGTTCGAGCGCCTCGGCCGCCCGCTCGGTCATGACCCGCTGGCCCTCAGCCAGGCGGTCGAACTCGGCCCGCACGGCGTCGACGTTGAGGGTCACCCCGACGCTCTGGATTGCCAGCAGGCCGATCCGCATCGCCCGCTCGGCGAGGATGGCGTGGTCGTCCATCGGCTGGTCGGCCAGCCAGGCGGCCAGGCCGGCGTCGGCGACGGTCAGGTGGTCGATGACGATCCGATCGGCGGCGACGTGGACCGCGGGCTCGGAGCGAGTCGGGAGGGCGACGAGTCGGGCTTCCATGGCGCGCATCCTCGATGCGCCCCGTGCCACCTAGCGTGGCACGGGCGATTCGATCGCCCGTCAGCTGCCCCGGTACGTGGTCATCGAGTACGGCGCCAGCAGCAGCGGCACGTGATAGGAGCGGCCGACATCGTCGACCCGAAGCTCGAGCGTCAATCGCCGGAAGAACCGGTCGTCACCGGAACCGGGGCCGCGGGCGCCGGCAAGGTTGAACTCGAGGCGGTAGACGCCCGGCGACATCGGCCGCCCCAGGAGATCGCGGATCCGGCCATCGCCGTCAGTCAGGGCCTGGGTCAGGCGGATCGGCCGGTCGTCCTCGCCGAGCTTGTAGAGGATCACGTGGATGCCCTGAGCCGGCAGGCCGGCCTCGGTGTCTAGGACGTGGGTCGAGATCGTCGGGCCGGTGGGAATGGCGGGTGATGCGGTCTGCGGCAGATCGGGTGTTTCCGGGCCGTTGCTGGCCACGTATCCTCCGGGCATGGGAGTGCTGAAGATCTCGGTCGGAGACGACCTCCACTTTAGCGCCCGCTGGGAGGCGGCCGCGCCGGCGACGGTCGAGGCGATCCGGCGGATGCTGCCGATCGATTCGCGGCTGATCCACTGCCGCTGGTCGGGCGAGTCGACCTGGATCCCGTACGGCGAGTTCCGGCCCGGGATCGACTACGAGAACCACACCTCGCACCCGGCGCCGGGGATGCTGGCGATGTACCCGGGCGGGATCAGCGAGTGCGAGATCTTCTTCCCGTACGGCGCCTGTACGACGTCATCGAAGGTCGGCCAGCTGGCCGCCAACCACTTCGCCTCGATCGTCCCCGACGAAGGCTGGCAGGATCGGCTCCGCGAGGTCGGCCGGCGGGCACTCTGGGAGGGTGCCCAGCGGATCCGGATCGAGGAGGTCGAAGGGCCATGAACGCGCTGCAGCTCGACCTGGTGCCGATCATCATCACCGGCGGGGCGATCCTGCTGGTCCTGGCGTTCTTCCTGACGCGGAGGAAGGACTGATCCGGCGCCAGGCCATGGTGGCCGACGCGTTGGGCTCGGCGCCGTGACCGACCTCCTCGTCCTGGGCGGGACGGTGGTCACCGCTGCCGGCTCAAGGCGGGCGGACCTTGCGGTCGAGGGCGGACGGATCATCCGGGTCGAGCCCGATCTCGGCGGGCTCACGTCGGCTGCGGGCGAGGTCGTCGATGCGACCGACCTGCTGGTCCTGCCGGGGGCGGTCGACGTCCACACCCACACCCGGATCGGCACCGACGCCGAGCCGGATCGGTTCTTCCAGGATTCGGTCGCCGCCGCGTTCGGCGGCACCACGACGTTCCTGGCCTTCAACAACCCGGGGACCGGGTCGTCGCCGGCAGCCGAGCGATCGCTCCTCGCCGGGTTGCGCGAATGGCGGTCCGCGACCGAGGCCGACAGCGCGATCGACTACTCGCTCAGCGTCGCCTTGTCCGGGCGGATGGAGGATCCGGTCGCCGAGCTGCCGGCGATGGTCGATGCGGGCGTCTCGACGGCGAAGGCGTTCATGGTCTTCGACTTCCGGCTCGACGATCGTCGGCTGTTCGAGGCGATGCGAGTCTTGGGCGAGCGGGGCGGGATGCTCCAGGTCCACTGCGAGGACCCGGTCGTCATCGACGCCGCCGTCGCTTCAGCGTTGCAGCGTGGTAACACGGCAGCGCGCTACCACGCTGAGACGCGGCCGGCCTACGCGGAGGCGGTGGCCACGGCTCGAGCGATGGCCTTCGCGCGCGCCGCGGATGCGCCCGTCCATGTCGTCCACCTGTCGTCGGCCGAGGCCTTGCGGCACGTCGCCGAGGCCAGGGCGCTGGGCCTGCGGGTCTCGGCCGAGACCTGCCCGCACTACCTGACGCTCACCGACGAGCGGTACGCCGCCGCCGACGATCTCGAGGTCGCCAAGGTCGTGATCTCGCCGCCGCTCCGGACGGCGGCCGATCGCGACGCCATGTGGGCGGGCCTCGCCGCCGGCGACCTCGACCTCATCGCCACCGATCACGTCCCGGATCGGGCCGCGATCGAGAAGGGTGATGCTCGGCGGGGGTTGCCGTTCGACCGGATCAGCAACGGGGCGCCGGGCATCGAGACGCTCCTCACGCTGGCGTACTCGGAAGGCGTGGCCCGTGGGCGCTTCAGCGTCGAGCGTCTCGTCGACGTCCTCGCGACGACACCGGCCCGACGGTTCGGGCTGCGCCGGAAGGGCTCGATCGAGGTCGGCAAGGACGCCGACCTGGTCCTGTTCGGCCCGACGGCGCGGCGGGCGATCCGGGCGGTCGACCTTCACCACACCAGCGACTACACGCCGTACGAGGGGCTCGAGGTCAGCGGCGAGGTTCGGTCGGTGTTCGTCCGGGGCCGGGCGATCGTTCGTGACAGGGCATTCGTCGGCGAGCGCAGCTATGGTCGGTTCGTCGAGCGCGAGGGCGCCGGCGAGTGAGGAGGTTTCGATGGTCGACAGCGGCGAATCGGTGACGATCGCCTACTACTATCGCACCAGGTGGGGGGCCCACGACGAGTTCGTCGGGCTGTTCGATCGGAACCACTGGCCGATCCTCCGCGAGCAGCTCGCGGCCGGTCGGTTCCTCGACGTCTCCGCGTCCAAACCCCGGTTCCACGGCGACGGCCGGGCCGACTGGGACTTCATGGTCACGATCACGTACCGCGACTGGGCCGAGGTCGAGGCCCATGCCGCCGCCGAGATCGCCCGTCGCCTCTTTCCCGATCAGGAGGGGTATCGCGAGGAGGAGCGGCGACGGTTCTCGCTCCTCGAAGCCCACTGGGACGTGGTCCTCGAGCCGCACCGCCTCCCCGAGAAGTGACGAGCGCCGGATAAGCGCCGCGAGCGATGCTCGCGGCGTGGACGACCCGACCCTCGGACTCGCCCTTCGCCGGGTCCGCCTCGGTCGGCGTGTCACGGGCGACGTTGCCGCTCGTGCCGGCGTGTCACGGGCGACGTACTCGGAGATCGAGCGCGGCCATCTCGACGGCGTGACGCTGCGAACGCTCCGGCGGGCCTGCGAGGGCCTCGACGTGCGGCTGAATCTCGTGGCCCGGTGGCGCGGTGGCGACCTGGACCGGCTCCTTCACGGTCGCCACGCGGCGATGGGCGAGGCGGTTTCGGATCAGTTGGGCCGGGTCGGGCTCGAGGTCGCGCCCCCGAGGTGTCGTACAACCACTTCGGCGAGCGCGGGGTCATCGACCTCCCGGCCTGGCATCCCGAGCGTCGGGCGCTGGCTCGTCGTCCGGACTTGGGCCAGTTCGGCGGCGGCAGGTTGGTCCCTGTTCTGCGGTGGGCGGAATCGGACCAGATGCGGTCCGCCTGGGGTCTGGGCGTTCCCGGCGACTTCGCTCGAGGCGGCCGTGGGGCCAGCGGTGTGTCGAGGAGCGCAGTTGGGCGGTCAATCGAGAAGTGCGTAGGCGCGCGGGGTCAGGAACTCCTCGAACTCGTCCGCCATGACGAGGGCGTCGAGGACGGCCGCCGCCTCGGGGAGATGGCCAGGCCCGACAGCGGCGGCCTCGATCGCGGCCTGCTCCTCCTCCCGGATCGCCCGGTAGCGATCGGCAGTCAGTGGGCGGCCGTCGTCGAGCGGGGCTCGGGTGACACGCCATTGCCACAGTTGCGAGCGTGAGATCTCGGCCGTGGCCGCGTCCTCCATGAGGTTGTTGATCGCGGCCGCGCCGTTCCCCGAAAGCCACGAGTCCAGGTACTGGAGCGCCACGGAAACGTTCATCCGGACGCCGGCCTCGGTCACCGCGCCGCCCGAGACCTGCAGGTTCGTAAGCTCACCCGCCGCGACGCGCACATCCTCGCGCAGCCGCGCCTTCTGGTTCGGCGCGGCCCCCAGGACCCCGTCGAACACCTCCGTGGCCAACGGCACGAGGTCCGGGTGGGCGACCCACGTCCCGTCGAAGCCGTCGCCGGATTCGCGGACCTTGTCGTCACGGACCCTGGCCATCGCCACCGCATTGACCTCGGGGTCGCGACGTGACGGGATGAACGCCGCCATCCCGCCGATGGCGTGGGCGCCGCGCTCGTGGCAGGTCGCGACGAGCAGCTCCGTGTAGGCCCGCATGAACGGCACGGTCATCGTCAGCTGGGCCCGGTCCGGCAGGACCCGGTCAGCCCGGGTCCCGAACGTCTTGATGCATGAGAAGAGGTAGTCCCAGCGTCCGGCGTTCAGCCCGGCCATGTGCTCCCGAAGCTCCCACAGGATCTCGTCCATCTCGAAGGCGGCGTGGATCGTCTCGATGAGGACGGTGGCCCGGATCGAGCCGCGCGGGATCCCGAGCGCGTCCTGGACCCACACGAAGACGTCGTTCCAGAGCCGCGCTTCGAGGTGCGACTGGAGCTTCGGCAGGTAGAGGTATGGCCCGGTGCCGCGGGCCGACCGTTCCGCGGCGTTGTGGAACAGGTACAGCCCGGCGTCGAACAGGGAAGCCGACATCGGCGCCCCGTCGACGACGAGATGCCGCTCCTCGAGGTGCCAGCCCCGCGGCCGCACCAGGAGCACCGCCGGTCGCTCGCGGACCCGGTAGGCCTTGCCCTCGGGCGAGTCGAACGCCAGCTCCCCCCGAACCGCGTCGCGGACGGCGGCCTGGCCGCCGACGACGTTGGCCCAGGTCGGCGAGAGCGCGTCCTCGAAGTCGGCCATGAACGCCCGGGCGCCCGAGTTGAGGGCGTTGATCATCATCTTCGGCTCGGCCGGGCCGGTGATCTCGACCCGCCGGTCCAGGAGGTCCGGCGGGCACTCGGCGACGCGCCAGGACCGATCCGCCCGGATCGCCGCGGTCTCCGGGAGGAAGTCCAGCTGCGCCCCGCCGAGCATCGCCGCAGCTCGCGCCTCGCGTGCCGCCAGCCGGGCCGCGCGTTCGTCCCGGAACCGTCGTTCCAGCTGCCCGAGGAACTCGAGTGCGGCGGGCGTCAGGATGGTGTCATCGCCATCGACGGCGGGCCCCCGGGCCTCGACGCTCATGGCCGCACCGAAGCGGCGGCCGAGTAGACCGAAACGCGATAGCCGGTTGGATCGTTCAGCCAGATGTGGCGGGCCCCCCAGTCCTGATCGGCCGGTGGCCCGTCGACCGCCACGCCGGCGGTGATGAGCCGCCGGTACAGCGCATCGACGTCATCGACCCGGACCACGATCTCGATCCCCGGGGTCGGCGAGGCCGCGATCGGGATGGCCTCGAACCCGATGTGGAAGCCGCCGCCGCCGCCGAGTCGCAGGTAGCCGCCCTCCGGGCCGCCGACCAGAACCTCGAGGCCGAGGAGCTCGACGTAGAACCGGTGCGTCGCCGCGAGATCCCGGACCGAGACGAAGAGGTGGCTGAGCTGGGACGCCATCGAGCTCAGCCGCCCCGCCGGACCGTGGCGTCGATGAGACCGTGCGGCTCGGTCGTCGAGACGAACACCATCCCCGGGTTGTCGAGCCCGAACGGCTCGAGATCGACGGTCCAATGGTGGAGGTTCGGCAGGACCATCCGGACCCAGTCGATCGCCGGCTCGGCCTCGAGCATCGCCGTGCCCATGATCCAGACCGAGGTCTGAACGGATGGGCTGAAGTGCTCGGCCAGGACCGTCAGGAGGGTCTCACGGGCCCGCTCGAAGGCGGCGTCGAAGTCGAAGCCGGCCTCCGCGGCGGTCTCGCCGTAGTGCCACAGGGCCGTGATCTTCGTGGCCATGATCCGGTCGTCCGCCTCGGCCAGGGTCGTGAAGCGATCGCGGTCGAAGCCGCTGAACGAGGATTTCGTGGTCTTCATGACCGTCAGGTCCTCGATCCCGGCCTCGACCGTGGCGTCGACCTTGGACGCGCCGACGACGGCGACTCGGGTGAGGTCACCGTCGCGAGTGAAGGCGTCGGGCGCGACCCCGGACGCGAGGGGGATCCGCGACCAGCCATGCTCACGAAGGGTGACCGTCGCCCGATCGACCTGGCGATAGCCCGCAAAGTGTCGCGCGAGCACGAGCCCGAACGCCTCCGGCGGACCGGTGAGCCGGTCCCGGGCGAACCCGTAGACGGTGTTCTTCATCGTGTCCGTCGCGATGATGTTGGCGTTGTCGCCGTCGACATGGGCGGCGGTGAAGTCGCCCTCGAGGGCGATGTCCACGGTCAGGTCGCGGAGGACGTGTCGGGCCGCCTCGCGGGTGACCGTGACCAGCCGGATCCGCGACTTGCCGTAGCGATTGGCACCCAGCTCGAACACGATCTCCTCCTGCTCAGCCGCCCCGAGCCCGAGCCGCCGCGAGCCGGGCCATCGCGATGTCCACGACCGCGTCGAGGGCCCGGTGGAGCTCGGAGCCTCGATCGGCCTCGAGGGCGGTCGCCATCTCCGGCAGCAGCGCCGCCCGTGATCGGCCGGCGACGTTGACACAGTAGCGGAAGCCGAACCGTGCCTCGTAGGCATCGTTGAGGCGCTCGAGCTCGGCGGCCACGTGGACCGGGCCGCTGGCCGCGCCGCCGCCGGGACGGGCGCCGGTCCTGGCGGCGCCGGCCTGGCCGTGGCCCTGCTCGCGGAACGATGCCGCTGACAGCGTCCCCGGCGGCGCCCCGAGGCGCGGGTGCGCTGCGAGGAGCTCGATCTGCTCGGCCTCGGGCATCCCGTGGGCGATCGCCCGCGCCACCTCGAAGAGCGCTTCCCAGTCGGCATAGGGTCGGGCGCCGGCGAGTCGGGCCAGGAACCCGGGCGCGCCCTCGAACAGCGGCCCGATGGCCGCCGCGACATCGGCGAGCGGCGAGCTGTTGAGGAAGCGGATATCGAGCGCGCGGACGTCGAGCTCCGAATGGCCGGGGCGAGGCGGCTTCCGGGCCGTCACCAGCCCCCGGCGTCGCGGACGATGCGATGGAGGATCCGGGCCGCGACGATCCGTCGGTACTCGGCGGTCGAGCGGACGTCGTCGATCGGTTCGAGCTCGCCGGCAAGCGCCTCGGCGGCGGCGTCGGCCACCTCGGGGGTGGGCCGTGAGCCCTCGATGGCCGCCTCGGCGGCGGCGGCCCGGATGGGCGTCGCCGCCACCGACCCAAGTGCCACCCTGACGTCGGACCAGCCGGCCGACGGCCCGTGGGACCGCCAGGCGACCGCCATGACCACCTTCGAGATCGCCTGCGCCCGCCGCGTCCCGACCTTGCGGAACCTCGTCTCGCGGCCGGAGACGAGTGGGATCCTGATCCGGAGGATGAGCTCGTCCGGCTCGAGGGCGGTGGTCCGGTAGGACGGGAAGAACTCGCCCGCCGGGACGACGCGGTCGCCGCGATGGCTGCCGAGCTCGAGCTGGGCGTCCATCGCCAACAGCACCGGCAGCGTGTCGCCGGCCGGTGAGGCGTTGGCGATGTTGCCGCCGATGGTCCCGCGATTCTGGATCTGGGCCGCCCCGATCGTCGCCGCCGCCTCGACCAGGGCCGGCGCGTGCTCGCGGCACAGGGCGGATCGCCGGAGATCCGCATACGTCGTCCGGGCACCGACGACGAGCGCCCCCGACTCCAGGCTGACGCCCTCGAGGGCCCTGATGCGCGACAGGTCCAGCATCCGGCCCGGGGCCGGCCCCAGCTCGCCGTTGATCCGGACCATGACGTCGGTGCCGCCGGCGATCGGCACGACGTCGCCGCCCGCGAGGAGCGCGTACGCGTCCACGAGCCGGGTCGGGACCTCGATCGGCGGCTCCACCGGCACGCTCAGCCCTCCCGCTTCCGACCGACTCGACGCCGGAGCACGAGGATCGCGCCCGCCAGGAGGACGAAGCCGCCGAAGATCTGGCGTGGCGAGAGGGCCACGATGAGCTCACCCGGCTCGCGACCGGGGCGATCCATCTCGCGATCGTCGTCGGCCGGGCCGCCGGCACCGGCGCCGGCGTCGGCCGTCGATTGGACGTCCATGGCCTCGGGCGCGGGTCCGTTCGTCACCGGGCGCTCGTCGGTCATCCCATCGCCCCATCCGCCACCGCGGCGATCGCCTCGACGATCTTCTGGTAGCCGGTGCAGCGGCACAGGTTGCCGGCGATCCCCTCCCGGATCGCGTCGTGGTCCGGACCACCGCCGGCGTCGAGGTAGGCCCGAGCGGCCATCAGCATCCCGGGGGTGCAGATCCCGCACTGGGCGGCACCGATCTCCAGGAACGCCTCCTGCAGCGAATCGAGCGAGCCCCGCTCGCGCGCGGCGAGGGCCAGCCCCTCGACAGTCCGGACGATCCGGCCGTCCACCTGGCAGATCGGGACGAGGCAGCTGTCGACGACCTGGCCGTCCAGCAGGACGGAGCAGGCGCCGCACTCACCCTCGCCGCAGCCCTCCTTCGTGCCGGTCAGCCCGAGGTCCTCGCGGAGGACGTCGAGGAGCCG
>Ga0055453_10000140_pt1 | contig 10035 bp, 9 predicted proteins | sample Goodyear_PhragA__FD_57741 | JGI IMG/M metagenome (GOLD analysis project Ga0055453, IMG submission 57741) | Wetland microbial communities from San Francisco Bay, California, USA, that impact long-term carbon sequestration - Goodyear_PhragA_D2 | ecosystem: Environmental > Aquatic > Marine >... | reverse complement strand
ACGAGATCGGCGAGCACGGAGCCGACGCCCTGCGCTTCGGGCTGCTCGCGATGACCTCCAGTCAGGACGTCCGCTTCTCGCAGGCGCGGGTGCAGCAGGGGCGCGACCTCGCCAACAAGATGTGGAACGCCTCGCGACTGGTCCTGATGGAGGCGCGCGACGATGTAAATCCCGCTCCTGGGACGAACCGGGTTGAGGACCGCTGGATCGCCTCGCGCCTCCAGCGCGCGATCCGGTCGGTGACCGATTCGATCGAGGCGTACGACTTCGCCCACGCCGCCCTCGACCTCTACGACTTCTTCTGGTCGGAGCTCTGCGACTGGTACCTGGAGATCGTCAAGCCCCGCCTCTACGACGGGGACGAGGAGGCCTCGGCGACGCTGCTCTGGGCGCTCGAGCAGGTGCTGGCGCTCGCGCATCCGCTGATGCCCTTCGTCACCGAGGAGATCTACTCCTACTTGCCGGAGCGGCCCGCAGAGGCGCTCGTCGTCCACTCGTTCCCGGAGGCGGACGAGGCGCTGATCGACGAGGAGGCCGAGAGCGAGATCGGCCGCGCGATCGCGCTGACCCGCGCGCTGCGGCGCTGGCGCCAGCTCGCTGAGGTTCCCGTGAAGCAGGTCCTCGCCGCGCGCGCCGACGACGCTCCGCCGCATGAGCTCGTCACCCGCCTCGCCAAGGTCGAGTTCTCCGATGACGGAGGGGAGCCGATGGCGAGCGTCGGCGGGGTCGAGCTCCTGGAGACCGACGGCGTGGACCCCGAGGCAGTCCGCGCGAGGATCGAGGAGCGCCGCGAGAAGCTGCGCGCGGAGGTGAAACGTGGCGAGGGCAAGCTGGGCAACGAGGGGTTCGTCGCCAAGGCGCCGGCCGACGTGGTCGACGCCGAGCGGGAGAAGCTCGCCGCCTACCAGGCGGAGCTCGAGGAACTGGGCGGATAGCGGGCTCCTCCGAAGAGATCCTCCGCAGGCGCGAGGTCCTGGGCTGGAAGCTGGGGCTGGAGCGGATGCGCCGCCTCTGCACGCTGCTCGGCATGCCGCAGAACCGCTTCGCGTCCATCCACGTGGTCGGGACCAATGGCAAGACCTCGGTGACGCGGATGACCGCGGCGCTGCTCGAGGCGCACGGCGTCTCGACCGGCGCCTACCTCTCCCCGCATATCCACTCCTGGCGCGAACGGGTGATGATCGGAGGCGAGCCGATCTCCGAGGAGGCGTTCGCCGGCGCTCTCGAGCGCGCCGAGCAGGCGGCCGAGGTGGCGGATCGCGCCGCCGGCGACGAGGGCCCGGTCACCCAGTACGAGCTGCTCACGGCGGCGGCGTTCGTGGCGTTCGCGGCGGCCCGCGTCCAGTACGGGGTGATCGAGGCCGGGCTGGGCGGCAGGCTCGACGCGACGAACGTGATCCCTTCGCAGCTGACGGTCCTGACGTCGGTCGGCCTGGACCACACCGAATGGCTGGGGGAGACGCTGGAGGAGATCGCGGCGGAGAAGGTGGCGGTGCTGCGGGACCACACGACGCTGATCAAAGGCGAGCTTCCGCCAGAGGCGGATGCGGTGGTCGACCGGGAAGTCGAGGGACGGCACGCGACCGCGCGCTGGGCTGTGAGCGTTGCGAGCGACATGGTCGTCGGCTACCAGGCAGCGAACCTCGCCCTCGCCCAGGCCGCCGCGGGCGAGGTGCTCGGAGAGATCGATCCGGCCGTCGCCGCCGGCTTTGTGCAGAGGCTCGCCAGCCGGCAATTCCTGATTCGAGGCCGAGCCGAATTGATGCCAGGCGATCCTCCGGAGATCTTCGACGCGGCGCATAACCCCGATGGCGCGAGGGCTCTCGCCGAGACCCTCCCCAAGCTCGTTGAGCAGGGTCCAATCGTGGCCTGCCTCGCGGTCCTCGAGGGCAAGGACGCAACGGGAATCGTCAATGCGCTGGCGCCGGCCGTTTCGCACTTCGTCTGCACGGAGGTCCCGCCCGAGGCGATCGAGGGATCGGGGCGACCGGGAGGCCGGGCACGGCCGGCGCTCGAGCTGGCGGCGCTCTGCGAGAGGGCCGGCGTCGAGGCCGAGGCCATCGCCGATCCCCTCCAGGCTTGGGGGCGTGCACGCGAGCTGGCCAAAGCCAGGCGCGGGGTCGCGCTGGCGGCCGGCAGTCACTACCTTCTGAGCTGCATATGGATAGAGAGGCCCGCTCAGAGCTCCTGACGATGATGGGGCTGGTTGCCATCGTCGTCGCGGTGGTGATACTGGTCTTCTTCGCCTTCGGCTACGTGTTCGGCCTGCTCTTCCTGTAAATCCCCAAGAAAGCTTCTGCCCCAACCGCACGCAGGGTTCTACGCACCCGTAAGGAAGTACGTACACTCGCGGCTCCCATTTTCCCATGCCTCTAGCACTCTTCGGAATCGACGGCGGGCTCGGCCTAGCCGTCAACCTGGTTGTCCTCTTCCTGGTCGTCGTCTATCTGGCGCTGATCTACTGGACGTACCTCGACGCCCGCCGGCGGATCGAGGACCCGGTGCTGATCGCGTGCGCGACCGCCGCCTCGGTGTTTCCGTTCCTCGGCACCGTCGTCTACACGATCCTGCGGCCACCGGAGTTCCTCGAGGATCGTGAGGAGCGAGAGCTGGAGCTGCGGGCGGCCGAGCTCGAGCTGCGATCGCGGATCGAGCAGTCGTGCCCGCACTGCGAATACCCGATCGAGCGCTCCTACCTGCGCTGCCCGAACTGCGAGCGGCGCCTGCGCAACCCCTGCCGCAAGTGCCACAAGCCGCTCGACCCGCGCTGGGGCATCTGCCCGTACTGCGAGACCGAGGTCCGCAAGCAGCAGCGGCCGGAGCGCGAGACGCGCCGCACCGACCGGGCGCGCGCCCAACGCGCCGCCGGGCAGCGCCAATCGGGATCCTCGCGCTCCACCTCCGACGGCCCCACCCGCCGCAAGGATCGCCCGACGGTGGCCGCGCGGCCGCCGCAGCGCCCGTCGGGCTCGTCGGGCTAGTTCCTGGCGCGAAGCAGCGAGCGGATCGTACGCGCGACATTCCGTGGATCGCCTTTGAGCTGCCTCCACGTGAAGCGGAGGACGTCGTACCCGAGAAGCTTCAGCCGCGCATCACGTGCTCGATCCTCCTCGAACGCCGATCGGCTTCGGTGCGATTCCCAGCCGTCGACCTCGACGACCACCCGGCAGTCGGACCAGAGAAAATCCACTTCGTATCGATCAAGAGGCGCATTCACTGCCGGTCTTGGGAGGCGATGACGCCGGCACATGGCAGCGAAGGCCTGCTCCAGGTCGGATCGGGCGCGGTCGGCGGCCGGGTCCTCATCGATTGGCAATCGGCGAAATTCCGCTTCGCGCCGTGTCGCCGCAAGCTCCGCCGCCGATACGACCGTCCGCAGGTCGGCCAGCGTGCGCGCCGGCTTGGTCACCGGAATGCCGTCGCGTCGCGTGCAATCGCCGGCACGGAGGCTGGAGGACCGGTGGAGCACGATCCCGGGGCGTTTCCTTTTCCCGGCGGTTCCTGGAACCGTCACATGCACCGAATTGGGCTCGGCATGGCGAGCTATTTCCCAGAGCCTGGCGGCGCTCCCGTGGCTGAGCACCGCCGCCTCCCCGGATGCAAGCACAGCGGCGATCCATCGCCCCTTGTCACTCAGGCGGGGGTGGCCGACCGCATAAACGCCACGATGAATGCGATGAAGGCGCCCGGCGGAGACGCGCTCCGTGATGCCGCTCGCCAGGACCCCGGCAGCGAGGAGCTGCTCGGTCGTGACGACGCCGTGTTGCGCGGCGGCTAGGCGGGCGATCGGCACGTCCCGCGGCGACTTGTCGCGTTCCTTCGGCATATCCGAAGAAAGGCGACAACGGCGTTCGTTTCGCCCCTGCCGCCCGAGCCGGTTCCCTTTCATCGCCGGTCTTCGTCCCTTCATCGCCGGGTTTCGTCCCTCTCCCGACGCGAATCGGACCCGTTCCGGTACGGTCTCGCGCCGATGGCGACCGAGCGCACACTGATCCTCGTCAAGCCCGACGCGTTCGAGCGCGGGCTGACCGGCGAGGTGATTGCCCGGTTCGAGCGCAAGGGGCTCCGGCTGGTCGCGCTGAAGCAGATGCAGGCCGACGTCGAGATCGCCAACGTCCACTACGAGGAGCACACCGACAAGCCTTTCTTCGGTGAGCTCGTCGAGTTCATCACGGGTGGCGAGCTGGTGGCGATGGTCCTCGAGGGACCCAACGCGGTGAAGGCCGCGCGACAGGTGATCGGCGCCACCGATCCCGTCGAGGCGGACGCTGGGTCGATCCGCGGCGAGTTCGGCACCGAGGTCACCTTCAACCTCGTTCACGGCTCGGACTCGCCCGAATCGTCGGAGCGCGAGATCCGGATCTGGTTCCCCGAGCTGTAGGGGCCACCAGGCCGCTGCACTCAGGAGCGGAGGCCGAAGGCCGAAGCGACTTATGCTGGGCGGCCGCTCGTGGCCCCGATACAGATATTGCTCGCGTCGGGTTCCCCGCAGCGCCGGGCGTTGCTGAAGGAGCTGGGCGTGACCTTCAGGGCGATCACGCCGGACGTCGAGGAGACCAGCGAGGGAGACCCTCGAGAGGTGGTGCTTGCGAACGCGCTCGCCAAGGGGCGGGCAGTCGCCGCTCGGCGGCGCAAGGGAACGCTCGTGATCGCGGGCGATACCGAGGTCGCCCTCGACGGTCGCGTCATCGGCCAGCCCGGATTCGAGGGCGAGGCCCAGTGGTGCCTGGAGACGCTCTCAGGCCGCTCGCATGAGGTCCTCGGCGCCCTGGCGCTGATCGGCCCCGATCGAGTCGACGGTGAGTTCACCGTGCGGACCGGGGTCGAGTCCACCCGTGTGACCTTCGGAGAGCTCGGCCCGGAGCTGATCGACCGCTATCTCGCCAGCGGCGAGTGGCGGGGACGGGCCGGGGGCTACGCGGTGCAGGGATTGGGCTCCGCGCTGGTCACCGGAGTGGACGGCGACGTCTCCAACGTGATCGGTCTCCCGATCGGCCTGCTCCTGCGGCTCGCTCCGGAGCTAGCGGCCACCAGCCCGCAGTAACTCGGAGCGGCGGCGCAGCCGCCGCGACTTGTGGCGGGCGGGCGCCAGTGGCCGCGAACTGATGGCGAAGCCGTGCACATGCGCCGCCAAGAATTCGCCCACTTTGGGCATTTAGAGCAAGCCGCTAGTCTGGGCTCGATTGGCCAATTTGGCACTACCGATGAGCCTCCTCTCCTCGATATCCCCTGCCCGCGACATGGCCGTCGACCTCGGGACGGCGAACACGCTCGTCTACGTCCGCGGCCGGGGCATCGTTGTCTCGGAGCCCTCCGTGGTGGCGGTGGACGTCAGCAGCGGTGAGGTCCACGCGGTCGGAGCGGAGGCCAAGCTGATGCTCGGCCGAACCCCGTCGACGATCAACGCGATGCGGCCCCTGAAGGACGGCGTGATCGCCGACTTCGAGGTGACGGAGTCGATGCTGCGCTATTTCATCAAGCGCGCGAACCACAGCCGCTTCACCCATCCGCGCGTCGTGGTCTGCGTTCCCTCCGGCGTGACCGGCGTCGAGAAGAGGGCGGTGGAGGAGGCCTGCCTCGGAGCCGGCGCCCGCGAGGCGTACCTGATCGAGGAGCCGATGGCGGCCGCGATCGGCTCGGGCCTTCCGGTCAGCGAGCCGACCGGCAGCCTGATCGTCGACATCGGTGGCGGGACGACCGAGGTCGCGGTGATCTCGCTGGGCGACATCGTCGTCTCCCAGTCGATCCGGGTGGGCGGCGATGAGATGGACGAGGCCATCGTCAACTACTGCAAGCGAGAGCATCAACTGCTGATCGGCCATGGGACCGCCGAGGAGCTCAAGCACGAGGCGGGCTCGGCTGCGCCCCTGAGCCAGGAGGTGGACATCGAGATCCGCGGGCGCGATCTCGGCTCGGGCCTGCCGCGAGCGGTGAAGCTCAACTCCGAGGACGTCCGCAAGGCGCTCGACGAGCCGATCGCCCAGATCATCGCCGCCGTCCGTGACACGCTCGACCGGACGCCGCCGGAGCTGGCCGGGGACCTGATGGAGCGGGGGATGACGCTCGCGGGGGGTGGGGCGCTCCTGCATGGCTTCGCCGAGCGCATGAGCGAGGAGTGCCAGATGCCCGCCAGGCTCGCGGAGTCGCCGCTCACCTGCGTGGCGACCGGCTCGGGCCAGGCGCTCGAGGAGTTCGAGGCGATCAAGCGAGCGCTGAAGAACTCGCGGGTGCGGAGGCGGTTCTGAGGTGAGGATCGGCTAAGGGGGAGACGCGGCCATTTACCTCTTACAGCGCCCAGAGGACATCCCGCCGCGCCTGACCAATCGACTCAATGCTCGTATAGCCGTCCTCGCCGTCGTGGTGATCGCGGCCGTCGCCATGGTGACCCTGAGGCTGTGGTCGCTGCAGATCCTCTCGGGCGAGCATTATCGCGCCCTCGCCCGCGACCACGGCGTTCTCGATGTGCGGGTGCACCCGCCGCGAGGGGAGATCCTCGACCGGACGGGCAAGGTGCTGGTCGACAACCGGACGGTGATGAGCCTCGAGCTGCGTCCCTCGGACCTGCCGAGCTCACACGCGGAGCGCCGGGCCGAGCTGCGCCGGCTGGGGAGCCTGCTGGGCCTCTCGCAGCGAGCGATCCACAGCAAGGTCCGCGAGACGCCCCAGTACGCCGGATACCCGGTCGTCCTTCGACAGGACGTCGACCGCCGCCTGCTCTTCTACATGCTCGAGAACAGGCGGAGCTTCCCCGGCGCCAGCATCGAGCGCACCTACGTCCGCCAGTACAAAGATGGCTCGCTGGCCGCCCACATTCTCGGCCTCGTCGGCCAGGTCAGCCCGCATCAGTTGACGCGCCCGGCCTACCGGACCCTGAAGCCGGGGGACATCATCGGCCAGGCGGGGGTCGAGTACACCTACGACAAGTTCCTGCGCGGGACGGCGGGGAGCGAGCGAATCCAGGTGGACGCCCTCGGCCGTCCGCGCGGCCAGCTCGGCAGCCGGCCGGCCCGGGCCGGGGACAACCTGCGGCTGACGCTGGACGCCGGCCTGCAGGCCGTCGGCGAGGCGGCGCTCCGCGCCAAGGGGCTCCCGAGCGCCTTCGCGGCGATGAACGTCCACACCGGCGCGATCCTCGCGATGGGCTCCTATCCCACCTACGACCCGTCGTTCTACACGCGGCCGCACACGAAGGCGCAGTACGACGCTTTCGGCAACCGTCCGGGCGACCCCCTCGTCGACCGCGCCGACCAGGGCGGCTACCCGACCGGGTCCGCGTTCAAGCCGATCACGGCGACGGCCGCGCTCGAGGACCACCTGATCTCGCCGGGCACGATCTTCGACGACACCGGCTCGCTGGACATCGGCGGGCTCGTGGTCCACAACGCGGGCGGGGCCGCGTACGGGCCGGTCGACATGAGCACGGCGATCAAGGTCTCCTCCGACGTCTATTTCTTCAACCTGGGGCTGCACGCGAGCGCGAGCGGCAAGCACGGCCAGATCCAGGACTGGGCTCACAGGTACGGCCTCGGCGAGAAGCCGAACATCGACCTGCCGGCGGCGGGCCCGGGACTGATCCCGACGCCGGCCTGGCGCAACCGCGTCTACCGCAGCCACAAGAACCCCTACATCGACCGGCCCTGGAACCAGGGCGACAACGTCAACCTCGCGGTCGGCCAGGGCGACGTGATGGTCACGCCGCTGCAGCTGGCCCGGGCCTACGCCGCGCTCGGCAACGGGGGCGCGCTGGTCACCCCGCACGTCGGCGGCCGGATCGTGGACGTTCACGGTCGGACCGTCCGGCGGATTAGGCCCGCGCCGCGCCGTCACCTGCACATATCGGATCAGACTCGTAACGTGATCCTGGGGGGCATGCACCGCGCCGCCGACGAGGCGGGCGGAACCTCGGATGCGGTGATGGGCAGCTTCCCCATCCCCGTCGCCGGCAAGACGGGCACCGCGGAGCGGGAGGGCCAGCAGGACCAGTCCTGGTACGGCGTGATCGCGCCGTACGACAACCCGCAGATCGTGGTCGCCGTGACGGTCGAACGGGGCGGGTTCGGCGTCGAGTCGGCGGCGCCGATTGCGCGCACCATCCTCGAGCGCTACTTCAATCTCAATGGGGGCTCGGCCGGCGCCGTCAACGCAGCCGCCGCCAGAGCCGCTGGGCCGGGCTGATGGAAGCGGCGAAGCCCTCGCTCACGATCGCGCCGCGCAGGCCGCTGGCCGAACGGCTCGGCCTGACCGGAGTCGACGGTGTCATGCTCGGAGCGTCCGTCGGGCTGATCGCCTTCAGCGTCTTCACCCTCGCGACCTCGACCCGGGACGAGATCGCGGGGCGCCCCATGTACTTCGTGGAGCGCCAGGCCCTCTACGCGGCGGCCGGGATCGTGCTGATGATCGCGATCAGCCGGATCGACTACACGCGGCTGCGCGACCTGAGGATGACCATCTACGCGGCGATGGTCGGCTCGATCGCGCTGGTGCTCCTGGTGGGGACCGCGGTGCGCGGCTCGAATCGCTGGATCAACCTGCCGTTCTTCCAGTTCGAGCCGTCGGAGCTCGCGAAGGTCCTTCTCTGCGTCTCGTTGGCGGCGTTCGTCTACGAGAGGGTCAGGCGGCCATTCGGGCTTCGCCAGACGGTGACCCTGCTGGGCCTCGGGCTCGCGCCGGCGGCGCTGGTGTTCCTGCAGCCCGACCTCGGGACAGGGATCGTGCTGGTCGCCGTCGCGCTGACGATCCTGTTCGTCTCGGGGATCCCCTGGCAGCACTTCGCCGCGATCGGCGCCGTCGCCGCCCTGATCGCCGGCGGCGTGTACGCGGCCGGTTCCGCGGCGGGCGTCAGCTTCCTCCACGGCTACCAGCAGGACCGCCTCACCGCCTTCCTCCACCCGAGCGACGATCCCAGCGACGCCAGCTACCAGGTGAACCAGGCCGTGATCGCGGTCGGCTCGGGCGAGGAGGTGGGGCGAGGCAGCGAGGCAACCCAGACCGAGCTGCTCTTCCTGCCCGAGCGTCACACCGACTTCATCTACGCGGTGATCGGCGAGCGCTTCGGCTTCCTCGGCGCGGCGTTCGTCATCTTCCTCTACGCGATCCTCTTCTGGCGCGCCATCAGGGTCATGCGGGCCTCATCGAGCTACTACGGGACGCTGATCGCAGCCGGGGTGGTGGCGATGCTGGTCTTCCAGGTGATCATCAACGTCGGCATGAATCTCGGGCTGATGCCCGTCACCGGGATCACCCTGCCGCTGATGAGCTACGGGGGCTCGTCCGTGCTGGGCACCTTCCTGGCGCTCGGGATCCTGCAGAGCATCCACGCCCAGTCGCGGCGCGATTGACCTCTTTCAGTCCGGTTGAAGGCCAGGCGCTACATTCGGGCACCGCGCGGCCGCCCGGGGGAAAGACAACGACTTTGAGAGCTAGGAAGACATGTACCGCAAGCAGGTGCGCCGTCGACGGGCGGTGCTTTTGCTGCTCGTCGCCGCCTCGCTGACACTGCTCAGCCTCTACTACCGCGAGGGGAGCTCCGGAGGCCCGCTGCACGGGGCCGAGAACGTGGTCTCGACCGTCTTCTCACCGATCTCGAGCGTGACCGATCGCGCGCTCAAGCCCGTCCGCGACCTGGTCAACTGGTTCCACGAGACCTTTGACGCACGAGGCGACAAGGCCAAGCTGCAGGACCAGGTGGCGAGCCTTCGCGACCAGCTCGCCCGGGATCAGACCCAGCGGCAGGAGGCCAAGGAGCTGTCCGCGCTGAACGAGCTGACCAGCGGCGGCATCGTCCCCGACGGGACGACCCCCGTGACCGCCCGGGTGGTGGGCCGCTCGCCGACCGTCTGGTACTCGACGGTGACCGTCGACGTGGGCTCGGGCGACGGCGTCCGGATCGACGACCCGGTGGTGGCGGCGCAGGGTCTCGCCGGCAAGGTCACGCAGACGACCTCCAACACCGCGCAGGTCACGTTGATCACGGACGCGGACAGCGCCGTCACCGCCCGCGTGCAGCCCGGCGGCGCCACGGGCGTCGTCGAGCCC
>Ga0055453_10000139_pt1 | contig 10035 bp, 9 predicted proteins | sample Goodyear_PhragA__FD_57741 | JGI IMG/M metagenome (GOLD analysis project Ga0055453, IMG submission 57741) | Wetland microbial communities from San Francisco Bay, California, USA, that impact long-term carbon sequestration - Goodyear_PhragA_D2 | ecosystem: Environmental > Aquatic > Marine >... | reverse complement strand
CAGACCGTATTGCGTCAGATCGCGTTGACCAAGCCGCAGCTGATCATCGCCCACGCCAGCGGCTACGACACCGCGGCCGACCGGATCGGCCAGCAGTACAAGATCCCGACGGTCACCTATGACATCCCGTCGATGAAGTCGCCGGGTGCGGTCTCCAACATCACGACGGAGAGCCAGCAGGCGGCGTACCTGGCGGGCATCCTCGCGGCGCACCAGTCCAAGACGGGCAAGGTCGGCGTGATCATCTCGGCATCGGACAGCAACTGGTTCAAGATGGCCGGCGGCTACGCGGCGGGCGTCCACAGCGTCAAGCCGAAGATGCCGATCGCGTTCGCCGAGATCAGCTCGGCTGGCTATGACGACGCGGCCGGCGGCAAGCGCGTCGCCACGAGCATGATCGCCGACGGCGCCGATGTGATCTTCGCCATGGGCGACGGCGCATCGTTCGGCTACCTGCAGGCGATCGAGACCGCCAACCCGGGCCACAAGGTCTGGTACATAGGCGACATCGGCGACATGACTCCGATCGACAAGAAGGGTGTCCTGCTGTCCTCGGTCCTCTGGGACTTCACCGGCGCCTACAAGGAGTTCATCAAGGAGATCGACGCGGGCACCTTCGGCCAGCAGGGCTACGACCTGACGCTGGCGAACGGCGGCGTGTCCCTCCTGAAGACCAAGTACATTCCGGCGTCGGTCTGGAGTGACATCCAGGCGGCGCAGAAGAAGATCGTCGCGGGCCAGATCCAGGTCCCGAACTACAGCAAGATCAATCAGGTGAAGGCGGCTCTGAACGGATGATCGCCGCTTCGCCGAGGTTCGTTTCGACGCCGGCTCTGTGAGCGCGGCCGCGCATCCCAGCTCCGAGGAGGCGGGCGCCCCGCGTCCGTCCTCCTCGGGCAGCGCGCCGGTGGTCGAGCTCATGGGGATCTCGAAGTCGTTCCCCGGAGTGGTCGCCAACGACGACATCTCGTTCGACGTGCGCCGCGGCGAGGTGCACTGCCTCCTCGGAGAGAACGGAGCCGGCAAGTCCACGCTGATGGGGATTCTGTCCGGCATCCAGCGCCCGGATTCGGGCCTCATCCGAGTGGACGGGGAGGACGTCGACATCGGGTCGCCCCGCGATGCGCTGCGGCTCGGGATCGGCACCGTCTACCAGCACTCGACGCTGATCCCGGCCCTGAGCGTGCTCGAGAACCTCATGCTCGGCGACACGCACAAGCTGCGGCTTGACGGCGACTCCGCCAGCCAGCGACTGCGCGAGCTCGGTTCGACGCTTGGCGTGGAAGTCGATCCGTCGGTCACGGCGTCAGATCTCGCGCTCGGCCGCCAGCAGCAGGTCGAGATCATCAAAGCGCTCTGGCGCGGCTCCCGCCTGCTGATCCTCGACGAGCCCACCTCGATGCTCACTCCGCAGGCCGTGGAGGAGCTCTACAAGGTGCTCTCTCGCCTGAAGGAGAACGGGCTCGCAATCATCTTCATCACCCACAAGCTGCACGAGGCGGCGTTCCTCGGGGACCGCATCTCGGTGCTGCGGCGCGGGCAGCTCGTCGGCACTCTGGATGAGGACGCGGTGAAGGGGGCGACGCCCGAGGAGCTCGAGAAGCGCATCGTGGAGATGATGTTCGGCGACGCCACCGGCGGACTCGCCGAGGCGGCCGAGCTCAAGGCAGAGCTCAGCGTGACCGACGAGCTCGTCTACGAGGCAGAGCAGGTCCCGGCCGCCGCCGAGGAGGTCCTCAGGCTCGAGCGCGTCTCGGTGCGCGGCGAGGGCGCCGAGCCCGGCCTCGACGACGTGTCGCTCACGCTGCATCTGGGCGAGATCCTCGGCGTCGCCGGGGTGGACGGGAACGGCCAGCGCGCACTTGCCGAGGCGGTGAGCGGACAGCGGCGCCTTGAGCGCGGCGAGTTGCGCTTCTTCGGCGCGCCGATCGGACACGTAGGCGTCACCGGGCGGCAGAAGCTCGGGTTGCGCTATCTCACGGACGATCGGCTCGGTGAGGGCATCGTCCCCGGGCTGCCCGTCTCGATCAACATCTTCTTGAAGCTGATCGGCGAGGCGCCGTTCTGGCGACAGGGCAGGATCCACAAACGTGCGATCGACGACCGGTCCAGAGAGCTCATCGAGCGCTTCGACGTGCGGACGCCGAGCGTCGACGCCCGCGCGGGCACGCTCTCCGGCGGCAACGTGCAGAAGGTCCTACTCGCGCGCGAGTTGTCGTTCGACTCGAAGGTTGTGATCTTCCACAAGCCGACCTACGGGTTGGACCTGAAGACCACTCGCACCGTCCGGCAGATGATCCGCGATATGCGGAATGGCAAGGCGGCTCTGATCATTTCCACGGACCTCGACGAGTTGCTAGAGGTGTCGGACCGGATCGCCGTGCTGTCGCGTGGGCGGATCGTCGGCGAGGTGAAGCCCGGACCGGGCGCGGCCGAGGCGGTGGGGCGGCTGATGATCGGCGACGTGTCGCTCGGCGCCGAGTCGGAGGGCGGTGGCCCATGAGCGTGATCCCCGCACGCGAGACGATGCCGATCGTCGATGAGCCGCTGCGCCCGGAGCGCTCGCGCAGCGTCGCCCGCGTCATCGACCTGCTGGTGCGCTCGCTCGTGCCCGTGGTCCTCGCGCTGATCGCCGGCGGGATCCTGCTGTTGATCCTCGGCCGGGATCCGCTGAGCTTCTACTCCGACATCTGGCACGGCGGGGTGCAGCAGGGCTCTTGGCAGGACAGCGCGATGCGCATGGCGCCTCTGCTCCTGATCGCTGTCGGGCTGATCTTCGTCTTCCGGGCGAATATCTGGAACCTGGGCTACGACGGGCAGTTCCTGCTCGCCGCGGCGGTGCTGTCGGGGTGGGGCCCCTCGCTCGTCACCCACGTGCCGCTGTGGCTGGCGATGACGCTGCTCTTCCTCGTGGCCGCCGGGGTGGGCGCGGCCTGGACGCTCATTCCCGCGGGGTTGAAGGCCGCCTACGAGACCAACGAGATCATCACGACGCTGATGATGTCGTTCATCGGGGTAGGCCTGGCCAACATCCTCGTGAAGGGCCCGTTCCAGGACCCGGCGGTGAACATCCCGCAGACCAAGGTCCTGCCGCTCGAGAAGATGCTGCCGGCCATCCCGAGCACGCGCATCCACGTGGGCGTCCTCGTGGCGCTGTTCGCCGCGATCGTGGCGTACTACGTGCTCACGCGCACGGCGTTCGGGCTCCGGGTTCAGGTGCTCGGCGCCAATCCGCGCGCTGCCCGCCACGTCGGCGTTCGGGTGCGAAAGCTGATCATGTCGAGCTTCCTCGTCAGCGGTGCGCTGATCGGCGCGGCGGCGGCCGCCGACATCCTCGGCGTCTGGGGCTACGCGCGCGCGAACTGGAATCCGGCCTACGGCGACACCGTGATCCCGTTCGTGTTTCTCGCGAGGCTCAACCCGCTCGCGGTCATTCCGTTCATCGCCTTCTTCGCGGTGCTCTCCACCGGGGGCGACCTCGCCGCTCAGAACGCCAACTTGCCCACCGACTTCCTGCTCGTCCTGGTCGCGCTGATCCTGATCTTCATGACGCTCATCGAGTTCATCGGACGCCGCCGCGAGCTCGGCAAGAGCTACCTACCGCCGGGGGTGCGCGAGGCGCTGCGCAAGCCGCTCATCCGTCGCCGCGAGAGCGTCAAGGAGCCGGAGGCGGCGTGAGTTCCCTCTTCCACCAGGCCGTGCTCACCGCCCTGATCTCAGGCGGCATCATCGCCGGCGTCCCGCTGATGCTCACGGCGATCGGCGAGACGATCTCGGAGCGCGCCGGCGTCCTCAACCTCGGGCTCGAAGGCATGATGCTCATGGGCGCATACCTCGGCTTCATCGGCGCCTATTACGGGCACTCCTCCTGGCTGGGATTCCTCCTCGGAGCGAGCGGCGGCGTGATCGCCTGCTCGTTCATGATTGTGCTCTGCGTCTGGCTCGGGCTTGACCAGATCGTGATCGGCATCGCGATCACCCTGGCCGGCGAGGGCATCACGAGCGTGCTCCAGGGCGCGCAGTTCGGCACCAGCTACCCGCGGCTCGGCGCTCCTGCCGAGGTGTCGATCCCGCTGCTCCACAAGATCCCGGTGATCGGGCCGAGCGTGTTCGAGCAGCAGCTCCTGGTCTACCTGGCGGTCGTGCTCGTCGGCGTGCTCGTGTGGGTCTTCCGCACCACCAACGTCGGCCTCAACCTGCGCGCGGCAGGCGAGAAGCCCGAGGCGCTTGACGCCGCCGGCGTGAGCGTGGCCGCAACGCGCAGCCACGCGGTGCTCTGCACCGGGGCGCTTGCGGGGATCGGCGGCGCCTTCCTGTCGATCGTGGGCGCCGGCGTGTTCACCCCGTTCATGACCCAGGGCCAGGGCTACATGGCGATCGTGATCTGCATGCTCGCGCGCGGCAAACCGGTGTGGGTGCTGGTCGGCGCGTTCCTCTTCGGGATCTCGCTGTCGATCGCCACGGCGCTGCAGCTGGCCGGCATCAACATCTCCACCGACGTTGTCAATCTGCTGCCGTTCATCGCGATCATGGTCGCGCTGGTGCTGTTCGCCCGGCGCTCGTACCTACCGCCCGCGCTGGCGCTTCCCTACTTCCGCGGGGCACGATGACCGCTCGTCCTCCAGACCCGCGGCCGGTCCGCAACCTCACCCTGCGCGAGCAGGTGTTCGAGCACCTGCGTGAGGAGATCCTGTCGAACCGCCTCGAGCCCGGCGCGGAGCTCAACGAGGTCGCCCTCGCGAGCTCGCTCGGCGTGAGCCGTGGGCCGATCCGCGAGGCGCTCGGGCGGCTCGCCGCCGAGGGACTCGTGACCGCCGCGCCCCGGCGGGGCGCGATCGTCACCAAGCTCACCAAGCAGGAGTTCATGGACGCCTACCAGGTGCGCGAGGCGCTCGAGTCCCTGGCCACCCGCGTGGCCGTGCCGCGGCTCACCGACGAGGATCGGGCGGAGCTCCATCGCATGAGCGACCAGATGCGCCGGCTCGCCGACGCCGACGACGCCAATGCCTTCTTCGAGATCAACCGCCGCTTCCACGAGAAGCTCGTGGCGGCCTCGGGCAACCGCCGCCTGTACGCCATGCACCAGCAGCTGCTCGGGCAGATGGGCCGCCTGCTGCGCAAGTCGGCCGAGCTGCGCGGCGGCCTGGGCGAATCGGCGGCGGCGCACGAGGCGATTCTCGAGGCCGTTGACGCCGGCGACGCCGACGGCGCGGCGCGGCTGATGGCGGAGCACATCGAGGTTCCGCAGCGGGTGCTCGACTCGCCCGAGGCGCAGGACCTGTTCGACGAGGGCGATGCCTCGGTAATCGAGCAAGTGAGCTGAAAGGACCGCATGGCCGAAGTAAAAAGAGCGACCCCACAATTCGGAGTGAACCTGAACAATCGCGAGCCGCTGATCGCGCCGGACTACGACCTGAAAGCGCTGCTCGACCTGTCCGAGAAGGTCGAGGAGTACGGCTTCGACTCGGTGTGGGTCGGGGACAGCCTTTTCTCGAAGCCGCGCTACGAGCCGCTGGCGCTCCTGTCCGCGATCTCGCAGCGCACCGAGCGCGTGCGCCTCGGCACGGCCTGCCTCGTCACCTCAGTCCGCAACCCGCTGTTCACGGCGCTCGAGTGGGCCACGCTCGACGTCCTGTCCGGCGGCCGCACGATCTTCGGTCCCTGCATGGGCAACCCCGAGGAGGGCGTGCGGCGGGAGTTCGCCGCACTGGGCCTGCCGTTCAAGGACCGCGCCACGATCTTCGAGGAGGGGCTTGCCGTCTTGAACGAGCTCTGGCGCACGGGCACCACGAGCTTCAAGGGCACCTACTTCGACTACGACAAGGTGTCGTTTCACAGCGGGACCGAGATGGCGCCGCTCAGCCCGCTGCAGCAGCCGCCGCCGATCTGGATCGTCTCGAACCCGCGCCTGCTGGGCGATCAGCCGACGGAGAAGATGCGTCGCATCATGGAGCGCGCCTGCCGGCGCATCATCGAGCACGGCGACGGCTGGATGACCTGCTGCCGAGCGATGCACCCCGAGGAGCTGACCGAGCAGATCGGCTACCTCACGGAGGCCGCGGCTGCGCTCGGCCGCGACTGGTCGGACTACACGGTCTCGTACCAGGTGACCATGAACATCGCCGACTCGGAGCAGGAGGCGCGAGCCGCCTTCGACGATTACATCTCGAAGTACTACCCCGAGTTGTCGCTGGCGATGGACCTCTCGAACTGGGGCCCCGTGGGCACTCCCGAGACGATCGGCGAGTGGATGCGCGAGTTTCACGAGCGCGGGGTCGACTACTTCATCTGCCGCTTTGGAGCAATCGATCAGTTTGGGCAGGTCGAGCGCTTCGCGAAGGAGATCCTGCCCATGTTCGAATCGGAAAAAGTGAGGTAGGCGAAATGCCCGACCCAGCGAGCATCCGAAAAGACGCCGAGCTCGTGGTCGACGTCTGCATGACGGTCGAGGCCGACGATGTGGTCACGATCATCACGGACGACGAGCACGCGCACGAGGCCCATGCGGTGGCCGAGGTGTGCATGGAGCGCGGCGCCTGGCCGGTGGTCATGAACAACGAGACGCAGGTGCGGCGCGGACTGGCGGATACGCACTTCCCAATGGCGCCGCCGCAGAACCTGCACCAGGCGATGGTCAGCTCGGACGAGATCATCATCATCACCAACCTCGAGTGGGCCAACCGCTTCGCGCACATCTCCGCCGTCAAGGAGTCGGTGGCGAACAACGCGAAAATCGCGTCCGTCGAGCCCGGGATGGGCGAGTGGGGGCTTACCCTCGACATGCTCCACGCAGCGCGCACGCGCGCGCAGGACGCGATGGCCGCGCTCGAGGGCGTCGAGAAGGTCCGCGTGACGTCGCCCAAGGGCAGCGAGTTCACGGTCACGATCAAGGGCCGCCCGCCGCTCGACCTCGTTCCGATCAAGGAGCGCGGCAAGATGATGGGCCCGCTGCCGCTGTGGGCCGAGGTGGCTTACGCCGCCGTGGAGGACCAGACCCAGGGCACGATGGTGGTGGACGGCGTGATGCTCGGCATCGGGCTGCCAGGGCAGGTGAACGAGCCCATCACCTGGACGATCGAAGGCGGCAAGGCCGTCAAGATCGAGGGCGGCGACGACGCCCGGCGGCTGCGCGAGGTGATCGAGGGCGTGGAGAACGCCACCGTGATCGGTGAGTTCGCGTTCGGCGTCAGCGATATCGCACCCTTCGGCACCCCCTCTGAGAAGGGCCGTGTGGGCACTGTGCACTGCGCGCTTGGCGACAATCACAGCGCATACCCCGGCGGCCAGAACGTGTGCCGGCTGCATCTCGATGGCGTGGTGCTCGAAGCGAGCCTGCAGGTGGTTGACGACGGCCGCTGGATCATCAAGGACGGCCAGTGGGCGCTATGAGCCAGGTGCGCGCGGTCCCGCTGGACCAGGTGCCGCGCATCGACCTGGCGCGGGGCAGCTGGAGCCGCATGGTGGTCACAGACCAGTCGGTGTCCGGCAACGCCGCGTCGCTCGGCTACTCGGTGTTCACACCAGGCACCGCCACCGATGCGGTGTCGCACGAGACCGAGGAGGTGGCCTACGTGCTGAGCGGCACGGGCGAGCTGCGGCTCGACGACGGCGTCGTGCCCTTCAAGGCGGGCGACGGGCTGTTCATCCCCGGGGGCGTTTGGCACGCGGTGGCCAACACCGGCGACGAGGACGTGGCCATGGTCTTCGGCTTCCCGTTCCCGAGCTATCCGCCAACGGAGAGGCGCTAGCGGCATGACCGACCCCACCACCGACACCGGACTCAATGCTGCTCTCGACCGCGACCCCGAGCTCACGGAGCAGGTGGCGTGGGCGTGCCGGATCCTCGCGTCACAAGGCTACGAGGACCTAACGCTCGGCCACGTGAGCGTGCTCACGCCGGACGGCGTCATGTACATCAAGCGCAAGGGGGTCGCGCTCAGCGAGGTCACGCCCGGCGACGTGCTCGTGTTCCCGGTCGAGGCCGACCTTGCAAAGGCCCCCACGGACATGCACCTCGAGGCCGTCCTGCACACCGAGGTCTACAAACGCCGGCCAGACGTCCGCTGCGTGATTCACGGGCACCCGCTGTACGCGACCGCCTTCGGCGCCACGGACGCGCGCCTCGAGACCCTCACGCACGACGCCCTGCTGTTCACGGACAGGATCGCCGCGTACGAGGGCGTTCCGGATCTGATCACGGGCGATGCGCAGGGCAAGGAGGTAGCCGAGGCGCTCGGGGCAGGCACGGTGGTGCTCCTGCGTAACCACGGGGTGCTGGTCGCCGAGCGTGATACCGCCTGGGCGGTGTTGACGGCGGTGCTGCTCGAGAAGGCGGCGCAGCTTCAGTCCGTGGCATCCACCTTCGGGCAACTCCGCCCGATACCCGACGACCTCGTGGAGTCGATACACGGCCGCAAGTACCAGGCCGGCTTTCCCGACGAATACTGGGATGCCTGGATCCGGGCGCTGCGGCGCGCGGGCCAGGACCGTGGGATGCCCTCGGGGGGTACCGCATGACCGTCGAGTTTCGGCTCAACGGCGCGCAGGTGAGCGCATCCGTCGAGCCCAACACGCTGCTGCTGGACCTGCTCCGCGACCATTTCAGGCTCACTGGCGCCAAGCGCTCGTGCGACGTCCAGGTGTGCGGAAGCTGCACGGTGCTCATCGACGGCGGCCCCGTGAGCGCCTGCACCTACCTCGCGTGCGAGGCGGCCGGACGCGAAGTGCTCACGATCGAGGGGTTCGCCGAGCTCCCCGAGTTCGAGCACTACGCGTCCGCCTTCGAGCGCCACGCGGCCGTGCAGTGCGGCTTCTGCACGCCGGGCTTCTTGCTCACCCTCAAGTCGCTACGCGACGCGGGCGAGCTGTCGAGCGAGGAGCAGATCCGGCACGGGCTCGACGGCAACCTCTGCCGCTGCACTGGCTACCGCGCGATTCTCGAGGCGGCTCGCGACATCGGGGAAGTGGCGGCTTGAGCATCGCCACCGAGACGGGCACGCGCGAAGTGGGGCGGCGGCGCACGCGGCTCGACGCGCAGGAGAAGCTGCGCGGCGAGGCGGTTTTCACCGGGGACATCGAGGTTCCCTGGATGCTCTACGGGCGCGTGCTGCGCGCCCATGTCGCGCACGCCGAGATCGTTTCGATCGACACCTCGGCGGCGGAGAAGATGCCGGGCGTGGCGGCCGTCCTCGTGGGACGGGACCTGCTCGACATCGATCCCTACTACGGCCACGCGATCAAGGACCGGCCGATCCTCGCGATCGAGCGCGTGCGTTTCAGCGGCGAGCCCGTGGCTGCGGTCGCGGCCGAGGACGAGGCCACCGCCGAGGCGGCCCTTAACGCCATCGAGGTGGCGTACGAGGAGCTGCCGCTCGTGGACACGATCGAGAAGGCGCTCGAGCCCGACGCGCCGCTGCTGCACGAGGGACCGATCCGACCCGGCCTCTTCCACGGCCTCGGCAACCTCGGGGAGCGCGATGGCAACGTCGGCTACCGCTACCGCTTGGGCGCGAACGATGTCGAGGCGGTCTCCGCCGGCGCGGTGCTCGTGGCCGAGGGCGAGTACGTGTTCCCCGCGGTCTACCAGTACGCGATGGAGACGCACTCCGTGATCGCGGACTGGAAGCCGAACGAGATCTCGCTCTGGGCGAGCTGCCAGCACCCGTTCCTGGTGCAGGCCGAGATCGCCGACGTGTTCGGTCTCCCGATTGGGGCCGTGCGCATCCAGGTGCCGTACCTCGGCGGCGGCTTCGGCTCGAAGTCGTACACGAAGATGGAGCCGCTCACCGTCGCCCTCTCGCGCAAGGCGCGGCGCCCGGTGAAACTCGTCAACCGCGTGGACGAGTCGATGGTGACCTCGCGCCGCCACGGCATGCGCTGCTGGATGCGCACCACGGCCGACGCCGACGGCACTCTGCTCACCCGCGAGGCGCGCTTCTGGCTCGACACGGGCGCCTACATGGACAACGGGCCGCGCGTGACCGCCACCGCGGCCGACTCCGCGCCCGGTCCTTACCGCTGGAGGGCTGTGGACAT
>Ga0055453_10000138_pt1 | contig 10050 bp, 8 predicted proteins | sample Goodyear_PhragA__FD_57741 | JGI IMG/M metagenome (GOLD analysis project Ga0055453, IMG submission 57741) | Wetland microbial communities from San Francisco Bay, California, USA, that impact long-term carbon sequestration - Goodyear_PhragA_D2 | ecosystem: Environmental > Aquatic > Marine >... | reverse complement strand
CCGCCGTAGCGGCGGCAGCGCTCGAGCTCGCGGGCCACGCTCTCATGGAACTCGCGGTGGTTGCGCAGGCTCGTGAGCGGGTCGCGCGAGGCCAGGTCCTCCTGGGCCTCGAAGAGGCGGGCGTTGGTGAGCGCGATGGCGGCCTGGGTGGCGAACGACTGGAGCACGTCCACGTCGCGCGGGAGGAACACGCGGGCGTTGGGCGCCAGCGCAACCAGCACGCCCAGCGACTTGCCGCGGTAGGTGAGCGGCGCCGCGCAGAGGGAGCGCAGCGGCAGCCCGGCGCTCTCCTCGAGGTCGTTCAGCCCGGGCATGATGGAGAGGTCCTCGAGCACAAGCGGCGAGTCGTCGAGCCTGCGCCCGATGGCCCAGCCCTCGAGCGCCTGCACGGTGGCAAGCGGCAGCTCGGACGAACGGCGGCAGCGCGATCCGTCGCCGTCGTCCACGAGCAGGGCGAACTGCCGCCCCTCGAGCGTGGACTGCAGGTTGGCGGTGACCTTGGCCAGCACGTCCTCGAGCCGCAGCTCGGAGGCGATGTCCTGAAGCGACGCGCTCAGGCGCTGCGTGACCTCGGCCTGCTCGCGCACCTCGGTCTCGAGCTGGCGCCAGACTCGGCGGCGCACGCCCATCGCGCGGCGCGTGGCCACGCCGCCGAGCCCCGCCGCCACCACCCCGGCACCCGGCAGCAGCACAGGGTCGAACAGGCCGACCGCGCCGAGCAGCGCCGCACCGGCCAGCAGCGACGCGAGCGCGAAGCGCACGTACGAGCCACCCGACTCCCACGTGACGTCGTAGACGCAGGCACCGCCGCCGTCACCCGCGCACACCGGGTGACTCACGCGCGCCAGCGGCAGCCCGAACAGCGCCGGCACGCAGGACAGCATGCCCTGGTTGTACTGGCAGTCGAGCGGGTGGAAGGGCGTGCCGTTCACGTCCACGTAGGCCACGCGCGCGTGCGAGGACCCCGAGTCGAGCAGGTCCATCCGCGCGGTGGTGGTGAACTTGCCGTTGGCGCGCACCACGTTCTCGTAGACGAGCCGTGGCGAGCCGAGCGCGCGCAGCGCCAGCTTGAGCGCCTCGCCCACGTTCAGGTCGATCGCGCACTCGCCCACGTGGCGCGCGATGAACGGGTCGTCCAGCACCTCCGCCGCGGCGAGGAAGAGGCGGATCTTGGTGGCGAAGGAGAACCAGTGGCTCTCGTCGCGGAGATCGGCCTCGGCATCCTCGAGGCCGCACAGCCCGAGCACCTCCTCCACCGCCACGCGGCCGCCGCGGCGCTCGACGTAGGCGAGGATCAGGCGCGAGGTCATCCCGCTCGTTTCGCGTGCCTCATCGGCCCACGCAACGGGTGGGGGAAGCGGCGCCCGGGCGGGCGCGCTGCTCTCCGGCCGAGCGATCCGGGCGTGCTCGACCAGCTCTTGACCAGAGCCGACTGACATGTCCCCCGGGTAATCGGGCGCTATGCCGGACTTGTTGAGTGCTATTTCGCGCTACAGAACGCGCCGGGCCCAGGTGAACTGGTCCCGCAGCCAGCCCTCGTAGAGCGGCCGGACGTAGACGCCCTGGTCCGAGGAGTGGATCACGAAGTCCTTGCTGAGCGCGATGCCCTCGTGGATCACGTTCGCCTCGGTGGCCCGCGAGTGGAACTTGGCGGAGCCGAAGAAGAGCAAATCGCCCGGCTTCACCTTGTTGAGACGAATGCGCTTCGACTTGGCGATCTCGCCCGCCTGCTGGGCGGCGGTGCGGCCGAAGATCCTGTTGCCGGCGGGGTTGCCGGACAGCTTGAACACGCGCCAGGCGAAGCCCGAGCAGTCGTAGCCGCCGTGCACCTGGCCGGGCGCGGCCGTGTCCGACTCGCCGCCCCAGACGTAGGGCATGCCGATCTTCGACACCGCCAGCTGGAGCGCGGTGCGCTGCTTGGCGCTGTAGCGCGGGAGCTGGAAGTGGCCGGCGATCTCGCGCACGCTGTCGGGCTGCCACTGGCTCATGTGGAGGGTCTGGGCGAGCGACCAGGCGGCCTCGGCGCGGGTGATGCGGTCCGTGGGGTAGAGCTCGAGCTTGTCGTCGGCGGCCAGGTGGTTGTAGCGCAGCGACAGGAGCCGGGCCACGACCTCGGTGCCGAAGTAGGACGGCGGCTGGAGGCCGGCGCTCTGGGCCTGGGACTCGAAGGTGTTGGCGGCGTCGCTCAGCCCGAGCTGGGCGACCATCAGGGCGTCGAAGCGAGTGACGCTGAGCGGCGCGCTCGAGACGCTGACGGCGGGGCTGCCCGTCCGCAGGCTGAGGGCGGCGAAGGCACTGGAGAGGTCGCCGCTCGTGAGCGGCTGATCGCCCTCGAAGCCGCCGGACAGCTTCTGCATGAGCCCCGCCTTCACCACCTGCGACTGCTGCTTCTTGTCCCAGTTGGCGAGCGTGTGGGCGCTGGCGGGGGCGGCAGCCGCCGTCAGGCAGGCAAGCGCGGCCAGCAGGATGCTGAGGAGCCTGGAGGGCATCTGCTCTTGGAATCGGAACCGCGCGCGATCCCTTTAGCGGGGCGCCCACGGCGCTGGACGGCTGGGCGCTAGCTTTCGCGAGCGTGATCTGGATTCAGGAGCAGGTGCGACTGCCCGCCGTGCCGCGCGGCTTCCACCTCGTCACGCACGAGGTGGAGGAAGGCCTGCCCGGGCTGTCGTCGATCGGCGTGGGCGTGGCGCACGTCTTCATACGGCACACGTCGGCCTCCCTGACGCTGAACGAGAACGCCAGCCGCGACGTCCTGCGCGACTTCGGCGCCTGGTTCGACCGGGCGGTGCCCGACGGCGCCTCCTACTTCGAGCACACGCTCGAGGGCCCCGACGACATGCCGGCGCACATCAAGTCCGCGCTGCTCGACAGCTCGCTGACGATCCCGGTGTCCGACGGCCGGCTCTCGCTCGGCACCTGGCAGGGGATCTACCTGTGCGAGCACCGCGACTCTGGCGGGCCACGGTCGTTGACCGTCACGGCGTGGGGCGAGGAGCGCGGCTAAGCCCCAGCCGTCCACCCGTCCGGCGTCTATGCGAACATATGTTCGTGCGCTGGGACAACCTGCGAATCGACAATGAGGACGGGCACCGGCTGCCGGGCTACCGCGATCCGGCCGTTGTGCGCCGCTTCGACGCACCGGAGGCCCTCGACATCCGCTTCTACGAGGTGCACGCGAAGTCGGCGCTGAACCATGTGCCCAAGGCGTCGCGGATGCCGTTCCGCTGGACGATCAACCCGTACCGAGGGTGCAGTCATGCGTGCACCTACTGCTTCGCTCGCCCCACCCACACCTATCTCGACTTCAACGCGGAGCGCGACTTCGAGCGCGAGATCGTCGTCAAGGTCAACGTCCCCGAGGTGCTGCGCACTGAACTCGCGCGCCCGTCGTGGAAGGGCGAGCACGTCGCGCTCGGCACCAACACCGACCCGTACCAGTGGGTCGAAGCGCGCTACAAGCTGATGCCGGGCATCTGGGAGGCGTTCAGGGACTTCCGCAATCCGTGCTCGGTGCTCACCAAGTCGCCGCTGCTGCTGCGTGACCTGCCGCTGCTCAAGGAGGTGGCCGAGGTCGCGCCGGTCAGCGCCAACCTGTCTGTGCCGACGCTTGACGAGAAGGCCTGGCGCGCTACGGAGCCACACACGCCCAACCCGCGCGCGCGGCTCGAGGCGGTGGCGGAGCTCAACCGCGCGGGGATTCCCACGGGAGTCCTGATCGCCCCGCTGATGCCCGGGATCAACGACTCGCCGGAGCAGGTCGAGGAGATCCTCGACCTCGCGGCGGAAGCGGGCGCCGTCAGCGTCGGCGGGATAGCGCTGCACCTGCGCGGCGAGGTGCGCGGCATCTTCTTCGACTGGCTGCGAGCGCACAGGCCGGACCTCGTGCCGCGCTACGAGCGGCTCTACCGCCGCGGTGCCTATATGGCGCCCGCCGAGCGCCAGCGCCTACAGGACCTCGCCGCGCCGCCAGGCAGGCCGTCCAGCCCGCGTCGCTACATGCGCGACCGCGACCTGGCGTCGCCGCCGCGTCCGCGGGACGAGGTCGCGCCGCCTCAGCCCTCGCAACCAGCGTTGTTCTGAGGGGGCGCCCGCATGCGGAGGTTTGGGTACCCCCCAGAGCTGGTTAAGGCGTTAGGAGGGGCGAACGGCAGGGGCTTCATCTGTGCGCTCCCGCTGCCGAGGTCCCGCACCGATCGACATGCGCTTCTTCAAGGAAAACACGGGAACGCCGCTGCGCGAGACGCCGATTGCGCGCCAGATCCGGGCCCAGGCCGCCTCGCCCATCGCCCGCCAGCTGCGGGTGCAGGCCGTGCGGCGTGCGCGCCGCGCGCGCTGGCAGGCGCTCGTGCTCATGCCCCTGCTCGGCGGCGTCATCTGGGCGTACAGCCACCGCAGGGAGCTCTTCGGCGTCGACCTGCCGGTCCGGATCGCCTCGGCGCTCGTGCTGGTCATCCTTGGCTGGGCCTTCGCCCGCGCCCTCGGCCGCGCGCTGGGGCCGTCGCTGTTCCGCCGCATGGACGGCGGCACGGCCGGAACCGTTGGCTTCCTGATCCGCCTCGTCGCGCTCTCGACATCGATCCTCTTCGCGCTCAGGGTGGCCGGCCTCAGGCCAGGCACGCTGGCGGTCGGAGGTGCTTTCACCGCGGTCATCATCGGTCTCGCGGCGCAGCAGACGATCGGCAACCTGATCGCGGGCATGGTGCTGCTCAGCGCGCGTCCCTTCCGGGTTGGCGACCGCGTGCGCTTCCAGGCGGGCATGCTCGCCGGCCAGCTGGAGGGCGTGGTCAGCTCGCTCGGGCTGCTCTACACCACGCTCGCCCAGGGCGAGGATCGCGCGATGGTGCCCAACAGCGTCGTGCTCGGCGCTGCCGTCGTGCCGCTGCGCGAGCCCGCCGCGGTGGACCTCCGCGCGCGCCTGCGCGCCGGAGTGCAGCCGAGCTACATCCAGAAGCTGCTCGACGACGCCGTCACGGTGCCCACCCGCTCGCGCCCGCACATCGGCCTCGAGGAGGCGGACGCCGACGAGGTTGTCGTCCGTATCGCGGCCACGCCCGAGTCCGGCAAGGACGGCCCGAAGCTCGCGGACGAGATTCTCGCCGCGGTGGCGAGCCTCACGAGCGCGCAAGGGAGCCGGAACGGAGCATCCGCGCCGGGCGAAGCCTTCGCCGGCCCTGGCAGCGAGGCCGAGCGGCCGCCCCCGCAGCCGCGCCGTTCAGGTCCCACGCGCTGGTCGCAGCAGCCCACCGGCGAGCGCCGCTAGGCCGGCTGCCTAGGGAGCGGTTCGGGCGGCAAGCTCAGCACGCACGCGCCTGTCCCGCGTCGGGCCCGCGCGCCGAGCGATCCGCGTGGCCCGTGCGAGCATCGCGCGCTCCACCAGCAACCAGCTGGCGGCGCCCGCCATCACGGCAGGCACAAGCACCACGAGCAGCCGGGGCAGCAGCGCGTGCGGCAGCAGCCCGAGGCGCACTCCGAACAGCATCAGCGGCACGTGCCATAGGTAGATGCCGTAGGAGACGAGGCCCATCCTCGCCAGCGGGCGCGCGTGGATCCAGGCCGTGGCTGGCCCACGGCCCAGCACCACGGCGCCAAGCAGGATCGCGAAGCCCACGCCAGCCGGCAGGTTCTGCATCGCTCCGGTCAGGAACGGCAGCGCGTCCGCCGCCGGGCTGGCGTGCCAGAGGCCGTTGCACACCACGCCCGCGACGCCCGCCACCAGAAGGGCGAACGTTGCGCCTGGGCCCACGCGCGGTGGCCGACCGTCGCGCGCCACCGCCTTCTCCACCCATAGCGCCAGGAGCATGCCGAGGCCGAAGTAGGGCAGATAGGCGGGCAGCGCCTTGGTCGCCAGCATGTTGTTGCCGAGCAGATAGACGCCCGCGTTCCAGGCCACCCCGAACAGGATCAAGCCGCCCACAAGGACGGCCTGACGGCGCGCGCGCCCGCGGCTCCAGTGGTAGCCGACCGCGCCAAGCAGTGGCAGCAGGGCGTAGAAGAGCACCTCCAGGCAGAGCGTCCAGGTCACCGGGTTGAAGGTGAGGATCGTGTGCGACGAGTAGTTCTGCGCGAAGACCGCGAACAGCGGCAGGTCACCGCCGTCGGGCAGGCGCACGCCCGGCGTGCCCCTTGCGCCCCACAGCAGGGCGAAGCTGCCGAGCATCGCGAGGTAGTAGGCGGGCAGGATGCGTGCCGCGCGGCGAAGCGCATAGCCGCCCACGTCGACGGGGCCGTCGCGGCGCAGGGCGGCACGCGCGAAGCCGCGGTAGAGCAGGAAGCCGGACAGCACGAAGAACAGGAGCAGGCCCAGCCGGAAGTCCGACAGCACGTCGTCGAGCAGGCCCGAGCGCCGGATCCGCGTGGGATCCGGGAAGCGGTACAGCCAGACGTGGAAGCACACAACCGAAAGGGCCGCGAGGGCGCGCAGGCCATCGACCCCTGCCGCGCGCCTCCCGCGCTCGGACGAAGGCATACAGCCTCCTTACCCGGTAAAAGGCAGGAATGCATCATTCCCATGCGCACGCGCATGGCCATGCGGGGCACGCTCACGCCCACGGGCGGGAAGCCAACCGGACGCGCATGGTCGTGGCTCTCGCGATCAACCTCGGGATGGTGGCCGCGGCGGTCGCCGGCGCGGTCATGTTCCACTCGGTGGCGCTCGTGGCGGAGGCAGGTCACGTGCTCTCAGACGTGGGCGCGATCGGCCTTGCGCTGTTCGCGGCCGCGATGGCCACCAGGCCGGCGCGCGGCAGGCGCACGTTCGGCTTCCACCGCACGGAGATCCTGGCGGCCCTGGCCAACGGCCTGGCACTGGTCGCGGTGGCGGTGTTCGTGTCGATCGAGGCGGTCATGCGCCTGTCGCAGCCATCGCATGTGCACGGGCTTGGCGTGCTCATCATCGGCGCGGTGGAGCTGGTGGGCAACGCGGCCGCCACGATCGCGCTCGCGGGCGGCGATCGCGAGGACATCAATCTCGAGGCGGTGCTGCGCCACTCCGCCGCCGATGCGCTGGGAGCGATCACCGTGCTCGTCTCGGGCGCGATCGTGCTGGCCACCGGCTGGGACCGCGTGGACCCGATCACGGGCCTGCTGCTGGGCCTGCTCATCCTCGCCAGCTCGTGGCGACTCATCAGGGAGCCGATCGACGTGCTCATGGAGGCTGCGCCACCGGGGCTCGACGTGCAGGAGGTGGGCACGGCGATGGCCGCCGTGGAGGGAGTGCGCGAGGTGCACGACCTGCACGTGTGGACGGTCACCTCCGGCTTCCCGGCGCTCGCCGCTCACGTGCGCACGGATCCGGCGCTCGACCCGGACGAGGTGCGCCATGCGCTCGAACACGAGCTGGCGGAGCGCTTCGGCATCGAGCACACCACGCTCCAGATGATGGTCGAGCAGCTGCTCGACATCGAGGATCGCCGTCCCTGCTCGGAATGAGCCCATGAGAGTCTGGGTCGACCTGACCAACACTGCTCACGTGCTGGTCCTGAGGCCGCTCGTGGAGCTGCTCGAAGGCGACGGCCACGAGGTGGAGATCACCGCCCGGCCGCTCTCGCACACGCTCGAGCTGCTGGACGACTGGGGCCATGCCTACACGGCACTCGGACACTACGGCGGGGTGTCGCGAGCGGGCAAGGCTCGCGCCGCGGCGAGTCGCGTGCGGGACATGCTGCGCTTCGGCCGGGGGCGCGGCTTCGATGCCGCCCTGGCGCACGGATCCACCGACCTGCCGGTGGCGTGTCGCGTGCTGCGGGTGCCCAACGCCACGATGTTCGACTACGAGTGGGCCACGCTCCAGCACAACGTCAACTGCCGCCTGGCCAACCGCGTGCTGGTGCCCGACGCGATCCCGGCGGACCGCCTCGCCCGCTACGGAGCCAAGCCGCCCAAGCTGATCCGCTATCCGGGGCTCAAGGAGGAGTACTACATGGCGGACTTCGAGCCGGACACTGCGGTGCTCGAGCAGCTGGGCGTGAACCGCGAGCTGCCGCTGTGCGTGGTCCGCACGGCTCCCTCCTACGCCCTCTACCTCGGCGGCTCCGAGAACCCGCTGCTGCCGCGCCTGCTGGGCCACGTCGTCGATCAGGGCGCGCAGGCAGTGGTGCTGGCCCGCACACCCGAGCAGCGCCAGGACATCCGCGCCCTGGGGCTCGAGCGAGTGATCGTGCCCGAGCGCGCGGTGGACGGCCGCAGCCTCGTCGCGTTCGCGGACGCGCTCGTGTCCGCGGGCGGCACCATGAACCGCGAGGCCGCCGTGCTGGGCACGCCCGTGTGGTCGATCTTCGAGGGCAAGCTCGGCGCGGTGGACGAGCTGCTGGCGCGGGAAGGCCGCCTGCGCTTCCTCAGCGATCCAGCCGAGGTGAAGATCGAGCGCAAGCCCCCGGGAAAGGTCGAGCAGCGCACAAGACGCGACCCCCGCGACCTGCTGAACCTGGCCCTGCCATGGGTCTACCCAACCGGGAATTAGGTCGCCGGGTAGGCGGTCAGCGCCCTCCCGTCAGCGCCCGCTCGATGGCCTCCTCGCGCTCGCTGTCGCTCTCGGCCGGCGCCCCGTCCGTGTCGGGCGCGTCGCGCACGAAGCGGCCCAGGCCGATCGCGCGGAAGTGGCGCGCCTTGAGGATCTCGAGGGTGTAGACCATCCACACCGACGCCGCCAGCACGGCCAGTCCCACCACCGCCGCGATGATCGAGTGCGACACGCTCCAGACGCCGAACGGCCGCGGCGGCACGAAGCGCAGCATGATCCCGTAGGCGGCCAGCAGCAACGCCCACAGGTGCAGGTACGCCGCCGTGCGCCGCTGCGAGAAGCCGATGCGCATGAAGCGGTGGTAGAAGTGGTTCTGGTCCGCTCCCCACGGCGCGCGGCGGTACTTGAGCCGCTTGAGCACCACGAACGACGTGTCGAGGATCGGCACCGCCATCACGAGCAGCGGGCCCGCGAGCGCGATGGTGGCGGCGGTCTTCAACACGCCCTGCACCGCGATGGCCGCCAGCAGGTAGCCGAGTGCCAGCGCGCCGGTGTCACCCATGAAGATCTTGGCGGGGTGGTAGTTGCGCGGCAGGAACGCCAGCGTCGCGCCGCAGACGATCGCGGCCAGCGCGGCCGGGTCGTAGCGGAAGAAGGACACCGCCAGCAGGGCGAACGAGCCGGCGGCGATCGCCACGATCCCGGCGGCAAGCCCGTCCATCCCGTCGATCAGGTTCACGAGGTTGGCCAGGAAGGCGATCCAGAGGATCGTGATCGGGTAGGCGGCCCAGCCGAGGTTGACCGAGCCCACCACGGGCACGCTCAGGTGGTCCATCTTGAGATGCCAGCCGAGCACCGGCACCAGCGTGAGCAGCACCACCGCCAGCAGCTTGGGTCCCGGCCGCAGCCCGCGCGTGTCATCGAGCAGACCCACCAGCGCCACGCCGGCGGTGCCGATCAGGATGCCCGGATAGGGACTGTCCAGATCGACGAACAGCAGCGCCGGCACGAGAATGCCGATCACGATCGCCAAGCCGCCGATGCGAGGCACGGGCTTCGTGTGCACACGGGGGCGGTCGCCGCCGGTGTCGACGCCGCCGATCTTTGGCGCGAGCCAGGCGGTAACCGGCGTCAGCAGCAGCACAATTGCCGCCGCCACAACGAAGCCCCACGCCACGGATCCATGCTCGACCAGGCCGCGCAGGGAGTCCCAGAAGGACATACGCATGCGTTTATAGCGCAGGCCGGAGAGGGAAACTGCCGACTTATCCCCCGATCGGGCCAGTAGCCTTGTGCCGCGTGAGTGAGGTTGTCTCGTCAGCTCAGGCGTTCGACGAGCGCATAGATACGCGCGAGGCCGCCGTCGGGATCGTCGGTCTCGGCTACGCGGGCCTGCCCCTGGCGATCGTTTTCGCGGAGGCCGGCTTCGGCGTCACCGGCGTCGATGTCAGCACCGAGCGCGTGCGCGCCGTCGAGGAACGCCGCTCGTATCTCGTCGACGTGCCGGCCGAGCGCTTCGACACGCTCGACGGCCGCCTCCACGCCACCACCGACTACGCCGCGGTGCGCAACCTCGACGCGCTCACGATCTG
>Ga0055453_10000137_pt1 | contig 10054 bp, 10 predicted proteins | sample Goodyear_PhragA__FD_57741 | JGI IMG/M metagenome (GOLD analysis project Ga0055453, IMG submission 57741) | Wetland microbial communities from San Francisco Bay, California, USA, that impact long-term carbon sequestration - Goodyear_PhragA_D2 | ecosystem: Environmental > Aquatic > Marine >... | reverse complement strand
GCCAAGGCATCGCTCTACAACACGTTCGGAAGCAAGGACGAACTCGTCCGGTCCTACCTGCTGAGTCGGCAGGCCGTGCGGGAGGCCAGAATCGCCGGAAAGCTCGCCGGGGTCGATGCGCCCCGAGACCGGCTGCTCGCGATCTTCGACGCGCTCGGTGACGTGATCGCCGATCCGGACTTCCGCGGTTGCGCCTTCCAGCGGGCCAGCGCCGAGGCCCCGGCCGGCGGAAGCGTTCAGCGGGTCTGTGACAGTTCGCGCGCCTGGACCCGCGCGTTGATGGTCGACCTGGCCCGCCAGGCCGGCGTGGCCGATCCCGAGCCGCTGGCACAGCGGCTGCTGCTGCTCTATGACGGCGCGTTGATGGGTGCCCGGCTCGATCGCGATCCGTCAACCGCCGCCGCCGCCAGTACTGTGGCGGAAGGTCTCATCGACGCGGCGATCGCGCGAAGCCAATCGGCGTCGATCCCGAGTTAGACCGGCGGTCGAGGATTCCGCCGCTCGGTCGGTGAGACGTCGCCCGCGGGTGTGTCGGCTGCCGCCTTCTCGTAGAACGCGCCCTCCGACGCCGCTTCGGGGGCCGGCGCCTCGGAGGCGGCGGCACCGAACTCGGTTCCGGCCGCCGGTTGCGCCTCGACCGTCGAGCGGTAGCGCCATCCGACGCCGGTGACGTAGGGCACGGCGAGGGCCGCGAGCACGCCGCCGATGAGCGGAAATACGAGGAAGACCCACAGCTGTGAGAGTGGCGTCCCACCTTCGAAGATGGCCGGTCCGAACGAGCGCGCCGGATTGACCGACGTGCCGTCCAGTGGCACGGCCAGGAGGTGGCACACGGCCAGCGTGATGCCCATCGCCAGGCCGGCGAAGCCGGCGTTTTCCGTGCGGGCGGTCACGATCAGCACGACGAGCACGAGCACGAACGTCATCAGAATCTCGATGGTCACGGTGCCGCCGAGACTGATGTTTCGGCCGTACCCGTTTGACCCCAATGCGCCCGTCTGGTCGCGAACGTCACCCCAGCGTGTGAGGCCGAACAGCACGAACGCCCCGGCGATGGCCCCGGTGAACTGAGCGATCCAGTAGCCGATGGCGTCTTCGAGGTCGATCCGGCGCGCTATCAGAGCGCCCAGCGTGACGGCCGGGTTCACGTGGCATCCGGAGACCGGGCCGATCGCGTACGCCAAGGCCAGCAAGACGAAGCCGAAGGCCAGGGCGACGACGATCACCCCACCGGAGAGAAGGCCGGCGACCGCGCTACCGACGCCGAAAAAGACGAGAAGTCCGGTGCCGAGAAATTCCGCTCCATAGCGAGTGACCCGGTCCATGCACGTGCCTCCCTGGACATGCTCCGGGGCGAGCGGTCGTCGAGTCGACCGCCGAAGCCGGTAGCCACCAAGCGTAGGAAGATCTGCGCAGTCACATGCCGATTCCTCGTGATTGCGGAAGTAATCTCGCCGGCCGGCGGCGCTAGACCGGGCCGCTCAGTGTGCTGATGATGCGGTCGATCTCGGCCAGCGCGAACGTTGCGATCCGACGTTGGGCGGCCTCGGCGGTTGCATCGGTCTCCTCCAGGTCGCCGAGCACGATGATGTTCTCGTCATTGAGTGTGGTCGCCGGCGCCGTGTAGTTGAAGCTGCCCGCGATGACCAGGCGTTCGTCGATCACCATCAGTTTGTGGTGGACCTTCCGGACGCCGGTGCCCGGTTTGTTTTCGAAGAGTTGGACGCCGGCGGCCTTCAGCGGCTGCGTGGCCGCCCACTTCTGCACACCCTGACCCCGGTCAAGCACGCCACGGATCCGTTGCACGTCATTGACCAGCCGGATCATCGTGTCGTCGATGCCTGACGATTGAGCAAAGGTGAACATCGCGAAATCGATGCTCGTCGTCGCCTTGAGCATCTGTTTCATGATTTCCATCTCCGGCCCTTGCTCCGGGGCGAAGACCGGCTTGATTCGCATGTGTGCCAACTGGAACTCGGCCGGCCTTGGCTCGACGCGCTCGTGGCGATCGCCGAACGTTCCACTGCGCAGCCGCTGGAACTCTGACAGGTAAAGGTTCGTGGCGCGAGCACCGTGGAGCACCACAACATGGTTGAGGTTGTTGCCGGTCTTGGCGGTGTGGCCAGGCGGATTCGTACCGGTGTCGGTCAGCGTAAAGTTCGTCGAACCGGTGAGCACCGCGGCCGAGTCCTGCCCGGGATCGCGCACGATGAATTTCTGGTGGAAGATCGCCGGATTCAGGTCAGTGATCACGTCGATGCCGGCGCGGAGCAGTGCCGAGTGGATCGTCCGGTTGCCCTCGTAGTCGCCGCCTGACGACCACGGGTCGCCGAGTGCGGGTGCCTCGACCAGATAGTCGCCCTCCAAGATGATCTGCACGTGCAGCTTGGCCTTCTTGGCCGCGAGGATCGCGTCGGTGATGGCCCGGGAATCCAATTCCTGTACGGCAATCAGCAATTGTTTCTTCGCGCCGGCAATGAAGCCGCGGATCACGGCGTCCAGGTCATCCGGTCCGCCGAGCACCGGTGGCCCGGCATAGAACTCAATGCTTCCCAGCTTTACGCCCACGATCGGCCCCCTCGCCCGCATCCACGAGCGTGGACATGGTGGAAACGATTGATACAGCTTGCTGGTCTCGGCGATGCGCGCGGGCCTAGTGTCGCCAATGCGTCTCAACCGGACGATGTCGGAGCCTCCTGCGATGATCGATGGCCAGGTGCCGATGTGGCCGGGAGGTCCGTAGATGAGCGATCGATCGTCCGAGTTTCTCGCCGCGATAGCGCGTCACAGCGCGGGCCTCGCCGCCGCCGCGGACGGAAACCTCGCCGCCGTCGTCGAGCATTGCCCCGGCTGGACCGTTGCGGATCTCGTCCACCATCTGACCGAGGTGCAGTGGTTCTGGGCGACCATCGTCGAGGAACGGCTCACCGCGCCGCCCGAGGCAGCGCGCCGGCCGGCTCGGGCTGAGCTCGACCGGCTAATCCCGTCGCTACGTTCGGAGTCCGAACGGTTGGTGCGCGTGCTCGCCGCTGCCCCCGCGGGTGACCACGTCTACACCTGGGCGCCGGCCCAGCAGGATGTCGCATTCGTAACGCGGCATCAGGTCCAAGAGGCGGCCGTACATCACTGGGACGCAGCCCACGCACGCGGTGACGGCGTGGCAATCGAGGCATGGATCGCGGCCGACGCGGTCGAGGAGTTCCTGACGTTCTCGGTCTCGTCGGGCGCCGATCCGGCCGAACCGCCACGCCCGCCGCTGGAGGGCGGATTCGGTCTCCGCGCCGAAGCCGGCCCGAGCTGGACCGTCTCCGCCGGCCAGGCACCCGGAACGGTCATCTGGACGCGCGGCGTCGACGACGGCATACCGACGATCGGGGCCTCCGCGGCCGATCTCCTGCTCTGGCTCTATGGCCGCATCGACGTCGACACGAGCAGCGTTGCGTCCGAGGTGGTTGCCCGCTTCCGCGCTCTGTGTTTCACCGACTGAGCGGCAGCCGGCGGGTTTGGGGGCTGCCAAGCTACGGGTGAACAGTCTCGCCGAGGCGATCGTCCGGGCCCGGTCGGCGGGTCTCGTCATCTGAGCCCACGCTATCGAGCGTCTCTAGCGCGGTTTTCGAGAGTGAGCGCCGGCATCCGAGGTATGACATGACTATGCAAAAAGTCATTCTGGTCACCGGTGCGTCCGGCTTCATCGGTTCGCATGTTGCCCGGGCACTCGTGGACGCCGGATATCGCGTGCGTGCCATGACGCGGCGTCCGGAGACGTACGGCGGTGCCGGCGAGCCCGTGGCCGGTGACGTGACTGACCGGGCTGCGCTCGACGCCGCATTGGAGGGCGTGCACGCTGCCTACTACCTCGTGCACTCGCTCGACTCGGCAGACTTCGAGGAACGGGACGCGCGCGGCGCCCGCAACTTCGCCGCGGCCAGTGCGGCCGCCGGCCTCGAACGCATCGTCTACCTGGGCGGCCTCGGCTCCGACGACGACGAATTGTCGGCCCATCTGCGGTCGCGTCGGCTAGTGGAGCGGCTGCTGCGGGAGGGCGAGGTGCCGGTGACCGTACTGCGGGCGGCCGTCGTCATCGGCCACGGCAGCATCTCCTGGGAGATCACCCGACAACTGGTCGACCATCTGCCGGCGCTCGTCACGCCGCGCTGGGTCAATACCCGCGTGCAACCCATCGCCCTCGCCGACGTCGTACGGTATCTGGTCGGCGTCCTCGAACCTGAGTCGGCTCGGGGCCAGGTCTACGAGATCGGCGGCCCCGATGTGCTGCGCTACATCGACATGCTGGAGCGCCTCGCCGCCGTCCGGGGCAAGGAACTGCCGAACGTGACCGTGCCGCTGCTGACGCCCCGGCTCTCCTCGGCCTGGCTCGCGCTCGTCACGGACGTGGACCTCGGCACCGCCCGCAATCTGGTCGATTCGATGACGACCGAGGTGATCGTGCACGATAAGTCGATCGAAGACGTGGTGCCGGGCGCGACGCTCGGCTACGAGGAATCTGTGCGGGTCGCGCTGGCCGACCGTACGAACGCGACGTCAACGGGATCCGGCCGCGCCCGCCGATGACCTGGCGTACATGTATCCAGGACATCGTCGCGCCATCACTGATCGATCGCGTCCCCCGCGATCACGAAGAGACCGAACGCCCGCTTCTCCGCCGCCGCATCGTCGTGGTGACCGCGCTCGTGGCCGGCGCCGTGCTGCTCGGCTTCTCCTTGTCGATCCGGCCGGGCGACTCGACGTTCTACGCACTGACCGGAGCGGTCGCGGTGGTCTGGACAGTCGGCGGTCTGGCCTCCGGTCCGCTGCACCTCGGCTACATTCCGTTCCGCGGTGGCCCGCGGCGCCCGGTTTTGACGCCGCTCGTGACCGGTCTCGTGGCGGCCGGCGTGTTCGTCGCCGGGGCGCTCGCCGTACGGGAGCTCCAGCCGCTGGGCGATGACGTCGAGAACGTCCTGGCCCATGCCCAACAGGGCTCGACCGCGCTGATCGTGGTCGTGACACTCGCGAACGCGATCGGTGAGGAGATCTTCTTTCGTGGCGCCCTCTTTGCCGCGATCGACCGACGGTACCCGGTCGTCATCTCGACGATCGTGTACGCGATCGCGACGCTGGCGACCGCAAACCCGATGCTCGTCTTCGCCGCATTGACGCTCGGACCGGTCTTCGGCCTGCAGCGACGAGCATCCGGCGGCATCCTCGCTCCGATGATCACTCACGCGACATGGTCGATGATCATGTTGTTTGCGCTGCCGCCGCTGTTTTCTCTCTGACGCGTGAGCGGCGCGATTCTTCGTGACCCAACGACTGGCGCGTCGGGCTACTCCTGCTCGGTTGGGCGGATCAAGATCTCGTTGACCGCGACGTGCCGTGGTCGGGTGACGATGTAGGCGATCGCATCCGCGACGTCTTTGGCCTGCATCGGCTCGATGCCGGTGACCTGCGTACGCATCGTTTCGAGCACCTCGGCGCGGTTATGTCCGGCCAGCTCGGTAGCCGTCGCACCGGGCTCCACGAGCGACACACGTACGTGCCGCCCGGTGACCTCCTGGCGCAGCGATTCGCTGAACGCGCCGATGCCGTGCTTGGTCAGGTTGTAGACGCCTCGACCGCCGCGCGCGACGCGCCCGGCCACCGAGCTGATGTTCACCATGTCGGCGACCCGTCGTGGCCCGGTCTCGGCCGCCCGCAGCAGATGCGGCAGCGCCGCGTGTGCACAGTAGAGCAAGCCGAGCACGTTGATCTCGACCATGCGCTGCCACTCCGACAGCGGTGCGTCGACGACCGGGCCCAACAGCATTACGCCGGCGTTGTTGACGAGCGTGTCGAGCCGGCCGAGCTCGTTGACCGTACGGTCGACTGCCGCTGTCGCCTGGCGCTCGTCGGTGATGTCGGACTCGAGTACCAACGCGGTGCCACCTTGCCCTTGAATATCGGCGGCGAGTGCTGTCAGGCGATCCGTACGGCGCGCGGCCAGCGCCACCGCCGCACCGTGCGCGGCGAGCATTCCCGCGCTCGCCGCTCCGATGCCGCTGGATGCGCCGGTCACCAACGCGACCGTTCCGGCCAGCGGCCGCGTCGCCGGTCGAGCGTCGGCGGCCGGAGCCGTCCGAGTCTCGTCGAAGATGGATCCGCTGGTCATGTCGTCTCCTCGTGAAGCACGGTCGGTACTCCGCTCGCCCGGCAGGCAGTCCGGCAGCCCGGCAGCCGCGTAGCCCTGCAGGTTGGTGGCCCGGCAGATTGGTGAGCTCACGGCAGGTTCGGAGAAGGCTCCGACTACGCCTCGATCATAAGAGGAGCATCCTCCGGATACCAAGAACGTGGCGCATCGCACGGACTCCTCCTCAGATGACCTCTGAAGCGGCGCTGTCAGGTCAACCGAATCAGCCGAAAGGACGCGAATGGGCCGGTCTGCTTGAGGCTGTCGCAACCACGTCGTTCTCCTGGCAAACGTGGAAACGCCTTGGCAGGCTGAGCTCATGGACCAATTCGATGTGGCGATCGTCGGCGCCGGGCCGGCCGGATCGAGCGCCGCACTCGCGGCTCGACGCCTCGGCGCGAGCGTGCTCCTGCTCGACAAGGCGGTCTTCCCCCGCGACAAGGCGTGCGGCGATGGCATCGCGCCGCACGCGCTCGAGGTGCTGCGCGAGCTTGGCGTTACCGGCGTAGAGCAGGGGTACGCCCCGGTGCCGGCGCTGCATCTCGTCGGTCCGAGCGGTGCCGCGGTCGTCCGAAACCTCACCCGGCCGGACTACACGATTCCGCGTCAGGTGTTCGACGCGCGGCTGGTCGAGGCGGCCGTGGCGGCCGGAGCGACGCTCGCGCAGCACACCGTACGGGTGATCGAGGAACGGTCGGATTTCGTGGTGCTCGACGGTGTGATCTCGGCTCGCACCGTGGTCGGTGCCGACGGTGCCTACTCGTTGGTGCGGCGGGCGCTCGGTGAGCCGACCAATCCGGACGGTTGCATGGCATTGGCGATCCGTGGGTACGCACCCGCGGTCGGCCCGGTACAGCAACACATCGTCACCGCTCCAGCGACACAATGGCCGGCGTACGCGTGGAATTTCCCGATCGGCGACGGACGCGCGAACATCGGGTACGGCGAGGTCCTTCGCGGCGCGGCGCTGTCGCGACAGCACCTGCTCGACCGCATGGCATCGCTGTTGCCCGAGGTGGACACCGGCGCGGCGACGGCGCTGCGCGCCCATCACCTCCCACTGTCGACGCATCGCCCGACACCGGGCCGGGGACGACTCCTGCTGGCCGGGGACGCACAGTCGCTGATCAATCCATTCACCGGCGAAGGCATCTTCTATGCGGTCGTGTCGGGTTCGCTGGCCGGTGCGGCCGCGGCCGCGTCGGGAAACGGCGTGGCGCGACGGTACGGTGATTCGCTGCGCCGCCGATTGGGTCGGCATCTGCGCCATAGCGGGATGGCCGCTCGGCTGACCGCCAGCGCGCGTGTCGTCGACGCGACCATGCGAGCCGCCGCTCGAGATCAGCGGGTCTTCAACTCGATCGTCGAACTCGGGCTCGGTGACGGACGGCTCACCGGCCGGACACTCGCGGGCATCGCCCGCAACCTCTGGTGAGCTGTCGCACCGTGGATTCGACCGGCCGATCGCCGTCATCGACCGTCGGTCGACCTGTTCGCGTCGCGGGGCCCATCGGTGGCGAGCCACTCCTCGAAGGTCTGCGTGCCCCGCGGCCCGTCGCTCGTCGGCAGCAGTCCGCAGTTGGCCATTGCCCGGCCTACCGCGCCCGGCAGGCGGATGGGCACCATGAGGCGGTGCTCGCCGCGAGCACGTACCACGGCGCGCACCAGGTCCGACATCTGCCGCCGTTCCGGGCCGGCGATGTCGGGAGCCCGGCCGACCGGCTCACCGACTGCCAGCACAACGAGCGCGTCGGCGACCTCCCGGGCCGCAATGGGTTGGGTGATCATGCGGGGCACGATCGCGAGAGGCCCGCCCCGGGCGAGCATCTGCTCGGCGAACTCGTAGAACTGCGTCGCACGCAGCACCGTCGCCGGCACGGGTCCGGCCAACGCGACCCGCTCCTGCGCGAGCTTTCCCCGGTAATAACCCAGGTCGACTCGATCGATGCCGACGATCGACAAGACGAGATGATGCTCGACGCCGGCCCGTTGTCCGGCGTCGATCAGGTTGCGCGTGACCGTCTCGAAGAACGCGGTGGATTTCTTTTCGCTTACCGTGGTCACGTTGGTCACGTCGATCACGACGGAGGTGCCGTCGAGCGCGTCGTCAAGGCCGGTCCGCGTGACCACGTCGATGCCGCGCGACCGTGAGATCACGACCGGCTGATGACCCCTGGCACGTACGGTGTCGACCACGTACCGGCCGAGGGTTCCGGTGCCGCCAGCGATTGCGATGCGCATAGCGTCCTCTTAACGGTGTTCGACTGTCAGTCGGCTCTGGAGCGGCGGGGTAGCCTGCGCCGCCGCCCGGATCGGGGTCACCAGCAGCGCGGACAGGACCGTCGAGCCGCCGAGCGCCACCACGTTGCCGATCTGGTCAGCGGCGCTGAACATGCCCAGATGCAGCAGGTGGAATGCGAAATGCTCGAGATTGAATACGAGCCACGACCACCCGGCCACTCGAAAGATCTCCGGGCTGGGTCGCACAACGGACCACGCGGTCACGACGAACAGCGCCAGGTAAAGGCCGCCGACATCGCGCGTCAGGTGCTCGTTGTACGGTCCGAGCACGCTGACCCAGCTGCGTCCCGACAGCGGGAACGACTGATAGAACGACAGCGGAAACGCGGCCGCCCAGACTCCGACGTACGCCGCCGAGACCGCCAACACGCCCGCCAGCACCTGCTTCGTTCGAATGGTCATACATCAAGGACCACACGGCGGCGCCAGATGTGACACCGGTCTGGCACTCGCGTCGGTGCCGCGCCGGAGCTGGTCGCGGCCGGCAGAGCTACGCAGCTACGTCGAGGAGTCGATCAGGGCTGCGCATGGTCGTCGTCCGGGTGCACCAGCTGCCGCGCGTAGTTGCCCATGGAGCGCTGATAGCGGGGGAGATGCGGGGCCAGCGCCGCGACGGCGACGGACACTGCTTCGCGCCCGCGGCCGGCATCGACGAGGCACAATGCCAGCGTCGCGCTGATCGCGTCGGATAATGTCCGGGTCTGTTCGTCGAGGGTGGCGGGGTCTATGTCGCGCTCCGCTTCCAGCAACGTGACCGCGGTCTCGACCTGCCCGACGTTGCGCAGCGAGCTGGACATTTGGATCACCGCACGGCGCCGCCGGTAGCCGGTCAACCCGTAGCGGAGCGCCCGCTGGTAGAGCGGCACGGCGCGGTCGGAGTGCCCGGTTGAATCCCATGCGCAGGCACGCTCGAACAGACCGATCGGGTCATCGTCGGGCAATTCCGCCGCCAGTTTGTCGATCAAGGCCCTGAACTCATCGTCGCGGTCTTCGTAGCTGTCGATCGACGCCCATGCGTCCGCGACCCGCTCTTCCCAGTCGTTCATGCGGACACGCTGGCACACCCTCTGCTTGGCCGCACGCCGGTTTCGCGTCGTGAGATCTCGGCGACACCGGTGGACGGCCGTGTCCGGCCCGATCAGATCACCCTCCCGTGCGGTGAGTACGTCCGCCATCACGCAGCGGATGGTCGGCCGAGACCAGCGGCCCGAGATGGTGGAGTTTATCCGGGTTGACGACCGAGCGTACGGCCTGGACGGTGCCGTCGAGAATGTCGAGCACCACGACGTTGAGCAGCCGCCGGTCGGCGTCGACGAACAGCGCGCCGGGCTGCCCGTTGATCCGCACTTGTTCGAAGTGCAGATCGAATTCCCGGGCGGCGTTGCTGACCGCCGCCAGCAGCCGCAGCACCTTGTCCCGACCGTTGATCGGGCGCGGCAGCGACGGGCCGTTTCCGCCACCGTCGCCGTACGCGACGACGTCGGCGGCGAGCATCGTGATGAGCGGGTCGAGATCGCCGTCCTCGAGAGCGCCGAAGAACCGGGTGGCAAGCTCTGCGTGTTGCTGATCGCGGGCATCGAAACGGGG
>Ga0055453_10000136_pt1 | contig 10094 bp, 5 predicted proteins | sample Goodyear_PhragA__FD_57741 | JGI IMG/M metagenome (GOLD analysis project Ga0055453, IMG submission 57741) | Wetland microbial communities from San Francisco Bay, California, USA, that impact long-term carbon sequestration - Goodyear_PhragA_D2 | ecosystem: Environmental > Aquatic > Marine >... | reverse complement strand
CTTCGGCGCGCTCGCCGACGCCAACATCAACGTCGACATGATCATCCAGAACGAGCCCGTCTCCCACGACGGCGGCGCCGACCTCTCCTTCACCGTCGAATCCGACGACCTCGAGAGCGCGGAGGAGGCGATCCGGGTGGAGGACTCGGAGATCGGCATCGAGACGGACACGGGGATGGGGAAGGTCTCAATCGTCGGCGCCGGGATGCGCAGTCACCCGGGCGTCGCCGCCAAGGTCTTCCGGGTGCTCGGCGAGGGGAAGATCAACATCGAGATGATCTCCACCTCGCCGATCAAGATCTCGTGCGTGATCCGGGCCGACCAGGTGCCGCAGGCGGTCGAGGCCCTGCACACGGCGTTCGAGCTCGGGGATGACGCGATCCGCAAGGAAGAGCCGGCCGGGCCCGAGCATCGCCCGACGGTGAGCTCATGAACGGCCAGGGCGAGTACCGGGTCGGGGTCGTCGGCGCCACCGGCGCCGTCGGCTCGACGATCCTCGAGGTGCTCGCCGAGCGCCGGTTCCCGGTCGCAGAGCTCGTCCCGCTCGCCTCGGCACGCTCCGCAGGCAGCCGGGTGAAGTTCGGGGGCGCCGACGTGGAGGTCCGGGAGCTGACCGAGGCCACGATCCAGGGCCTCGACCTGGTCCTCTCCTCGGCCGGCGGCAAGGTGAGTGCCGAGTGGGCACCCAAGTGGATCCTGGCCGGGGCCGTCGTGGTCGACAACACGAGCTTCTGGCGCATGCATGACGACGTGCCGCTCGTGGTGGCCGGCGTCAACGACGAGGCGGCCGCCGGCCACAACGGCCTGGTCGCCAATCCGAACTGCACGACGATGCAGCTGATGGTCGCGCTCAAGCCGATCCTGGACGCGGTCGGCATCGAGCGGCTGATCGTCTCCACCTACCAGTCCGTCTCCGGCACCGGACGGAACGCAATCGCGGAGTTGCGCGAACAGTCGAGGGCGGTGCTCGACGGCAAGCATGCCGAGCCGAGCGTCTATCCCCACCAGGTCGCCTTCAACGTGCTGCCCCAGGTCGAGAACTTCAAGGACGGTGACGACTACACGACCGAGGAGCGCAAGGTGATGGCGGAGACCCGCAAGATCCTCGGCCTCACCGAGGCCGTGGGCATCTCGGCGACCTGCGCGCGCGTGCCGGTCGTGACGGGGCACTCCGAGTCGGTCAACGTCCAGACCGCCAAGGACCTCTCGCCGGAGGACTGCCGCGATCTGCTCTCCGACTTCCCCGGCCTGATCGTCCTCGACGACCCGGGCGCCGGGATCTACCCGCTGCCGATCGCCGCCGCGGGCCGCGACGAGGTCCTGGTGGGCCGAATCCGGCGGGACCCTTCGCACGAGCGCTGCCTCAACCTCTGGGTCGTCGGCGACAACCTCCGCAAGGGGGCGGCGACCAACGCTGTTCAGGTCGCCGAGCTGCTGCACCAGGGGAACCTCGTTCGGGTGCCCGCCGGTGCCTCGCTGAGCTAGCGCCGCCCGTTCTCAACTTCTTCACAGGTGAGTGACGCATCGCCTTGCGGGCGTGGCTATATTCGCCGCGCTTGGGGGGCCATACGAGACATCACGACGGCACTCGCCGTAGGGGGGAGCGACCCGCGGCGCTGGCGATCGCGCTCTGCGTTCTGCTCGCATTCGCTCTCGGGGCCGGCGCCGTCGTTGCCGCGAAGACCATCAAGGGCACTTCGTCCGGCGAGGTGCTCAAGGGGACGAAGAAGCGGGACCGGATCCTCGGACGAGGCGGCGACGACCTGATCAAGGGCAGGCGCGGCCGCGACCGTCTCAAGGGCAACAAGGGAAATGACACCCTCCTTGGCGGCAAGGGGAACGATCGCCTGCGCGGTGGGCCCGGCGAGGACGTCCTCTCCGGCGGGCAGGGCAACGACCGGATCGCGGGCGGGCCCGGCCGCAACCAGATCAACATGGTCGACGGCGTCGAGCAGGGATCGCCCGGCGACGACGTGATCAACGCGCGCAACGGCGAGCTCGATGAGATCGACTGCGGGGCGGGAAACGACACGGTCTACGTCGACCGCGCCGAGGACGGCGTCATCGACTGCGAGAACGTGGTGGCACCATGACGGACGACTCGATGCGCCGCCGCGACTTCCTGGCAAAGACTGCTGCGGTCGCGGGAGCGGCGAGCCTCGCCACCGCCTGGCCGGTGGACGCCCTCGTGCACCACGCCGGCAGGGTGCAGGCCTCCACGCCGTTCCCGAGCCCGTCGAACATGCCCGTCGACACCTTCGTGGTGCTGATGCAGGAGAACCGCTCGTTCGACCACTACTTCGGCTGGCATCCGGACGCCGACGCCAAGAACGCCGGCCTCAGCTACCCGGACGACCAGGGCAAGCAGCACCCGACGCACCCGCTCGCGCCCGACTTCCAGGGCTGCGCCTTCGGGGACCCGAACCACGAATGGGACGGCGCCCGCCTCGAGTACAACGGCGGCAAGCTTGACGGCTTCTACAAGGCGAGCGACGACTTCGCGCTCGGCTACTACGAGAAAGCGGACGTGCCGTTCATCCCCTCCCTCGCCAACGCATTCACGCTCTATGACCGCTACTTCGCCTCGCTGCTCGGGCCGACCTGGCCGAACCGCCTCTACCAGCACTCCGCCACCTCGGGCGGCAACAAGGCGAACGGGTCGAGCCAGGACGTGATCACGGCGGCCCCGAACGGCGGCCTCTACCACTGGCAGACGATCTGGGACCTGATGATGGCCGCGGGGCACAGCGTCACGTATTACTTCAGCGACCTGCCCTTCATCGGAGTCTTCGGCCCCCGCTACCTGCCGATCATCAAGCCGGTCTCGGAGTTCTATGTCGACGCCGCGGCCGGGAAGCTCCCAAATCTGGCCTTCGTCGACCCGATGTTCCTCGACGGCGGCGGGGGAGACGGGCTCTCGGGGGACGAGCATCCGCACGGCGACATCCGCATCGGCCAGGCGTTCATGGCGGACATCGTCAACGCCTTCGTCTCATCGCCCCAGTTCCGTCGCGGCGCCATGTTCGTCAACTACGACGAGTGGGGCGGGTTCTTCGACCACGTCTCGCCTCGGTTCGTGCCGGACGACCGCTCCAGCTCCAACCTGGAGGAGAGCTTCGGGGTCACCGGCTTTAGAGTCCCGGGGGTCGCGATCTCGCCCTACGCGCGCCGCGGCCACGTCAACCACATGACCGTCACCCACGAGTCGATCCTCAAGCTCGTCTCCTATCGATTCGGGCTCGGCTACCTGAGCGAACGACACCGGTACGCCTCGAACATCGGGCGTTCGTTCGACTGGGAGCATCCGAACTTCGATCCGCCGGCCCTTCCCCATCCCGCGCCGCCGGTCACGACTCCCTGCAGCCTGCACATACTCGGATCCAAGACGGCCGGCGGGGAGGATGCGGCGGCGCTCGAGGCCGAGAAGGGGGAGGGGCTCCACATCGGCTCGCCCGAGATGCTCGAGTACTTGGACCACCTCGGATACCCAACGGGTCCGGCGAAGCCCGACCAAGTCTTCTCGAGCCCGGACAGCACGGTGAAGCGGCTCGGCAAGCAGGTCGCCGCCTGGGGGGCGAGCCGGTGATCCGTCGACTTGCGGTCACCGCGACGGTCGCGCTCGGCCTGCTCGGAGCCTGGACCTCCCCGGCGGCCGCGGACGCGCCGCACTTCAACCACGTCTTCATCGTCGTGCTGGAGAACGAGGATGCGGCCGCCACCTTCGGGCCGAGCACGCAGATTCCCTACCTGGCCCAGACACTGCCCTCGCAGGGCGCCTTCGTCCCGAACTACTACGGGACCGGGCACAACAGCCTGGACAACTACATAACGATGGTGAGCGGCCAGTCGCCGAACCCGGTTACCCAGGCGGACTGCCCGATCTTCCAGGAGTTCCTGCCGGGCATACCGGCGGCCGACGGCCAGTACTCCGGCGTGGGCTGCGTGTATCCGGCGGGAGTCCAGAACATCGCCACGCAGCTCGAGGGCGCCGGGTACACCTGGAAGGGCTACATGCAGGACATGGCGGCCGGCGCCCCGGCGGACCCCGTCACCTGCCGGCATCCGTCCGTGGGCTCGGTCGACCACACTCAGACGGCGACCGCCACCGACCAGTACGCCGCTCGCCACAACCCGTTCGTCTACTTCCACTCGATCATCGACTCGCCGACCTGCCAGGCGAACGACGTCGATCTCAGCCGGCTGGCCCCCGACCTCGCCTCGAAGTCGACCACGCCGGCCTATTCGTTCATCACGCCCGACCTCTGCAACGACGGGCACGACACGCCCTGCCCGGATGGAGCTCCAGGCGGCATGGTCCAGGCGAACACCTTCCTCCAGGGCCTGATCCCACAGATCATGGCTTCCCCCGGGTACAAGGACCGTGGCCTGATCATCATCACGTTCGACGAGGCCGAGGCGTCGGGTGCCGACGCGGACGCGAGCGCGTGCTGCAACGAGCAGCCCGGGCCGAACACCCCGAATCCGGGCGGAACGACGATCGGGCCCGGGGGAGGGCGGGTCGGCGCCGTGATGCTCTCCGACTGCATCCGCCCCGGCACGGTGTCGAACGACCCCTACAACCACTACAGCCTGCTGCGCTCGGTCGAGGACAACTTCGGCCTTCCCCGCCTCGGATACGCGGCACAGGCCGGCCTGCAGCCGTTCGGCACGGACGTGCTGAGCCAGCCGGGCTGCGCCGAGCAGGCGCGCCGTTGCAAGAAGAAGGCCCACCGCAAGCACAAGAAGCACCACAAGCGCTCCGCCGAGGTGGCCAAGAAGCACCACAAGCACCACAAGCACAAGAAGTGCAAGAAGAAGAGGAAGAAGAAGGGCGGTAAGCGGAAGCGCGCGGCCGCGTGAGCTACGGCGTTGTCCCGGAGGCGGCGATCTCAGCCCGCCGCGCGGGCAAGGCTCCGCGAGAGGTGGCGCGCGGTGAAGTCCGCCCCGTACACGAACCGCATTACCGGCCCGAAGCTGACCAGTGCCGCAAAGCCGATGAAGTGGAGGCCCGGGACGCTGCTCTCGAACGAGTCTGAGAGCGTCGGCGCGCCCGCGTAGGTTGCGATCTCGTCCCGAATGGCCGGGTCGAGGAACTTGAGATGTCCGAGATCCGGTCTGTAACCGGTTGCCGCCACGATGTGGTCGGCGGTCATCTCTACGGTGCCTCCGTTGCCCTCCAGCCGTAGCTGCACCTCGCCGTCCACCGCATCTGCAGCGACGATGCGACGGCCGGTCAGAGCCTCGACGTGGCCCTCGAAGCGGGACCGAAGCCACCAGGCACCTGCCGGACCGAGCACGCTGTAGGCGAGCTCCGCCCGCTTGGCGCGAGGGACGGCGCGGCGGAAGAGGTGCGGTGCCCTCGCGTAGAAGAAGACCGCCTTCCCATCACCTAGGCCCGAGCGTGGATAGCGCACGCGGGTACCCAGCCGTCTTGGCCCCAGCACCGGATCCCCGTTCCACACCAGCCCGGGCGACCGGGCGGCGAGGGTCACGGAGGCGCCCTGCTCGTGGAGCAGCGTCGCGGTCTCGAGCGCGGACTGCCCGGCACCGACCACGACGATCCTTCGATTCCGGAGCCGCGCGGGGTCCTGCAGGTCGTACGTGTGGCTGACCAGCTCCTGCGGCAGCTCGCCGATCGGCTCGGGAAGGCGTGCGTAGCCCTCGAGTCCGCTGGCGACCACGACGCGACGCGCCCGCAGGGTGTCTCCCGAATCGAGCGTGAGCTGATAGCCGTCGGCATCTGCCCGCGCCAGATCGACCCGGTTCCTCCGCACCTCCGGCACGGCGCCCTCCTGAAACCAGCGGCCATAGCCGACGAATGTGTCGAGGTCGACTGGAACGCCGATGTCTCCATACTCGATTGCCCTCTCCTCGCAGTAGCGCTCGAGGCTGTGCTCGCCGGACGGATCAGAGAGGTTCGAGGCGAACCCCTCCGACTTGAGCTTCATCCCCTCCGGCATGTGGTCGCTCCAGCCCGCCATGGGCTGACCGAAGATCTGGTGATCAACGCCGCGGGAGGCGAGATGAGCTGCGAGCGACAGGGCGTAGGGGCCCGCACCGATTATCGCGACCTCCGTGTCCGCCGCCCGAGCGGGCTCAGCGGAAGGCGAACCGTCGGTCTCTCGGCCCGTCCGGCGCGCCACCCTGCGTCCTGTCTTGCGGGCGGCGTCCGCCATCGCGACCAGCGCCGGGCGGGGATCGCGGGTGTCCCAGTAGTCGTAGCCGGCCGGGCGCAGCGTGTCGGCGGCGAACGATGCGAGCGCCCGGGTGCGGCCCGGTAAATCCGGATGCCCGCGCTCGCGCATTGCGCTCTCGAGCCAAGAAAGGTCGCCTCCCAACCACCGCATTCGCATCCCGACACGGTACCCGTTGCTCGGCTCGATCCGCTCGCCGGCAGCCCACGCGTAGACGAGCCGCGGAAACGGTACCCCGGAGCGCACGGCGATCTCGACCGAGGCCGAGAGTCGTGGGTTGATCTCCATCAGGACGGCGCGACCCTCCCGGTCACGGCGAAACTCGACCTCCGAATAGCCTTCGAGGTCGAGCTCGGTGACGAGCCGCTCCGCGGCCGCATCTGCATCCGGGGGGAGCCGAATGCTCTCCCTGAGGACCGATGACCCTCCAAGGGGCGGGTACATGCGCAGCGCCTGCTGAGCGAAGCGCGCCAGCACCTGACCGCGGGCATATACAAGGCTCACCGCCTCCCGCGCCCCGGGCAGCCACTCCTGGACGGCCACAGGCGTGCCGGCGTCGAGGAACTCCTCGATCGCGTGCAGCGCCGGCTCCCGCTCATTGATCAAGGTCGGGGCCAGGCGCCGCGTCCCAACCCACGAGCGGACGGGCTTGAGCACGGCCGGCAAGCCGCTCTCCTCCAGGGCCCCATCGGCATCGCCCCGCGCGGCGACGATCGCCCCGCGCGGCACGCGCACCCCAAGCCTCGTCGCTGCATCGAGCGTGTCGGTCTTGTCGATCGCGATCCCCAGGGCCGGCTCGGGAGCCAGGGCTACGGCCACCGTCCGTTCGACTTCGTCCCGACGGCGGCGCAGCGCCTCGATCGCCCCGTCATGGCACGGAATCAGCGCACGAGGGCGGTGATGCGTGCAGAGATCGAGGAGCGCGTCGATGAAGGCGTCCGGGTCACGGGCGAAGTCCGGGACGATCGCACTCCAGGCGCACCACCGGGAGGCGAATGCGGGGACCCCTTCCATCGGATCCACCGCGCCCGTGACGATCCCCGCGCGGCCGAGGTTACGAATGGCCACCAGCGCCTGTCGCTGGCTCGCGTCGGTCACGATTGCCTGCAGCGTCATTCCCTCCCTATCGGAATCCGGCCCGGAACAATTTACCTCCCGGACCACGATGACGCCTTAGATGGCCGCCTCCCGGTCCCGCTCCATCGCCGCCGCCACCTGCGCCCGCTTCGAGGCGCCGAGCTTGCCGAAGATCCGCGAGAGGTGGCTCTCCACGGTCTTCTCGCTCAGATAGAGCTCGGCGGCGATCTCCTTGTTGGTATGGCCCAGCGCCACCAGGTCCGCGACTTCCCGCTCTCGGGCGCTGAGTGAGGCGACCCCTTCGCCGATCGACTCCCGCCCGCGCTTCGGGCGGGTCGTCCGCCTGCCCAGGGCCCGCAGCTCGCGAGCCGCCTCGTCTCGGTACCGCGCCGCGCCGATCGAGTCGAGCTCGGCGCGCGCACGCTCCAGCTCAGCGACGGCATCCTCGCGGTCGGTCTTGGCGAGTGCCCGCCCCGCCAGGATCCTGGCGCGGGCCTCGTCGACCGGTAGGCCACCGCGCTCGGCGAGGGCCGCCGCGGAGGTTGCGGCCTCCGCCGCGGCTTGGAAGTCGTCCCGCGCAAGGGCCACCGCCGCATGGGCGCGCAGCGCCTCGGCGCTGCGACCGTCCAGCGACAACCCCTCCGCCGCCTCGGTCGCCAGGTCCGACCACTTCGACGCCGCATCCGGGTCTCCCGCGGCCAGCTCCAGCCGGGTCAGCAGCTCGTACCACCGTGACTTGAACCCGCGCTCGACCAGCGGCGTCGCGGAGCCGCCCACGGCCTCGAGGACCTGATCGCGGCAGCCGGCCGGGTCGTCGCCCGCCTCCAGCCGCGCCTCGGCGAGATGGCAGGCCGCAAATGCCGAGATCGGATCTTTGGCATCGCCGGCGGCCTTGACCGACTGGCGGCCAAAGCGAAGCGCGGCGGGGATGTCCCCGGCGAGCGTCTCTCCCCAGCAGCGGGCCCAGAGAGCCCAGGTGAGGAACTGGTCGTTTCTCGTCAGCAGCGCCTGCTGCGCGGCGGCATCGAGCAGCTCGGTAGCACGGTCCAGCTCGCCGCGCCAGAGGTGCACGAGGCCCTGGCCGATCCGGGTCAGGGTGGTGACGTGCCCGTGGCCGGTCGCGTGTGCCACGGACATCGCCCGCGCGAACAGGCTCATCGCCCGGTCGAATCGCTCCAGGTAGACCTCGGTCATCGCGCACCAGACGATCGAATGGAGCCGCCCGGCGATCTGCTCGTCGTCGATCTCGGCCAGCAGGTCCTCGGCCTCGTCCAGGCGGGCGCGGGCCGGGTCGAGGTCGTCGACCATGTACTCGGCGCTGCCCAGGGTCCCGGTCGCGGTTGCCTCGGTGGCGCGATCCCCGCGAGCCCTCGCCTCCTCCAGCGCCTCCGCGATCCAGCGGCGCAGCCCGTCGAAGTCGCCGTTGAAGAAACAGGCGCCTGCAAGCTGCAGCTTCAGTTCGGTTGCCTCTGGAGAGCCCGTCCCCGGGAGCTCGGCGAGCGCCGCCTCCAGGCCGTCGCGCGCCTGCTGGTGGCGGCCCAGGAGCTGATCGATCTGGGCGGCGGAGGCGGCCACCTTGCCGCGCACTGCGAGCTGCTCGGGATCGATCAGCTCGAGGATCGCGTCGAGCGTCTCCCTGGCTTCCTCGAGCCGGCCCGCGTAGCCCAGCGCCTGCGCCATCGGAACCATCAGCGCGAGCCGGGCGCCCGGATCTCCGTCGGAGATCAGGCGGAGCGCGGCGCCGTACCAGTGCGCGGCCGCCGCCGGCGCGCGTGGGTGGGCCGCCTGTCCGGCCTCGGTGAGGAGGGCGACCGCCGCCAGGTCGCCGGGCTTGGCGGAGCACTCGATGTGCCGGGCCCTTGACAGGGCCGAAGCGCCCTGTCGTTCGAGCACGGCGGCCGCCCTGGCGTGCGCTGCGAGGCGCCAGCCGGGCTTGGCGGACTCGTAGACGGCCGAGTGCACGATCGGGTGTCGAAAGCGAAAGCGCCTCGGCGCCTCGGTCGTCCTGATCAGATCGAGGTCGAGCAGCTCGTCGATGGCGGCGAGCGCGTCCGATTCGCTGACCCCCGCGGCCTCCGCTGCCAGCTCAGGCTCGAAGCTCTCTCCGGCGACCGCCGCGCCCCTGGCGAGCTCCCCATCGGCCTCCGGCAGCGAGTTGAGCTCCCGTGCCAGGGCCGCCGCGACGCGGTCGGGAACCCCGACGGTGCCGGCGCCGTTCACGGGTCCACCTGGGGTTTGCCCGCTCCCCGCGCTCCGGACCAGCTCCTCCAGGTAGAAGGGGTTGCCGCCGCTGAGCCGGTAGGTCTCCTCGCGGTCGGCCGGATCGAGCGACTCCAGGAGAGACTCCGCCTCCGTCCTGCTCAGGCCCTCGACTTCGATCGTCGTCAGCAGCTCCTCGCGCTCCGCGTCGTCGATCGCGGTCGCGAGCTGCGGGCCGAGCTGGCCCGAGCGGTGGGCGAGCACCAGGCACACGGGCCCGTCTGGAGGCCGCCGCAGCAGATGGGCAATCAGCTCCACGCTCGCTGCGTCCACCCAGTGAACGTCGTCGATCGCCAGCGTCAGCGGACTCTCGTAGCTGAGCAGCGCGAGCAGCTCGCGAACCGCCGCATGCGTGCGAAACCGCTCGTCCTGAGACCCGGTGGGGGCGTCGCCCATGCCCGCCAGCGACGGAAACACCTGCGCGAGCTCTCCCAACCGGTCCATGGCCAGCCCCTTGAGCCGGCGCCCCTCCTGGGCGGCCAGGTAGGCGTCCAGGGCATCGGCGAAGGCGCCGAACGGAAGCTCACGCTCGAACTCCGCCCCGCGGCCGTTGAGCACCAGATG
>Ga0055453_10000133_pt1 | contig 10141 bp, 10 predicted proteins | sample Goodyear_PhragA__FD_57741 | JGI IMG/M metagenome (GOLD analysis project Ga0055453, IMG submission 57741) | Wetland microbial communities from San Francisco Bay, California, USA, that impact long-term carbon sequestration - Goodyear_PhragA_D2 | ecosystem: Environmental > Aquatic > Marine >... | reverse complement strand
GCGCCGCCCCAGGGCCGCGGCTGCCTCGGCGGCCGCGGCGGCATCCAGGTCGTCCCGGGCGGCCGCGGCCGCCACGCTTGCCTCGCTCGCGGCTGTGGCGGCCTCGCGGGCCCTGACCTCGGCGGCGTTCAACTCGGCCACCGCCCGCTCGAGCTCGGCACGGGCCTCGAGGACACGATCGCCGGTGCCCAGTCGAACCACGATCTCGCCGACCATGGCCGAGCCATCACGGGGCACCGCGATCCAGCCCGATGGCAGCTCGGGCTGCATGGCGACCGCCGTCGCGAGGTCGGGCAGCCACGCGGCGCGGGCCAGTAGCCGCCGGGCGACCCCGGTCGCGTCGCGTCGGACCGCGTCGGCGAGCAGCCCGCCGCCGGCGGCGACCACCCGCCGCGCGAAGGTGCCGTCCCTGGCCGCGGCGGCGTCCGGGCCGCGATCCGCGGCAGCGTCGACGACCGCCGCCAGGCCGCGCTCACCGGCCAGCTCGAGCAGGGCCGTCCGCGTCGTGAGGTACGCCCGACCCACGCCGGCCAGGGCGGCATCGACGGCGGGCCGAAGTCCCGGCTCGATGACCAGGTCCTCGTCGAGCCGTCGGCCGCCGCGGGCCCTGAGCCGGTCCCCGACGCCGCTGCCGGACTGGTCGCCGAGCGACGCCGCTCGCGCGGCGTGGGCCGCGCGCAACCCGCTGGCCGCCGTGGCCGCCTCGGCCGCCCGCTCGTCGGCCGCCCGCGTCGCGGCGACCCGGAGCTGGAGCATCGCCTCGGCCTCGGCCCGAGCGGCGAGGGCGGCCGTCTCCGCCTCCACGGACCGTCCCAGGTCGAGCCCCGCGGCGGCGCGTTCAGTCCCCGCCTCCGCCAGCCGCGCGGCGATCTCGGCCGCCCGGGCGGCCTCCGAAGCGGCCGCCCGCTCGGCCTCCGCCAGTCGCCGTCGCGCCGTCTCAAGCTCCGCGGCCCGAGCCGCCGCGGCTCGCCGCACCGCGGCCCGGTCGGCGTCGCGGGCCTGGGATTCGGCCCGCAGCCCGGCCAGCTCGGCGAGCGCCTCGGCGAGGGCCCGTTCGGCACCGCTGAGGGCCGCCTCGGCCTCCAGGTCGCGAGCCGGGAGCGGCTCGGCCAGGCGCCGCCGCTGAACGGCCAGATCCGCCTCGGCGGCTGCCCGTTCGGTGCCGAGACGATCGCGGTCGCGGCCGCTGGCGGTCGCGTCCGACGCCAGCTGGCCGTCGCGGAGCTGGGCAGCGGTCAGGGCGGCCCTGGCCTCGTCGGCCTGCCGCCGCAGCTCCGCTGCCGAGTCCGCGCGCTCGCTGAGGATCGCGGCCAGGGACGCGGCCATCGACTCGGCGGCCGTCAGGTCGGCGAGCGCGGCATCGACGGCGGCCCGCGAGTCCGCGAGCCCGGCGCCCGCGTGCGCGATCCGGCCGGCCGCGTCGTGCCAGCGAGCATGGGCGGCCGTGAGCAGGGCGGCGGCGAGGTCGTCGCCGGCACTCGCCCGGGTCGCCTGCTGCTCGGCCTGGATGGCCAGCCGGCGAGCCTGCGGCCGGAGCTCCGCCAGGATGTCCTCGACCCGGGCCAGGTTTGCCTCCGATTCCTCGAGCTGGTCCTCGGCCCGTCGTCGCCGGCGCTCGTGGCGCCGGACCCCGGCGACCTCCTCGAACAGCGGCCGACGTTCCTCCGGTCGAAGGGCCAGGGCCTGGTCGACCATCCCCTGGCCGATGAACAGGAAGGCGTTCTCGGCGAGGCGGGCCGCATCGAGGAGGTCGACGAGGTCCCGGAGCCGGACGCGCTGGCGATTGACGAGGTACTCGTTCTCGCCGCTCCGGAACAGTCGCCGGCCCAGCTCCACGACGCCGAACTCGACGGGCAACAGGCCGTCGGCATTGTCGAGCGTCAGCTGCACGTCGGCCATGCCGACCGCCGGACGCCGCTCGGAGCCGGCCCAGATCACGTCCTCGGACTTGCGCGAGCGGAGCGCCCGGCCCTGTTCGCCGAGGGCCCAACGGAGTGCGTCGGCGAGGTTGCTCTTGCCCGAGCCGTTGGGACCAACGACAGCACTGATCCCGGGGCCGAACGTCACGTGCGTCCGTTCGGCGAATGACTTGAAGCCCTGGAGCCGCACGGACAGGAGCCGTGCCGCGGCCGTCACGCGCCGCCGTCCCGCGATTCGGCGTTCGCGGCTGGTCGGGCCCGGCCGCCGGGCCTCGCCGGCTTCGCGCCCCCCGTCCGCGCTGCGATCGCCTCGAGGGCCTCGGCCGCGGCGTTCGTCTCGGCGATCCGCCGGGAGTTGCCGACGCCGGCACCGAGGCTCCGGCCATCGACGAGCACCTCGACCCGGAAGACCTTCTCGTGGTCCGGCCCGACCGCCTCGAGGAGCCGGTACTCGGGCCGTCCGCCGGACGTCCGCTGGGTGTGCTCCTGGAGCCGGCTCTTGGGGCTCTTGAGGGCCGACGGCGGCAGGCCCGCCCGGATCTCGCGCTCGGCGACCTCGATCACCCAGGCCCGGGCGACACCCCAGCCCTGGTCGAGCAGGATCGCCCCGGCGACGGCCTCGAGGGTCGACGCCAGGAGCGACGGCCGGAGCCGGCCGCCGCGCTGGGCCTCGCCCTCGCCGAGCCGGAGGGCCTCGCCCAGCCCGATCCGGCCGGCCAGCCGAGCCAGGCCGGTGGTGCTGACGATGGCCGCCCGACGCGATGACAGCAGGCCCTCGTCGTCGTCGGGGTGATGCGCGAACAGGGCCTCGGAGACCGCGAGGTTGATCACGGCATCGCCGAGGAACTCCAGCCGCTCGTTGTGCCCGGCCGCCTCGCCCGGATGCTCGTGCATCCAGGATGAGTGGGTCAGCGCCTGGCCGATGAGCGCGCGGTCGTGGACCGGGAGCTCCAGCCGCGCGACGAGGACATCAATCCGATCCACGTTCCGGCTGGTTTGCGGCTGGCCGGGGTTCGGCCGGCGCGTCTTCGGGGCGGCCGCCCTCAGGAAGTCCGCTCGTCGATGTAGTCCGCGGCATCCTGGACCGTGCGAATCTTCTCGGCATCCTCGTCCGAGATCTCGGTCCCGAACTCCTCCTCGAGACTCATGATCAGCTCGACCAGGTCGAGCGAGTCGGCGTTCAGATCGTCGACGAACGAGGCTTCCGGCTTGACCTCGTCCTCATCGACGCCCAGCTGCTCGACCACGATCTTCTTGAGTCGCTCGTAGGTGGTGGCCACTGACTCCCTCCTCGGAGTGTCGGGTGGACGGCGGCTCAGCCGTCGTCACGTGCGATCCGTCCTAGCACGCCGTTCATGAGGCGGCGCATCGGGTCTCCGCTGTACGTTCGCGCCAGTTCGACCCACTCGGCGATCGCCACCCGGGCCGGCGTCGGCGAGTGTAGCACCTCGCCGATGGCGCAACGGAGCAGGGCGCGGTCCATCCGGGCCAGCTGGGTGACCGGGTGCTGGGGGGCCGTCAGCTCGATCCTCGCATCGATCGTGTCGCGGTTCTCGACGACGGCCGCGACGAGGCCGCGGGCCAGCTCGGCGGCGCCCGGATCGGCCTCGGTCTCGGCCAGCTGACGCTCGAGGATCGCGGTCGCCGTCCGCTGGCCGAACTCGGCCTCGAAGACGGCGCCCAGCGCCGCCCGGCGGCCGGCCCGGCGAGACCGAAGGCGGTCCGTGGGCTGGCGGCCTCCCCGCCGGACGGTCACTCGCGCTCCGAGCTCGGAGGCGGAGCTCCGCGCGACCGCCGGCTCGAAGATGCCATCGGTCCGGGGCTCAGGTGCCGACGCCGTCGACTACGACGGTGACGGAGCCGAGCTGGAGGCCGAGGAGCCGTTCGACCGCGGCCGCGACCGCCGCCCGAACCTGCCGCCCGACGGCCGTGAGGTCGGCACCCGGCCGGGCCACGACCCAGACGCGGACGTCGACGTGATCGCCCTTGACCCGGACGACGATCGGGGCGCCCCTGAAGACGGCCCGCCAGGCCGGTCCGCCGCGCGCGACCCGCATGACCCCGGGCACCTCGAACGCCGCGAGCCGGGCCATCTCCACGATGACCCTCCGGCCGACGGACAGCGCTGGTCCACTCATGGTCGATCCTCCGGATCGAGGGTCGGATCGTCGGCCGCCCATTCGGCTCCGACGCCGGCGGCGTCGAGCCGGGCGGCGTCTTCGCGCAGGGCCTCGGCGATGAGCGCCGGCACGCCGGCTCGGGCAGTCGCCGCGGCGACCCCACAGCCGAACCCGATCATCCGCCGGCGAGCCCGGCCATGGGTGATGATGACCGATCCGCGGACCCCCAGGAGCGGCGACCCGCCGGCCTTCTCGTAGTCGAAGACGTCGCGGATCCGGGCGACGCCCGGGCGCATGAGGAGGTATGCCAGGCGGCCCCGGACCGACCTGCCGAACTCGGCCCGGAAGAGGTCGAAGATGAAGCCCGAGAGGCCCTCGAAGAACTTGATCACGACGTTGCCGGTCACGGCATCCGTCACGACGACGTCGGCCAGGTCGCCGGTGACGTCCTTGCCCTCGACGTTGCCGACGAACCGCAGCCCGGACGCGTCGAGCAGCTCGGTCGCCCGCTGGATCCGGAGGTCGCCCTTGCCCCGCTCCTCACCGATCGAGAGGAGCGCGACCCGGGGATCCGCGATCCCCAGGACCCGCTCGGCGAAGATCGCGCCCATCCGTGCGTACTGGGCCAGGTGCTCGGCCGTGGAATCGGGGTTGGCGCCGATGTCGAGCAGGACGAACGGCGGCCCCGACCGGATCATCTGCACGGCCAGGGCCGGTCGATCCACCCCCGGGAGCCGGCCGATCCGGAGGACCGCGGCGGCCATCCCGGCCCCGGTGTGGCCGGCGCTGATCACGGCGTCGGCCTGACCGCTGCGGACCAGGTCACAGGCGACCAGGATCGAGGCGTCCTTCTTCTCCCGCAGCGCCAGCGCGGGGTGCTCGTGCATCTCGACGACCTGGCTGGCCGGGACGATCGCAACGTTCGGCGGCAGGGTTCCGGCGGCGGCCCGAATGGCCGCCTCGGCACCGACGAGGAGGACCCGATCCTCGGGATGTGCCCGGGCGTGATCGAGGGCACCGGGAACGACCTCGCCCGGTCCATGGTCGCCGCCCATGGCATCGACCGCGATCCGGACCCCGCCGCCCGCGGCGCCCGCGGGCCTGTCGTCGTCGCGATTCGCCGACGGCCGTCCGGCGTCGGCGCCGGGAGCCCGACCAGCCACGGCGGACTCGTCAGTCATCGGGTCAGGACGCGGGCTCGTTGTCCTTGGGGGTCTTGATCTCGAGGACCGGCCGGCCACCATAGAAGCCGCACGTCGGGCAGGCCCGGTGGGCCCGCTTGGGCTGGTGGCAGTGGGGACACTCCTCGAGCTGCGGGAGGGTCAGCGCGAGATGCGCTCGGCGGTCGCCCTGGCGAGCGTGGGAGACCCTTCGCTTGGGCACGCCCATGGTGTCGTGTTGCTCCTTTCGAGTCCCTCGCCGCCTGGTGCGGCCCGGGCGCCGCGGCACGCCGGGCATGCCGCCGGGGATCGCGGTCAAGATCTGAGGTGGCCCGGGGCGCGAGGCGCGGGGACCGAGCCGGGAGTCTACCCGTTCTCGCGCCCCTCGTCGACCCGGAACGACCGGAGGGCCGCCAGCCGCGGGTCGATCTCGTCGTCGGGGTGGTCGCGGTGCTCGGGGCCGAGAGCTTCGCCACAGATCGAGCACAGGCCCGGGCAGTCGGGCCGGCACAGTGGTGCGATTGGCTCGGCCAGCTCGATGGCCTCGCGAACGAGGGCCTCGAGCTCGAGCTCGTGATGGTCGGTGAGCCGGACCGCATCAGGCTCGGCGGTCCGATCGACGGCGAGTCCCGAGGCGAGATCGATCGTCGGCAGGGCCTCCTCCTCGATCCGCAGCTCGAGCGCGATCTCGATGTCCTTCAGGCAGCGGCTGCAACTGCCGGCAATCGACGTCGCCAGCCGCGCGTCGACGAGCACGCCCCGGTTCGTCCGGGCGATGTCGACCCGGCCCTCGATCGGTCCGGCCAGGCGGAGCTCGTCATCGAGCGGGATCGTGACGCCGGCGACGGCGTGCGATTGGCGTGTCCCGGGCGGTTGAGCCAGGAGGCCGGCGAGCGGAAACGTCAGGGGCTGGACGAGTTTCACCGGAAGGCCGGGTGGCGCGCGTCCTCGTCCTCGTCCTCACCCTCGTCGTCGTACGTCGCGACGTCGTTCTCGTCCTCGTCGTCGAGACCCTCGTCGTCGGCCGGCTCGTCGTCGAGCGGCTCGTCGTCGGCCGCGGCCAGGTCGGCCCGACGGTCGTCGAGCACGGCCATCCCCTTCTGGATCCCGGTCAGCGCCTTCGCCACCTCGGCCTCGAGCGTGGTCAGGATCTGGAGAGCGTACTCGTCGGCCCCGGCTCGCACCTCGTCGCCGGAATCCTGGGCCTCGCCGATGATCCTCCGGCCCTCCTCCTCGGCCAGCTCCAGGAGCCCGCGCTCGCCGATCAGGAAGGCGGCCTGCTCCTGGGCCCGGCTCACGATCCGGCTGGCCTCGTCCTCGGCCTTCTCGATGATCCGCTCGCCCTCGGAGTTGATCCGCTTCGCCGCCCGGACTTCCTCGGGGATCGCCACCCGGAGCTGGTCCACGAGATCGAGGATGGCGTCGCGGTCGACCACGACGTTGTGCGTCAGCGGCAGCGATCGGCCGGTCGCGACCAATGACTCAAGCCGCTCGAGGAGGAAGATGATGTCCAGGAGAAGATCCTCCGGCGGGACGTGGTGATCGTCGGCGATTATCGCACGGGGCGAGCGGTCATCGACGGGCCTCGAGCGCGGTCGCCAGGGCCGCGGCGGCGGCCGGCGGGACCATCTCGGAGACGTCGCCGCCGAAGGAGGCGATCTCCTTGACGAGGGTCGAGCTGACGTAGCCGTGCTCGACCGCGGTCATGAAGAAGACGGTATCGATGTCGGGAGCCAGCTTCCGATTGTTGTGGGCCAGCTGCATCTCGGCCTCGAAGTCCGAGACCGCCCTGAGCCCGCGGACGATCGAGCTGGCCCCGTGGGTCCGGACGGCGTCCACGGTCAGGCCGTCGAAGGCGACGACGTCGGCCCGGCCGGCCGGCAGCCCCGCGGCATCGAGCGCCGCGCGCAGCACCCGGACCCGGGTCGGTCCGTCCAGGAGCGCCGCCTTGCGCGGATTCTGGAGGACCGCGATGACGAGACGGTCGAAGACCGCCAGGGCCCGATTGACGATGTCGAGGTGGCCGTTGGTGACCGGGTCGAACGACCCCGGGTAGACCGCGACCTTCACGCCTCCTCCTCCCGCGCCGGCGGCGCCGCGGCCGCGATCGGGCCGCCGGGAGCCTCGGCCCGGTAGAACGTCAGGGCCGTCTCGCCGAAGCGGCGTTCGCGGGTCGATGCTAGCAGCCCGGACCGCTCTGGCGGTCGGTCGCGCCAGAAGTGCTTGACCACGACCTGACCGCCGGGGGCCAGGCAGTCGCCGCGGCCGAGGCGATCGAGCGTCGCCGCGACCAGGTCCGGCCGGTCGTACGGTGGATCGACGATGACGACGTCCTGGGGTCCACCGGGAGCGGTAGGGTCGCCGAGGAAGGCCAGCGCATCGGCCCGGATGACCCGGACCGAGGGTCCCGCGAGATGCGTGTGGGCGAGGTTGGCATGGATGGCCGCGACCGCCGCGGCGGCATGGTCGACGAACACGGCCCCGGCTGCCCCACGGGACAGGGCCTCGATCCCGGCCGCGCCGCTGCCGGCGAAGAGGTCGAGCACCCTGGCGTCGCGGAGTGACGGCTCCAGGATCGCGAAGAGGGTCTGCTTGACCCGGTCGGCCAGCGGTCGCGTGCCCTCGCCGGGCGCCACGAGGCGGGTTCCCCTCGCGCTGCCGGCGATGACGCGACCGGCCGCCAGGCCCTGGCCGGAGGCCGGTGAGCCCGACCGGCTCACGGGATCGTCATGCCCCGGCACCCGGCTCGGCCCGGGCGACGCCGGCGAGCCAGCCGGCCCGCAGCTCCGTCGCCAGCGAATCGTTCCCGGGTCGGAGCCGACCGGCGTCGTCGAGGAGCGCCTCCGCGACCTCCCTCGCCCTGACCGCGAGGTCACGGTGGCCCTCGCGCTGGAGCGACGCGACACGGAGCTGGGGCAGGCCGCTCTGGACGAGGCCGAGCACGTTGCCCTCGCGCCGGAGCTCCCAGTCGCGCTCGGCCAGCTCGAACCCGTCGCGCAGGTCCCGGACCGCGGCCAGCCGAGCCTGGGCCGTTTCATCGGCCGAATCGGAGACGAGGACGCAGAACGACTCGGCGGTCCCCCTGCCGACCCGGCCGCGGAGCTGGTGGAGCTGGGCCAGGCCGAACCGATCCGCGCCCTCGACGATCATCATCGTCGCCTCCGGGACGTCGACGCCGACCTCGACCACGGTCGTCCCGACGAGGACGTCGAGCTCGCCGTCACGGAATCGGCCCATCTCGACGTCGCGATCCGCCGGTCGAAGCCGGCCATGGACCAGGCCGACCCGCAGCGGCGCGAGCAGCTCGCCCAGCCGGACGGCCTCGGCCTCGGCGGCGACGGCCGACGACTCGATCACCTGCTCGTCGGTCTCGTCGAACGCCTCGTCGGCGCCGTCATCCTCGGCGGCCACGATCAGCGGCACGACGACGAACGTCCGGTGGCCCCGGCCCGCCTCCTCCCGGACCCGCTGCCACGTCCCGTCGAGCTCGTCGGGTCGGCGGATCCCGGTCCGGATCGCGACCCGGCCCTCGGGCGGCGTCCGCAGGTCGGTGACGTCGAGGTCGGCATACAGGACCTGGCCCAGGGTCCGGGGAATCGGCGTCGCGGTCATGAGCAGGACATGGGGCACGGCGCCGGCCTTGGCCTCGAGCGCGGTCCGCTGCTCGACGCCGAAGCGGTGCTGCTCGTCGACGACCGTCAGGCTGAGGTCGGCGAAGGCGACCGATTCGGAGATGAGCGCGTGCGTCCCGACGACGATCCGGGCCAGGCCCCCGGCCAGGAGCTCCCGGCTGCGGCTCGCGTCCGCGGCGCGCATCGACCCGGTCAGCAGCTCGACCTCCAGGCCGAGCGGCTCGAGCAGCTCGAGCAGCGTCCGCTGGTGCTGTCGGGCGAGGAGGTCGGTCGGCGCCAGGAGGGCGCCCTGGCGGCCGCCGAGCGCCGCCGCGGCAAGGGCCCACGCGGCCACCGCCGTCTTGCCCGAGCCGACGTCGCCCTGGAGGAGCCGGAGCATCGGCGTCGGCCGGGCCAGGTCGGAGCGAATGGCCTCGATCGCGGTCACCTGGTCGGGCGTCAGCTCGAGGTCCCGGCCGACCTTCCGCCGGAGGCCGGCGACGATCGCCTCGCGGATCGATCCCGCCGCCGCGTCGTCGACGGCCACGGGCCGGCTCCGCTCCCCCACCCTGGCCCGCCGCCGGCCGACCATCCCGAGCTGAAGGGCCAACAGCTCGTCGAACGCCAGCCGCCGCAGCGCGGCGTCGCGGCGCTCGAACGTCGTCGGGTAGTGGGCCTCCTCGAGCGTCTCCCGGATTCCGAGCAGCCCGACATCCGTCCGGACGGTCGGCGGCTCATACTCCGGATAGGCCGGCGCGACGGCGTCGAGGGCGGCCCGGACGGCCCGCCGCAGCGAGGCCACCCCGAGCCCGGCCGTGAGGCGGTAGATCGGCACGATCCGGCCGGCGTGGAGCAGGGCCGAGCCGTCATCGGGCTGGAACTCCGGGTTGTCCAGGGTCAGCCGTGAGCCGAAGCGGCGAACCTTGCCGCTCACCACGATCGGATCGCCGGACTTGAGCCGCCGCTCGATGAAGCGGCGACCGAACCAGGTCGCCTCGATCGAGCCGGTCCCGTCCTCGAGCCGGGCGATCGTCCGCTGGACACGTCGTCGGAATGACGCCTCGACTCGCAGGTCTGCGACCCGGACACGGGCAGAGATCGCCTCGCCTTCGGGGACGAGGAGGAGGTCGCCGAGCCGGCGCATCTCGCGCAGGTCGTCGTAGCGCCGCGGAAGGTGGAACAGCAGGTCCCGGACCCGCACGATCCCGAGTCGCGGGCCGCGCCGCGCAATCGCCTGGGCGCCCGGCAGGCCCGACCGTCCGATCTGCGTGTCGAGCAGGACAAGCGGGTCGGTCGGGGCCACGATCCGTGGCGCCGCCGCCCGCCGGCCG
>Ga0055453_10000132_pt1 | contig 10148 bp, 9 predicted proteins | sample Goodyear_PhragA__FD_57741 | JGI IMG/M metagenome (GOLD analysis project Ga0055453, IMG submission 57741) | Wetland microbial communities from San Francisco Bay, California, USA, that impact long-term carbon sequestration - Goodyear_PhragA_D2 | ecosystem: Environmental > Aquatic > Marine >... | reverse complement strand
CGGATCGTCCGCGACGTCTGCGGCGAGGACATCTCGATCGCCGAGCTGGGCGGCTCGCGTGTTCATCGCTCCAACGGCGTCTGCCAGCTGGTCGTCGAGGACGAGCTCGAGGCCGCCAAGCGGGCGCGGCAGCTGCTCTCGTTTCTCTCCCACGGAGACGACCGAGGCGGCCTGATGGCGGTCGACGCGCCGCCGGTGCCGGATCCCGGGGAGGTTCTCCCGGCGCGCCCGAGCGAGACCTACGACGTGCGAGATGTGATCCTTGCCCTGGCCGATGCGGGGGAGCTACTCGAGCTCGACGCAAGATGGGCGCGCAACCTGGTTACCGGCTTCGCTCGCATCGGTGGCCACGCAGTCGGGTTTCTCGCCAATCAGCCGAAGTTCATCGGTGGCGTGCTCGACACCCATGCTTCGGACAAGGCCGCCCGTTTCGTCGATCTCTGCGCCGCCTTCTCGTTGCCGCTGGTGGTGCTCGTCGACACGCCTGGCTTCATGCCGGGGACGCGTCAGGAGAGCGACGGGATCATTCGACGCGGAGCCGCGATCGTGCGCGCCTTCGCCTCCGCGCGGGTACCTCGCTTCACCGTCGTGCTGCGCAAGGCCTACGGCGGCGCCTACATCGCGATGAACTCGGTCCACCTGGGCGCCACGCTCGCCTTCGCCTGGCCGGACGCGGAGATCGGCGTTATGGACCCACGCAGCGCCGTCAGCCTGGTCCACCGCGCGGAGCTCTCCGACTCGAGCGAGCCCGAGGTGCTGCTCCGTTCGCTGATCGGCGACTACAGGTCCCGGCACTGCGCGGCGCTTGGCGCCGCGCGCGGCGGTTTCGTCGACGAGGTGATCGCCCCGGCGCAGACGCGTGCGCGTCTGTGCGCGGCTCTCGCCGCATTCGCCACCGACGGCGCTCGGCGGACGACCGTCGAAGCGCTGATCCCGGAGCCGCTCTGATGGAGTTCGCCTGGTCGAGTCAGCAGCGAGAGCTGCACGAGGCCGCGGCCGAGGCCGGCGCCAGGGTCAGCGCCGCGCAGCCGGGGGGCGAGGGCCGACACGGCGACCGGGGCTTCAGCGCCGAGGGCTGGCGGGCGGCAAGCGAGTTCGGCCTGGCCGGCCTCGACGTCCCGGTCGAGTACGGGGGGCTCGGTCTCGACTGCCTGAGCACGGCGCGGGTCTTGGAGGGGTTCGGCGAGGGCTGCAAGGACCTCGGGCTGCTCTTCTCGGCCGCCGCGCACCTCTTCGCCTGCTGCGGGCCGATCGCACGCTCGGGCGATCCGGCCCTGCGCGAGCGCCTGTTGCCCCGCCTTGCCCGCGGCGAGTCGATCGGCGCCAACGCGATCACCGAGGCGGAGGCCGGGTCCGACGTGCAGGCGCTGCGCACCGTGGCCAGTCGAGACGGCGACCGCTACCGGATCAGCGGCGAGAAGACGTTGGTAACCAACGCGCCCGTCGCCGACGTCACGGTGGTCTACGCCTGCACCCAGCCCGGCGGGGGGTATCTTTCGCTGAGCGCCTTTGCGGTCGAGCGGGACACCCCCGGCTTCCTCGCGGGCCGGCCGTTCGGCAAGGTGGGTCTGCAGGGATCCCCGACCGCCAGCGTCTACCTTCGGGAGAGCCCGGTCCCGCGTGAGAACCTGATCGGCGCGGAGGGACAGGGGGCTTTGATCTTCAAGTCCGCGATGCAGGTCGAGCGGGCGTGCCTGTTCGCCGCATACCTCGGAACGATGGCCCGCCAGCTCGACGAAGTCCTGAGCTTCGCCAAGGAGCGTCGCCAGTTCGGCCGCCCGATCGGCAAGAACCAAGCGATCTCACACCGGATCGTCGACATGAAGCTGCGTCTCGAAGCGGCGAGGCTGCTCGTGTACCGCGCCTGCTGGCTGCTCGACCGGGGCGGCGACGCCATGGTCGAGGTCTCGCTGGCAAAGCTGGCCGTCAGCGAGGCGGCGATCCAGTCCGGGCTCGATGCGATCCAGGTCCACGGCGGACTCGGGGTGATCGCGGGCGCGGGGATCGACGAGCCGCTGCGCGACGCGCTGCCGGCGACCGTCGTCTCCGGCACCTCCGAGATCCAGCGCGACATCGTCGCGGCGAGGCTGGGGCTGTGAGCGCAGTCGCCTCGAGCCCGACGCGCCTGCGCTCACTGGCGGACGTGCTCGCCCGCGGGCTCGAGCTGAGCCCGACGGGGCCTGCGATCCGCGAAGGCGACCGTGAGATCGGCTATCGGGAGTTGGACGCGCTGGTCGCGCGCTTGGCGGACGACCTCGCGCGGCTCGGCGTTCGCCGCGGCGAACGGGTCGCGATCTGGCTGCCGAAGTCGATCGAGGCGATTGCGGCGATGCAGGCGAGCCTGCGGATCGGCGCCGTCTACGTGCCGATCGATCCGCTCAGCCCCGTCAGGCGCGTGCGCCGCGTCCTCGCCGACTGCCGGCCGGCGGCCTGCGTCGCGCTCGCGGCCGCAATCGAGAGCGCCTTTGGCGACGAGCCCTCGCGGCCGGCGTTGCTGACCCTCTCCCAGCCCGACGGGGCATGGGAGGCGCGGGGCGCATTCGGTGGCGACGCCGGCCGCGCCGCGCAGAAGCGTCCGGCGCCGACGCTGGCCCGATCGTCCGGCGGCGACGACCCCGCCTACATCCTCTACACGTCCGGCTCGACCGGCGCGCCGAAGGGCGTCTGCATCTCCCACCGCAACGCGCTCGCCTTCGTCGAGTGGGCCCGGTCCGAGATCGGGCCCGAGGGAGCGGATCGCCTCGCGAGCCACGCGCCGCTTCACTTCGACCTCTCGGTGTTCGACCTGTATGCCGCCTTTCTCTCCGGCGCCTGCGTCTGTCTCATCCCGGAAGCGATCTCCTTTGTCCCGGCGAAGCTGGTCGAGTTCGTGCATCGGGAGCGCGTCTCGATCTGGTACTCGGTTCCGTCGGCGCTGATCTTGATGGAGCGGGCCGGCTTTCTCGATCCCCCACCGGCCTCACTGCGCGCGGTCCTGTTCGCGGGCGAGCCCTTTCCGGCGGGGCCTTTGCGACGCCTGCGGCGCGCCCTGCCGGGGAGCCGGCTGATCAACCTCTACGGGCCCACCGAGACGAATGTGTGCAGCTTTCACGAGGTGGGCGAGGTCGAGGACGGGGACGACCGGCCGCCGCCGATCGGCCGCGCCTGCTCCGGCGATCGCATCTGGATCGAGGGCGAGGAGGGCGGAGCCGCGCCGGTCGGCGCGCGCGGCGAGCTTCTCGTCTCCGGGCCGACGGTGATGCTCGGCTATTGGGGCGCTCCGCCGCAGCGGGGCGCATACCGCACCGGCGACATGGTCGAGCGCATCTCGGCCGACGAGTACCGGTATCTCGGCCGCCGCGACGCGATGGTCAAGGTCCGCGGGCATCGCATCGAGCTGGGTGAAGTCGAGGCGGCGGTCGCCGCCCACCCCGACGTCCTCGAAGCGGCGGCGGTCGTCCTCGGCGAGGGCCTCGAGAGCCGGCTGATCGCCGCCGCCGTCGCGCGCCCGGGCGCGACGCCGCGGCTGCTGGAGATCAAGCGCTGGTGCGCAGGTCGCCTGCCGCGCTACATGATCGTCCACGGCCTGCGCCTGTTCGCGGAGCTGCCGCGCAACCGCAACGGCAAGGTCGATCGCCGCCGGATCGAGGAGCTCCTGAGGGCGGAGGAGGACGACGATGAGCGCTGAGCCCGAGACCTTTATCGAGCCCCTGCGAGCCTTCATCGTGGAGCGCCATCTCGACGGTCGCGCGACGCTCCCCGACGATGCGCCGTTGCTCGACTGGGGAGTCCTCGACTCGCTGGCGCTTGCCGATCTGACTGGCTTCATCGAGGAGCGCTTCGCGCTGCGGGTGCCGATCGAGGCGATCACCCCGGCCAACTTCTCCAACCTGCGGACGATCGCGGCGATGCTTTCGGGTCTGGACGCCGCGAGTGGTTGAGATGCCCCCGCGGGCGCCGCTGGCGATCGTCGGCATCGGCTGCCGCTATCCGGGCAGCCACGGCAGCGAGCAGCTCTGGGAGACGCTGATCGAGGGACGCGAGGAGATCGTCGAGCAGCCCGGCTATCGCGCTCGCACCCGCGCTAGCGCCGTCGCTTCGCCGACTCAACCCGGGGCGCGACGGCGCGGCTCGATCGGCGCGGTCGACGGCTTCGACTGGCGCGCCTTCCAGATGTCGCCGCGCGAGAGCAAGTACGTCGACCCGCAGCAGCGACTGCTCCTGGAGACGGCCTGGGAGGCGATCGAGGACGCGGGCCTTCCGTTCGAGCGGCTCGCCGGCACCCGCACCGCCGTGTTCGTCGGGATCATGTGGCCCGACTACGCCAAGCTGCTGGCAGAGAACCCCGCGCAACTCGCCGGCTACGCGACCTCGGGCCTCGGCTTCGCCCTCGCCGCGAATCGCATCTCCTATGCCTTCGACCTGCGCGGTCCGAGCGTTTCGCTCGACGTGCAGTGCGCGTCCTCGCTGATCGCCGTGAGCCTGGCGGCCGGTGCGATCTGGAGCGGCGAGGCGGAGATGGCGCTGGCCGGCGGGGTCAACCTCATCCTCAGCGCGGACTCGGACATGATGATGTCGCGAGCGGGGATCCTCTCCGCCGAGGGCAGGTGTCGCACGTTCGACGCCGACGCCGACGGCTTCGTGCGCAGCGAGGGCGTCGGCCTGGTGGTGCTCAAGCCATTGGAGAGGGCCCTCGCCGACGGTGATCGGGTTCTCGCGGCGATCCGCGGCGTCGCCTGCAATCACGATGGGCGCCGCGCGCCGCTCACCGCGCCCTCGCACGAGAGCCAGGTCGAGCTGGTGCGCCGCGCCTGCGCCAACGCGGGCGTCGAGCCGGGGCAGCTCGACTACGTCGAGCTGCACGGCACCGGCACCCAGCGGGGCGACCCGATCGAGGCGGCCGCGCTGGGCGAGGCGGTCGGCCGTGGGCGGTCGCCCGGAAACCGCTGCCTGGTCGGCTCGATCAAGACCAACATCGGGCACTGCGAGTCGGCGGCCGGCGTCGCCTCGCTGATCAAGGTTGCGCTGGCGATGCACCGCGGTCTGATTCCGCCGACGATCAACCACCGCGAGCGCAACCCGGCGATCGACGCCGATGCCCTCGGCGTCGACCTGGTGACGGCGGCGCAGCGCTGGCCGGCGCCCTCGCGGCCGGCGCTGGCGGGCGTCAACGGCCTCTCCCTGGGGGGCGGCAACGCTCATGTCGTGCTCGAGCAGGCGCCGGGCGATCCGGTCGCGAGCCCGCCGCGGACGGCGGGAGCTCGGCTGGCGGCCCTACCGGTCTCGGCCCGCACTCGCGGCTCGCTGCGAGCCATGTGCCTCGCCTACGCGGAGCGGCTCGATCGCATCGGTGAGGACGCCGACGCCCTGCGGGAACTCTGTGCCGCCGCGGCTCTGCGGCGCACTCACCACGAGCATCGCGTCGCCGTCTGCGCCCAGAGCGCCGATGCGCTCGCCTCGGCCCTGCGCAAGCGGGCGGCGCAGATCGGCGCTGCGACCTCCGCGCTGCCGCCGCGCCGCGCCGCGCCGCGCGTCGCGCTGCTCGTTCCGGCGTCGTTCGACGAGCGGAGGCGCGCGGCCCTGTTGCGGCACCTCGCCGAGCTGGGGCCCGAGCCGCCGCCGGCCCTGATCGACGTCGCCGATTGGGCGGGGGCGGGCTCAGACCGATGGGACGCGCTGTTGGAGCTCCAGACGGAGGAGGCCTGCGAGGAGCTTGCCGCCGCCCTCTACGGCGCCGGCTGCAGCCTGCGCTGGAGCGCCCTCTACGGAACGCGCTGCGCGGTCGTCGCGCTGCCGCCGTATCGCTGGGAGCGCGAGCGCCTGTGGATCGATCCGGAGGGCCCCCCGGCAGATGTTGCGGACGCAGGTTCGGAGTCACAGAATGCGTTTCGCACGCGGTCGGGCGAGCAGAGTCGAGCGGAAGCCTGAGCGAGATGAGCGAGCCGAGCGAAGGGATGGGAGCGAGATGAGCAAGGGTCCGAGGCTGATGACGGGAGATCCGACCGAGCGGGGTTGCGCGCTGGTCACCGGGGCCTCGCGGGGGATCGGCGAAGCCTGTGCTCACCGGCTCGCCGCCAGCGGGTGGGCGGTCGGCGTGAACTTTCGCTCGAACGAGACGCTCGCAGAAGAGACGGTGGCCGCGATCGTGCGGGAGGGAGGCCGGGCCATCGCGCTCGCGGGGGACGTCAGCAAGCAGCGGGACATCGAGCAGATGTTCGAGCGCCTCGAGGCAGAGCACGGCCCGGTGCTGGTGCTGGTCAACAACGCCGGGCTCACCGACGACGCGCTCGGCGCCCAGCTGCGCGACGAAGACTGGGAGCGGGTGATCGACACCAACCTGAGCGGCGCCTTCCGCACCACTCGTCGGGCGCTGCGGCCGATGATGCGGGCGCGCTTTGGCCGCATCGTCAACGTCGCCTCGCTGAGCGCGATTCGCGCGATTCCGGGGCAGGCCAACTACTCCGCTTCGAAGGCCGGTCTGATCGGGCTGACGATGACGATCGCGGTGGAGGTGGCCCGGCGCGGGATCACCGTGAACGCGGTCGCCCCAGGGCTGATCGAGACCGACATGACGCGCGAGCTGATCGACGACAACGTGCATCGCAGAATCCCGGCGATGCGGGTCGGCGAGGCCCCCGAGGTCGCCTCCTGCGTCGACTTTCTCGCCTCTCCGAGCGCCGGCTACATAACCGGGGCCGTCGTGCCGATCGACGGCGGGCTCAGCGTCGTCGCGATCTCCCCGCCCGAACGATGAGCACGCATGCCCGCCTGGTCTGCTCAAAGGGCTTCGACGACCTGCGACCCGGTGAGGAGTTCAGCACCCACGGGCGGACGATCGGCGAGTTTGACCTGACCGCCTTCGGCGCGCTGACCGGCGACTGCGCGCCGCAGCACCTCGATCGCGCCTTCGCCGCCGACGGCCCCTTCGGCGGTCGAATCGCGCACGGCGCGCTGGTTCTCTCCTATGCGCTTGGCCTCGTGCCAATAGATCCCGAGCGATTGATCGCGCTCCGCTCGTTGCGCGATGTGAAGTTCAAGCAGCCGGTGCAGATCGGAGACACGATTCACGTCGAGGTCAGCATCGGCGTCTGCAAGCCGGTCAGCGACGACGCCGGCTTGGTCGAGCTGGTGACGCGTGTGGTGAACGACAGAGGGCAGCTTGCGGCGCGGCTGGACATCGATGTGCTCTGGCAGCGCACCGATGCGGCCGACTCTTTTTGACACCCCAGTCGGCCGCTGCCATCTTCGGCTCATGTGGCATTTCCCGAGTCGGAAGGAGAGCTGACGTGAGAGGCGCCGTGGCTGAGGTGAAGGGATACGCGGGTTCGGGGCCGGCTTCGATCAAGTTTCACTACGACCAGGGAGACGAGTTCTTTGCCCTCTGGCTCGGTCCGACGATGACCTACTCGGGCGGGATGTGGGAGGGGCCGGAGGACACCCTGGAGACGGCGCAGCTCCGCAAGCTCGACTATGCGGCCGAAGAGGCGAACGCCGGCGGCGCGCGTCGCGTGCTCGACATCGGGTGCGGCTGGGGCAGCATGCTCAGCCGGCTGGTCGACGCACACGGCGTCGAGTACGCGCTGGGGATCACGCTCAGCGAGTCCCAGCTCGCGTATGTCGACGCCGACCGCGGCGGTGACCCCAGGATCGAGTGTCGCTTGGAGGATTGGCGGTCCTTCGAGCCCGAGAAGCCGTTCGACGCGATCGTCTCGCTCGGCACGATCGAGCACTTCGTCAGCATGGGCGCGCCGGACGACGAGCGGGCGGAGATATACCGCGAGCTCTTTCAACGGTGTCACAGTTGGCTGCGACCCGGCGGCCGGCTTGTGTTCCAGACGATGGCCCAGGGCCACGCGCCGCTCGACCGTCGCGCCTGGCGCGACCTGCGTCTTGTGCTGACCAAGATCTACCCGAACGCTGGACCGCCGTGGCTGCGCGAGCTGGTCGCCGGTTGCGCGGGGCTCTTCGAAATCGTTCACCTGCGCAACGACCGCCTCGACTACGTGCCCACGCTGATGTCCTGGCACAGGAACCTACGGGCCAACCGCGAGCGTGCTGTGGAGCTGGTGGGGGAGGAGGTTGTCGACACCCACGAACGCTTCTTCACCGGCCTCGCACGCCATTTCGCCCGCGGCAACTCGGAGATGCTGCGAGTGACCTTTTCCGCTCTTTGACCGCTTCGTCAACTGTCACGCGATGAGAGAACAGTTCCTCGACAAACCGAATGCAAAGGAGCAGCAATGTCAAGCCCGACCGCGGATGAGGTTCGCACGCTGATCATCGACGAACTGTGCGAGCTCGCCGACCTGAAGCCAGAGGAGATCAAGCCCGATGCGACGTTGGAGGACCTCGACATCGACTCGCTCGATCTCGTCGAGCTCGCTCAGATCATCGAGGAGCGCTACGAGGTCAGGCTCGAACGGGACGACTTCAAAGACGTCACCACCGTCGGCGGGGCGATCGACGCGATTGTCAGTCGGTGCGTGAGCGTTCCCGCGTGAGGACGGTGCGTGAGCTCATTTCCCATACATCGCGCGAAGGAGTTCGTGAGAACAGCCGGCGAGCCGGCGTTCGAAGCGACCATCCCGCGGACGTTTGCTCACAAGCGGGCAGTCGAGGAGATGTTTCTCACGGACATCATCGTCGATATGGATCGCGAGCGGGTGCTCGCGTGCGCCCAGCTTCCACGCAGCCACGCTCTCCATAACGAGGTCGAGAACGGCGTTCATGACCTCCTGCTGATCCTCGAGACGGGGCGCCAGGGGATGACGATCTACGGACACCTGCGGCTCCAGATACCGGAGGAGACCGCCTTCGTGATGAGCGGCTTGCGGGTCGATGTCGTCGATCGCGAGGCGATGCGCCAGGGAGAGGAGCCTGGTGAGCTGGTCATCGACGTGCCCTTTGGAGAAGAGCGTCGCGACGGCAGGGGCCGGGTGCGAGGCTACGCTCTCACCGGCGCCGCCAGCATCGACGGCCGGCGAGCGGTCGAGATCGAGGGCGAGGCGCTGTTGATCCCCGCAGCGCTCTACGAGCGCGTGCGCAGCGTCCGAGTCGACCCCGACACAGACATGCCGCCGCCCCCCGAGCCCGTCGAGCCGGCCCGCGTCGGACGGCGCGCGGTGCGCAACGTGGTCGTCGGCGACGCTGCACGGCGCGACGGGGAGCTCTCCTGCTCGCTGATTGCCGATACCGGCCATCCGTCGTTCTTCGATCATCCACTCGACCACGTGCCGGGGATGTTGATGCTCGAGACGGCCCGCCAGGCTGCGCTTCTCTACGTCGGGGGGCTCGGCTGGTCGCCGAGCGAGACGACGCTCGAGGGCTGCGAGGCCAACTTCAGCCAGTATGCGGCGCTTGCTCCGCCCGCCCGCTGCCGGATCCGCGCCACCGAGCCGGCCGACGGCGAGGACGCGTCGTCGGCCGAGCGCCTGCGGGCGTCCTTTTCCCAGGCCGGCGTGGACATCGGCCACGTCGACCTTCGCCTGCGACGTGTCGGCCGCCGATGAACGGCGCGGCCGGCGATCTAGACGGTCGCCGCTATGCGGTCGTCGGCGGCGGCCTGTCGGGCCTGGCCGCGGCTTGGTACCTGCAGCGCCGCGGCGCTGCGACGCAGCTGATCGAGCGCGCCGGCGCGCTCGGCGGGCGCGCCGGCTCGGGCGAGCTCGGCGATCGGACGGTGACGCTCGGCGGCAAGAACATCGGCCGGGGCTACCGGCGCTTTCGCGCGTTCACGCAGGGCCTCGGCGAGCATCCCTATGAGCACTTCGGGATCAACAGCTCGCGTGTTCTCGACGGTCGCCTGTACACCTTCGATTCCGAGGCCCGCGGCAGGATGCTGCGACAGCTGCGCGGCGTCCCACCCTGGGACCTGGCGCGCCTCGGCCGCCTGCTGCTGATCGTACGGCGCGATCCGGAGGCCCGCCATCTGTCGGGGGAGCGCAGTCGTCGCCTCGCCCGACGCTACGGCGGGGCCAGTGTGGAGGAGGCCTTCGGCCGGCGGCTGCGCGAGCTGGTCCTGCGCTCGCTGACGGTGCGAGTCAGCGCCGCGGAGCCGGACGAGGTGCCGATGGCGAACGCGTTGCCCTACGTCGGCATGATCGCCGACAGCTACGAGCAGCTTCATGGTGGGATGCACGAGGTGGTCGCGGCGGCGGCGGCTCGCTCAG
>Ga0055453_10000131_pt1 | contig 10170 bp, 5 predicted proteins | sample Goodyear_PhragA__FD_57741 | JGI IMG/M metagenome (GOLD analysis project Ga0055453, IMG submission 57741) | Wetland microbial communities from San Francisco Bay, California, USA, that impact long-term carbon sequestration - Goodyear_PhragA_D2 | ecosystem: Environmental > Aquatic > Marine >... | reverse complement strand
ACGGGCACCGAGCTGGGCGATCGACCACGGTACGCGGTGCTCGTCGATGATCTGTCGCACATCGGTGGTGTACCGGCTGGCGAGGTCGATCATGCGCTCGAAGGCGGCGTCCGTCAGCACCTCGGCGAGGGTCGCCCGCATCGCGGCGAGGGACAGCGCGCTGCCGGCGAGCGTGCCGCCCACACCACCGACGTCCACGAGGTCCGCACCACCCGTCTCCGCGAGCCGCGTCACCGCGTCCGCGATCGAGTCGGTCAGGCCGTACGCGCCGCACGGCACGCCGCCGGCGAGGGACTTGCCGATCACGAAAATGTCCGGCTCTATACCGTCTCGCGTGGTCATGCCGCCCGGACCGGCCGAGATCGTATGAGTCTCGTCGATCATCAGGAGTGTTCCGTGACGCGTGGCCGCGTCGCGCAGCGCGTCCAAGAAACCGGGCTCCGGCAGTACGATGCCGATATTCGTCAGCGCCGGCTCGGCGAGGATCGCCGCGACGTCCCCGTCGGCGAGCTCGCGCTCGACCGATGCGAGGTCGTTCCACTCGGCGACGCGCGTCGTGACCGTCGGATCGACGGGCGGCCCGACGTTGCCGGGCCGGTTGGTTGCCACGCCGTCCGGACCCATCACCACGAAGGATTCGTCCACGGTGCCGTGGTAGCAGTACGAGAACACGAGGATCTTGGGCCGTCCGGTGACCAATCGTGCCAGTCGGATCGCCCACCGGTTCGCATCCGTCGCGGTCAGCGTGAACGACCACTTCGGTACGCCGAACCGGCGGCTCAGCTCGGCACCCACCCATTCCGCGTCCGCGGTCGGCAGCATCGTCGTGATGCCGCCGAGCGTTGCGATGCGCTCCTGCACCGCCCGTACGGTCGGCTCCGGCGAGTGACCCGCCATCGCCCCCGTGTCGCCGAGCGCGAAGTCGACGTACGTGTGGCCGTCGACGTCGGTGATCTGGTTGCCGTGCGCCTCGGTGAACGTGACCGGGAAGCCGCCGGGCCACTTGCTCATCCACGTCATCGGTACGCGACCGAAGAGATGGTCGGCGGTTTGGTGCGCGGTGTACGACCGCTTGTGGGTCGCCCGGTATTCGGTACGCTCCCGGTCCAGCAGTCGAGCGAGGCGGTCCCGGTCGATCGTCGTCATAGACCGCATCATGGCAGCTCTGCCGCCGTCGCGGCCAGAATCGCAGACGCCCGCCATGCGTGCGCGGCCATCGACGGCTAGGACGGGCGTGTCGGCCAGCGCGGAACAGGCGTCCGATTCAATGCCCTCGGACGCGATCACCGCGCGATCGCCGAACGAGCTGTGTCCGGGTGGAACGCCGGTCGCCGTCGGCCTGGGCGCTCGCGACAACGCCTCGCAGTGCCGGTCAACGCGCTTGCGCGCTATCGTCCTGCCAAAGGGTGAACGGAGGCTTCGGCCATGACGAACGGGCGGGGGAAGGCCGCACGGAGCACGCTGCGGCGCAGTCGGGAGTGGTTCGCAGCGGACGGGCGCTCCGGGATGGTGTATCGGTCGTGGTTGCGCAATCAGGGGTACGGGCCGGAGGTGTTCGACGGCCGACCCGTCATCGGCATCGCGTCCACCTGGTCGGAACTCGCCCCGTGCAACGCCCATCTCGATCGCGTAGCCGACGCGGTCAAGCGCGGTGTGTGGCAGGCCGGTGGCTTCCCGCTCGTGTTCCCGGTCATGGCGACCGGGGAAACGCTCATGCGTCCCACCGCGATGCTCTATCGCAATCTGCTGGCTCTGGTTGCCGAGGAGCTTATGCGCGCGAACCCGCTGGACGGCGTCGTGCTGCTCTCTGGCTGCGACAAGACGACCCCGGGCCTGCTGATGGCCGCGGCGAGCGTGGACTTGCCGGCCATCATGGTCACCGGCGGGCCGATGCTCAACGGCAAGTTCCGGGGCCGGGACGTGGGATCCGGCACGCACGTCTGGAAGTTCGAGGCCGAGGTCAAGGCCGGGCGGATGAGCGTCGAGGACTGCCAGGTCGCGGAGGGATGCATGGCTCGCTCCGATGGCCACTGCATGACCATGGGTACGGCCTCCACGATGGCCTGCATGGCCGAGGCGCTGGGCATGCAACTGCCCGGATCGGCGACGTGGCCGGCTGTCGATTCCCGGCGGTACGAGACGGCCCAGGCCGCCGGGCAGCGGATCATGGCTCTGGTCGAGGACGATGTGCGGCCGAGCGCGATCCTGACCCGCGCCGCGTTCGAGAACGCGATCCGCGCGAACGCGGCGATCGGCGGCTCGACCAATGCCGTCATCCACCTCATCGCGCTCGCGGGCAGGGTCGGTGTGGAGCTGACCGTCGACGATTTCGACGTGCTGGCGTCCGACGTGCCCACGCTTGTTGACCTTATGCCGTCCGGTCGGTTCCTCATGGAGGACTTCTGCTACGCCGGTGGGCTGCCCGTCGTGCTGCGGCGCCTCGCGGAGGCGCACCTGCTCAACGCCGATCAGCTCACGGTCAACGGTAAGACGATCGGTGACAACGCGGCGTCGGCCGAATGCTGGAACGACGAGGTGATCCGGCCACTCGACACGCCGTTGCTGCCCGCCGGTGCCGGCACCGCGGTGCTCAAGGGCAACCTCTGTCCGTCCGGCGCGGTCATCAAGCAGTCCGCGGCGTCACGGCATCTGCTGATCCACGAAGGTCGGGCCGTTGTGTTCGATTCGCCCGAGGAGTACCACGCCGTGTGCGACGACGACGATCTCGACGTGACGGCGGACGACGTGATCGTGATCCGTGGCGCGGGGCCGAAGGGTTATCCGGGCATGCCGGAGGTGGCCAACGTCCCGATTCCGGCCCGGCTGCTCCGGGACGGCGTGACGGACATGGTGCGCATCAGCGACGGGCGCATGAGCGGCACCGGCTACGGCACAGTGGTGCTGCATGTGTCACCGGAGGCCGCGGTGGGTGGGCCGCTTGCGTTGGTGCGTACCGGTGATCGCATCCTGCTGGACGTGCCCGCGCGGTCGCTGACCGTGGACGTGTCGGACGACGAGCTGACCCAGCGGGCCGAGGCGTGGTCGCCTACGCTGCGCCCGGAGGATCGGTCGGGCTACCGCTGGCTCTACCGGGAGCACGTCCTGCAGGCCGACGCCGGCGCGGACCTCGACTTCCTCCGCGGATCACGGGGTGCCGGAGTGCCCCGAGACTCGCACTGACCCCAGTCGAAAATGCACACCCGCCGTCTCGGCCAGCGCGTCCAGCTCCGGGGCACGCCTCCTCCGGGATAGGCACGCCGGCAAACTCGAGGGTCTCGGCGATGCGCTCCGGTTCCGATATACCAACCGCCGCCGCGGCGGCACGAGGATCGCGCAGCGAGAACTGCAACGCGACGCGCAACTGGCACGCCGGCGTCCGCGCCAACGCGCTGCGTGCCGTGGACCGCCTTGCGCGCCGGTTCCGGCGTCTCCCGGTACACGTACCGCAACTGAGCGTCGAGGCCGGAGGTCAGCATGCCGCCGCCGTACGGCGCCGCGTTCACATATCCGCCATGCTGGACATGTTGATGATGATGATGACGCCGCCGCCGTTGCCAGCCATGACCGGTGCCGGGGCAACGGTGAGCAGGCATGCGGAACGGACGTTGCCGTCGTTGCATGGCCTCGACAGGATGGTCGGTCTTCGATGCGGTGGCGCTGTTTCCGCGTACGACATCTGCGCCGACAAAGACTGCCCTGACTGCGCGCCACGTCGGCGAACCAATCGAGGAGACCGTGACTGGTCGCTAGATCTTCCCGGGACTCGGGACGTTCGGCGCCGAACGGGGCTGCTCGGCCCTGCCGACGCGGCACTGGAACCGGTCATCATCAGTGCAGCGTTTCGCTTCAGGCGCCAATCGCCCTGACGCGGGCGTCCTGGGCCGGTAGACATACGGCAACTACCCGGGCAGGGTGAGGCGGACCGAGGGAAGAACCCCGCGCCCACATGCGAGGTTCGACTCCTCGCCCGGCCCCTTGATCGGCGCTATTGACCGCGCCGCCGACCGTCCCGTGGTTCTGATGTGCTCGTGGCTGGCGCTGCTGGCACGATCGTCGGCGTCGAAAGACGCGGAGATAATGGTTCTACGCCATGAGGTCGCGGTCTTGCGCCGCGCCACCTCGGGGCTCCGCATCGGCTGGTGCGACCGTGCCATCTTGGTCGCGCTGGCCCGCATCCGGCCCAGGACGTTGCGGGCGCACCGGATCGTCACCCCCGCAACGCTGCTGCGCTGGCACCGCCGCCTGCTCACCGCAAAATGGCGCCAGCCCAGCCCGCTGGGCCTTCCGCCGCTCGGCGACGACGTTGTAGCGCTGATCGTCGCCCACCGCATCGGGCCGCCCTGGCGCCGTGATGACACCTCGCGCACATTTCTGCCCGTCGGCCGTGCTGAATACGCGGTCGTAGACGTCGGCGCCGAAGCTGGTGGACAGGGGTTCTCCGGGCAGGAGCTTGAAGCTGCGGGCTCCGGTATCGCCGCGTTCGGCGCGCAGGAACAGGGTCGGCGTGTGATCGCCGTACAGGTGGGCGGCGAGGTCGTAGAGGTGGGTGACGAAGAAGACGCGCATGCCCGAGTCGACCAGCGCGTCGATGACCTGTCGGGCGATGGTGGAGCCTTCGCGTTCGTTCGTGGCGGCGAACGACTCGTTGAACAGGATCATCGCGCCGGGTGTGATGGTGTCGGCGAGGTTGCTCATCCGCCGCAATTCTTCGTCGAGCTTGCCGCTTTCCATGGTCGCGTCCTCCTCGCGTTTGGCCAGTGATGACGGCGGCGACCCAGGCGTCGGCGTAGAGGGCGTCGATGAGGGCGATGTCGGCGGGTCCGCGCCGCGGCGGTGGTCCGCCGACCCGCACGCGCCCGCCGAGGTCGTGGGCGTTGCGTAACACGACGCCGCGGGAGGTGCCGGTGATGGTGCCGACGTCGGCTGCTGGCAGCTGTGCGTCGGTGTACCAGCGGTCGAGGACGTCGCGCGGCAATTCATGGCGGTCTTCGCGTTTGAGTCCTCCGCGGCTGCGGCGAGTAATGCCGTACTCCGCGAGCCGGGTTCGGATCCGCCGCTGCGGTATGCCGAGCTTGTCGGCGATCTGTGCCGACGTCAGCCGCGATTCGACATACCACGCCTGCAGCAGGTCGGCGAGGTTCGGTGGTTCGGTGGGGCGGCGGCCGGGGCGATGAGCGCCGGCGCCGCGGGGACGCAGGTCGACTCCGGCCCGGCGTAGTTGCCGGGTGATGCGTTGGCGGGAATCGCCGGTGAGTGCGGCGATGCGGTAGGTCGACCATTGTTCGCACCGGTACAGGTGAATGACCTGCGCCAGGTGTGACGCCGCGTCGTCGGCACGTGTTCGGCAGGGGCCGCAGCGGGCGTAGGCGTGTGCAGCGGGGGTCGGCATGTCCGGTCACCGGCCTACTCGTTGTGGTATCGAGTAGGGACCGTTGGCCGGACGGCGATTGACGGCGAGCCCCACCGCCGTTGACGGTTATTTTCGCACGGGTATGTACGGCCCACGGACGTGTGTGAGGCTAGTCATGCCGTGATGATCCGCGCTTGTGTCGGTGATTGCGTGGTTCGCGGTCGTAGCGGATGACTTCGATGTCGTCGAGGAGCACCACACCGTGGTGCATGATCTCGTCGAGCATGTAGAGAAACGTGTGCAGTCGGGCGTGGTCATCGATGATGGTGATGACGATCGGCAGATGTTCGCTCAACGTGAACGGGCGGGGTGTGGATGTGGGACAGGTGAGCGAATCCGGCTTGTCCGCGCAGCGCTGTGGCGCCGGCTAGCCCGTCGGAGCGTGCCCGGTGGGTGATCTCGACGTAGAGCGGCCGGTGGTGCCACTGGTCGTTTTCGTCGACCAGGATGGTGAGTCGGGCCGCGTTGCCTTGTCGTCGCATGTGGACGTCCCGTTGCTAGGAGTTAGCTGGTGGCGCTGACGAGGGCGAGAACGGCGATCAACGCGATGAGCATGTAGGCGAGGTAGGCGTCCAGACGTCCGGATTGCAGGCGTTTGGCCATGCGCGCGAGCGTCAGTGCGGGGGCGAGCAGCGGCCGGTAGAGATATGTTTCGACCGCCTCGATGACGTCGGTGCTGTATCCCAGGTGCGCGCCGGCGGCGCCGCGTTGTTCGTCACCGGTCTGTCCACCGGTGGCTGTTTCGACCTCGCGCAGTTCGTTGCGGGTCAGCAGCAGTGCGGCGAGAACTTTGCGGGTGGGGTGGGCGTAGCCGAACGGGGTGTACTCGTCGGCGCCGTCGACCCCGGCGGTCGCGGACCGCCACGCCGGGACTCGTCGTACCCGAGTCATGCCGCCACGTGACAGTAGCCACACGCCGGCGATCGTGGCCACGAACAGCGCCGGCATCATGATCCACAACCAGGTGGGGGACAGGGCGGAGAAGCCGGGATAGACAGGTTGCAGCACCCAGGGTGAGCTGAGCGCTCCGAGGGTCGCACCGGCTGGGACGACGGGGGATAGGCCGGCGGCGAGGAGCCTGATCTCGAGCGGCGTCAGGACGGCGACGGCCACACAGGCACCGGCGAGCCCGGCCAGTGCGATCCGGCCGGCGACACCGGGGTCGGTCGGTGTCCGGCGTGGCGGCGGTGCGCTGCTTCGGCCCAGGACGGTGAAGGCGACCACGCGCACGAATGCGACGCCGGCGAACCCGGCGGTCAACGCGACCAGCGCGCCGGCGATGGCCATGGCGATCTGGCGGGGTAGCGCGTCGAGGCGAAACTGTTGAGCGATCGCTTCCAGGAGAAACCATTCGGAGACGAAACCGACCGTGGGTGGCAGCCCGGCCAGGGTGATCGAGCCGACCGCGAGGGCGGCACCGGCGGTGGGCATCCGCCGGCCGACGCCGCGCAGCGCCTCCATGTCGTCGGTGCCGTAGCCCGAGCCGATCAGGCCAGCGGCGGCGAACAGTGCCGATTTCGCGATGGCGTGCGCGATCATCTGCAGGCTTGCGGCGAGCAGGCCGATCGCCGTCAGCGCCGTGGACCCTACGTCGAGGCCGATGAGCGCCACCGCGTAGCCGACGACGATCAGGCCGGCGTTTTCCACGCTGGAGTAGGCGATCACCCGGATCAGCCGTTCTTGCACCGCGGCGTGCGCGATGCCACCCAACGCGGTCATCCCGCCGACGAGTAGGAGGACGATCGGCAGCCAGCCCGGCGGCGGGCCCAGCAGTGCGGCGGTGCGCCACAGACCGTAGAAGCCGACGTTGACGGCGGCGCCGGCCAGCAGAGCCCGGATCGGTCCCGGCGCTGCGCTGTAGCCTGCCGGCATCCACACCTGGCCGGGTACCAGACCAATCTTGATCGCGAACCCGGCGACGAGCAGTACGTAGACGGCCGCGCGGGTGGTTCCGGCGGGCAGCCTGGATAGGTCGGCTAGATGGAAGCCGCCCGCGTGTGCCGCACCCAGCAGCAGCCCGAGCATGGCCAGTTGGCCGCTGGCCTTGCCGAACACGAGCGTGAGCAGGCTCGGGGTGACTGTGTCGCTACGTCGCCGGGATGCGGTGATGAGGTAGAAGGCGAGGGTGAGCAGTTCCCAGCCGAACAGGAACACGAACACGTGGTCGGCGGTGATGATGACCGCCAAGGCGGCGAGTAGCAGCGCGGTCGCCGCGCCCAGGCCCCGCCGCGGCAGCGCCGACTGACCGCGGGACCAGTCGGCGACGATCACGCAGACCGGTGCGGCGACCGCGAACGCGATCAACAGGAACAGCGCCGACAGCCGGTCGATGGACAGCGCCGCCGAGCCCAGACCCACCAAGCCGTCTAGACCGACACGGATCCGGGTGCCGGTCAGGCCCGCGGCGCCGACGACCGCGAAGCCGGTGGCGGCGGCGCCGCAGATCGCGTACGGCAACCATCGAGCGGCCGCGTGCAGGCGCGGCGCCAGATCCGTGGCGGCGGCCAGCACCAGCGTTGCGAGGGCGGCGATGAACACGATTGTCATGGCTGCACCCGCGAGCCGGTGGCGGTGGGGATACGGTCGAAGGCCAGCAGAATCGCGTAGAGAAGGCTGAACGGGCTGGCCGGGTTGCCGGGCACCCACACATCGACGTCGACGAGGTCGGTGATACCGCCGTGGCCGGCGTATGCGCCGTCGTAGAGGCCGCCGCTGATCGCGTCGGTGCCGGCCGCGATGACCACGAGGGGGCGTGGCATCGCCTCCAGGGTTCGGCGCAGCGGCTGTGTCATGCTGGCCGCGCCGGCGCCGGTGACGAGCAGGATGTCGGCGTGGCGGGGGCTCGCGGTCAGGAAGATGCCCAGTCGGTTGGCGTCGTAGACCGGGTTGAACAGGGCGGCGACTTCCCATTCGTCGCTGCCGTCGGAGCCGGCGTCGACGTGGCGGATGTGGATGGAGCGACGCAGCCGGCGGACCCGTTTCGTCAGTGCGGCGCGGATGGCGGCGATGTCGGCGTCGGTGTCGCTGCCGGCGGGGACGACGAGGGCGCCGCGGGTGAGGGTGGCGGTGGCGGCTCCCGGCGCCCACGCGAACAGGTCGGGCCGGGCCGTGACGCAGGCGCCGCACAGGATGCAGCGGCCTCGGTCGAGGAATAGCCGATTGTCCGGCGCCGCCTGGATCGCGCCGGTCGGGCACACGTCGGCGATCGCGTCGGCGTCTTCGTGGCGGCCGGTGTCGGTGACGGTGACCGCCGCCGGGAATGTGTCCAGGTAGCTGTCGGGCCGTCGTGGCCAGCGGCTGGTCAGGATGCCGTTGCGTAGTCCGCGAAGCAGCCAGATCACATTGCCACCCCCGCAATGGAGGCTCCGAAGCTCGCTTCGATGAACGGGAAGTCGGTGAGGATGTCGCCGGTGAAAACGGTTGCGAAGACGGCCATGTTGTGGAACGAAGGGGTGCGTGGAAAGCATCGGCTGATCCGACCGTCGGCGACGTCGATGGCGTAGATGACCTCACCGTGGGGTGCCTCGGCCCACCCGATGCCGCGTCCATCGCTCGGCTCGACCGGCACCGTGAGGGCGGCGGACACATCAACATGGTCGATGGCCGCGTCGATGAGCCGGAACGACTCGTCGATCTCCGCGACGCGCACCCGCAACCGGGCCAACGCGTCGCCAATGTCGAATGTGTCGATACGGCGCGCGCCCAGCCACAGATAAGCGCCGTAGGCACGATTCGTGCGGGCGTCGTCGTGGACACCGCTGGCCCGTCCGACGGGGCCGAGCGCGCCGTGTGCGTGGGCCTGCGGTGGCGGCAGCGGTCCGGTGCCGCGGAGCCTGTCCAAAAACGATGAGGTGCCCATCAGGAGCCCGATATCCGGGCCGAGCGCCGCACGTACCGAGCCGAGTTCGCTCTGCAGCTGTGTGCGGGCCAGGCGCGGCAGTCCGGCGACACCGCCGCAGACGACCACGCCGCGGCCGAATCGGCTGCCGCACAGGGCACCGACGAGGCGTAGGACCCGTTCCTTATGCCAGCCGAAGCGGGCGAGCGCGACGGCCAGTCCGGCCGACTCGGTGAGCCGGACGATCACGTCGAGATGGTTGGCGATGCGTTCCAGCTCGGCGTGGATGAGCCGGAGATAGTGCGCTGTGGCCGGCGGAGTGGCGCCGGCCAACGATTCGATGGCGTGCGCGTAGGCGCAGGCGTGGGCGATGCTGGCGACGCCTTCGACTCGCTCTGCGAGCCGGATCCCGTCGGCGGCGGCCATGGCCTCGAAGCGTTTCTCGACGCCGCGATGCTTGTAGAAGGGCCGCAGTCGCAGGAAGGGGATGTCCTCGCCCGGCGTTTCGACGAGGTACTCGACTGACTCCATCACCCCAGAGCGGACCGGTCCGTGCGGGATCGTGAACAGTCCGGTACCCAGCACGTGGCGGGTGACCGTGTGTTCGTCTGGGGTGAGCGACTCAGGCTGGCCCGGGGCGCCGGGGCGGGGCCGGTCGGCACCGTCGGCCAAGGGAAGTACCAGCGGATCAAGCCGTGGGTGGCCGTCGGGAATGGTGCCGAACAGATCGTGGATGACGCGCTCGTACCAGAATGCGGCCGGCACCGTCGATGTCAGCGACGGGTAGCCGGCCCGGTCGACGGCGGCGTCGACGGCGGTGATCTCGGGGCCGTCGGTGAGCAGCGCGGTCAGGCGCTGCAGGTCGGGGCCGGTCGCTGTGGCGTACAGGCCGGCAAGGCGGCCACTGTTGGCTACGGTCCGC
>Ga0055453_10000130_pt1 | contig 10183 bp, 6 predicted proteins | sample Goodyear_PhragA__FD_57741 | JGI IMG/M metagenome (GOLD analysis project Ga0055453, IMG submission 57741) | Wetland microbial communities from San Francisco Bay, California, USA, that impact long-term carbon sequestration - Goodyear_PhragA_D2 | ecosystem: Environmental > Aquatic > Marine >... | reverse complement strand
GCCTCGATGCCGATGGAGAAGGTCTGCGTGCCGGACAGCGGCGACCCCGCATCGGTGCGCGGCTTGCCGCCTCCGAGCAGCCCACGGAGGCGCGAGCGACCGTCGGACCCGCTGCTGGTGATCCGCGGAATGACCGCCAGTCCGGGCAGGTGCAGCACGGCCTCGAGGTCTTCTGGCCGGCGGATGGAGGTGTTGAGCGCCTCGAGCAGGTACGCCAGCATGAGGCCGATCGCGAGGCCGAGCACAAGCCCCAGGGCCAGCTTCACGGCGGAAGCGGTGAGCACCGGCGCGTATGGCAGGTCGGCCAAATCCACGACGTCCACGTCGCCTTCCTCGACCTCCTCCGCCATCCGCGCCTGTTGATAGTTCTTGCGGATGTCGTCCCCGAGGCCGGCCAGCGCGTCGACCCGGCGATTGAGCCGCATTTCCTCCTCGGCCATGGCGGGCAGGATCTGAATCGAGGCGCCGCTCTGCCGTGCGAGGGCGCCGAGCGCGTCGTACCGGGCATCCAACGTCTTGAGCTGGCTGCTGACCGCCTGCTCGAGTTTCTGTGTGGTCGACGCGGCCAACCCCTTCAGCTGAATGACGTCCGGGTTGTTGGCCGAAGCTCGCCACGGCCCCGTGGTCATGGAGTCGAGCCGGTCCTGATAGACGAGCAGTTGACGATAGATCGCACTGATCGCGGCGTTCTCGGCCATCGCCGGGGCGGTGCCCAGCGCGCGGATAGCCCCGGCGCGGGTGGCTTCGTCGCTCGATTTGAGCTGCTGCTCGAGCGAGGTGAACGTCCGCCGGTCGGCGTCCAGCTCCGCCATCCTGGTCTGGAGCTGAAGCTGCGTCCCCTGCTCCGCCTTGAGCTTATCTGCGCTGCTGGCGAGCTGTTGCCGGCTCAGGAAGCTGGCGAGCTCGGCCTGGGCACGCGCCAGCATGCTGTCGGTCTGTGCGACCTGCTCGGCGAGGAACTCGCGGCGGCGGCGTGAACGCTCGCGGGCCCATTTGACGTTGATCGACTGGAAGGCCTGCACGGTCGCGTTGACGATGCGCTGGGCCGAAGCGGGATCGCCCGCCGTATAACTGATGTCCACGACATCCGTGGCCTCCCGGCGGGTGACCAGGAGCCCGGCGAGCAGGCCATCGATGACGGCCTCCCGCGGGCCGATGAAGAGAGTCGTGGTCTCGACCGGCGGGCGCGAGGTCACCGCGAACTGGACGACGCCGAGATTCATCACCTGCCCGTAGGGCGCGGTGGCGGTACGGTCGGCGCGCCGCGCCGTCACGTTGTTAGCCCGGAAGATGAGAACGACCGAGTCGCCGGTCGCGCGGGGGTCGACGTGCACCTGCGAAAGCTGGCCGGTGGAGAAGTCGGGCGAATAGCTCTGCAGCATCAGACCCAGGGTATCGACGACCACCCCGGCCACCGTGCGGCTCCGGACCAGCTCGAGAATCGAGGCGATCGGATCCGTGGCCTTGGCCAGGCCCGGCGCCTGATCCTCGTCGCCGGTGAGGGCGCGACGCTCACCCGCAAACCGCAGCATGGCACGGGCGGAGTAGCTGGGCGGCTCCCGCGACGCGAGAAACAGGCCGATGGACGCCCCGACCAGCGTCATCGCCAGGATGAGCTGGAACCTCCGGCGGAGGACCGCCAGCACCTGATGGAACGAGATGGTATCGCCCGCCGGCGCGCCATCGATCGGACGGAGTGGCGGCTCGGTGTTGCCGGGCAGCGCGCGATACGACGGAGGTAGCTGGGACATGTGGGCGGCCCGTTAGTTATTGCGACTAATGCGATCGATCAGCAGTCCGAGCGAGGCGATCGAACCGACGATGCCGATGGCGGGGAGCAGAACGTCCCGCATGAAGGACTTCCGGCGATCCACGATGATCTGGTCGCCCGACCGCACCGGGAGCGTGCCTTCGGTGCTGCCCGAGCTGGACAGATCGAGGACGAGCTGCTGCTGTTGTCCGTTGGGCTCGAGCCGGATCACCCGGATGCGGTTGCGGGCGCCGAACTGGGTGGTGCCGCCCGCCCGCGCGATCGCTTCGCCGATCGAGGTCTCGGGCCGGGCCGCGTAGACCACCGGGCGAGGTACCTCGCCGGACACGGCGACACGGATGAGCGGTTCCATGACGAACTGGGGATTCTCTTCGTACTGACCCAGGAACGTGCGCAGATTGGCCTCCGCCGTCGCGAACGGCAGGCCGCCGACGCGCACGCTCCGGAACAGCGGGTGGGTAATCGTCCCGTCCGGGGCCACGACAAAGTCTCCGCTGAATTCGGGCTTGCGCCAAACCTCGATGCGGACCGAATCACCGGGCGTGAGCACCGACTGGGCGCTCGTGCGAGCCGGTTCCTGGGCCGATACCGGAGCCGCCATGGAGAGAACGATCTGGGCCATCGCGAGTGCGAAGAGCAGAGAGCGCATAAGCCTCGTGGCGCGACGAGAAAGGTGATGGAGAACACCGGAGGGAGCGCGTCACCCCGCGGCCAGAACGCCCACCCGAAGCAGTTTCCATGCCCCATGGGGGTCCCACTACACAATTTACCACGGCACCGACGGGAGAGCATCCCGTCGGTACCTACCGTCGGTACCTGGCCCAGCCACGGTCCGGCCCTTGGTGAAGGACTGGGGCTGCAGGACACATCACCTGTTGCATCGCCTCCACACCCTGCCCGGGCGCGCGGGAGGCAGTGTCGGTGGACCGCGGCGTATGTGGTTCCCGGCGATCAGTACGAGTGGCGCATCGGCGGCGCGGCACGCAGCCGCTGTTGATGCCGGCGGCGGTCTGCCAGTCGTACTGCCGAATGCCAAGATGGGGGTCGCGACGAGAGCCAGTTCCGCGCCCGAAACATCACATCGCCGCGGTTGTCGTTGCGACAAAAGCGCGGTTATCTTGAGCGCGACGCTCCGCCACGGCCGGTGAAGTCACACGACTCTATCTATGGCAGCTTCACATGGCTTTCGTCATCGCCGGCCAGGAATCCCGCTCGCGAATCATGCGAGAGCGCTGGGATCGTGGCCGCAACGCGACTCAGCGCTACAAGAGGCGGCTTTCCGAGCTGGTGAAGCCGGGAATGCGCATTCTTCATGCGGGTTGCGGCTGGGATAGACTCGAGGTCAGCCGGCCTTACATCGGGACCTGCAAGGTCGTCGGCGTCGATCTCGACCCGAGAGTGGCCTCGATGTACCACAGCGAATTCCACCTCGGTTCGCTCGCGGAGCTACCATTCGAGGCGAATAGCTTCGACCTGATCTTCTGCGAATACGTGGTCGAACATCTCGACGACCCCGCCTCGGCCTTCCGCGAGATGCATCGCGTACTGAAGCCCGGGGGGCGGGTTCTCGTCCTCACGCCCAACCGCTACTCCTACAAGGTCCTCGGGGCCGCCATCACCCCACACCAGTTTCACATCTGGATGGGCCGCATCCGATACGGCCGCGGGCACGAGGCCGACATGTATCCGACGCTCTATCGCTGCAACAGCCCGGGACAGATCCAACGGCTGGCGAGAGACATCGGCCTCCGGATCACGCAGTCGGAGCTGATCACCAACGGTCCCACCTGGTTTGAGCGGTTCCCCGGCTTGTTCATGATCTTCGACGTCTTCCACCGCACGATCGCCCGGCAGGAGGCGCTCCGCCACTTCCGGTGCGCCCTCTTAGTCGAGTTGCAGAAGCCTGAATCGGCCGCACAGACCAGCGACAGCCGCAGGCTGACGCCCGCCCCGTAACCTCGACGCAGTCGCGGATCGGCATCATCCGGAGCCGCAACACAATCGAACGGTGATGAGAGCTCATCACCGTTCGATTGGCAGCGACACATCGCTGCTGATGGAGCAAGGAGCTGGGTCAGAACTTCGTTAGAGATGCTTGCATGCGACGTCCGGGTGTTGGGCGGCGAGTTTCAGCACGTAGTCCCAGGCATCCGCCATTCCCGTCTGCGCCATGGCCGTCGTGTTGTATTCCCAGCCAAGGAGCGCGCAGTTGTCCGGGTACTGGGCCGCCATACCCATGAACGTGCGGATCTGAGTGGGTGTGCAGGGTGCGGTCCCGGCACCCCCGCAGTACTTCACGTTCACCCCCATGGCCAAGGCAATTCCCAGCGACTTGGCGAGGCTGGAGTGTTTGTCGAAGTAGGTCCTGGCGTCACCCTTGCCGGTGTGATACTGCGCCCAGGCATAATCAATCACTGACGCCAGCGTGGTGGATTTCTGCACCCATGTGGGTTCCACCCGGACCCCGATACGGAGGCCCGGCACCTTCGCCCGGACGTAGGTGGCCCAGCTCTGGATCTGCGTCGGCGTGACCGGGACGCCGCCCCAGCACTCGGCGCAGCCGTAGTCATCCGCCAGGTTGAACCCGATGATCCAAGGCGCATACTTGGCCAGGGTATCGGGCACCAGCACCTTGGCCATGCGATCGGTGTACCGCTTGGCGCTGTCCAGCGAGAACGGCGCCTTGGTGGTGCCGGTGGTGGTCAGGAACGTCCGGCCCGGGACGATGACGAGCCGGACATTACACCTTCGGGCATCCTGGAGATGGGCCAGCAGGGCCTCCGTCGAGGTCGGCTGGGATGAGCTCGTGACCCCGGTGGAATTGCAGTAGTTCGAGGAGGTCATGCCATAGTTCCAGAACCCGGCCGCCAAGCTCCGCCCCGCGGGGGCGGCAGCCGTAACGGCGACGCTCACCGCCGCGGTATCGGCGAGCCCATTCGATGTCGCGATGACGCGGTAGGAACCTGTGGTCTGTCCGGCGGTAAAGAGGCCGGTCGAGGAGATGGTACCGCCGGTGGCGGTGAAGGACGCCGTCACCGCGACACTGTCGCCGGCCCAGTTGAGCCCGTACGGCTTGAACTGCTTGGAGCTGCCGGGGGTGAGTGAGACACTGGCCGGGGAGACGATCATGCTGGCGAGCGTCGGTGCCGGCGCGGTGACGGTGACGGCGGACGTGTCGGCCAGGGACCCCGAGGTGCTGGTCGCGATGACGCGGTACGACCCGGCGGCGGAGCCGGCGGTGTAGGCGCCCGACGGGTCTACGTCGCCGCCGGTGGCGGCCCACACGACGCCGACCGGGGCGGTCGAGCCGTCGGTGAGGTACCCGGTCGCGGTGAAGGTGTGCGTGGCACCGGTATCCATCGTGGTGCTACCAGGCGTGACCGCGATGCGAACCAGGTCAGGCGAGGGTGGGACGACGATGACGACCGAGGTGTCGGCGTTCTTCCAGCCGCGGCCCCGCCCGACGACCTTGAAGGTGCCGCTGAGGGACGAGGAGAACACGCCGTCCGCATTGATGGTGCCGCCGCTGGTCGTCCAAGCAACCTGGGTGGTCTCGAGTTTCCCCCCGACCGTGCGAGCGAGGCCGCGCAAACGCACGGGCTGGCTGGTTTCCACGGTGACCGAGCGGGGAAGCACATGAACGGAGGGGGAACTGGCGGACGATCCCGTCGACCCCCCGTCGGGAGCCGTGAAGTCCTTCGCGCACGCTATCAGGAGCGCGAGCACGGTGAGCACCACGAAGTGTCGCAGGATGGCAAGTCTGCGCGCAAGCTTGAACGTGTAGGTCATCTGTCGAGGCCTTTCTGATACTCGCTACCGGTGGGTCCCAACCGTTCCCGATGTTCCACCACCACCCTTGGGCTCAGTACCTATTTTCGACTCCCCACAACCGAATTCAAGCAGCAGATTTTTGACAGTACATGCAGTTGATCATCGGCTACCTCCTTATAAATCATTGCTGTAAATAAGGTTTCTTGTTTGGAGAATCTCGTATTGTAACAATCGTCTGTCTAGAACTGTGACATATGTCTGGTTTGTTTACCGCCCAGTCACCTCCGGCCGGCCGTCGCACCGAAGCCCCCGCGAAGCGCCAGACTCACGGGCGAAGCACTTCATAACCCATGGGGGCCTCCGCTATACTAAGGCGGCACCGGAACGCTCCGCTCACTGGCCCTAAGTCGTTGTCCCAGAGGAGTACCGGCTGAACGGCGGTGGCGTCGCCCTCCTGCGTGTACCCGTGTAGGCCCGAAGTCAGGAAGCAACAATGAAACCGCGCGTGCTCTACATTCTGGGCTACGGCCGCTCGGGCTCGACCATGCTAGGCATGGCACTCGGGCAGCATCCGGCCATGGTCAACCTCGGCGAAATCGCGGTCCTGCGAACGTTCGTGCCCGGGCCGAGCTATGTGGCCCCGCGCGCCTGCGGTTGCCTTCAGCAACTCGACCAGTGTCCGTTTTGGGTCGGCGTCGCTCGACGGCTGGGATCCATGGAGATGCTCGCCCGGACCGACGGTTCTCTATCGCCGACGTTGGGGTGGCGGCGCTATACCCCATGGCTGCCGGAGCCCAGCGAGGAGCTGCCGCGATGGGGGGCGTCGGCCGCCGCCATGTATCGCGCGACGATCGAGGAGGCCAAGGCCACGATCGCGCTCGATTCGTCCAAGGGGGCCGCCCGCGCGTGGTGGTTATGGAGGTCCGGGGCCGTCGATCTCCAGCTGGTATGGCTCACCCGCCGACCCGATGATGTGCTCCGCTCGCAGATCAAGCACGGCCATTCGGCCGTCAGAACGGCCCTCGCGTGGCAACTGGCCCAGCGACAGGCGGCCCAGCTCGTGCACCAGGTAGAGCGCGCCGGCGTTCGGGCCCTGCGGGTCAGCTATGAGCGCCTGACCGAGCAGCCGCGAACGGTGCTGTCCGAGATCGTCGAGCACGCCGGGCTGCCGTGGCACGAGGGGGTTCTGACGCTGCACCCCGACCATGTGATCGGCGGCGATCACGCGGTCAAACACGGTGGCAGGCTCACGATCGAGCCATCAACCTCCACGCGCCGCCCCCTCCCGCTGAGCGCCGAGCTGATGTTGAGGCTGGTCAACAACCGTCTGACCGATCCGACGGTCTAGCCCTTGGCAGCCCAAGCGCAGCGGTCTCGCCCGCCGGAGATGGACCCGAGGACAGCACTGCGCGACCCCAACTAACCAATCGACCCGCGCCAATGAGACTTGGCGCGGGTCGATGTTGACTCGGGCATGTGGCGATTATTCGTCGTCGTACCCGCCACCTGTCCGGCGATCTCGCCCGGCCATCCGCAACACTACCGGCGGCAGGTGCGCGGTCCCGCGCCGGTGCCGCCCCTCGCGCACATACCAGCCGACCGTCCGCTCGATTCCCTCCAGCAAGGGCACCGGTGGCTGGAAACCTGCCTGCTGCACCTTGTCGGCCTCGAACCGGGTCTGCGTACACATCTTCCGGATGCGCGCAGAGGAGATCGCGAGATTCCGTCCCGTGACCCTCGCCGCGAGATCAAAGGGCCACGCCGCACCCACCGCGATCGGCTCCGGAATCGACCAGCCCGGCATCCGGCGGCCGAGGGACTGGTAGATCCGGGCCAGTAACGACCGGGTCTCCAGATCCGGCTTGTCCACGTAGTTGTAGACTTCGAACGGGGCGGCCGCAGGACGGTTCCAGAGGAAGAGCGCTGCCGGGACGACATTTTCCACGTAGGAGAGGCTCTTGATGTTCTCGCCCCCGGCGACCCGGAAGAAGAAGCCCGAGTCCACCTGCCGCACCAATGAGTACATGTTGGCGAAATTGCGGGGCCCGAAGACGACAGTCGGACGAATCACGAGGCAGCGGCGGCCCACCCGCGATTCGGCCCAGGCCCTGAACACCTGCTCGGCCGCCAACTTCGACTGGCCGTATGGGGAAACCGGGTGAGTGTCCGCGTCCTCGTGCCGGGGCTCCACCGTAGTGCCATACACTGCCACGGTCGAGAAGAAGCAGATGCTGCGGACATCCTGCTCCTCCGCCACCGCGCAGAGCACCCGCGCACCCTCCTCGTTCACCGAGAAATAAGTCTCGGGAGCGATTCCGAAATCGTGGTGGGCCGCGGCCAGATGGAGGATGGCCTGGGCGCCCCGGAGCGCTTCCCGGACGGCCTCAGGGTCGCGGATATCGCCGAGCACGACGCGCGCGGCTTCCGGATCCCAGCTCGGCGCCACCAGGTCGAGGATCGTGAGCGAATGGCCCGCATCCAGCAGGGCCCTGTGGAAATAGCGACCCAGAAACCCGGAGCCCCCGGTTACCAGCACGTTCACGTCTTTGCCTCCGCCGGGGTCGCCGACTCGCCCGCGAGTCCGCGGCCCGCCCGGCCAGCGATGAGGTCCTCATAGGCTTCCGCTATCTGTCGCACCATGGTCTCGGCGGCCCACGCCTGGCAAACCAGCTCCCGGCCGGTCGCTCCCATGGCCCGGGCCCGTTCAGGGTCCGAGAGCAGCGCGACCACCCGCTCGGCCATTCCCGGCACGTCCCGCATCGGTACCACCCAGCCGTTCACGTCCTCTTTGACCACCTCGTGCGCGCCCTCCACCGCAAAGCTGACGGCCGGCACGCCGCAGGCGGCGGCCTGGACCAGCACCCGCGGGAGCCCCTCCCAGAGCGAGGTCAGCACGGCCACGTCGAGGACCGCGAGGACGTCGGCAATGTCATTGCGGAAGCCGGGAAGATGCACCCGACCCGTGAGGCCACGCCGCTCGACTTCGGCGCGAAGGGCTGCGTGCTGCTCTCCAGCGCCGAGGCCGACGAAATGGGCCGTGGGGATGCGCTGCAGCACGGTCTCCGCCAGGTCGAGAAAGTAGCGGTACCCCTTCCGCGCCTCCAGGCGGGCGATCTTTCCCACGAGCGGCGCGTCGACCGGGACGCCAAGACTCCGCCGCACCGCGGCGCGGCGCTCCGGCCCCATGGCGGCGGCGGTGGAGAAATCGGAGAGCTCCATGCCTGAGCGGATGAGCTGGTAGCGCTCGGGTCGGCCGATGCCCGCCTCGAGGTAGCGGTCCCGCAGGTCCTCCCCCACCGTGATGATCCGGTCGGTGAAGACAGCGGCGGCCTTCTCCAGTCCCCAGTACACCAGGTACTCGACCCGGCTGAGTGCCCCGTGAAAGGTGGACCCGTGCAGCGTGTGCACGATCACGGGCGCCGCTGCCCCCCGGGCCGCGAAACGCCCCAGGATGCCGGCCTTGGCCGTATGCGTGTGGACGATGTCGTATTGCCCGTTCCGGATGAGTCGCCGCAAATTCCTGAGGGCGGCCAGGTCCCGCCGGGGCGAGACCTCCCTCACCAGCTCGGGCAGCTCGATCACTTCCACTGTGGAGGCCACTTCGGCCACCATGCCAGGTTCGCTGCCGCCGCCGATGGCCAACGCGACCCGGAAGCGGCGCGGATCGAGGCCATTGACCGTGAGCAGGGTGTTTTCGTCCGCGCCCCCCCGGATCAGGCGGGTGTGGACGTGCAGCACCGAGATCCGCGAACGCGAAGGCTCGCTCAGCGGACGCTCTCCTCAAAACCTTGGCCGGTCACCAGATCCTCTCATCGAGTTGCCGGAGAATATCGGACGAGTCGACCGGGCACAAGCAAACGCTCGCCACATGGCCAGGGCCTACCTGCGGCTCAGATCTCCCAGTTCGACAGGACGACCCCCTGCCGCGGGTCTTGGGGAAAGCCGCGAAGGATCATACGAAGATCCGTCCAATGCACCCGGTACCCCGCAGCGATCAGGCGCAGGTACGCGTCGGCAAACTCCGTTTGGCAGCGGATCGCCAGTCGGCCTACCCGTTCGGCCGCGGCCGTACCGTGCAGTGCGTCGAGCAGTTGCTCAAACGCGCCGAGGGACGAGGCGACGAGCTTGAGTACGCGCACCTCGTCCTTGGCACGGCCTGCAGCCAGCGGCGTGGAATGCCACAGTGCGAAGGCCACGAGCTCGGTGCCTTCGCGGACGAGCGTCGTATCGCCGATGCCGAGATCACGGGTGAGTGAGATCTCCCGGCTGAAATCCACCCCTGAGGCAAGCTGGTCGGTCAGTCGGCGGCATTCCTCCAACCGCCGCGCGAGCTGCGAGCCCGCCGCGGAGAACAGCTCGGGTGCGGCGCCCCCTCGCCGCGGCACGTCGCGCACCAGGGTGACGGTGAGCGGACCGGGCACCAGCCCGATACGGCTGTAAAAGCCGATGTTCTCGACGGTGCGCGGCATCGTCTCCAACCCGATAGTACGCGCCCCCTGCCCCTTGAGCCAATCGATACCGAGCCGCACCATCGTGGATCCGAGCCCCTCCCCCTGGCGGTCGGGCCGTACTGCGAGCGGTCCCATCCAGCCCTCGTGCCCCGACTGGTGGACCATGTTGAAGGCCACCAGCTGCCCGTCT
>Ga0055453_10000129_pt1 | contig 10188 bp, 12 predicted proteins | sample Goodyear_PhragA__FD_57741 | JGI IMG/M metagenome (GOLD analysis project Ga0055453, IMG submission 57741) | Wetland microbial communities from San Francisco Bay, California, USA, that impact long-term carbon sequestration - Goodyear_PhragA_D2 | ecosystem: Environmental > Aquatic > Marine >... | reverse complement strand
ACGGAGACCGCCGAACCCGGGGGTACCTGGATAAGTGGTAGAATCCGGGAAATCCTGCTTTCCACCGACAGTAAGGGCATGGAGCCGGTTACCGAACTACTCCTATATAACGCCTCACGCGTTCAGCATCTCAAAGAAGTTATAATCCCTGCACTCCAAAAGGCTGAGGTTGTGATCACCGACAGGTTCAGCGATTCGACGGTCGCCTACCAGGGATACGGCAGGGGCATTGACCTGAAACTCATCGACGATCTGGATAAGATCGCGACGAACCGGACAAGGCCCGATCTGACCGTCTTACTTGATCTTGATGTGGAAACGGGCCTCCGGAGGAACAGACGGATCAACAAGACCGACCGTCTTGAACAGGAAGATGTTGCGTTTCATGAGAGGGTCCGTCAAGGGTTTCTTGCTCTGGCCAAAGCTGACCCCCTCCGTATCAAACTCGTCGACGCCTCGGGAGAGATAGAGGATGTGCGAAGAAACATACTTGGAATTGTGACTGCCTTTCTGCCCCCGCGGAGAGAACCGGGACAGGCGTCATAGAAGGCTAATGCAAACCCCTCTGTTACCAGGGACTGGAACATGGCGCTGAAAGACATCAAGGGGCAGGGGAAAGCCGTCGACATATTGAGGGGAATCATCAGGACTCAGAGGATTGCATCCTCCTACGTGTTTTGTGGTGAGTCCGGTGTCGGGAAAAAGACCGCGGCGGTCAATTTTGCCAAGGCACTACTTTGCCACAGGACAGCTGAGAGTTACGGGTTTGGAATCGGGGATGCAAGGTTGGTTCAGAACCCGGAACTCAAAACTCCAAACTCGAAACTCGCGGCCCTGATCGATGCATGTGATGAATGTGCATCATGCAATAAAGTGGATAGCGGGACACACCCTGATTTCCTCCTGGTGTCCCCCGAAGACAGACAGATCCGGATAGAAGAGATCCGTGCAATAGATGATACTCTCTCCTACAAGCCCTTTGAGAGCAGGAAAAAGGTAGTGATCATCGACAATGCCGAGACGATGAACATCTCGGCTGCGAATGCATTTCTCAAGACTTTAGAGGAGCCGCCCGAAGATAGCATCATAATTCTGGTGTCATCGAAACCGGACTTTCTTCCGGCCACAATACTTTCCCGCTGTTCACGGATCAACTTCTCCCCTCTTTCGCCCGAGGCCTGCAGGGAGCTTCTGACGGGAAGGGTTCCGGAGGAAAAGCTTGACCTTGCCGTGAGGCTTTCGATGGGAAGACCGGGCGCGGCGCTTTCGACGAATTTCCTCGAGGAAAGGGCCTGGGTGGTCGATCTCCTGAAGCGTATGCTCCGGGGTGAGAAAGACGCTTGGGCTTCAAGAGAGGATATGGAGGTCTGGATCGATGATGCTCTGATCGTGCTTAGGGACCTGGCGGTGCTGAAAATAACGGGTGACGCTTCGTACCTGATAAATGCCGATCTCGACGAATATCTGGCCGGTTTGAGCAAAACCGTGGAAATACAGGTTATAATAGGTATTCACGATGAACTCAAGCGTTTGAGGGACCTGTTGCTGTTCAACCTGAACAGGGCCATAACCTGGAACTATACCGGGTCCCTGCTGAGAAAGGAATTGCTGAAGTAAAAATGCCAGTAGTTGCCGGGATAAGGTTTAAAAACTGTGGGAAAATTTACGATTTCGATCTCAACGGGTTTACGGTAAATCCCGGCGACCGCGTGATCGTCGAATCCGAATTCGGGCTCAGCATCGGGAATGTTGTGGCCGGGCCCCGGGATGTCGACATTTCAGAGAAAGAACTCAAGAAGGTGGTCCGCGTCGCCACCGAAGAAGATCTCAGACAAAAACGTGAGAATGAAGACTTTGAGAAGGACGCTCGCGCTTTCTGCCTCGAACGGATAATGGCGAGGGGTCTTCCCATGAAACTTGTATGTTCGGAAGTGACTCTGGACAGGAAAAGGATCGTCTTTTACTTCACTGCGGACGGGAGAATTGATTTCAGGGAGCTGGTTAAAGATCTCGCCGCGAAGTTCAAGACCAGGATCGAGATGCGGCAGATAGGGGTCCGTGACAAAGCCAAGATGGTGGGGGGACTGGGCCTCTGTGGAAAAGAGCTCTGCTGCAGGCTTTTTCTGACGTCTTTTGAGCCCATTTCAATTAAAATGGCTAAACAGCAAGAACTCGTTTTAAATACAGGGAAACTCTCTGGCATCTGCGGCAGGCTGATGTGCTGCCTGGGATACGAGTACAATGACGGTACAACTCCAACCGGGCCTGTTTCTGAAAAACAGCCTTCCTCTGAAGAGCAAAGGGAACACCGGGTCGCCACCAGGGAGGATGAAACGATAAAGACCGAGACAATCTCCCCTCCCGGAGAGACGCCTCCCGCCGTTTCCGGCGGGCCCGCCGGAGAACAGGCAGAGTCAAAGGGCCGCGAAAAACCTAAACGCCATAAGAGGAGAAGGCGCCACCCAAAGAGGTCACAAAAAAATGAATGAGCGTTTCTATGTAACCACCCCGATATACTATGTCAATGACGTCCCCCACATCGGCCATGCGTACACGACCATTGCGGCTGACATCCTGTCCAGGCACAACAGGCTGATGGGGAAAGAGGTCTTCTTCCTTACCGGTACCGACGAACACGGCCAGAAGGTTGAAAAGGCAGCGGGTGAGAAAGGGCGTTCGCCCAAGGAACATGCCGATATGATGGTCGGCAATTTCAAGAACCTCTGGCAGAAGCTGAATATATCTAACGACGGTTTCATCCGTACGACCGACCCGGAACATATTAAGACCGTGCAGGGACTGCTTCAGATGCTATGGGACCGGGGGGAGATCGAGAAGAGACAATACGCCGGGTGGTACTGCACGCCCGATGAGAGGTTCTGGACGGAAAAGGACATTGTTGACGGCAATTGTCCTGACTGCGGCAGACCGGTTGAGCAGATACATGAGGAAAACTACTTTTTCCTCATGTCGAAATACCAAAGAAGACTCATCGAGCACATAGAAGAAAACGAAACGTACATACTCCCCGAAACGCGGAAGAATGAAGTGCTCGGCTTTCTAAACAACAACGTCCTGGGGGATCTCTGTATCTCCAGGCCGAAGCAGAGACTTTCCTGGGGCATTTCACTCCCCTTTGACGACAAATTCGTTACCTATGTCTGGTTCGATGCCCTCGTTAATTATTTTTCAGCAACGCGCTATCTCGCGCCTGGCGCCTCCGGCGCAAGCGAAGGTAATTTCTGGTGGCCTTCGGATCATCATTTGGTCGGCAAGGACATTCTGACCACGCACGCGGTCTACTGGTCCACCATGCTTATGGCACTCGACCTGCCGCTGCCCGGGAATATCTTTGCCCACGGCTGGTGGACCATCGACGGCAAGAAGATGTCTAAATCGGTCGGCAATGTGGTGGACCCTGCCATGGTGGCGGAAAAATATGGGGTCGATGCCTTCAGGTATTTCCTCTTCAGAGAGGTCCCTTTCGGGCATGACGGTGATTTCTCGATCAGTGCCCTTATCAACCGCATCAACACTGACCTGGCAAACGATCTGGGCAACCTGCTGAGCAGGTTTATCACCATGGCCGAAAAATATTGCGGCGGCCTCATTGAGCGGCCGGCGCAGTACGACAGCGCCGCGAGTGGCCTGCCGGACCATTGCGCTCCGGAAGTTTCAGGGGCGCTCGATGGGCACAATTGGTCCCGTATCCGCTTTAATTCCATTTTAGACCATATATGGGAAATCGTGAGGGCCTCGAACAATTATATAGCCCGAAGGGAACCCTGGAAGCTCGTCAAGGACGATCCCGAAGCGGTGAGAGGTATCATGTTGGACCTTTGGAATTCTCTGAGAATAATCGCGGGGCTCCTCTACCCCTTTATGCCGGAAACCTCGCTAAAGATGTGGAGGCAACTCGGCCTCGAAAGTCTCACAGACGAAACCAAGCAGGCAGTCGACTCCGGCAAGGATATTTTTAATTGGAACTGGCTGCCGGCTTATGAGGTCAGGGTCTCCAAGGGCGAACAACTCTTTCCCAGGATCGAAAAGGACCATAAGACAGAGAGCGAAGTGAAGTCCCCGGTAAAACCTGAACCACCCGCACAGGGCGAAGCCGACCTTGTTTCGATAACTGATTTCATGAAAATCGAGTTGAAAATCGGCAGAGTGATAAGCGCCGAGAGGGTAAAGAAATCTGAAAAACTCGTCAGACTCCAGGTCGATACCGGCGAACCGAGGCAGATAGTGGCTGGAATCGGCAAGACTTACAGCCCCGACGACCTTGTCGGCAGGAAGATCGTCGTGGTCACAAACCTTCAGCCTGCAAAACTCATGGGTGTAGAGTCGCAAGGGATGCTGTTGGCTGCCACGGGATCAGATGGAGTGCCGGTGATTCTTGTTCCGGAGAAAGACGTAGAGGAAGGCTCGAAGATAAAATAAGACGACACGGCCGAAACGTCGGTTGCGCCGCAATTTTCATGTGTCCGGGCCGCAGTAACAGCTGAAATCAATCCTCCTGCCGGAGTCTCGAAAGATATTCTTCCCATTCTAACGGCAGCATCTGTTTCTTCTTAGAATTACATTCCTTACAGGCAGGGACAAGGTTCCCCTTGGCGGACTTGCCCCCTCTTATCAGAGGCACAATATGATCCATAGTGAGTTCTTTCGGCGGAACTTTTCTGCCGCAAAAATAACAGGCACCCCCTGAGCGCTTTCTTTTCCACCACTGAGATTTTCTCAGCTCCCGGGCCTTAGAGCGTTCCCTCTTTATTTCTTCTTCCGTTGCCTGGGGAACAAAAAAATTCATCTGCTATTTATACCGGCCCAAAACACACACCGGTTCCGGCCGTTGCGCTTCGCATGGTAGAGTGCCTGGTCGGCTTTTTCAATCAATTCTTCCTTGCCTGCCCCATCCTGAGGAGAAGTGGCCAGCCCTATGCTGATCGTGACCTTTAACACCGCTCCGTCTGCAGAAAATTCCTTGTCCTCAAGGGTCTTCCTCAACCTCTCCGCTGTCTTCAGCGCGCCTTCGCTGTCCGTGCCCGGCAAGATAACGGCAAATTCCTCGCCGCCGTAACGGGCAGCAACATCTATGTCCCGGATCTCTTCCCTGATTATCCCGGCCACACCTTTCAGCACCAGGTCTCCGACGGGATGACCATAACTGTCATTGACCTTTTTGAAGTGGTCTATGTCCGTCATAAGCAGGGACAGGGGCTCTGAGAAGCGGTTCAGCCTTCTTAACTCTTCTGAGAGCTTTTCCTGGAAACGTCTGTGATTACAGAGCGCCGTGAGCCCATCGGTTGTTGCCATCTTTTCAATGGCGGCATGCAGACGGGCATTTGCGATCGATGTTGCCGCATGATTGCACATCACCTTGAGCATGTCAATCTGAAATGTGTCGAGAAAATCCCGCTTTTCAGACATCATGACAAACAGGCCAAGGAGATTGCCCTCATAAAACATAGGCACCGCCATCAAGGCCCTGGCATCGGCAGTTTTAAAGGGCATTACAGGGACCCGGTAATTCGCCACGTCGGACAGGTAGATCGTTTGCCTGTTTTCGACCGCCATGTTTACCATAGTCCCGCGAAGCGTGCAAAGTTGCCTCTGTTTGACAGTCAGGGCCGCAGGATGAAGCAGCCTGAACTTATCGTCTTCAGAGAGAAAAAAGAAGACCTCAGAAGGTGCGATCTTCCTGGCGCCGTCGCAGAGCCTTCTGACGATTACTTCACTGTCCAAAGATGACGTGAGTCCGGAACTCTCCTGTTTGAGCACCTTCAACCCGAAAACGTCCCGCTTGATCATTAGGTAGGCCCTTTCTCTGGCAAGCGCCCGCATGACGTGCGCCGCAAACATCGATATGGTCTCTTTGTCAGCCCCACTGAATGCCTGATACCGCGAACTATCCACAGAGAGGACACCTGTCACTGCGGAGCCGTCCAGCAGGGGAACTACGGTGATCGAAGAGATCTTGTCTTTTTTAATATACCCCGGGTCACTCTCCTTCTCTCCCTGCCCGTTTGCGGAGAAGGCCTGTTTCTCACGTATGCAGGACAGAACCATTCCGCTGCCGGTGATGATGATTTCCCCTCGTTCCTGACTGGAACACCTCAACTCGTAAATATCGCCGCGAGGAACGAACAAGTGAGCGGAATCGGCAATCACAGCATGTTTTATGAGCAGCAGGATCTCTTTTATTTCCTCGTCGGTTTTCAGGACGGACGCAAAGTAGTGAGACATTACCTCGTCGTCGCTCAATGATTCCATGCCCGTCTCCAGGGTAATACGTCTGGCATTGTCCCGGATCAACGCAAGCGATGCAAGCGCCTCTTTCCTCTCTTTTCTCAGTCTGCCGGTAACCCCAGCCGTGATCAGGGCCGAAAGCATCAGAAAGGACGACAAAAGGACCTCCCCGAGGAAGCTTTCCTTCGACAGGAAGAAATTGTTGACCCCGAGCAGCGGGAAAAGAAGCGCCAGCGGAAGGACCGTTCGCAATCCGTATACCGCCGATGCGCCTACAATCAGAGGGAAAAAACCTGCCTTCATCCAAGCCACCTTAAAGGCGCCGGCAAACCCGGAAAAAATCAAGAAAACGGCGGCGAGGAATTCAACGGAATATTCTCTTTCTTTGGAGGTGAAGTGGAATATGCTGCAGAGTATCAGTGTAAGTGCCGCAAAGGAAAACCAGGGGACAGGAAACCTTGCCGGAAAATCTTTGAATACGCCAATCCAGGTAACGGAAAGAAAGAGAAGGGGGACACCCCTCTTCAGCCTGAAGCCCTGCCCCTCTTTATCTCCTCTTCCCTGAAATATTTTTTGTACAGGACTTCCCATTCCGGGCTTCCTTCTATGACCTTCCTCGAAAGCGACTGAAGTTTCTTCTTCACAATTTGATCGATCTCTTCACCGATCTTCAGTTCAAAAACGATGGTGCGCTTTATCTCCCGCCTTATGGTCCCTTCGTCTTCCTTCACCTCCACAAGGTTCTTATCCAGGAAGTTCTTAAGAAGCACGTGGCTCAGGTGAGAGATCTTGTCTTCCGATAGCATCATAGGACGAGGTTTCTCTCCCTGACCAGTTTCTGCTTGGTCAACTCGAAGAGCCTCCGGTAATCCATCCGCCCACGCTCTATATCGGTAGAATGCTTCTTAAGAAGCTCCCTCACTTCGTCATTCAGCCGGTCTTCCACCATCAACTCCTCCACTATGATCTCCTCTGTCGCGGCGATAAATTTGTCCATCGCCACCGAAGGGGTGACCAGATCCTTCGCGGTGAGATTTTCGGCTATCTTCTTCGCCAGTATGGGTACCCAGGACTTCGGGATCCTCATTTACTTCTCGACAAACGAGAGCAGGGCAATATTCCTTGCCCTCATGATTGCTTCACTCAGTTCTCTCTGGTGCTTTGCACAGGTGCCTGTCATCCTTCTTGAGAATATTTTGCCCCGTTCGGTCAAATAGCTCCTAAGCAGCCTGATGTCTTTGTAATCGATGAACTCCGTCTTTTCCGAGCAAAACTTACAGAATTTTCTCCGCTGAAACCTTTTCTGTTGGAACGCCATGTATTTCTCCTTTTTATCCTTAAAGAGTATTGTCTCTTAAAACGGCTCAAGGTCCGTTGTGTCTTCCGACTGAGCAAAATCCTGTTCGCCGGAATCCGGGGAGCTCCCCCTCTTTGATGAGAGGAACTGCACGGACTGGGCTACAATCTCGAATTTACTCCGCTGCTGCCCGTCTTTTTCCCAGCGTCTCTCCTGGAGTCTGCCCTCAACGAGGGCCGAACTTCCCTTATTCAGGTACTGCGCGCAGGGTTCAGCCTGTTTCCCAAAAACGACGATATCTATAAAAGTCGTGTCCTGCTTCGCGTCATCGGACTGCTTATACTTGCTGTTCACAGCAAGCCGAAATGTTGCAACGGGTGTCCCCTGCGGCGTGTACCTGAGCTCGGGGTCTTTGGTGAGATTCCCGATAAGTATCACCTTGTTGAACATTTAGCCCTCGCTCTTTGCCTGCTCTGCTTCGGCAGCCTGCATAGCCTCAAGATGTTTCGTCTGCTTCGGTCCGAGTTTAATTACCATATATTTGATGACCGGGTCAAATACCTTATAGAATTCCTCGAGCTTTTTGATGGTGGCAGAGGGCGTCTTGAAGATGAGCATGACATAAACGCCCTTGTTCTGTTTCTTGATTTCGTAGGCAAGTTTTCTTCTGCCCCAAAAATCGGTCTTCAGGACTTCTCCGCCTGCGTTTGCTACAACATCCCTGATCTTCGAGACCGACGTGTTGATTTCTTCGTCCGGCAGGGCTGCGTTGAGGATGATGATATTTTCGTAGATGTTCACGAGAAACACCTCCCTATGGATTTTCCCCTGCCTCGGCAGGGATTAAAGCCCTTCCCCCAGGGGAAGAGCAAGGAGCCTTCTTTTATACCACATCGGAGACGCCGGCGTCAATACGCCCTGCATTCTCTTCAGCATAGTCTCTCCCAGGTAAGCCCTTCTTTGGTCTTTCTTCTCCCTTTTGATTTATAATGAATGTTATGACGTCGAAGATGGAAGACAAGGCACTCTCCGGAGGGCGGCTTACCAGGAAAGAGGCGATCGGACTTTTCGAAAGCGATGATATATTCCTTCTCGGCCGGCTTGCTGCTTCCGCCGCCGTGAAAAAAAACGGCAACAAGGCTTATTTCATCCGGAACATGCACATCAACCCGACAAACGTCTGCGTAAACCGCTGCCGGTTCTGTGCTTTCAGCAGGTCCAGGGGCGATAAGGGGGCATTCGAACTCAGCATCGGCGACATCCTTTCGAAGCTCGCATCCGTCACAAAGGGAGGCAGAAACAGCGGCGCCACCGGTCAGAAGCGCCTCCAAGGCTCAAACGGGGGGATACGCGAAGTCCATATCGTAGGCGGGCTGCATCCTGACCGCCCCTTCGGGTATTACCTCGATATGGTCTCGTCTATAAAAGAACGTTTTCCCTTCCTTCACATAAAGGCATTTACCGCTGTTGAAATCGATTATATGTCAAAAATCAGCGGACTGGGTCTCTCCGGGACCCTCTCGCGGCTGAAGAAAAGCGGTCTGGACTCAATGCCGGGGGGAGGAGCCGAGATATTTGACCGGTCCGTAAGGGAAAGGCTCTGCCCGGAGAAGATATCGGCCGACAGGTGGCTGGAGGTCATGAAGGCCGCTCACAAAGAGGGAATACGGACTAATGCTACCATGCTTTACGGCCACGTCGAGGACTACACCCATCGCGTCGACCACCTCCTCAGGCTGCGAAAACTCCAGGACAAGACCGGAGGGTTTCAGACCTTTATTCCGCTTGCCTATCATCCTAAGAATACCGATATAAAGGGGAAATATACTTCCGGCATCGACGATCTGAAGACTATAGCGGTAAGCCGTCTGGTCCTGGACAACTTCGACCATATAAAGGCATACTGGATTATGCTTGGTGAAAAGATATCTCAACTCGCTCTCAACTTTGGAGCGGATGACATCGATGGAACAATCATAGAGGAAAAGATCACCCATTCCGCAGGTGCTCTCACCGGCGAAGGGCTCACGGCCGTGCAGCTTTCACACATGATAAAAAAGGCCGGGAAAGTCCCTGTTGAAAGAGATTCTTTCTACAGGAAGGTTGGACAGTGATGAGAAACCGGAAGAAGGCGGTGCCGGAAAGACTGACCAAAAGAGAGGCCCTGTCCCTGCTCAGAAGCTCAGACCTCCTCGAGGTCGGAAGACAGGCGGATGATCTTAGAAAGGACATTCATCCGGAAAAAGTAGTCACCTTTGTGGTGGACAGGAACATCAATTACACGAATGTCTGCGTCAACAAGTGCACATTCTGTGCCTTCTGGAGAAACGAGGATGATCCAGATGCATACCTTCTTGATGCGGACACATTGTTCCGGAAAATCGAGGAGACGGTGGAACTGGGTGGGACACAGATCCTCCTGCAGGGCGGGCTCCATCCCGCCTTGGACATCGATTACTATTGCGACCTGCTAAGGTCCATAAAAGACAGATTTTCCATCACAATACACGGCTTTTCGCCGCCCGAGATCTGCTATATCGCCGATTCGACGGACCTCACGATAGGTGAAACCCTGAAGGTCCTCCGCAGCGCAGGGCTTGACTCGATCCCGGGAGGAGGCGCCGAGATACTCTCAGACAGGGTGC
>Ga0055453_10000126_pt1 | contig 10225 bp, 8 predicted proteins | sample Goodyear_PhragA__FD_57741 | JGI IMG/M metagenome (GOLD analysis project Ga0055453, IMG submission 57741) | Wetland microbial communities from San Francisco Bay, California, USA, that impact long-term carbon sequestration - Goodyear_PhragA_D2 | ecosystem: Environmental > Aquatic > Marine >... | reverse complement strand
ACGCACCCAATGATGGCGATTTCCAAGCATTGGCGCCACATAAGTTGTGTCTCCCAGATCGTACGACCAGTAACTCTCCAGGTGCACCGGCTGCCCGCCGAGAAAGCCATTTCTCACCAGTCGCCGCATTTCCAGCATCTCAAGCGTGAACAGATAATTATGCCCGACAGTTATTTTGACGCCACAGCTTTCGGCTATCTCGATCAACGATTCCGCATCGGCAGCCGTGATAGTAAAAGGTTTTTCCAGATACACGTGGCTGCCCGCTTCCAAGCACTGTTTGGCAAGTGAATGGTGGCTCTGCGGGGGTGTGGTGATATGAACCACATCCGGCGAAACAGTTTTCAACAGCTCCTGAGCGTCGCAGAAAACGCACGAGATTTTGAAGCGCTCGGCAAGCTGCCCGGCCATGAGTGGTTCCCGGTCGCACACTGCGACGATCTCAGAACCGGCGATCCGGCGGATGGCATGCACGTGCTGGTCGGCAATTTTGCCGCAACCGATTAATGCCACCCGCAAGGGGGCCATACTTGCTGATTGAGAGTTGATAGTTTCGAGAGCCTTTTGGCTTATGGAACTAAGGACTGAAAACGGGGACGGATGACGGAAAATGGAGGACTGAAAGCAGAAAGCGGAAAATAGCAAACCCCGGCACTTTGTCGTTTTCTTTGTTTCCTCCTGTTAAAGCATCTGCGTCATCCGAATGATCCGTAGCTAGACTCAAACTGTCCCAGGAATCGCTCCATCGCTTCTTTCATCGCCACACGCGGTTTCCAACCGACGCGCTCTTTCAGTTTTTCGTTCGAATAGCGCTGGCTCTTCCACTCAGCGGCACAACGACGCGCGTTAAACACCGGCGGTAACTGGCCTTTCGACGAGGTCGAGTAGTTCTCCCATAGACGGCATGCGCGGTACGCAAGAAAATATGGGACTCGCACAGAGCGGAAACGCCGCGCCTTTTTAACAGCTGTGAGAAACTCGCGGGCGGTGAGAAGCTCGTCATCGACAATATTAAATGTCTCACCGTTGATTCCCGGCTTGAGACCAGCGAGGACAACGGCTTCGGCGCAGTTATCGACATACGTGAGCGGCAAAAGATTCGAACCGTTAATCTGGATGAAAGGTCCAAAGGTCTTAATGCCGACCCGGCCATTCAACTCCTGTTTGCCGGGTCCGAAGACGTAACCGGGCCTAAGTATTACATAGGGCAGGTTAAATCGACTGCCATATTCCCTGACGAGTTCTTCCTGTTTGAGTTTTCCAAAGCCATAAGCATCGAATCGCTCCTGGGGCGCCGCTTCTAAGGCGCACGTCTCATCAAGAAGATCGTTGCGCTTCAAGTTCACATTCGAATAGACCGCGAACGAACTGACATTCACAAAGCACTTCGGCTGTCCAAACTCGAGAAAAGCGTCCAACAAAGTGCGCGTAGCCAACGCGGAATTCATGAATGCGCCAGCAAACGATTTATCGAAACCCGCTGCAAGGTGGTAAATGAGCGAAACGCCTGCAGTTGCCTTTGCGCAGTCTTCGGCCGAAATGAGGTCGCCGGTAACAAGCTCCACATTCGCGCAGGCACCAAATTGGCCGATCGCCTTTTGAAGCCGGCCAAGCTGACTGGACGGCCGAACGAAGCAACGGATATCATTAAACCCATATTCCAGAAGTGTCTTGACCACCTTACCTCCAATAAATCCAGCAGATCCTGTAACGAGGATTGATTCGTCCGGTGATATCATATCTTTCGAATTCATTGCTGTCAGGAGTCGCATTCGGGGACTTTAATCCGGTCGTCCCGGGATCTTTTTTGACTTTACACTCTCGACCTTCTTTTTGGTGCCGAAGCCACGTGGGGAAGCTGCCCTATCGATCGCCGGGAACGCTGCTGCAGCGGGGGCTGTTGAATCGGGCAGCGTACGCGTTGGTTGTTCGCTTACCAGCGGATGCGGATAAATGAAGGGTGTGTAGCCTGGCATCGGCGTTTGATTGTAGTAATCGCGCCCGGCGACAAGTGTTGGCTCACCGTAGGCTGATACGTCGAGGTTTTGCCCATTGTTGGTGTTGTTCCACGAATAGACCGGCTCCAGCGCCTGCTCTGGCCACGTCGCTGTGCCCGTCCTAACGTTGACCGGCTTATGGCCTGTTAGCAGATCGCCTTTCCCCCGGCCTGGTTGATCGAGGGCAATCAGCACCTTGCGGATTTCGAAGCCGTCGCCCTTATTGAACATCAGGTTGGGACCGTTGCCAAAACTGCTGTCAACGGCGTAGGTAATCGTCTTAGGTGTGTTCGACCGAATGTACGATCCTCTCTTTGTCACCGTGTTGACAATGCTGTAGCCAGCCCACTGGTTTGGCCTCCAGCTTGTTTCGGTTTTGGTCAGTGTCGTTGCTCCATTGGCGCCGCCGTGGATCCCGTATTCGTAAATCCCGTGCGGGTCGTTCGAGTCCCACGGGTTGTCGCCAAAAGCCCCACCAAAAAAGAATGGGAAGAACTCCCGATAAACGCGCATGCCATAGCCGCTGGCGTAGTTGCCGTAGCGATTATCATGGATCAGTAAGCCGCCACCGCGAAGCTGTCCGCCAGTTGGCAAATATCCACGCGTCCAGTTTAGCTTGTTGTTGTAAATTTCAATTGCGCGAGAACTGCGCATCCTTCCAGAAGAGTCCGTGCCGTGCGTATTTGGTTTGGCGTTATTGAAGGTGCAGTACCTGGCCACATACCTGCCGCCACGATAAGAATCCAACCCACAGGCGTTCTGCTTTTCAGGATTGCCTAACCACGAGAACGTGCAGTCTTCAATGAACATGAACTTGCCGCTTCCAAATTGGGCATCTTGTGTCCACGCTTCGTCCCCATACGCGCCACCTCCATTCGTAACTGTGACTGCGATAGCGAAGTTCGTCTCGTTGAAGAGACAGTGGTCGATTACGCCGTAAAGTGTCCCTCCTATGGTAACATTAGCAGCGTTAAGGTTATCGAAATGACAGTGATCGACCCTGATTTGATTGGAATTACCAGATAAAACCAACCCACCCGAATTCGGTGCATGCTTTCGATCGCCGCTTTTGAAACTTATCCCGCTGATTCTTGCTGTTTGGCCTCGATCACACACAAACTTAGCAATTATCGCATTGCTTGCTGCCTCACCAAGAGGTATATCGTCCACAATGACCGTGCGATCATTCGCGTGCATCGGCGTGTTGTGATCTCCCGTGACAACAGTCGATCCCAACAGCGTGATCGCCTTTCTGACTGTAAGCGTCTGGGTCCAGCTAGAAGTTCCAGCAGGAATTTTTACTGTGTCGCCGCTCGAAGCATGGGAAACAGCCGTCTCCACGTCCGGAAAGGATGTGCTTTTTGCGTTCAGGACAGCCGCCTCTCCCTGCTCTTGGGCAGTGAAAAGCAATACCGCAAGCGAGGCGGCATAAAGATGTTTGCCGAAAGTAACCACCTGCATCGGCACTGAAGTCACGTGAACGGTTAGCTCTTGTTAACACACACTTGTGTTGCTCAAATCATACGGGAATAGGCTGGTTCCGCCTCTTCTGTTTCAAGGTAGGGTTCAGAAAGCTCGTCCATCTCGAAAACCGCCGGTATGGGGTAATCGATGGCAATGATATAAAAAGCGAACCAGATTACACTAAGCCCCTTGAAGGAGGCCTCGGTCCAATTAAATGCCACGACCGCAGCAAGAAATCCCAGCCCAAGCCTGCCAAATTGAAAATTTGTCAATATGTCGAAGCGTATTTTCCGGAAGGCGGCGACGAGGACCCCGGCGAGTAAAAACAGCCCGATGAAGCCTAGATTTAAGTACGTTTCAAGATAGCCATTGTGAGCCTCGGTCGGATGCCACCAATGTTCCGCCCACAAAATTTTCAGCCGGTCTCCCAGCCAAAAGCTTTCGAATCCGGTTCCGAATATTGGATTCGTACGAAATGCCAACAATTCGTTCCAAAGCTCGCCCCGGCCAGCGATCGTTGCTTCGTGACCAGTAAGATTTGCCACATGCCCAAAAGCCCCAAGCGTAAGTTCCGCCACGATCAGTGTAGTTATGAATAGTATAACATATAGACCGATTAATCTTCTATTAATAAAACGCAGCCCAAGAAGCAATACAATGGACAGTCCGCTTAACAGGCAGATCGTAGACGTCGCACTGTGTGCCTTTTGTAGGAGCCACCAAATCATGCAGAGTAAGCCGCCGGTGAGGATAAGCTCGCTTCGTCGTACTCGACTCTTTTCAGTTCGTAACACTTGCAACAAGTGCCAGGACAAAAAGAAGCCGAGAACCATGCAGATCCAGCCGAGTCCATTTTTGTTCGTAGTGATTCCGTTGTTCATAGCTGCACCGGTCCAGTCATCAAACCCCCGACCGAGTTCAGGATAATATTTGATAAACAGAATCGAAATCGGGACGAGAACGTAGGCGCTTCGCTTCATCAAGGTAACGATGGCTTGATAAGGATCAGGTTCGGTTAGAACGATGAGGGCCATGACAGGGTGACCAAAGATCTTGATCCAGCGCTTAAAAGCTATTAAAGGAAAGTCCGACCAGAAGATGGCAATGAAACAATAAAGGAGAAAAATTGTGAGCCATGTGTTGTTGCGAATAACCTCGGAAAGTTGAACCTGTCGCCTGTTCAGCACATATATGCCCCAAATGATCAGCGCCAAATAAACAGCGGCGTCGAGGGGATTACCCTCTTCCATCGAACGGCCTTTCATGAAGCCGGCGAGCGCCAGCCATTGGACCGGGGACCGCGATCCAATCAGTAGTAGCCAAATGACGGGGAGCCAGAGCGCTCTCGTTACGTTGGCCTTTTCCCGAATGTCGCGCCGGAAAAGGAAGACGATACAACCGATCGTCAGAAGGAGCGCGGCGGTTGGCGGTAGATGGAGACCCATACTTCAGAGACGAGATGTCAGATGTCGGAGATCAGACGGACAGGACGGTGGGCAGACCCCGTTCGTCCCGTGACTGCGAGACTACCGCGAGCTAACGAAATCAGATGTTAGACATGAGCAGCGGAGATCAAACCAAGGCATAAAAGCCGAGTTCAAGGCGATGCAATAGTGCCGCAAATCCATCGCTCATTAGATATTCAGATTCCGTCTGAATTGCCGGATGTGTCATCAGCTCGACATTGCCTGACTTCGCCAGTGCCATCACCCAGGCCGTCTTTTTGTCCTGAATGCTCTGTGTGAGGTCAAACAAATAATCCGTAAGACGGTATCTGCGAGCGAGCCAGTGATCGACAAGCGCCCGGTACTCCCGGTTCAACCAGCTCTTTTCTCCAGGCCGGAATGAAAAATTTCGGCGTACCTTCGTTCCAACTGGTATCAAGTTGCTCAGAAGAATATTGGCGCACAGATGCATGTGATGGTGCCCGTCGATATGTGACGGTTTTCCAAATAGCCGCTCGAACTTCTCCGCCTGCGCCCTGTAGGAATAAGAAAACATTTTTTGCAGAAAAGGATTATAAAAAAGCTGGGAGTACTTGTTTCGTCGAAGGTAAGTTGCTAACCCCTTTTGGCACTCACTGAGCCGTGCCGAGTTGTTCCGGTTTGTGAATGGCTCGGAAAAATTAAGGTGCAACCCGACGTCCAACCCGTTTTCTTTCGCTAACTCCGCTGCGCGTTCGGAATCCGCCATGAAAACCATCGCGCTCACTGAAGTGATCCTTCCTGCCTTGTAGCATCTGAGCGCCGCATTCGTCTCGATTGCCGATCGCCCAAAATCATCAGCATTGATGATCAGCATGGCCGCCAGCCCGTCCACTCCTCCAAGCCTAGATTTTTTTGCTTGAGCTCATTTGACTTCACGATGGCCTCCAAAAGTCCGGAACGAAATTGTTGACGCAAGATAGCGAGGTTGGGCATGACACAGTGACCACCGATCACACCCGGGAAATATTTCGCGGACGGGAAGAACTTGATCTCATCGTAGAACGACACGACTTCGTCGTAGTTAGCACCAAGCTTCATGCAATAACGCTCAACCTCTTGTGCCCATGCAATCAGCAAGCCGAAATACGTCGTTTCCGTCAGCTTGGCAATTTCGCTCGCCTCTGGAGAGTTGAGCAACTGGGTTTTCATCCCAACTTCTTCAAAATGTTCGACGGCACGACGACCCGATGGCAAGTCGAGCGCTCCCACAAATTTCGTGTAATGCAGTAGCTCCTCCTGCATCCGGGCATGCTTCCCGCGAACTGGGCTATTTACGGCTGCGGTTCCGGATTCAACCGCAATGCTCCGGGTAGTCCCAGGAGCAACTGTGCTATTGATTATGGTGAGCGCGGGCCGGTACTGATCAATGTATTCTACTACTTGGGGAACGAACTTGTCACTCTGGAATGGAAAACAAATATGCATCACGTCACATTGGGAGACAGGTGCAGGCTGATTGATGTCTACGCCAAACGTTTGATACCGGCTCTTCATGATCTCCAGCAGGGGCTTGCCGACCTCGCCCAGCCCAATGACCATGACGGTTTCATCCATAGTTGCAGATCGTAGTAACCGCCCGGGATTCTACCTCGTGGCATTTAGCGCGAAGTCCGGCTGTGCTGCTCTGCCGGCCGCCACGGGTTCGTGGCCGCTCTGGAAAAAGTCGTTGATTTGACACACAACCTGATCGATCGCCTGTTCGGTAATTTCCGGATAGATCGGGAGGGACAGAATTCGGGACTGGTTTGCGTAGGCAGTCGGAAACTCTCCCGGTCGGTGACCGAGATAGCTATAAGCAGGATAGAATGGCAGCGCTTTCGGGTAGTTTAAAACCGTGGAAATGCCTTCCTGCTTGAGGTATTCCCTTAACGCATCCCGGTTCTCTGTGCGAATAACGTAGAGGTGATAAACATGGTCGCGGTCCGGTTCCGTTTTGGGCGTGATAACGTCACCCACCTCTTCCAGCAGCTCGTCGTAACGTGCAGCAACGCGGCGGCGCGCGGCTGTCCAGCCGGGTAAATGCGGCAACTTTGCATTCAGAATAGCTGCCTGCAGGCCGTCCATGCGACTGTTGATCCCTTCCATGATGTGATCCCCTTTTCCACCATGCCGTGCGAATGTTGTCATCCACTCAGCGAGTCGATCGTCATTTGTCACAACACATCCTGCATCGCCGTAGGCGCCCAGGTTTTTGCCCGGGTAAAATGAAAACGTCGCGGCATTGCCGAACGTTCCAACCAATTGCCCATTAAATCTGGCACAATGCGCCTGGGCGCAATCTTCTATTACCCATAGGTTGCGCTTTCGTGCGATCGACATGATCGCGGCCATATCCGCCGGTTGCCCATAGAGATGCACCGGGATGATTCCGACAGTGCGCGACGTGATTTTCGCCTCAATATCCGCAGGATTGATCGTGAAGGTTTCCTCATCGGTGTCGCAAAATACGACTCGCCCACAGGCCTGAGTGATTGTCTCGGATGTTGAAATCCACGAGTGTGCCGAGGTGATAACTTCATCGCCGGGCCTGAGACCAAGTCCCCGCAGTGCAATGTAGATCGCGTCTGTCCCGTTGGCGCAGGACACGCAACGTTTCACCCCAAGCGTTTTCGCCCATGCTTGCTCGAAAGCATCCACGTGCCGTCCGCGAATGTAAGCCGATTCGGCGATCACTTCGGCAATGGCTCCGTCGACCTCTTCTTTGATCGTCAGGTATTGCGCGTGGAGATCAACGAACGGGATTTTCATGATGGAGGACGTGGTGGCAGAGGTCAGTCGTCCGGATGAAAGAAGAAGCTGACATCTGTAACGCGCGGATCTTGTTAGCGCTGATCTCTGCTCTCCGACATCTGACCTCTGGACGGCGGGCTAAAGCCGACGCAGTAACTGGGCCGGATTGCCGGCGTAAATGCCTGGTACGGTAACATTCTTGGTAACAACTGCCCCGGCACCTATAACCACGTGATCACAGATGGTGACCGGAAGAATTGTCGCATTTGTTCCAACACTCACATGATTGCCAAGTTTGGTCGGCCGCCAAAGCTCTGCTTTTCCGGAAGGTCCACCGTGGCCGAACAGGTCATTAATAAACATGGCGCCGTGAGAAATGAAACAGTCGTCTCCAATTGTGACGAGATCGCAGATGAATGAGTGCGATTGAATCCGGCACCGTTTCCCAATGATTGCGCCCTTCTGTATCTCGACGAAAGGCCCAATAAAGGCGTCATCGCCGATTTCACAACCGTATAGATTTGTCGGCTCGATGACAGTCACGTTTGCGCCGAAACGTACGTCGACGAATCCTACCATGCGTCGCGTGACTGGATTCATGTCGCCAAATTCACATGGGTAACCTCGCCGTTCAGCGGTCGCGCGCGCTCAAGGATGGAAACAACTGTGCGTGCGTGGCTGAGACCGGTGAGCGGCTCGCGTGAGCTACGGATGCAATCGGCGAAGTGTTCTGCCTCAACGCGGAGCGGTTCTGCAAACTTCACCTCCGGTATCAGAATATCGCCGCGCCGATAATTAAACCGCGAAACTTCGGGATGATCGAAGTCCATGTTTTCACCCAAGATCGCGCGACGATCAATCCCTTTGTCGTGGATGACGATTTTGTTCTCCGCGATGTCGTCGTAAAGCACCATCTTGCGCGAGCCGACAATAATCATTTTCCGAACCTTCTGCGGGTCCAGCCAACTGACGTGAATGTTTGCGATGACCTTTCCCGGATATTCGAGATTAAGGAAAACAACGTCGTCGATCCCTTCCTGCATGTAAGCCATGCCCTGGCGGCCAATGGAGATCGGCTCTGGGTTGCCAAGCCAATATTGAATGATGCTGATATCGTGTGGGGCGAAGTTCCAGAGCGCGTCGATGTCGGAACGGATCCGCCCGAGGTTCAGGCGCTGGCTGTAGATGTAGCGCAGTTCGCCCAGCTCGCCGGAATCTATCAGTCTCTTCACGTGGCGGACGGCTGAGTTATAAACAAAAGTATGGCCTGTCATCACAACGAGATTTTGCTCGGTAGCGCGCCTTGAAAGCTCATCGATTTCCGCAACCTTTGTCGCAAGCGGCTTCTCCACGAAGACGTGTTTGCCGGCGTCCAGGACCTCTTTAGCGAGGGGGAAGTGGCTAGCGGCGGGGGTCGCGATCACTACGCCATCAATGGTGGGATCGTCGAGGACAGTCTGATGCGTTCCGATCGCCCGGCTGAACGGAAAATTCGATTCGACAAAACGGCGGCGTTCTGCGCTTGGATCCGCTACGTATTTGACCGTGCATCCAGACAAGGCAGAGAAGTTGCGCAATAGATTCGGGCCCCAATAACCACATCCGATTTGAGCAAGGACAATGGAGGTGGTGTTACAGGGAACGCTCATGGGGCGATAGAAAACGAAGGATGGCAATCGGATGCAGAACGGCAGAAAATCAGACGGCTATCTCTACTTCCGTCGAAGTATCCATGATCACATCAACGAATGCGTGGTCACGCCGGGCCGGCATATGAACTCTAAGGTTCAACGCGGGCAAGCTGTTATCGTCCTTGTTAATAGAGACTCGCGTGCTGACTGTGTTGCCATTGTAAGCTATGTTATCGATTTTGGCTGACCGCCGCTTCTTAAACCATGAAACGGTATCGCCCGCGGTCGCGAACCAGGCATTTGTGTTCCTCAGGTCATCCAACAACTTGCGATATGGCGCGATCCACAGCCTTTCGGGTCCAAGGCTTCGGTCGTGCCAATTGATGGTGAGGACGCCACCGAACTTCATTGCATTCTCGATCAGCGGCTGCATTGCAACGCCCGCCTGCGCGTCTGACAGGTTCATGTATGAGGGGTAAAACAATGCCGTGTCCATGATGTGTAACGGGAGTTCCAGCAAATGATCTGCGTTAAGATGCTTAAAGACTTGAGTCGTGCCCGCGCGATATCCAATCGTTTCGTTATAGCCGGCAGTTGAGTCGTATGCAAAACCGGCCTTCTCGAGCGTTAACGGCGCTTGCGAATTAAAGTAAAGCCAATGCATGCGCACGCCGGTCTCAGTTGTCCCCATCATTTCTTGAATGCGCTCGCGCTCCTGACGGCCCTTTACGCTATCGCGCCACGCGTCGATACCCTGCACAGCGATTTCGCGATCGGCGGAGAGGAGTTTCCGTAAGTCAGCAGCAATATCAGTCAAAGCGTAGCGGGAGGCGCGTTTTGAGCTTGTTCGACCGTCGGGATTGAGACCGGCATCCCCCTTTGTCGGAATAACAAAGAAGGTTGAACCAAGATCTCG
>Ga0055453_10000125_pt1 | contig 10252 bp, 11 predicted proteins | sample Goodyear_PhragA__FD_57741 | JGI IMG/M metagenome (GOLD analysis project Ga0055453, IMG submission 57741) | Wetland microbial communities from San Francisco Bay, California, USA, that impact long-term carbon sequestration - Goodyear_PhragA_D2 | ecosystem: Environmental > Aquatic > Marine >... | reverse complement strand
TATACTCGACCCCTTTTGACCGCGGCCCTACGCCTAGATATGACATAAGAAGTGTGCAAGTGGCCCTTGAACCTTCCTTGAGCGGGGAGTTCAGACCCGCATACCACGCTTCTCCTGAAATGTCCCTGTTATCCCTCTTTTCCGGCATCTCCGCCTTTCCCTCTTGTTCTTTCATAGGCCTTCTCTCCTCCGCCACAAATTTCGTCAACCTTTACCTGTTGCCCTGGCAATAGCGAGTTGACGCTGAATTTCCGGTCGCCATAACCTTCTTTTACTCTATCACGTTAAGCATCGGCGAAACAGTAGGTTAAGAGCCGATTTTGCTGTAGGATTTGTCCTACACCGGGCAGTGGCGTGACAGGCCCTTAACGGTCTCTGCATTATCAGGAAACAGCCCTCTTGTAGGACTATTCCGACACGCCAATGGGTCCTTTTTCCTACAGAAAAATGGGTAATCCGCTGATATTTTTCAATACTTAACATTGCTTATCTTATAAACAAGGAAAAGAACGGGAATGAGTTTATGGAGATGAGGATGAAGTGCAATTACCTTTACGGAAGGTACATGCTGGCATGCAAGGCAGGCCCCCGTTCATATGTACCCAGTTCCTTCGAGATTGAGGAATATTGCAAGACAGGCCGTCACAGGGTGTGTCCGCTTTATTTCATGCACGAAGGCGAAAGAACTAGCGACTGCATCACCCGGCGAGGGTACTCATCCGGGCAGGCTGTCTAGTCGGCGTTCTTGGGGAAAAGGACGGTAAAGGTGGTTCCCGAACCCACAGTGCTGTCAAGGATTATGCTGCCATTGTGGGCTTTGACAATCCATTCCGTTATTGACAGGCCTAACCCGGTCCCCCCCAGTTTTCTCGACCGCTCCTTGTTGACGCGGTAGAACCTTTCGAAGACGTGCGGCAGGTCATCCTTCGGGATGCCGATACCCGTGTCGCCGACCGCCACCGCAATAGACAAGCCTTCGTCACGGCTGCTGACCGTGATCGCTCCCCCTGCCGGAGTATACTTGATAGCATTCCCGATAAGGTTGGTAAAGGCCTGATCAAGCAGGAAGACATCACCGTTTACCTCCAGATTCGACTGATAATCCTCCGTGATGGAAAGTCCGGCGGATTCCGCCCTGTACCTCTGCCGTTCCACGACATCTGCCAGAAAGTGGTTCACATCGAACCATTGCTTCCTGAGTTCAAGGATATTGTTATCCGCCTTCGTGAGAAAGAGGAGGTTGTCCGTGATACGCGACAGCCTCACAATGTCCGACAGGTTGCTCCGGAGGATTTCTTCGTATTCTTCCGGGGTCCTCTTCTTTCTCAGAGCCACCTCTATAGTCCCCCTCAAAGACGTCAGCGGAGACCGTATCTCGTGTGACACGTCCGACGTAAAGCGCTTCTGCGTCTCTATTGAGCGCTGGATATTGTCCAGCATTTCATTAAACATGGTGGCCAAATCATCAATCTCCCTGCCCTTCAGCCCTATGTCGATCCTGCCTCCCAGCCTTCCATTTCGTATCTGTTCTGCAAGCGACGTTATCCTAACCACGGGGTCGAGAGCTTTTCCCGTAACGTACCAACTCACCGCCGCAGTAACGACCAGGAAGAAGGGAAAGAGGTGCATGAAGATCTTCTCTATTCTCATAAGGTCATCGTCGATCTCCTTGAGTGGCGCCCAGGAATGCATGACACTGAATTCATCTACCGGAAAATAAATGCCCCGGTAGTCTTCTCCCAGATATTCAAAACTTTCATACTCAGGAACGCCCCGAAAAGCCTTGCCTACCAGCCTCAAATCTACCGGCCGCTGCTGACTCGCCCCCAGAGTGTTCACAATGACCTTGCCGTTCCTCACAGTGACCTGATAAAACTGGTCGCCCACTTTTTTGATTATCTCCTCATTGCCGGTGTTCAGCATGCGGTTGTAGTCATGCTGCAGGTCCACTTTTGCGCCCTTCAGAAGCTTTTCGTCGAGTTTTCTCACGAGTTCCTTGCTGTATTCGTGGTAAAGGGCGAAAGCGAGGACAACGATCAGAGAAAGGGCGGCAGCGAAAGAACCCAGGGCAAGCCGAAGACGGTAGGACTTAATTAGCATTCCCGGCCTTTAATACGTACCCTGCCCCCCTCACGGTCTGTATAAGCTTTTTGTCGAAACCAACGTCTATTTTTTCTCTCAGAAATCTGATGTGCACATCAACGATGTTCGTACTTGTATCGAAGTTATACCCCCAGACATTCTCTATAATCTGCGTCCTGGACAGTACTCTTCCCTTGTTCCTGAGCAGGTACTCAAGAAGGGAAAACTCCTTCTGAGTAAGCGCAACCTCCTTTTCGCCCCTGAAGACCCTCCTGGCCAAAAGGTCGATGCGCAGGTCGTCGAGGACAAGCTCGTTCACTGCATCCGCCCTTCTGCGGAGCAGTGCCCGTATTCTCGCGAGCAGTTCGGAAAAGGCAAACGGCTTCGTAAGATAATCGTCCGCTCCGCTTTCCAACCCCTCCACTTTGCTCCCCACTGAATCCATGGCAGTAAGCATCAGGATCGGAGTTCTGACAACCTTTTCCCGCAACCTCCTGCAGAGTTCTATTCCGTTCATTCCCGGCAGCATGATATCGAATATCATGATGTCATACTCGTTCGACATCGCAGCTTCGAAACCTTCGGTGCCGGATTCCACGGCGTCCACGCCGTAATATTCCTCTTCCAGGCCCTTCTTAATAAAAGCGGCAACGTTTTTTTCATCCTCAACCAGTAATATTCTCATACATTCATTATATCTCGGGATGGCAGTGAAAATCTTCAGATCGGGTCAAGGGTCCTGCCGGCCGTCTGCCGGCCCTTTGAAAGGTATGGGGCCCTGACCCTCCCGACGTTGAGAAACTCACTGATGAGCGATAGAATGTTACCAAAGGAGACTGGTCTGTGCCTCCGGAAGATAAAAAGAACTATTGGTCACCGTATATAGCAGGGGTCGGGATAGGTTTGACTCTGCTTGCAGCCTTCTTTTTCGCCGGCCGCGGACTGGGGGCCTCCAGCGCCTTTGCCCGTGGAGCAGCGGCAGTAGCAAACAGCACCAACCCCCGGTACGCTGCAGGGCTCGCCTATTTCTCGGACTACCTTCGTGAGGGCTCCCCATTCAGAGACTGGATCGTCTTCGAGGTGGCAGGACTTTTTCTGGGCGCCCTCACAAGCGCTCTTTTCACCCGGAGTTTCAGCTTGAGGTTCGACAGAGGCAAGGGGGCCGGACGGTTTGCGCGGTTTCTCGGCGCATTCACCGGGGGGCTGCTTATCGGGTTTTCCAGCCGGCTTGCACGGGGCTGCACGAGCGGCGTCGGACTCTCGGGGGCCGGCCAGTTGGCCCTATCGGGATGGATATTCCTGCTGTCGCTTTTCGTCAGCGGACTTCTGACTGCATTCATTGCAAGGAGGGGATTATGGGGCTGACCTCAAATCTCGCTGCGGCCGTGGACCCGATGCTCCTGGTAGCCGGTGTAACCGGTTTCTTCTTCGGCGTCTTCCTCGACCGGGGAGGACTGGGCAACCCTCATAAGCTCACCGGCGTATTTTACTTTACGGATTTCACAGTGCCAAAAGTCATGTTCACGGCCATACTCACTGCTGCATGCGGACTTTACCTTCTGTCAGGCCTGGACCTTATGTCGCTGGACAGCCTCTGGATTGTCCCGACGTACTTCTGGCCCCAGATAACAGGCGGAGTTCTTTTCGGCACCGGCTTTGTGCTAAGCGGATACTGCCCGGGCACATCAGTTGCCGGTCTCGCGTCGGGACGACTCGATGCCCTCGTTGCCATGGCCGGGATAGCCTCGGGGTCATTCCTCTTCGCCCTCTCCTATCCTTTTATCGGGAATTTCTACGACTCCTCCAGCATGGGCACGGTAACCCTTCCGGACCTTACGGGACTGGACCCATGGGCGGTCATAGGAATTCTTGGACTTGTTGCCCTGGCGATGTTCTTCGTGATGGAACAGGTTGAGAGAAGAGGTTAGCCCGGTTATTCTCGTTTCGCTCGATATATTTGCCCCTATATGATTCATATTGTATGCCTACAAGGCAAACGAAGCCGCTCAACCTCAAGTGCGACAGACTGAGACTACCGTCACAAAATCAGACTTTCAAAAGCGGAGTGGCGGCATGCCGTCCCGCCGTATATAAGGTCAGCGCAGCAGGCACTATTTCCCTGTGTGTTTTCATAGCCACGACGGCGTCATTGTTCCGGGCCGACAGATGTGACAGACAGGCCCATTTGAGACGCTTCCCGGCCAAGAGCAGTTCCGCCGCCTCGATATTTGACAAGTGTCCTCCAGGCCCTTTTATCCTCCGCTTCAGGAATTCGGGATAGGGCCCCCGGGCAAGCATGCCGGGATCATAATTGCTTTCCAGAAAAACAGCATCGAGCAGGGAGACGGCATCCTGCAGGCCTCCGAAGATATGACCCAGATCAGTCATGATACCAAGCCGCTTCTCACCGGACAACACGATAAAGGCTGACCCGTCTTCACCGTCATGGGGCGTCGGGACCGTCTGGATCCTGACGTTTCCTATGCGGATCGTCCCACCCCGGAAGAAAAGATTGACCTCGCTCAGTTTGCCGAGACGGTGTGTCCGTTCCGAAACCGCCAGGGTACCCGGAGTGATAAACAGGGGAATCCCGTATTTCCTCTGGTAGACGCCCGCGTTACATACGTGGTCTGCGTGATCGTGGGATATGATCACCGCGTCTACACTACGGATGTCGAGTCCGAAGGCGGCAAGCCGCCGTTCGGCGACGGCTCCGGGTATGCCTGCATCAAAAAGAAGTCTGACGTCGCCCGTCTCGACGAAAATGCAATTTCCATTACTGCCTGACTGCAGAGATATCGCCTTCAAAAAAGATCACTCATGCGGGTATTCTCTCACTCCTTTGCTTATCTCCGGTCCTCATTTGCCTCCTTTTTGAAGACAACAGGTTGGCATCTCTATTATAACCGAAGAAAAAAAGGTGAGACCTCTGCAATTTTCCGATAAAATGGAGAAAGATTCTGACAATGGACGAGAAACCGACTAAGGAGAAGAGAGAATGAAGAAAATATTGCTCGCTGTAGACGGTTCAAAGTGTGCCCTCAGGGCGGTGGACTATGCCGGCCGCCAGTTTTCCGCGATAAGCGGGTTGAAAGTTACACTTCTTTACGTGATGCCATATCCCCCGGCGCCTCTGTGGGATGACGGCCATATCCCGTCGGCGACAGAAAAGGCGGAAAGGGACAGGATGATCGAGGCCTGGCTTCAGAACCATAAATCGCGGACAGAGCCGATCTTCCGTGACGCTGCCGGGCTTCTTGCAGCGCTGGGTATGAATCCCGGGCAGATCGAAACAAAATCGGTCTCCGATTCCATAGACGTAGCAGGGAGCATCCTGGAGGAGGCGAAGGACGGCGGGTACGATATGCTGATCCTGGGGCGGTGCGGCCAGTCCACAGCTAAATACGCCTTCATGGGAAGTGTCACAAGCAAAATCGTCAATCACGGATCAGGCACGGCAATCTGTATTGTCGAATAACGGATAGTTTCTCGGGGCGCAGCTAAAATACCAGTCCATTAGTGACTGTCATAGTTGGTGAAGGATGCGGGTTGGAGGAATTCCGGGGTCACTGGTTTCCTTACCGGACCACCTCCTCGAAATAGCCGAATATCACAGGGTCGAAATGCGTACCCGCAGTTTCTCTCATTGTCTTTACCGCCTCATCCCTGTCATAAGCCTTCCGGTAGGGCCTGTCCGTCGTGAGGGCGTCATAACAGTCCGCTACGGCGATAATGCGCGATACCAGTGGAATGTCCTCCCCGCCGATACCGAAAGGGTATCCCGTCCCGTCATACTTTTCATGGTGATACCTTATCCAGCGGGACAACTCCCTGAATCTGGGGATATGTTTGATCATCTTTTCTCCGGTAACCGGGTGCTCCTTCATCATGGTCAGTTCATCGACATCGAGTTGACCGTTTTTATGAAGGATGGTCTCAGGGGTGCCGATCTTGCCGATGTCGTGAAGCAAGGCGGCAAGACGTGTCCAATTGACCACCTCCGGCGGCAGTGCCATCTTCCTGGCGATAGCCACGGAGATGTCCGCAACTCTTCTGGAATGACCGTATGTATAAGCGTCCTTGGCATCTATTGCCAGGGAGAAAGCCTCGGCAGTACTGAAAAGCATGCTCCTTATCTCATCGAAGAAGAAAGCCTTCTTAATAGATATGGCACATTCGGAGGCCATATTGAAGATAAGCTTGATCTCGGTCGTATAAAATTCCTCTCCCGTAAGTTTGTCACTGGCGATTATAACGCCGATCACTTCATCCTCGACGGTCAGGGGGACTACGAGGATGCTCTTCAGGGGATAAGGGAAACATGTGAACCTTTCATCGTTTGCGATGTCGCACACTGTCAACGGCTCTTTCAGCCGGGAAAGCGATTTCAGAAGTCCGCTGTCCGCCGGCAGGGTCATTATAGAAGCACTCTTGGCATACTCGCCCAGGCACGCCTTGGGAAAGAAGACGGTCTTCTCCCCTTTCTCTTCATTCCGCGCATTCCTGTCAAGGGACGGTATCAATGAATCCGAGGATATGTGGTCGGTCAGAAAAAGCACGACTGTCTTCACAGGGCACAGGCTCATGACTTCATCGACCAGAATACCGCAGATAGTGTCCACGTCGAGGCCGGCCCCCAGCCGCGCAGAAAGCTTCCATAAGAGCGATATTTCTTCGTAGTTCCGGGCGACTTCGCCTGAAAGACTCTCGATCTCGTAGGACATCTCCAGCACGACGGAGAGGTTCAGCGACAGAAATTCCAGCTGACTATCCTTCAGGCAGCACTCCGCGGGCACCGCGACATAGCCGATAGTCTTTTCTCTCAGCACCACCGGTTTTGACGCAAGAGCAGCATACAGGCCATCTTCCGGAAAAGCCAGGCTCACGTTCTTGTCCTTGTCCAGAAGAAAAACGGGCACATGCAACTCACGCGAGTATTGCTCCAGGAGCTTTCGTGCCCTGTTTTTCTCAAGCAACTCTGAAAGTCTTGGCATCCTGGCTCTCCAAATCAAAATTCCTGCAGAGTTCCTCCAGCCCGCTTCCGTAATCCCTGCAGCCAAGACCTATGCATTTAATATCCGTCGCGGGGATATTAAGTGTAAGGATAATCGGTATTCTTCCCGTAGCCTTGCTTTTCCTCAGGGAAACAATAGACCTGTAAAGTATCTCCCTCGGCAGCGTTCCAAGGATTACGACATCGGGCAGATGTCCGGCCGTGTTTATCGCATCTACCGCCGGGACAACGGAGGTGTCATACCCTTTCGTGCCAATAAGCGTCTGAAGATCCCTTCCGTCTTCCATAACGTCGGAGACGATCATTATCCTTCCTGTCCGCCCTGTGAGCAGCTCTTCGATCGTCGACAGGACCTGGAAGCTGTCGAAAGGTTTTGATATGTATCCATTGACGGCCATCTGATAGCCGATCTTGTCGTCACTTATAATATATGCAAGGACAAGCGGAATACCCTGTACCCGCGCCAGCGTTCTGATTTCATCGACGTGTTCCCGCTTCTCCGGATAGCCGATGATAATGGCGTGGGGCTTTGAGGCCCTGACGACCTCCACAGCCATCCTGCTGTCGGCGCCCATCGTCCTATAGCCGAGTTTCTCGAGAGCCAGTCTCATAATGTGGCGGAGCGAGACGGCATCTTCAAGCACAAGAATCTGTCTACCGTCAAGGTGATCGGAAATATCCCCCTTTCTGTCTCCGACCATAACAGACTCAAGCCGGGGAATGTTAAAAAAGAAGGTGCTTCCTTTCCCGATCTCGCTTTCGGCCCATATCCTGCCGCCGTGGGCCTCGACAATTTTTTTCGAGATGCTGAGGCCCAGTCCGGAACCCTTGGGTCGCCCGTGAAGATCATCGCCGATCCTGTAGAACTCTTCGAAGATCTTTTCCCGCTCCTCCGGGTAAATCCCCTCCCCCATGTCAGTGACGAAGGTCCTGATTTCACCGGAAACCTCCCCGGTTCCCACCGTTATCTTCCCGTGGGCCGTGAATTTGACGGCATTGCTGATCAGGTTAAGGAGGACCTGTAACAGTTTGTTCCTGTCCCCCCTGATCGCCGGGATTTTATCAGTAATCAGTACGTCCACCAAAAGCCCTTTGTTTTCAGCTATGGGAAGCATCATCTTGACCGCTGACTTTACTATCTCTTCGAGGTTCACGTAGTCCATGTGCCATTCGACCTTGCCTGATTCCATCTTCACCACGTCCAGGATTTCGTTGGCCAACTGGGTCAGCCTCTCGCTTTCTTCATTGATTATGCTGAGAAATTCCTTCCTGGTATCGGCATCTATATCGTCGTAGGTCTGGAGAATCTCGGAAAAGGAACGGATCGAAGACAACGGGGACCTCAATTCGTGGGATACCCCGGATATAAAACGGGTTTTGTTCTTATCAGACGATTGAAGCCGTTCATAAGACTCTGAGACCGCATCGATCTTCGCCTGCTGGTTCATCACCTTCAGGTTCAGTGCGTTTGTAAGACCGTGGAAGATGTCAGCGGTCTTCTGGACCGATTCCCTTTCTTTCTGCATTTCATCCGAGAGGCGGCTTCCCGCTATCGCCATGAGAAAGAACGAGAGGATGTTTGCGACCACGGTATAAAGCGGATAAGCCCCACCGCCTGCCAGGGGCAGCATTGCGTAAAGGATACAAAATGTAAGAGCAGCCTCGAGGACGGATTTCGAGTTCAGGGCGGGGATAAGAAGAACCATAACCGCATAATAAAGAAACCGCAGTTGGCTCTCTACGCCGCCGGTGAAATACATTATGGGGACAAGCATCAGGAGCGCAAAAAAATAGAGAACTTTTCTATTCATGCCGGCCGAGAATGCGTCGCACTTTGGATACGATTTCCCTGGGGCTGAACGGCTTCGTCATGAATTCATCAGCCCCGTCCCTGAGACCCGTCTCCCTGTCGATTTCCTGCCCTTTTGCCGTAAGGATGATCACATAGATGCCCTTAAGGTCGGCGTCGGACTTCAAAGTCCTGCATGTATTGAAGCCGTTCATCTTCGGCATCATGAGGTCAAGGAACATGATCTTCGGCCTGAGTTCTCTGGCCTTCAGAAGCGCTTCCTCCCCATTGGAAGCGACTTCCACATCGAACCCTTCTTTTTTTAGAACAAACGTCAGCGACCGCTGCACATAAGGCTCGTCATCCACCACCAGAATGTCCATGCCATAGACATAACATAAATAGAGTGGCTAGTCAATACGTACGGTTAAGAGAGTATCTGTTGGAAATCCGGCCTTTAAGGCATTAAGTCCGCAAAAAAACATCTGCAGGACTGCATTTTCCGGCAGGGCTCTACAAAAATGGAGAGACCTGAGGAGCGGCTGCTACAGAAAAATTCCGCCCACCCGGTATTTGCCGAAAAGCTCGCGGACCCATTTCACCATAAAAGGTCGGGGAGATATTCCGCTCCTATCTATCTTGACAACGTGTCCCGGCTCCAAAGGATAATCGGTCAAGAATCCCATTCCGGCGTCACAGACATCAACACCGATCCCGCTGGAGGAAACCTTGCGCAGATTCTTGTAATCAAGTATGGTCACGCTGTACTCAAACCGCATATCAACCGGCATCCTGTCGTACTTCCTCTGTTCACCCGCAGGAGTCACTTTTCCCCTCCCTCACCCACGCGAAGCAGAAACTTATTGGGGAGCTATACCGAGTAGACCAAAATCCCTCTTTCTGCACTTGCTAGCTACATTGTTATATTTTTCGACGAAGAGAATCCATAGAGAAGAAGTTTCCCACCTCTCTCATACGAAGGTTGTAAAGAATAATGCGAACTTAATTTTACTTCTCAAACTATTGGAATACGAGGCTTGAAGTCTTATACTGTGACTAAAGATTCATAAAATTTGACCGCGGTATTTCTTCGATGCAAACCTCTGTAGCTCCTGACAGGAAGGGGGAATTTCACGTCAGGACCATTAAAAAAAGTTAACTTGACTCGAGGGGAATTGAACCCTTAGGGTAAAAGGGATGTCTTTTCGTTGTGGACACAAAGTTGCCTGAGACTGCAGTAGGAGCTCTTGCCGGTGCAGCCTCCGGCCCCAAGAAACCCAAGCAATTATCAGGAGGTATTATCATGACCGTCAATAAGAACTTTTCGCTGCTCATATTTCTTACCTTATTTTTCACGCTTTCTTATT
>Ga0055453_10000124_pt1 | contig 10261 bp, 17 predicted proteins | sample Goodyear_PhragA__FD_57741 | JGI IMG/M metagenome (GOLD analysis project Ga0055453, IMG submission 57741) | Wetland microbial communities from San Francisco Bay, California, USA, that impact long-term carbon sequestration - Goodyear_PhragA_D2 | ecosystem: Environmental > Aquatic > Marine >... | reverse complement strand
CCCGCCCCGCCTGGACGGTCGTGGCCGCAACAGCGCTGACCACCTTCCTCTTCAAGTCGCCGGCCGCGATCGCCGCCCGCGACCTGCTCCTGCTGGCGGCAACCCTCGACGCGGCGCTCGCGATGATCGTCTTGCTGCGGGAGAAGCCGGTCAGTCGCCGGCTGCCATCACACGCGTGACCGAGTCGCCGACGAAGCAGGGCTTCTCGCTGCCCTCGACCTCGAGGGTGAAGCGGGTGACGGCCTCCCACCAGCCGCCGCCCTTCTCGTCGACCGAGACGACCTCGGCCCTGGCGCGGACCCTGGAGCCGGCCGGCACCGGGGCGGGGAAGCGGACCTTGTTGAAGCCACATGAATTGTTCGGCCCGATCCGATGCGGGATCCTGGCTCGCTGACCTTGCGGTGTCCGGACGATAGCCGTACACTCTTCAAGCGATGGAGCCGACGACGAGCGCCAAGACCCGCCGGATCGAGATCCGGATGACCGACGAGGAGCGCGACCTGGAGCAGGCCGCCGCGGCCACCCGCGGCCAGACGCTCAGCGAGTTCGTCCGCCAGGCGGCCCACCGCGAGGCCGAGCAGGTGCTGGCCGAGCGAACGAGCATCGTGCTCAACCCGGAGGAGGCAAGCCGCTTCCTGAAGGCGCTGGACGACCCCGCCTCCTTCGAGGCCGGCCTCGGCGCCCTCACCGAGCGTCCCAGCGTTCTCGACGGTTGAGCGCTCGCTTCGGAGCGCCCGAGCCGCTCAGATCGAATCACGGGGTCGACCGCTTCGAATGCGGACGCGAGCAGCTCGACCGATGGCTTCGAGCCTACGCCGGGCAGGGCCGGCGCCGGGACACCGCCCGCACCTTCGTCGTTTGCCGGAAAGGAAGCGCCGACGTAGTCGGCTACTACACCCTGGTCGCCTCACAGGTCGAGCAGGAGACGGCGACGGATGAGGTGCAGCGCGGCACGCCCAAGCACTTCCCGTTTCCCGTCGGCCTGATCGCCCGCCTCGCCGTCGATCGCTCTGAGCAGGGCGCCGACCTGGGGCGGAGCATCCTCCTCGACGCCCTGCGACGCACCGAGCGCGCGTCGCGCTCGGTCGCCATGCGCGCCGTCCTCGTTCACGCTCTCGATGAGAGCGCCGCCGGCTTCTACGAGCGCTTCGGGTTCAAGTCGGCGAGCGCGGAGCCACTGACGCTGATGGTCCCGCTGGAGGCGGTTCGCCGAACGTTGGGCGGCAATCCGAACGCGTGACGAGAGCGTTCGCGGTTATCGAGGCCAGCCGAGCGCGCGTCGCATAGACTGGGCCGCCCATGCCAGCGGTCGAGATCCAGGGAGTCGAGGGGATGAAGTCGCTGCTCGGGCAGGAGATCGGCCCGAGCGAGTGGCGCACGGTCACCCAGGGAGACATCGACACGTTCGCCGAGCTGTCCGGCGACGACCAGTGGATTCACGTCGACGCCGAGCGAGCGAAGAAGGAGAGTCCCTACGGCACCACGATCGCCCACGGCAACCTCACGCTGGCGATGGTCGACGGCTTCCGCAAGGAGCTGATCTCCTCGCAGGGCTTCGCCCTGGGGGTCAACTACGGGTGGGATCGCATCAGGTTCCCAGCGCCCGTTCCCGTCGATTCCCGCGTCCGCGCACGAGCCGAGATCGCCTCCATCGACGAAAAGGGCGGCGGCTGGTGGCAGGTCGTCACCCGCTTCACCCTGGACGTCGAGGGCAACGAGAAGCCCTGCTTCGTCGGCGACTCGGTCACGCGGGTGATGGAGCCCGCCGCGTAGAACCACGGTGGCTGCCGCAGATCCGGCCCCTGGACCGAACGCGAGTGAAGCGACCAAGGGTCGCCCTAACCGGACGAGGTTTCGAACCACGCGACAGTGAGCGCGAATCTGGGCGCTGCACGACAAAGCCCCGGCCGCATAACTCCGAGGAGTCCTAGGCGGGACCGGGGCGTCTTGACGTAGCGTAGCGCGATCATGGAGGAGCAACAAGCACCTGCCTGGCTATCGGAGCCACGCTACCGACGGTTCCTAGACGCCGCTGGGGGCGAGCACGAGCGAGCAATGGTGCTCTATGACTGGCACACCGAGTTGACCGTCGCGTCGTTCGGACTGATCCATGGCTTCGAGGTCCTTCTGCGCAACGCCATCGATTCGGTTCTTGGCGAGGACCAGCCGCAGACGCCGATCAAGGACACTTGGCTGCTGGATTTCGACACCCTGCAACCCGACGGGATCAAACAGGTGATCGTCGCGATCGAGCGCCTGGAGAAGGGCAAGCTCGTCACGCGAGGGCGGGTTGTCGCTGGAGTCTCCTTCGCATTCTGGGCCGGGCTGGTCGGCCGTCGCTACGAGGAGCTGTGGCGACACCGTCTGCGCGCCGCCTTCCCGCACGAAGCTCTCACGCGCAAGGACCTCAGCGTCAAGATGCGGCTCGTCCAGCGCTTCCGGAACCGCGTCGCCCACCACGACTCATTGCTCGATCAAGATCCGCAGGCGCGACTCGAAGACATGCTCACCATCGCTGGCTGGATCGACCCGGCTGCGCAGGCCTGGCTCGCCGGCGGTTCGGAAGCCGTCGCTATCGCACAGCGAATGCCCTAGAAGCGCCTCGCCCCTGCGGGTCGGCCACAGGCAGTGCAGTGCGGTGCGGAGCCACGTTCACGGTAGGAATGGCTGCCCTCCCGGCGAGGCCGCGGCGGGGCCGCGCGAGGCGACGAACGCCCCGGGCGGGGCGCTGCCCGGCGACCACTCGATGCCGGCGAGCAGCTCGCCGCACTCCACGCCGACCGAGCCGGCGAGTTTGATCGCGGTGTCGATCCGGGGCGTGCGTTCGCCTCGCTCCAGCAGCCCTACCTCGGTGCGGTGGATCGAGGCCCGGACGGCGACCTCTTCCTGGGAGAAGCCCGAGCGCCGCCGCGCGGCGGCCAGGTTGCGGCCGAACCGGGCGGCAATCGGGTTTGCCGGCTCAGCCATCGCGCACGTCCCCCTCTGGGGCCTCTTTGCGGGCGCGGCGGAGGTTGGTGCCGAAGCGGCGCGCAACCTCCAGCTCTGCGGTCATCACAGCTCCCAGAGCCGCGCGAAGTACAGGGCGGCCCGGGTCGGCACGGCGAAGCCGCCGTGGCAATTCAGCAGCCCGGCGCCGTCGAGTTCGCGGATCGCGCGCTCGACGGCGTCGCTTCTGGCGTCGCTCTTCGGGCCGGCGTTCAGCGCGCGGGAGACCTCGGGGATCGTCAGCCGCGTCGGGTGCTCTGACAGCAGGAACGACAGCACGGCCATCTCGGTCTTCGCGTCCTCCGCCGCCGGGGAAGACGGATCGCGCTCCGCGCAATCCATAGGGTTCTCGTTAGCCATGAGGAGTAGTGCCTCCTTGTGGTTAGGCGGCCCGCTCGCGTTCCAGCGCGGCGGGTCGCCGCTTTACCTCTTACGGCTCGACAGGATAGCAGAGCTGTCGTGTTTTACACGACAGGCCCTATTTGCCTCGGAGGATTTCCCAGACCCGCCCACGGTGCAGACCGACCGCATCGCCGATGTCGCGTAGCGACAATCCCGCCTTCTGCGCCCGCTCGAAGCTCTTGCGCCTCGCCTCTCGCGCCGCATCAACGTTCCGCTCGTAATCGAGCTGGGCGCGCTTCGCCTCCGCAATTGCCTTCTCCTTCGAGCCCTTCGACATCGACCGCAGCCTAAACGCCGAGCACGAGGATATGTTTGCCGCGATGGCTGATCCGTTCATCCGCCCGCTCTCCGACCATGCCCGCATCCTGATCGAGTTCGAGGGCCGCCCACTGGAGCGCTACGCAGTCATGCTCCAGCTGCGGACCGAGGGTCGTTGGCAGACCATTCGCCTCTTCGACAATGCCCACGGTGACCACGATATGCACCGCTACACTGGAGGCGAGAAGCAACCTGCGGAGCGGTTTGCCGAGGGGCCGGTCAATGAGATTGCACCTCAAGCCATCAACTACCTGATCGACCACTGGAAAGCAATCGCGGACTCATGGAGAAGCTAGAGCGCAGCAAGTTCACCCGAGCAGGCGAAATCGCCAACGAGCGGCTGGTGGAAGCCGTGCTCGATCCCGACTGCTATCCCGAGGGGACCACCTTCATAGCCGCCGACCAGGAGGACTTCGGCGCGATTCTCGCCGAGGCCGTGACAGAGCACCGGCCCGTCGCGATCGTCTATCCCGACGGCCGCGAGATCGTCGCCGCGCCCCGAGGGGGTGCGCTTGCCTTCTTCGAGCACCTACTGAGCCGCCGCCGCGCGCCTGGGCGCCGCGAGCCCGTCGTCCCCCTGCCCGCCGACTATCGGGTCGAGATCAGGGACCAGGCGCTCGCCGCTGCCTGAACGACGCTCCGCGACCTGACCCGCTGCGCAAGATCGCCGCGAGCGCCGATACGCGCTGCCGGCGCCGGTCGTAGAGCAAGAACCATCCAGGCAATCAGGCCAACCACCAAAGCCATTACCAGCCAAGCAAGAGAAAGCCAGAGAGGCAAAGCCAGAGAGCAAGATCAGCGACGAAGAGCCCGAGAGCCAGCCAGGCCGAGCCCCACTCCACCAGCCAACAGCCACCACCCTTACGCCGCATCGCCGCCAGGCGGTCGATGCGACGACCATTCCTTGCGAGGCCACTGGCACGGCGCTTCCCAACGGCCGGTCGCCCGTGGCGACGCCGCGCCTCGCCGTCCGTGGCCGGCCATCACGATCAGGCCGACGCTGGCAATCCACCCAGACCCCAGGCCAGCCAGTCAGCCAATCCACTCAACCAGCCAGGCAGCCAATCAGCGGAGGGAGCCGCCAGCCAGCCGAACCTGGGCGCAGACGGGCCATCCAGGCAGCCGCTCCAGCCGTCCAGCCAGCCCCAACCCCACAGCACGACACATTGGGAACTGGGTTCCCGTGCCCCAGTAGCAAGAGGCGTCCACCGACCGGCATAGCGTCCTCGGCGCACGGCGAGCCGGTCACGCTCGGGCTGGGACCGCACTCCTGCCGGGCGCGCGGTCTGGGCCGGTCGCTGGGAATCGGGCGGTAGGCGCCACCCCCGACCTACTGCCGATTGAAGCACGCCTCCGGCGTGCTGTTCGGCGGGTAGGTCGGGACAGGCTCATGCTTCGGGTTCGGCGGTCGGGGTGGTCGGATAGAGGAGCCTCGCCGTCCAATGGAACTTCGCGTGCGACTCGAGGCCGCAGCCGCCACGGCCGTGCTGGTGCTCGATGGCGATCAGCCTCTTGCCGGTCTTCGACCACGACTCAAGGCGACAGGCTGCGGGCGCGATGGCAGACTCGCGTCCGCAGGCCTTCGGCCCCGCGCTACGGCAACTCCGTGAAGAACGCGACCTGAGTCAGGAAGCGGCGGCGCTCGCGTGCGGCCTCGACCGCGCGTACTTCGGGCAGCTGGAGCGGGCGATCAAGATCCCGACCCTGAAGACCGTGTGGCGGATCGCCGACGGCCTCGACACGCGGCCATCGGAGCTGCTCGCCCGGGCTGAGCGGATCGTGGACGAGCGATAGCCGCCTGGCGGCTCCTCTCTTCCCAGGGCGGCACGGATCGCCGCTGCCTTGGCATGACGGTGCGGGCCGATGCAAAGGGCTCTGACGCTGGACAGTCATATTGAGATGGGAGCCAACGACGACGACAAGGAAATCGGAGTCAGCGGGGACGGAGCGCCCGGGCGGTGGCAGCCGTGATCGTCGGCCACTTCCCCGCCGCACCCGGCCCCCGGATCGAGATTACGCCGGGCGGCGCCAAGACGCCCCCGGCACGGCAACAGGAGGTCAAGTCCTGATGCAAGAGAAAAGTAGCCGCCAGGCGGTTTTCTACGCCGCCAAGTCCTCGCCCGACGAACGGGGGTCGATCCTCGATCAGCTGGAGAAGTGCCGCCGGTTCGCCGAGCGCGAGGGATACGAGGTCGTCGCCGAGCACAGCGAGGAAAACGTCAGCGCCTACCGGGGTGACCGAGGCCCCGAGCTCGCCGCTGCGATGGAGCGCGCCGAGCGACTCGGCGCCACGCTGATCGTCCTTCACTCCGACCGCCTCGCCCGGGGCGACGGCAGGCAGGCTCGGCATCTGGTCGAGATCGCTCTGTGGGCGATCAAGGGGGACGCCTCGATCCGCAGCATCGAAGACAGCTCGACCTTCGAGAACCTGGTGATGGCGGTCGTGATGGGAGAGCGCAACACCGAGGACTCGCGCCGCAAGGCTTCGGCCGTGAAGGCCGGCCACGCGCGCAGGCGCAAGCTCGGCAAGTTCTCCGGCGGGCCCGCCCCCTTCGGCTATACGCGCCGCCGCGACGACTCCGACGAGCTGGCCCTGGTCGTCGACCCGGCGCGGGCCGAGATCGTGCGGCGGATCTTCGCCGAATACCTTGCCGGCGAGACACAGCTGACGATCGCCCGCTCGCTCGCCGCCGACGGCGTACCGACGGAGCGAGGCGGTCGCTGGCACCAGGGCACCGTCGCCAACATCCTCCGAAACCCGGTCTACGCCGGGATGCTCCGCGACGGCGATGACGGCTGCTGCGACGGAATTCGCGAAGCGATCGTCGACCGCGAGACGTGGGGCCGGGCCGAGGCTCTGCGGCAATCCAGGGCGCGCACGCACAAGCGCGGCCGCCCGAGCGCCGGGGCTCATCTGTTCCGCAAGGGCTTCCTCCGGCACGGCGACTGCGGCGGGACGATGATGCCGCGAACCTCGCGTAGCCGAAACGGCTCGCTCGAGGAAAGCTATGTCTGCTACGAGCACCGCCGCGATCCATCGACGTGCTCGCTGAAGCCGATTCCGCGGGCGAAGATCGACACGGCGATCTATTCGTACTTCGAGCAGGTCGCCCTGGACCTGGACGCCACGCGGGAGCAGCTGAACGCCGCGCGGCATCGCAATCTGAGCGAGGCGCGTGCCCTGCTCGCCGCCGCCGAGAGGGAAAGCCAGGGGCCGCGGCGCGGCTCGGCCGGGTGAGGCGCGACTACACGAGCGGTGAGCTGACCGCCGCCGAATGGCGCGAGTTCCGCGGCGAACTGGAGCCGGAGATGCGCGCGGCCGAGTCGGAGGTCGAGCGGCTGCGTGGGCGCCTGGCGGAGGTCGAGGCCGACGCCTCCCTCGACGATGTCGAGGCGGATGTGCTGGCCAAGCTCGCCCGCATTCGCGCGGCGATCGCCGGCGAGATCTCAGACCGCGATGGCGTCGCTGCGGTCCAGGCCGCTCTGATGCGCCTCTTCGACGGGTTCGTCCTGCACGCCGGCACCCCGTCGGAGGCGCACGTGGAGCTGATCGGCGAGCCGTGCTGGATCGAGCCGATCGTCAGCAGCCAGGCGGTCGCCGACTATGACGACGAGCTGCGTCCGGTGCTCGGCGAACGTGTCGATGTCCCCCTGGGTGACGGTGCGCCACTCGCTCGGGCCGATCTCCTGCCCGAGCAGCGACTCCATCCCCTCGACGCCCTGTATCTCGACGGTGGCCATCGCGCCGCAGTCTATGCGAAGGCTGTCAATAGACCTGCACAGAGGCGACCGTGAGGCCTTCGATCTCGGCGAAGTCCGTGGGGTTGCAGGTGTAGAGCGGCAGGCCGTTGGCGAGGGCGGTCGCGGCGATCATCGCGTGGTAGGTGCGGGGCGCCGTCTTGCGGCCGCTGCGACGGAGGGAGGCGGCGACGGTTCCGAAGGCTCTCGCGGCGGCGGCGTCGAAGGGCAGGGGGTCGAAGTCCGCCTCGGCCTGCTGGAGGTGGGCCTGGCGCCTGGCGCGCTCGGCCTCGTCGGCGGCGACGAGCGGGCCGACCGCGAGCTCGGCCAGGGTGACCGCGGCGATCAGCGGCTCTTCGGGCAGCACCGATGGGTCCGGCAGGCGGCCGAGCAGGATGACCGTCGAGGTGTCGAGCAGACCGCGGCTGGGACGCGAGGGGCCGTCGCTCACAAGCTCGAGTCGAGCAGGCGGTCGAGATCCCCCCGCAGGGCCACCGGGTCGATATCCGGCAGGCGCCGCCGGCGGCTGACCAGGGCCTCGGCGGAGAGCGCCGGGCGCAGCGACCGCAGCTCGGCCACCGGGCGCCCGGAGCGGGTGACGGTGATTCGCTCGCCGCCCGCCGCGCGATCGACGATCTCGCCGCCCTGGTTGCGAAGGTCTCGGATGGTCACCTTGCTCATCGTCCGGCCAGGGTATCACGTGTGATACACGGTGAGACATCAGGCCACCAGCCTCACTTCGAAAGCCGGGAGGGCGAGCGCGCCGGCGCCGCCGAGCAGGGCGAGGATGCGGCTGACGTAGGCGGTCGTCTCGGGGATCGAGGGGACGCAGTGGCAGGCTTCGACCGGCGCGGGTCCGGCGTTGTATGCGGCGAGGGCGAGCTGCGGCGAGCCGAGCTGCCGGATCAGGTCGGACATCAGGTGCGCCTGGGCGGCCATCGCTTCCACCGGGTCGAAGGGATCGCGAAGGCCGTAGGAGGCCGCCGTGCTCGGGATGAACTGGGCGATGCCCTGGGCGCCGGCGGGCGAGACGGCGAAGGGGTTGAAGTTCGACTCGGCCATCAGCTGCGCGGCGAGCAGCGCCGCGGAGACGTTCCAGCGGCCGGCGGCGCGCAGCAGCGGCGCGCGGAAGCGCGGTGGGACGAAGGCCGGCAACCCGCCGCCGGCGGCGAGCGCGCCGTCTCCCCCGCCCGCCGCCCCGCTCGCCCCGACGGAGTTCCCGGCCGACGAGCAGGGAGCCGGAGGGCGGTCGTATCCGTAATGCCAGCTCTCCCACGAGTACCGCTGCGCGAAGCCGAAGCCGGAGGCGTTCGCCGCCAGCCAGCCGTAGGCCGATTCCGGCCCGAGGTCGAGCTCGGTCGCGCAGCGGTGCAGCGAGTGACCGGGCGGCGCGACCCACTTCGGGTCCGGATGGGCTGCGAACAGCGCCGCCTGTTCGGCGTCGGAGCGAAAGCCCGAATTGACGACGAGCGTCAGTCCGGCGCGCGCGGCGGCGGCCGCCATGCGGTCGAAGGCGGCGGCGACGTCGGGACGCATGCCATGGCCGTCGCGGTAGACCAGCGGGCCGCTGTAGCCGCCGCCGCTCGCCGTGACCGGCATCGTCCCGGCGGAGCTCGCCGGGGCCGCCGCTTCGGCGACCGCCGACGCCTCGAGCGCGTGTCCGTCCACATCGCCCTCCACCGCCGCCTTCGCCCGCACCGGAGCGAACGAGGCGGCGTCGGGGAACGAGACGCGCAACCGCCGCGGTGCGACCCCGTTCCCCCGCGAGACACCCAGCGCCGCCGCCCGCGCCCGCGCCAGGTAGGCGGGCTTCTCCATGTGCGCCGGGTTCGGCAGCCCGTCCGGCAGCGTCGGCGGAGCCAGCAGCCGCGGCAGGTCGTCGCGCATCGAGCGCGCCGCCGAGATCGCCGCCAGATCCGCCGCCCGCTGCGCCCGCCCCTTGCCGGTTACCGCCCCCGCTATCGCGACCAGCGCAAGGGCGCCGACGACGATTACGAACACCCCACCCAACGCAAGTAGAAGCGCCTGACCCTCTTCCCTTCGAATGTCCATGGCCCCGACTCTGAGAGACGCCGACGCACTTGTGGTGCGCAAGACCAAAGAAATCTGAGGAGAGTTCGTCGCGGAATTTGCGCGAGTGGCTGGCGAGCGCCGGACCAAGCGGGGCAAGGACGCAGGGAGTCGGAATAGCAGCGCTATTCAGGCGACCGAGGACGCCGCCACGCGCCGGTCCGCCGCCGCCAGACGCCGCGGAAATTTCGCCGGCGGGCTCTCCTCAGGTTAGATCTGCTCCGGGACCATCTCTATGGCCCCGCAGGGGCACTCGGCGACGCAGAGGCCGCAGCCCTTGCAGAAGTCGAGATCGATCTCGTAGCGCTCGCCCGGCGCGCCGAGCTTGATCACCGCGTTGTCGGGGCAGACGCCGTAGCAGTTGTCGCAGGAGAAGCAGTTGCCGCAGGAGAGGCAGCGGCGCGCCTCGAACACGGCGCTCTGCTCGTCGAGGCCGGCGACCACCTCGGCGAAGCTGGAGGCACGGCGGGCGGCCTCGAGCTGCGGCTGCACGGTGCGCGGCGCGTCCGAGTAGTACCAGGTGTTGAGGCTCTCGAAGGAGGCGAGCTCGTGGCGCGGCCCGGGGTCGTATGCCTCGCCGCGCAGCCAGCGGTCGATGTGTCGCGCGGCCCGCTTGCCGTGGCCGACGCCGACCGTCACCGTGCGCTCGGCGGGGACCATGTCGCCGCCGGCGAAGATGCCCTCCCGTCCGGTCATCATGTTCGGCCCGACCTGGACGACGCCGTCGGAGACCTCGATCCCCGGCACC
>Ga0055453_10000123_pt1 | contig 10273 bp, 7 predicted proteins | sample Goodyear_PhragA__FD_57741 | JGI IMG/M metagenome (GOLD analysis project Ga0055453, IMG submission 57741) | Wetland microbial communities from San Francisco Bay, California, USA, that impact long-term carbon sequestration - Goodyear_PhragA_D2 | ecosystem: Environmental > Aquatic > Marine >... | reverse complement strand
GTTGGTACGGCGCCACCAACAGCCGTCGTGGTGCACGTACGAGATGATCTCGGGAGATACGGTCTCGGCCCGGCCGGAGCGCCAACGCTGCACCATGCGCTGGTGCGCCATCGTCCGCGTCGTGGCGGTCGCACGGTCGCGATGGGCAGGCACGCCGGTGGCCGAGTCCGTGGTGTCCATACCCTCGACCATCCCCGATGACCTGCGGCGATACCAGCTGCGTTACCGAACCGTGACGAGGTCCTCGCCACCTTCACCCCGTCAGGGTGTGCGCGTCGTGACGCCGATGGAGCAACGTCGTCGCTTACGGTATTTGCGTCGACGACTGTCTGTGATATGCGCAAATCGGTGGACATTGTTGCGGCGACGGCGCGGCGACTGTCGCTTCGGACCTCAAGATCCGTGATCTTGCAACGTCAGGCGCCTCTCGCGTGCGCGGAGAGGCACCTAACGCTGCAAGGTCGCGGATCTTGACGGAGAAACCGCCGGCCGCGGCGGCGAGTCGTACGGCTTGCCTCGTAACCCGCGGATCGTTGTGGCGGCGCTCGGATCCGGTCGCCTACACGCCACGGCGGTGTCCCCGCGACAGCCGGGCTGCCGGTGGACACCGCCGTGGCGCGGTCATCCCGAGAGGTCTAGAAGCGCCTGTTCAGGATCGTCACGATCGTCGTCGCGAAGTGTTCGTGCTTGGCGTACGCGCCGGGGAACGCACTGCGCTGCACCATCTGGGCGGCGCACGTCAAGCACCCCCATGAGCTGCGGTACTGCACCAGCACACGGTAGAACGCGTACGCGGCGTACGTCGGCCGCTCGATCTGGCTGGGCGAACCCCAACCAGAGGACGGCCGCTGCTGGAAGATGCCGAGCGAGTCGTGGTCGACGGCGTGCGTGTAGTTGCGGAGATTCGACTCCTGCAACGCGGTCGCCATCGCGATGATCTGGCCGCGCTTGGAGATGCCCATCCGGTGGCCTTCGGCGACCACCGCCCACGCGTTGGCGACCTGCGCCCTGCTGAGGCCGGCGATGTGGGGAAGCGGCGCGGGCTTCTTCGGCGCGACCTTCTTCGGCGCAGCCTTGGCGGCTGGCTTCGGCGTCGCCGCCGGAGTTCGGGTCAGGCTTCGGTTCGCACGCGCCTGGGCGTCCAACCGAGCGGTCTGGAGGCTCGCGGCACTCATCTGTGTAGCCGTTGCGGTCTGTGGATGCATGGAGATCCCGAGGGCCGCGGCGCCAGCCGTTGCGGTGCACAGAACACCCAACGCAATGCGATGGATCAACGTACCGGGGGCGCGGAGGGATCGGCTATGTGCCGGCAAGGTCCGTTCCGTTTCTGTTGACGATCCGCGTTACGGGGGAGTAACGCAGGCGTCGACCGTGCCTGGCAAGCCTCTGACCTGGCAACACTACGGAGGGTAATTGTGACTCGGGTCACGCGTAGACCCGCGCGCGGAGGCTAAATGTGCATCAGAGCGGACATATCGTAAACGACCCTAGGCGCGCAGATAACGCACCGTTTCACCAACGGTGCGTGCCGCGTCGCCCCCACGACGAGTACGTGCGCATTCACACGCCATCTCCGGCTGCGCCAACGGACCCTTGCCGGACATCCGTTGCCCCCTGCGCTCCGTACCGAACGTAACCGTAGCAGCACCAGCGGTGTTCAGCAACTCCGCGTAAACGAATGATTACGCAGGTCAGGCCGGTTGCGCGTCATCTCCGGAGATGTCCGCGGATGCGTACCGGACCTTGCCGAACCGCACGCACCCGCGGAACACCATTCCCCCATCACCACACCCGTCGAGCGCCGTTGCTGCGACGAGCACAACTCCGTGGCTACCCCTGGTCCGGTCGTTCATGCCGGCCGCGCATGTGAAGTGCGCCACGTCGAGCCGGTTCAGCGCACCCGCTTGCGAAGGCCGGCGAAGAGCAGCGCGACCCGTCAGGCGATCGACGGTGTCGGCATCGGGCACGATGTCGTCGCCCGGCATCGGTCCGCCGAAACCGTCAACCATCGGTCACAGGAGGGTTCAGAGCGCCTCGTCGCTGCCGACGTTGACGGTCGAGTTGTGGCCGATCACCGATGCCGTCACGCTCAGATCGCCGCTGTTGAGGATGTTGATGCTGCCGCGACCGCCACCATGGATATCGCCCGAGCCGAGGCTCAGCGCACCGTCGTTGAGGATCGCTCGCGCGCGCTGCTGGAATTCGGTGATGTCCAGATCGAGGTCCTCGATGTACTCCATCACGGTCGACAGCAGCCGCCGCTCGATGATCTGCAGGTACTTCACGATGTCGCGGCCCTGGAAATAGCTGACCGCCGGCATCTCGTCGACCTGCCCCTTGTCGTTGGTGCGCACGTTGGCCGCGAGTTCGCGCAGGCTGAGCCGTGCCCCGACGTCGCGCAGCTGATCGCGCGCCCGGTCGAAGCCCGGCCGCAGCGCGAAAAACGGTCGCGCGATGAGGACGCCGATCCCGGCGGGGGCCCGGCCGAACTCGGCGGGCATCCGTGCGATGGCCCGGCCGATCGCGCTCAGGTAGGCCGGGAGCCCCCGACCGCGGCGCAGGTCCACGATCTGGAAGCCGAGACGGGTCGGCGGCATCGCCCAGGACGTGAATTCGAGGTAGAGCGCGTGCGCCTGGATTCCGGCGTGCACAAAGACGGTCGCGACGACCTCGCCGTTCAGCGCGACGATCTCACATGTGATGTAGTGCCGGTCGGGATCGCTCGGGTTGGCGATCAACGCATAGATCGCCGCTTCGTCCCGCACGCCGACGAGCTTGGCGGCGCGGAACCCGCCGACGAACGCCTTGTCGTAGATGCGTAACCCAGGCAGTCGAAGTTCCAGGTTCACATCATTGGCCAGCGACATCACCGACTGCTTGATGTGTTCGATGAGGTCGAGCGTCCGAAACGGCGGTTCGGCCGGCGGCGCCGGGATCGGGCTCGGCCGGCGGTTGTCGTCCGGCTCCTGCGCGAACGGCACCTCGCTGCCCTCGCCGATGCGCCGCAGTCGTTGAGCGAACGACCACGTGCGGACCTCGAAGCCGCTGCCGACGTAGGGCCGGTATCCGGAGAAGATGGTGATCGGCCGGTACTGCTCGGCCCGCAACTGTTCGATGCGGTGGCTGTACGTCCGTGGTCGGGTCGGATCGTTGGCGAGTGAGTCGATGCAGATCTGCCGTACGACCGTGGCGGCCACGACGATCGCCATCAGGCTGACGATCGTGCGCGCGACCTCGATGGCGACGTGACCCGGGTGCGCGGCGTGCGAGTCGAGGATGGAGCGGGCGGTGTAGAAGGCGACGCCGATCACGGCGATCCACGGAGCGATCAGGCCGGCCGTCAGCCATCGGAACCGGCGCCGCAGGTGTGACCGCTCGGCCAGGCTGCCGCGATGACGGATGTAACCGGCATAGTCCTTGAACAGCCGCCAGAACCGCTTGAGCACGTACCAGGTGATGACCGTACTGACGGTGATCGCGGCGGCGAAGAGATCATGCCGGATCCAGAACAGTGCGACGAGGATGACCAGCACGTGCTGTGCGTGGTCGATCCAGCCGGCGCGCCGGGCGTGCACGAGCACCGGCACGATGTCGTAGCCGTACGCCGGCGCGATCTGCCGCGACCGGTCCAGGAAGACCTCGGTCATCGCGCGTTCGCGGAATTCATGATCGACATAGCAGCCGACGCACATGTGACGCGTCGCGGCATAGGGAAGGGGTGGCGGCGGGGCGAGCGGTTCCGGTGGTTCGGGGTCCGAAAAGTCGGTATCCGGCTGCTCGGGCGTTGTCACACTCGACCTCCGCCAGGCGTGGCGATCTTTATTGTGATCGCAAGATATCGGCCGGCGCGGCGATTGTCTCTACCGTTGTAAGGGATTCCCGACCAGTAGTCGGATTCGGCCGGTCCAATATGGACAAACGGCGCTTAGTGCGCGGTTACTCTCGTGTCGGGAAGCCGACGAAGAGCAACTGCACCGGCGCCCGGGCCGGCGCGGTCGACGTGTCACCGGCCGCGCGGCGCACATGGCGGCGGGTCAGCCGCTCCACGTCCTCGGCCCACTCGGCGATCTCGGCGGCGTTCATCGATGCCACGTGCGTGCGCACCGTCACCGCGTCGGACCAGGCCGGATCCTGCGCCGCACGAGTGATCGCGTCCGATGCCGTACCCATCAACTGGTCGTCGCGGCGGACTCGAGCGCGCAAGCGAGCCCGGCTGCCGCGGACCAGGTCGTCGGCGATGCGTTCGGCCGGGTCGGCCGTGATCGGGCCGACGCGGCGCCACGGGCGGTTGCGGCCCGAGGCCGCGACCTCCTCGACGAGGTGCTGGTCCGCGAGGACCGCCAAGTGGTACGAGCAAGACTTCGGTGAAACGCCGAGCAGCCTCGCGCTCTCCGTGGCCGTGAGCGTCGTATGCTCCCCGAGGAGCGCCAGGATCGCCCGTCGCGTCGGATGCGCCGTCGCTCGGAGCGCTGCCAGATCCGATCCGGAATCATCGGCGGGATCCGCGGCGGGATCCGCGGCGAGATCCCGATCGGAACCCGCCGTGGAGCGTCCGTGGGAAGGCATCGTCAGACGCTATCGGAAGATGTTTTCCCATGTCGACCCTGCGCGGCGAGCGGCCACGGCGGCCAGGCACGATGGGGCGGCCATGACATTGACCGAGCGACTGCCGCCGCCACCATCAGAGGGCGACCCCGACGCGGACACCGTCTATGCCGCGATCGAGGCCTGGGCGGCCGACGACGGGCTGCGCCTCTACCCGCATCAGGAGGAGGCGCTGCTCGAGATCGCGACCGGGGCGAACGTGATCCTGTCGACGCCGACGGGCTCCGGCAAGAGCCTGGTGGCGATCGGCGCGCACGCGGTCGCGCTCGCCGGCGATCGCCGCACCTTCTACACGGCGCCGATCAAGGCGCTGGTGTCGGAGAAGTTCTTCGCGCTGTGCGACGTCTTCGGCCCGGTGAACGTCGGCATGATGACCGGCGACGCTCGCGTCAATGCCGAGGCGCCCATTATCTGCGCGACCGCCGAGATCCTCGCGAACATCGCGCTGCGCGACGGTGCGGACGCCGACGTCGACCAGGTCGTGATGGACGAGTTCCACTTCTACGCCGACCCGGACCGCGGCTGGGCGTGGCAGGTCCCGCTGATCGAGCTGCCGCAGGCGCAGTTCGTACTCATGTCGGCCACGCTCGGTGACGTGACGCGCTTCGAGCGGGACCTCACCCGGCGCACCGGCCGCCCGACCGCGTCGATCCACAATACCGAGCGCCCGGTCCCGCTGAACTTCTCGTTCTCGCTCAACCCGCTGACCGAAGAGCTCGACGAGCTGCTGAGCACCCATCAGGCGCCGATCTACGTCGTCCATTTCACGCAGGCGGCGGCGCTGGAGCGCGCGCAGGCTCTGATGAGCGTGAACGTCGCGACCCGGGCAGAGAAGGACGCGATCGCCGCGGCGATCGGCAACTTCCGATTCACGTCCGGCTTCGGCAAGGTGTTGTCCCGACTCGTACGCCACGGGATCGGCGTGCATCACGCCGGCATGCTGCCGCGCTACCGGCGGCTGGTCGAGACGCTGGCCCAGGCCGGGCTGCTCAAGGTCATCTGCGGTACGGACACGCTCGGCGTCGGCATCAACGTGCCGATCCGGACCGTCCTGTTCACGTCGCTGTCGAAGTTCGACGGCACGAAGACCCGGCTGCTGCAGGCACGGGAGTTCCACCAGATCGCCGGCCGCGCCGGCCGGGCCGGGTACGACACCGTCGGTACGGTCGTCGTGCAGGCACCGGAGCACGTGATCGAGAATGAGAAGGCGCTCGCGAAGGCCGGCGACGACGAACGAAAGCGGCGCAAGGTGGTGCGCAAGAAGCCGCCGGAAGGCATGGTGTCGTGGGGCCGGCCGACGTTCGAGCGGCTCAGCACGGCCGAGCCGGAGCCGCTCCGGTCGAGCTTCCGGGTCACCCACGCGATGCTGCTCAACGTGATCGCCCGACCCGGCAACGCGTTCGAAGCGATGCGGCACCTGCTCACCGCGGGCGACGAGGACCGTGCGGCCCAACGACGGCACATCCATCGGGCCATCGCGATCTATCGCGCACTGCTGGCCGGCGGAGTCGTGGAGCGCCTGGCCGAACCGGACGACGAGGGCCGTATCGTGCGGCTCACCGTCGACCTGCAGTACGACTTCGCGCTCAACCAGCCGCTGTCGCCGTTCGCGCTGGCCGCGCTCGAACTTCTCGACCGCGAGTCGCCGAGCTACGCACTCGACACGCTGTCGGTCATCGAGTCGACGCTCGACGATCCCCGGCAGGTACTCTCGGCGCAGCAGTTCAAGGCGCGCGGCGAAGCCGTGGCGCAGATGAAGGCCGACGGTCTCGAGTACGAAGCGCGGATGGAGCTGCTCGACGAGGTCACCCATCCGCGCCCGCTGGTGGATTTGCTGGAGTCGGCGTACGCGATGTACCGCAAGGGCCATCCGTGGGTCGCCGACTACGAGGTCGCCCCGAAGTCGGTCGTCCGGGACATGTACGAGCGGGCGATGACCTTCGGCGAGTTCGTCTCGTTCTACGGCCTGCCCCGATCGGAAGGGCTCGTCCTGCGTTACCTGGCCGACGCGTACCGGGCCCTGCGACAGACCGTCCCGGAGGACGCAAAGACCGAGGACCTCACCGATCTCATCGAATGGCTGGGCGAGTTGGTCCGCCAGGTCGACTCCAGCCTGATCGACGAATGGGAGCGCCTGCGCAATCCGGTGGAGTCGCCGCTCGTCGCCGACGAGCGGCCGCCCGAGGTGACGCGCAACGTACGGGCGTTCCGGGTGCTCGTCCGCAACGCGCTCTTCCGGCGGGTCGAGCTGGCGGCGCTGCGCCACTACGACGAGTTGGGCGAGCTCGACGCCGAGTCGGGATGGGACGCCGACTCATGGGCGGACGCGATCGAGGACTACTTTGACGAGTACGACACGCTCGGCGTCGGCCCCGACGCCCGTGGCCCGGCGCTGCTCGGCATCACGGTCGGCCCCGACACGTGGACCGTCCGGCAGACGTTCGACGATCCGGCCGGCGACCACGACTGGGGCATATCGGCCGAGATCGATCTCGCAGCATCCGACGAGGCCGGCGTCGCCGTGCTCCGGATCCTCGACGTCGGGCCGTTGACGGCCGGTGCCGTCGACGGGTAGTCGGCGCCGTCCCACCCGCGTGTGTACATGATGATCGATTACCCGCCCGTGCCTCCGACGAACGTCGCGCCTACAGTCGGCGGCGTGGCTTCCGATCTATTTCACCGTCTTCCGCCGGCGTGGCGGGCGGCCATCGTGCCCTACCTCGATCGCAGCATTGCCGATCGGTTGAGCGATTTCGTGCTGGGCGAGTACGCGGCTCACACGGTCTTCCCACCGATCGATGACCTGTTCGCGGCGTACCGACTCTGCTCGCCCGACCAGACGCGCGTGCTCATTCTCGGCCAGGATCCGTATCACAAGCCTGGCCAGGCGCACGGTCTGAGTTTCAGCGTCCGGGCCGGTGTCGCGGTGCCGCCGTCGCTGCGCAACATTTATAAGGAATTGCACGACGACATCGGCGTCGAACCACCGCGCACCGGCGACCTCACGCGCTGGGCCGAGCAGGGCGTGCTGCTGTTGAACGCGGTCCTGACAGTTCGCTCGGGCCAGCCGGCCTCACACGCGAACCACGGCTGGGAGCACGTAACCGACGCGACGATCCAGGCGCTCAACGCACGTGACCAGCGTGTGGTGTTCGTCCTTTGGGGCTCGTACGCCCGACGCAAGGCAGACCTCATCGACAACCCGCAGCACGTGGTGATCGAGGCCGGTCATCCGAGCCCGATGAACCCGAAGGGATTCCTCGGCACCCGGCCGTTCTCGGCCATCGACAAGGCATTGGCCGAGGTCGGCGCGCCGCCGATCCGGTGGGCCTGACGCACTCGGCCGGGCGGCGCGGTCGATCCGGTCGGCCGCCGCCGGCCCTGAACGCGGCGAGCGTGGTCGCGCATCACAGGAGAGCGGAGCAGAATCCTGACCGCGACGAGCACCCGACGAGGAGGACCAATGGCGCCGGCTTTGGAAATCGACCGGATTACCAAACGGTACGGCCGGGTCGTGGCCGTCGAGGACATGACATTCGCCGTACCGGCGGGCCAGATCTTCGGCTTTGTCGGCGCGAACGGCGCGGGGAAGACCACCACCATGCGCATCGCACTGGGCGTTCTGGCGGCCGATGCGGGCACCGTTCGATGGGCTGGTCGGGCGATCGACCTCGACACCCGCCGCAACATCGGTTATATGCCGGAGGAGCGCGGACTGTATCCGCGGATGCACGTCGCAGATCAGCTCATCTATCTGGCGCGCCTGCACGGGATGTCGGCCGCGGCGGCACGGCGGGCGGCCGACGTGTGGACACAGCGGCTCGGTGTGGCCGAGCGGCGCGACGACGACGTACAGAAGTTGAGCCTCGGCAACCAACAGCGGGTCCAGCTCGCCGCCGCTCTCGTCCACGATCCGCAGATCCTCGTGCTGGACGAGCCGTTCTCCGGCCTCGATCCGGTCGCGGTCGACGTGATGAGCGGTGTGCTGCGGGAAAAGGCTGATCAAGGCGTGCCTGTGGTGTTCTCGAGCCATCAGCTCGACCTCGTGCAGCGGCTGTGCGACCGGGTGGGCATCGTCCGGCGTGGACACATGGTCGCCGACGGCACCGTCGATGAGCTGCGCGGCGCGGGCCCGGACGTGCTCGTGGTCGACGCTCCGGCCGCCCGGCCCGGCTGGGCCGACGGCCTCGCCGGCGTGACCGTGCGGTCCCAGAGCGGCACCCGTACGCGGCTTGAGCTGAGTACCGCCGCCGATGACCAGGCTGTGCTGCATGCGGCGCTGGCCACCGGCCCGGTGCACGAATTCGCCCGGCGGCGGCCCGATCTGGCCGACCTCTTCCGCCACCTCGTGGCTGAGAACACCGGCGGCGGAGCGATTGCTGGGCGTGCGACAGTTGGCGATCAACCCGGCGCCTCCGCCCACCGTGATACCCGGTCCGACGTCGCGCAAGGAGTGTCCGCATGAGCACGTCCGCCGAAACCGGCCCGCGACCCGACGTCATCCGGCCGCCGGCATCCGCGCGCCAAGTCGTCGGGTTGGTCGCCCACCGTGAGATCACCACGCGACTCCGCTCGAAGGCGTTCCTGATCGCCACCGTCGCGAGCGTCGTGATCCTGGTCGCGCTCTCCGTCATCATGAAGCTCGTCTCGGGCTCGCCGAGCACGCTCGATGTCGGCGTGACGCCGTCGACGGCATCGCTCGGACCGCAGCTGGTGGCGAGCGCGTCTGCAGTCGGCGCGCACGTACGGACACAGACTGTGACGTCGGACACCGCCGGTCGGGACGCGGTGCGCGACGGCAAGCTCGACGGCATGCTCGTGGGCGACGGGCAGCGGGTCCAGGTCGTCGTGAAGACCGACATCGACCCGAGCATGCGCAGCGCCCTGCAGGTGCTGGCCGGCCGCGTCGCGCTGAACCAACAGATCAGCGCACTCGGCGGTGATCCGACCCGGGTCAGCGCGGCGGTCGCCGGCGCGACGGTGTCGGTCCAGTCGCTGGTGCCGCCCTCGCCGAAGCACAGCCAACAGATCGTGCTCGGCATCGTCGCCGGCATCCTCATCTACCTCGCGCTGATGTTGAGCGGGCAGGCGGTGGCCCAGGGTGTCGTGGAGGAGAAGTCGAGCCGCGTCGTCGAGCTGCTGCTCGCGACCGTACGGCCGTGGCAGCTGATGGCCGGCAAGGTGGTCGGCATCGGTGTCGTCGGGTTGATCCAGGTGGCCGTCATCGGCGTGGCCGGGATCGTCTCCGGCTTCGCCACCGGATCGCTGTCGATTCCGGCGTCGGCCGCGGCGAGCACGATCATCTGGCTCGTCGTCTGGTTCCTGCTCGGCTTCGTGGCCTACGCCCTGGCGTTCGCCGCCGTGGCCGCACTGGTCTCGCGGCAGGAGGACGTCGCCTCCGTCGTCACACCGGTGCTGATGTTCCTGATCATCGGGTACGTGCTCGGCGTGTCCATCCTCCCGGTCGCGCCGGACAGCCCGCTGATCAAGGTGCTGTCGTTGATCCCGCTGTTCGCGCCGACGCTCATGCCGATGCGGATCGCGATGGGTGGAGTTCCGGCGTGGCAGATGATCGTATCCGTCGGCGGCATCGCCATCCTGATCCCGGTGCTCGTCTGGCTCGCCGGCCGGATCTACCGCAACGCCGTCGTACGCAGCGGTGCGCGGG
>Ga0055453_10000122_pt1 | contig 10284 bp, 8 predicted proteins | sample Goodyear_PhragA__FD_57741 | JGI IMG/M metagenome (GOLD analysis project Ga0055453, IMG submission 57741) | Wetland microbial communities from San Francisco Bay, California, USA, that impact long-term carbon sequestration - Goodyear_PhragA_D2 | ecosystem: Environmental > Aquatic > Marine >... | reverse complement strand
CTTGCAGGCCCTTCAGGTCAGATCAGGCGCTGTTCGACCCACGGGAACGCCAGGAGGACCTCAATTTCTTCATGACTCTGGCTGTCCCTGGGAGCGGCTGAACCTGCGCGAGATGGCGTTCGGGCGACGCATTGCTAACCGGGAGTGGAGCTAACGGTGACCACCGAATCTCGCGCGATGCGGGAGCGTGGCGCAGCGAGTGCGGCGGTGCTACTTCTCGTCCCAAGCGGGAGCGCGAACGACATTCGACGACGCGCTCGCAACCACACCCTGGTCGCCGTGAAGCCGCTGGCATAAGCCTAGTTGCGGTCTGAAGTATGATGCCTTGCCAGGATGGGCGGGAGAAACTGGCAGAAGATGCGCAGTCGCTGGCTGAAGATGCCGATGCGCAGTAGACGTTGCTTGCGTACCCAGAGCCTGCCGTTCGGACCGGCGGTAGCGGGGCTAGCGGCGTTAGTACTTTTTGCAGTCCCGGGAGTCGCGTTCGCCAATGTGGGGTCGATATCTGGACGGGTCACGCATGGTGGAAGTGAACCCGGTCCGGTGTCTGAGCTTCTGGTCTGTGCCCTCCAAAACGAAGAAGAAGAAGCAGAAGTATTTGGGCGAAACTGCGGGTACACCAGTTCAAATGGGGAATACACGATCCCGAATCTGCCATCAGGCAACTACAAAGTCGAATTCCGGCCCTTCAACTACTGGGTCTTCGAGTACTACAACGACACGCGTGATTGGTCGCATGCTCAGTGGATCGAAGTAACCAATGGCCCCGTGGTCGATATCAACGCCGAACTGACGAAGGCTGGCTACATCGATGGCAGTGTAACCAGAGCCTCTGACGGCGAACCTCTTTCTGAAGTCTTGGTCTGCGCCGAAGAACCCCTCCAGGAATTCACCGAATGCACCGAGTCCGGGGAAATCCAGGGCTCCTACCAGCTTGCGGCTCTTCTTGAAGGCAATTACGTGGTCGAGTTCCTGCCCGCGGAAGGCCAAGGAGTCCGGGCGCAGTTCTACGACGGCAAGTCCGAATCGAGCGAAGCCGACCTGGTTCACGTGACTCCCGGGTCCGAACACATCGACGCCGCGCTCCTTGCGGAAGCCACCATCACGGGCCGTGTAACCGACGCCGCGACAAACAGCGGCCTCGGCGAAATTGAAGTCTGCGCATTTGAGCTGGATGGCGCAGAAGTCACGGTTTGTGAATACACTGAACCTTCCGGCTCATACGTGCTCACCGACCTTCCCACTGGTAGCTACATAGTAGGATTCTTCTCGGGTTCAGAAGAAGAAGAAGAAGAATTGGGACTCAATCCGTTCCCCGCTCAGTTCTGGACCGGCAAGACCACCTGGGAAACGGCAGACATACTGACGCTTGAGCTCGGCACTACGACCGGCATCAACGCGGAGCTCGATTCCCAGCCGCTGACGCCTACGCCTCCTTCAAACGCGACTACTTTACGGGTGAGGCCGACAAGGGTCCCGACTTCCCCCACGCCGGCAGCGGTCACGCCTGCACCTACTCCGTCCGGGCGGTCCTACGCCGCCCGTATCGCCCGCCGCAAGGGCTCCAAGGTGCTGCTGCGGCTGCGCTGTCGAGGGAGCGGGCGCTGTCGAGGCCTGGTCAAGCTGCTGGTCGGGCACGAGCTGATCGGCAAGGCACGCTTCCGCATCGCCGCCGGCAGGGCGAAGGTGATCCGCGTCAAGCTCAACCACAAGGGCAGGAAGCTCCTCCGCAAGACCCACCGCCACCGCCTCAAGCTGAAGCTGAGGGGCCGCGACGTCAAGCCTCGCGTGCTGGTGCTGAAGCAGCTGCGACACCAGCGTTGAATTGAGGGATTGACGTTCGCTCGTGACGAGACGGTGGTGCTCCGGAACGCGGCGCCACGGCCTCTGCTCTCGCGTGGCTGCGCGCACGTCCGCGAACACGGACCATGCTTCCGCTATGGACGAGAAACACGAACGGAACCAGGGTGAGCAGAAGGGCCGCGACGATTCTTCCGGCAGACGCGTTGTCGTGGTCGAACGGGACCGGCACCCAGACAAATAGAAGGAACCCGACGACGTACAGCCGGATTGCAAGGGGGCTTTTCGGCAGCGAGACACCAGATCAGTTATCGACATGGGGCCGGAATTCAAGGCTGCCGCTTCTCTCGCGAAGCGGAAGGTCGTGAGTACGGCTTGAGATGGATGGGGGCTTTACGCGGAAGTCGCGCCCGTTTGCTCACGCAGGGCAGCCACTGCTCGTTCAGCGTCGAGGCGAGTCGCGAGAGCTACTCGCTTGCTGCTGGTCCCTGCGGCCATCCGTCCTCGGCGGGTAGTGACCTTGGCACGGGGTCACCGAAACGGCGGCGCCACTCGGGCGGGTAATCCATTGGACGACCCATGTTGCGCTCGTAGAGCTTCGGATAGTGGGCCTTGGCGTAGTGCTCATCCAGAATCGCGAGGAAGAGGCGGGTGGGCCAGATATCACCGGCGAGGTCCATGCGAGTCTCGCCCTTGTCTCGTTCGCTCTGAACCACTTCGGCAAATGGCTGACTCGTATAGCCAACCATCGCATGTAGCGAGGCGATGTCCTCGTAGCCAATGTCGGTCAAGTCACGGGCGAGCGCGGCGCAGGCGTCTGGCCCGCTGTGCGCGACCACCGGAAACATGAACCGGACGTATTCCTTGATCGACGCAGGATCGATCGCTTTCTCGCCCAACCCTGGCGGGAGGGTTGCGCGGTTCTCGATGGGGATTCCCACCGTAACAGCCCGCATCGTGTTCACCGCTTCTTCGATGTCGCCCTTCGTTGCGACCTCGGAAAGCGCGGTCTGGATTTCGGAGATTGCAGTCTGATCCGGGGCATAACGGCGGTCGCAGATGTCAAACCAAAGATCGCGGGCTTCCCTGATGAACTTTCTCTTGACAGGGTTCGCGCCGTAGCGCTCGTGACAAGTCGGACACAGGGGCGCCGCGTTCTCGGCAGTGCTGACACCTCCGTCGCCCTCGGGCACGATGTGGTGAATCTCGACCCCCAGGTCGTGGCAAAGGCAGCAGGCAAAGTGGGATCGACGGCGGATCGATGCTCTGAGCTGCTCGTTGAACGGCATTCGGGAAACATCGCACAGCGGACACGACGACGGTAGGTCCAGGAAAGACGGCGGTAATTATGGCCGTGGATTCCGGGTCTGCTTACCCCTTTGCTGCCAAACAGAAGGAAGACGAATTGGAAGCCAATCAGCAAGGATCTCCGGCCGAACTCCGCTTCCGCGTGAAGGCGGGCGTGCTAGGCCTGCTCCTCGGCGACAAGGTACTCGGCCGGCCCAGAGTGCTCGACCCAGCCCGGTCTCCAGGTGACGCCGTTGACGAGATCGCCCACCGAGGTCGAGTAGGTGCCGGCGAGGCGGATCAGGACGTCAAGGGTAGGGATGAACTCGCCGTTCTCGATCTTGTCGAGCCTGCCGCGGGTAAGGGCGGCACGCTTGGCTGCCTCCTTCTGGTCGAGGCCGGAGGCCTCGCGGGCGCGGTAGAGGTTGTCGGCGAACCGGGCCAGGGCCTGGAACGGGAACGGCGTTTTGGAACGCGATTTGGCGGTCATTCGGCTCCGCTCGGAATCTCGGCCGAGGTCTTGGCCGCCGGGTCCTCATCGGCGCTGTCGGGCGCGTTGCCGTCGCGCTCGACCACCTCCCAGGTTCCCGGCACGACGATCTCATAGCCCGGCCGCCACTCCATGCCGGCGACGAGATCCTCCATCGAGATACCGAGGCTGCCCGCGATGCGCAGGGCGGTGTCGACCTTGGGCATGCGCTCGCCGCGCTCGAGCAGGCTCACCTCGGTGCGGTGGATAGAGGCGCGGAAGCCCAGCTCCTCCTGGGAGACCTCGGCTCCTTCGCGGCAGCGGGCCAGGTTCTTGCCGAAGAGAACTTTCATCTCCGGCGTGGGAGGCGCCGCCGTGGGCAGGCGCCGACTCACGGCGCCTCTCCGAGGATGTCGCGCTGCTCCGGCATCGGTCCGGGCTGGATCAGGTTGGCGAGGATCGTCCCGCGGCAACTGGAGCGGCCGTCCTGCAGCGAGCAGCGTCCGCTGAGCTTCCCGGCGACCATCACCGGGGAGCCCTTCTTCAGCTCTTCGACGCGATGCCCTCCCACGTCCCCCGGCACTTCCACCTCGTAGGTGGCGTAGGTCCAGAGCAGACGCGGGTGCTCTGGGTCGGCGACCGGGAACTCGATCTCCATGACGAGGACCGGGGTGCCGCCCGGACCACCACCTTGCCTCGGGTCGCCGAGCAGCTTCCCGGTGACGACCGCGTAGTTGAGCCCGGGCGGCGTCTGCTCGGGGAAGAGCCGGCGACCGGACCTGATGTCGCATCGACCGCTCATCGCTACTTCGCCCCCTTCACGACGTATGCGCGCGGCTTGCGCTTGGCCTGGCGGACCTTCTGCTCTTTCGCCAGGCGAGCGAGGCAGTTGCTGACGGCGCCGGCCGAGCGGCCGATGCCCTTGCCGATCGCGCTGGCGCTCAGCGGGCCGTCGTCCCGGTGCTTGCGCATGTAGGTGAGAACGAGGGCGTCGAGCTCACCGGGGCGCAGGCGCTTGTTCTTCTTGGCCGCGCTCACGTTGACTCACCCCCTCGGTCGACGCCGACGAGCACTTCCTCGCAGGCGTCGAGGCCGAGCTGGAAGCGGGCTTCGGTCTCGGCGTCTTCCTCGCGGGAATCGCGCTCGCCGGGCGACTCGGTGAGCACCGCGGCGGCTTCGTCGTGCAGGCGCTTCAGCGCCGCGGTCAACTCATGTGGCGGCATCGTCAGCTCGAAGGACTCGCGGTCGTCCTTGTCCTTCCAGCCGATGTCGTCCAGCAGACGAAGGTCTTCGCCGAGTTGGCGGCCGAGCCGCTCGGCCTTGGCGAAGTCCCTCTCGTCCTCCAGTGCATGCCAGAGATCGCCCACCGAGCCGAGGTGATTGCGGACCAGCTCGTAGAGCCCGTCGCGCTGGCGGCGGTCGATCGTTGCGGTTACGTCGGGCATGGCGCCTTCCTTTCGGTCGGGGCACCGAAAGAACCGCTCAGATCAAGGCCGTCGCTCTACCCGGAACGCGGAGTGCTCTGGGAGAATCGGCCGTGCATCGAAGCCTTGTTCTTCGGTGCCGGGCCCCGGGGCGTTGGCGCGTCGCCGGGGCCGCTATGTCTTGTCGGTCGGCGACCGTACCTCTGCTCGCGCGCTAAAGCGAGTCCGAATCCGCGTGAATCGGCGACGATCCACCGCAATCGCCGCCGTTTTGGGCACTCGTGCCCAAAACGGAGCGCCCCGCATCGCGATCGTCCTCGCGCTCCCCGTCCCGAAACCCGCCAATTAGCAGGCACTTCCTCCGATGGGCGGTGACGGGCTCGAACCGCCGACGTCCTGCTTGTAAGGCAGGTGCTCTCCCAGCTGAGCTAACCGCCCGGGAGATCTCGATTATGGCGCTTGGGCAGCTTCGCGGGCGGCGGGGTCCCGCCGAGCTGCGAGAATCGCGCCGTGGACATGGACTCGGCGATCCTCTGGCGGGTGGCGGTCGTGCAGGCCGCGGCCGTGGCGGCGCTCTCGGTGCTGCTGGCGCTGATCTTCTCGCACGGCTTCTTCACCAGCTGGGGGTGGCTGGTCGGTCCACTGGCCTGGATGGCCTGCGCATGGCTGACCGCCCGCGTGGTCGGCCTGCCCGAGGCGCCGGTGCTGGCGCGGGCGGTCGGGGCCGGCGTCGTCAGCGCGCTGTTCGTGTTGATCGGCCTGCACTGGCTCGGCGCGATCGTCGCGATCGCGATCTTCGCCGCCTGGTGCGCCACGCTTCCCCGGTCCTTCCGAGCCGGCGGAAGCTGACGGTCACGCGCCGCCGGCTCACCGCGCCGGTCCGCGCCGCCCCCGGCTACGCGCCGTCACGGGAGGAGTGTCAGATCCAGGCCAGTTCGCCGCCGTCGGCGTGGCCGCCGACGGCGTAGGCCCAGGTCTCCCACGGATTGTCGACGTAGGCGACGTCGGTGATGTCCTTGCCCAGGGGCTGGGCGGTGAACAACCCGATGCCGAACCCGACCACCGCCCCGACGATCATCCAGGCGACGTAGGTGACCTGGAAGACCGGGCCGAAGGCGCGGCTCTGCCAGATGTGCAGGGTCTCATGGTCGGAGAGGCTGCTCGTCCCCCGTCCCCGCAGGTTGCTGGTCACGTTGCCCTGGGTGAAGGCGAAGTGGCCGAAGCCGAAGCCGCCGTCGTAGACGTGGCGGTTCTGGCGCTTGCTGAGGTCCGGCCGGTACTTGGCGTCGCTGCCGTAGAACAGGTTGACCCCCATCACCAGCAGCCCCAGGGTCGTCCCCACCAGGCCCCAGGTCGAGTCGAGGACGAAGGCCAGCCAGCCTTCCGGGCTCGACCAGTCGTAGATCTCCGTCGCGCCGCCGATCACCCCGTTCAGCCCGCCGACCACCGCCGCCCCGACCATGATCCCGAAGCCGACGGTGCCGGCGCCGTGGGCGATGCCGAGCAGGCCGAGCGCCGCGCCCGCCGTGTTCCAGGCGAGCCAGGCGCCGGCGGCGCCGAGCAGCCCGGCCTCCAGCCCGAGCAGCAGCGTGTCGCCGAAGCTGCGTCCCTGGGCGATCCCGACGACCACCCCGACCACGAAGCCGACGACGAAGCCGACCGCGGCGACGATCGCGTCGTCGATCCCGAACCACAGGCCGGCGGGATCGCGCAGCACCAAAGGGTTGTTGATCGCGTAGCCGTACGCGTTCTGGGCCTGGGGAAGCCGCAGCAATCGCGACGGGTTCTCGATCGCGAACCAGTCCGGCGTGACGAAGCGCCCCAGCGCCGGAGCGTAGTACCGCGCGCCGAACTGCACCAGGCCGAGCTCGGGGTCGCCCCGCGCGCCTACGTAGCGAGCGTCGTCGCCGCCGGCGAGCGGACGCCCGAACGGCGCGTAGAGCTGCTCCCCGGCGAAGCCGCCGACGTGGTCGCAGGCCGCGAGGACCGAGCCAAGGTGGTCGACGAGAAAGGAGAGCGAGCGCTCCTCGCCGTCCGCGGCGACGGTCCGCTGCCCGACCAGCAGGCGGCCGAAGCGAACCGAGACGCTGGACCCCTCCGGCCCCGCCGTGTACAGATCCTCGACGTAGCGGGTCTCCCGCATCTCGCCGCCGGGCGCCTCGACTCGCTTCCTGATCCGGGTTCCCTCGACGTCGTAGGAGAAACGCACGACGGTGCCGTCTTCCAGCTCAGCGCGGACCAGCCGGTCCCAGACGTCGTACTCGAGCGCCAGCGCGCTCCCCAGCGCGACGATCCGCCCGCCGTCGTCGTAGGCGAGGTCGACGGTGTCGCCCTGGGCGGAGCGCAAGCGGGTCAGGCGGCCCGCGTGCGCGGCGTCGCCGTACTCCATCGCCGCCGTCGCCGGCGACTCGTCGTTGCGCAGCAGGTCGCCGGTCGGCGAGTAGGCGTAGCGATCGTGCCGCGTCGCCGCGCCGCTCGTCTCGGCGGCGGCGATCCGCGAGAGCCCGTCGTAGGCGAACTCGCGCCGGTAGGAGGCGCCCGCCGACAGCTCGTCTTCCTGGGCGACTATCCGCCCGCCCCGGTCATGCTCGAAGCCGACCTGGCGCAGGGTCCCGTCCGGGCCGTCGAGCGCCGCCCCGGTGAGCCGCCGCGTCACCGGGTCGTGGGTATAGCGAGCCGCGGCCCCGCCCGGCAGGTCGAGCCGCAGCGGGCTCCCGCCGGCGTCGTACTCGACCCCCTCGACCCAGCCCGGGGCGCCGCTCAGCGCCCCGCTGTCGTCGTAGGCGTAGTCCACCCGGGCCCCGTCCGGGTCGACCAGCGCCCGCAGCTCCCCCTGGAGGCCGTACTCGCGCCGCAGCGTCAGCTCTTCGCCCGGGCCGAACTCGATCGTCCGCGCCGTCTGGCGCCCGGCGGCGTCGTACTCGAAGCGGGTCGTCAGCTCGCCCTCCCTGGCGCTCGTCAGCCGCGCCCCGTCGAAGGCGAGCTCGCGCACGACGACCGCCTGGCCGGGGTCGGTCGTGTCGACGCCGCGGACGAGGCGGCCGTTGTCGTCGTACTCCATCTCCAGCCGCCGGCCGAGGGCGTCGGTGCGCAGGCGGATCCGGCCCTCGGCGTCGCGGAAGTAGGTGCGCTCGCCGGCGTCGGCGTGCTCGAGCCGCACGCACGGCCCCGGGCCGGCGAACGTGTAGCGGGTCGCGACCCGCCCGGCCGCGTCGTGGATCGCGGTCACCCGCCCCAGCGGGTCGACGTCGTAGGCGGTGGGCAGCGTGCCACCGGTTCCGTCGTGCTCCTCGATTCCGACCAGCCGGCCGAGGGCGTCGTAGCGCTCGACCACCGGCGGCGCATCGTCGGCCATCGAGCCGTCCCAGCGCTCCAACCGCCCAGGGGCCCGGTGCATGCGCAGGCGCGCGCCGTCGGGCTGGACGATGCCGCGCACCGCGCCGAGCGGATCGTAAGCGAAGCGGACCGGCTCTCCGGACGGCGGCCGGTAGCCCGGGCCGTCGGCGAAGACGTCGGGATAGTCGGCCGCGGCGCGCCCGTCGACGGTGTGGTCGCGCTGGCGCGAGACCACCCAGCGCGGCGCGCCCCCCGGCCCGGCCGGCGCGCGCGAGACGCGCTCGACCAGGTTGCCGAAGCCGTCGAAGTAGTCGCAGCTGACGGCGGCGCCGGCCGGCTGCTGCGCCGCCTCGGGCGCCGGCAGCTCGTCCGGGTCGAGCCCGGGCTCGAACACGCGCCAGCGGACCAGTCGCGGGGGCCGCGGGGGAGAAGCCGCGAGGTCGCCGTGCTCGACTCGCTGCGCTTCGGTCAGCTCCAGGCTGCCGTCGCCGGCGGTGTCGCGCTTGGCCGCCAGCCAGCCCAGCGGGGAGTACTCGTAGCGCGTGCGGCAGCCGTCGGCGAGCACGACCTCGGTCGGCGCCGCGGCCCGCTCGTCGAAGCTGGCGGTGGTGACGCCGCCGTCGACGTCGGTGTGGCGCCTGGGGAAGAGCGCGTCGGCGTCGTACTCGATCCGCCGCTCGGCGCCGAGCCCGTCGCGCCGGCCGCTCACGTTGCCGTGCTCGTCGTGCGCGTAGGCCACCGCGGTCCGCCACCAGCCCTCGTCCTCGTGGACCAGCCCCCAGCCGGGGTCGATGGCGTCCGCGTAGCCGGCCGGCAACGCCCAGTCGGCGAGCACGAGCTCGCGCGTCCGGCGCAGCAGGCCATCCCCTACCTGCCCCAGGGGAAGCCCCTCGAACGCGGGCCCGTCGTAGAGGTGCTGCGTCGCCTTGCAGAGGCGCCCGTCGGCGTCGCGCAGCTCGATCGAAGCCGGCAGGCCGACGCGCCAGCGGCTTTCCTCGCGCGCGTAGGTCAGCCGCTCGTCGGTCCGCAGCGCCTCGCTCTCGGGCTGGTCGGAGAAGCGCGCCGCGCGCTGCTTTCGCACCAGGTTGCCGAACTCGTCGTAGTCGTAGACGGCGGTCTCGATCCGGTCCGGCGCCCCCGGCGCGTGGTCGCGGACCTCCGCCGAGCTGACGTGCGGAAAGCGGACGCTGCCGCCGGGCCCGTCGTGCTCGACCCGCGCCGCCCACTCGATCGTCGAGGAGCGCAGCAGCGTCCGCGCCCCGTCGTCCGCCTGCTCGAAGACCCTGACCGCGGTCGGCGAGCCGGCCAGCGCCCGCTCGCCCCGCACCGCGAAGGTCGACTCTTCGACCACGCCGGGCGTCGACTCGTCGCCCGAGCGCGTCACCTCCACGCGGCCGAAGCCGCGGAACTCGCGCTCGGTCCCCGACCAGACCCCCCCGTGGTAGCGCATGCTCGTCACCCGCTCCCGCCCGGTCAGCGCATCGCGCTCGGCGATCCGCTCGACCACGTGCAGCGGAAACGGCAGGAACGTCTCCCAGGGCTCGCCGCGCCGCTCGTCCGCGCGCCGCAGCGCCGTCGAGGTCGCGTAGGAGATCCCCGAGACGCCGCCGTCGCCGTGGTCGATGCGCGTCAGCAGGTTCGGCTTGGTCGCGCCGGAGAGGTCGAGGTAGTCGTAGCCGCCACGGCGGCGGCCGCGGAGCGAGTCCCAGACCAGGCCGCGCGTCCCGCTGCCCAGCAGGTCGACGAACTGCACGCCATCGGCGTCCGGGCGCGGCACGTACGGCACTTCGTAGGGGGCGCTCCAGCCGGCGCCGCCCTTGTTGATCCAGGTCAGCACCCGTTCGGCGTCGATGTAGACCAGGTCCGAGACGCCGTCGCCGTCGAGGTCGACGAGGTGCACCCGCGCCGGGTCGTAGCGGCGCGGCAGCAGCGGCGGGTCGGCCATCGAGACCGGCGCCCCCCAGGAGG
>Ga0055453_10000121_pt1 | contig 10311 bp, 10 predicted proteins | sample Goodyear_PhragA__FD_57741 | JGI IMG/M metagenome (GOLD analysis project Ga0055453, IMG submission 57741) | Wetland microbial communities from San Francisco Bay, California, USA, that impact long-term carbon sequestration - Goodyear_PhragA_D2 | ecosystem: Environmental > Aquatic > Marine >... | reverse complement strand
CGTATCGTCGATGAAGAGCGTCTCTTCATTGACGAAGCCGATGCGTTTCTGGAGTTCCTCCCAAAATTCTATCGCCTCTTTCGGGTAGCCTATCTCGAAGGATGTTATGGCCGAGTCGAAAAACCTTCCTATCTCCGTCTTTTGGAGTTTTATGTCGAGGACCTTGTAGTGGGCATTCGTGACGAGAAACACCTTTTTTTTATGAACCTTCAGCCATCTGAGGAAATCCTCGACGTGGGGATGCACCTCGATGAGATGTTTGATCTGTTCCTTCAGGGCCGGGATATCGACGGACGCCTCTTTTGACCAGAAATCGATGTCCGTCCAGTTGAGAGTGGCTTCGTGAGCCGCGTACTTCTGAAACAATTCCTCCCGCGCCCGGCCGAAAGTAATGTTTTTCTTCTCCGCGTATTTTTCAGGGAGGAGATGCTGCCAGAAATAGTCGTCAAAATATTTGTCGAGAAGGGTCCCGTCCATGTCGAGAAGGACGTACCGTATATTTTCGAAGGGTACGTCGACCCTGGGATGGGCTGCAGGGCGCCTCCGGATCAGAGTTTTCCTTTCGTTGACGGGACGCCCTTTACCCTTGAATCGAGAGTTGCCGCCTGGCGCAGTGCCCGGCCCAAACCCTTGAAGACAGCCTCGATAATGTGATGGGTGTTTCTGCCGTAAGGGACGCCGATGTGCAGCGTGATTCCGGCATGCGTTACAAAGGCATGGAGAAAATCCTCGATCAGATCGGGGTCGAAGTCCTTTAGTTTGCTTTTTTTCGGGAAATCGACTCTGTAGACCAGGTAGGGGCGCCCGCTGATGTCGATGGATACCGAGGCGAGGGCCTCATCCATCGGAACAAACGCCTGTCCGTAGCGTGTTATGCCCTTCATGTCGCCCAGTGCCTGCTTTACGGCCTTTCCAAGCACGATTCCGATGTCTTCGACGGTGTGGTGGTAATCAATGTCGATGTCTCCCTTGGCCTTTACCTTTACGTCGAAGAGGCCATGGCCGCACATCAGCGACAGCATATGGTCTAAAAATGGGACCGAGGTGTCTACGGTGTATATGCCGGCGCCATCGAGGTTGAGCTCCACTTTGATGTCCGTCTCTTTTGTCTTCCGGTCTATCTGCGAGGTTCTCATCTTCATCATTCCCCCTGTCCGGAGATTAATATCTTTCTGAGGGCTTCCAGGAAGGCCCTGTTTTCTTCTGGCCTGCCGACGGTGACCCTGAGGCATCCGCCGACTGTACCGCTTATATTTCTTACGAGTATGCCTTTCTTTAGGAGACTTTCATAGACAGCGTCAGGGTCTTTCACCCTGAAGAGGATGAAGTTGGCCTCTGAAGGGAAGGGCACAACACCCTCCAGCTTTTCCAATTCTCTGGAAACCCGGTCTCTTTCAGCTGTGATACTACGGACAAAGGAGCTGAGCTGTTTTTTCTCCTTGAGCGCTTCGACAGCAACCGCCTGGGAGAGGGAATTTACATTGAAGGGAAGCCGTACCTTGTTGACTTCTTCGATGATCGTTTCATCAGCGATAAGGAATCCCATTCTCAGGGCGGCAAGCCCGATCTTGCTCAGAGTTCTCAGTATGGCCAGATTTTCATAGTCCCGGAGGAAGGTCAGAAACCCCTGTCCGCCGGCAAAGGGCTGGTAGGCCTCATCTACTACGGCGATCCCCTTTGCGGCCCCGATTATCTTCAGCATCCTGTCTGCGGAAAAACAGTTCCCCGTGGGATTGTTTGGACTGCTCAGGAAGACAAGCTTCGGCCGTTCCCTCTTTATTGCAGAAAGCATCCCGGCGGTGTCGAGATCGAAATTCTTATCGAGGGGAATTCCGATCCCCTTTTCCCCGAGGGCCTGCGCGATGATGCCGTACATGGAGAAAGTCGGCACGGGATAAAGGACGGGGCCGCCGAAGGTTGCGATCAGATAATAGATGAGCTCGTCCGAACCGTTGCCCTGGAGGATATTTCCCGGTTTTACCCTGAGGTCCCTTGCCATGATCTTCCTGACTTTCTTTGCCTCGGGGTCAGGATATCTGTTTGTATCGATTACCTCTATTGCCTTCAGGGCGTCTCCCAGGCCATAGGGGCTCTCATTGGCATCGAGTTTGACGCGGCAGGGAATTTCCCTGGCACTGTATGCCTTCAGGCCGGCAACCTCCTTTTTCACCAGGTTTTTGATATTCATGGACGGTTGCATTATATCATAAAAGCTCTCCGGCCTTCCCCTTACCGACGGGACCGAAAGTTGCCCCTGGATGAACAAAAAAATAGCGGAGCCCCCGCATGTTGGTATAGAATAAAATTAAAATAACTTTAACGGAGGAAGATGATGAAGATTCCGGTAATTGACTTCGACACATGCGAAGGATGCGGCACCTGCGAGGCTATCTGCCCCGAGGTCTTCCAGATGAAAGATGACGGCAAGGCCTATGTAGTCAACCCCCAGGGTTGCAGCGCCTGCAACTGCGAGGAGGCTGTTGACTCCTGCCCGGTTACGGCCATAACCATGCAGGAAGAATAGGCAGCACTTGCGCGATCAATTAAGGGCGCTGCGGGTCCCCTCAGGATTCGGAGCGCCTTTTTTTGGGCAGGCCGCGATGCCATGGTTTCCAGCCCACAAAATTGTGCTGTATATAGCATCTCTGATGACGCCACTTGTTTATGAGACACCACGCTAAAGAACAGTCCATCTTTGAGGCAGGAAGATCCGTTTGTAAGTCATGAGCGCAAAAATGTCTGTCATGCCGGCGATGAAATCGCAGACCTGGCGGTGCTTTATCGGTCTTTTTTCGACCGGCAAGTCCCCGAAAATTTCTTCGGTATTTTCAAGATAATACTCGTAAAGGTCCTTCAGTATCTTCTTGGCTTTCTTGAACTCTCCTGCTATTACCGGGCTCTCATAGACCCGGGCGTACAGGAAATCTCTCAGCAGGAGCGCCGTTTCCGAGATTTCATCGCTCATCCTGAGCTCTTCCAGTTCGGTCCCAAGAGACGTATAGATAAGATCCTTCACCATCACATCAATACGCTGGGCGTGGGACTCACCGAGGCTCCGGGTAATTCCTGGCGGGATATCGGATGTTTTGACGACTTCCGCCCGCAATGCATCGTCAAGGTCATGGTTTACGTAGGCTATCAGGTCGCAGATTCGCACGACCTGACCTTCCAGCGTCTCGGAGCGGTCGGCTTTCTTTTCCGGGACAATGCTCCCTTTTCCCTTTGAGTGTGTGACGATGCCGTTTCTCACCTCATGGGTCAGGTTGAGTCCCCTGCCGTCGCGCTCCAGGAAGTCGACGACTCTCAGACTCTGTTTGTAGTGGTCGAACCCCCCGGGATGGATCTCACGCAAAATGGCCTCACCTGCGTGGCCAAACGGCGTATGTCCGAGATCATGCCCAAGCGCAATGGCCTCCGTGAGGTCTTCATTGAGCCTCAGCGCCCGTGCGACGGTGCGTGCTATCTGGGAAACTTCCAGCACATGGGTCAGCCTTGTCCTATAATGGTCTCCCTGGGGTGCGAGGAAAACCTGGGTCTTGTGTTTCAGGCGGCGGAAGGACTTCGAGTGGATGATCCTGTCGCGGTCCCGCTGAAAGGCAGTTCGGATCTCTCCCTCCTTCTCCGGGACTCTCCGTCCCCTGCCGGCGGCGCTGAGGCAGGCCTTTATATGAAGGGTCCCTGACTCGAGGTCTTCTGTCTGCTCCCTGATAGTCACGATAGATAGTTTATCCTAATCCAGTTTATTCATAAACCACTACAGTCACGGAAGGTCATAGTGTTTTCGCTCGTTCTCGCTATCCCGATCGATGCAAGCCATTCTTCTATCTCCCTTCTTGCAGCCTTGGAATTGAATCCGTACCAGAGTTTCCTCTCGCGCGGATAAGGTTCAAGGGTATCCTTGAAATTCCGGAAGGCCCCTTTTCCATCGAGGACTTCGAGCAGTTTATTTTGGAGGGAGATATTCTCGATCCCGTCGGCAAACTCCTTCATCGCCGCGAAACCCTTTTGAGGATCTCTTTCCGGTATCCGGCTGTAACCGTCTTTGTCGTTAAGGAAAATGTTCATTGCCAGCTCGATTTCATCTTCCATCCAGTCTGGCATCTCACATACCTCGTCGAACTCCACCGCCTCATATTCCGAGAGGTCCTCGTCGAAATGTCCCTCCAGGATAGAGAGGGCTTTTGAAATGATATCCTCGGAGAGGATTATCACATCGCCCGTCCGGAGATCAAGAAAATAGTCGAAGGCGTCCCTGGCCGTGTCTTCCATGGCCTTCTGTATTTCATCGAAATCGACACTAAGTTTTTTCATGGATCTGCATTACTAGCCTGCGCAACACTGGATAGTCTTCTCGCGCCGACTCCGTTTCTTCCCTCAGGTATCCCAATGCAGCCGGGATATGTTTTAGAAAATAGTGTTTGCCTCTGACTTGTGAAAGAAAGGCATAGGCGCCGAGGGCCTGCATGTGCCGCTGCAGACGACAGGGGATAAGGGTATCCCTGAAGTCAGTCTGGTCGAACCCCAAGCCTTGATAAGCCCTCAATCCCTCTTCGTAATATTGAAGAAGGATCTCCCTGAGACCCTCTCCGAGGCTGTAGTAAGGATCCCAGAGAAGGGATGCAATGTCATACCCCGGAGGTCCCATCCTGGCACCCTGGTAATCGATAAAATAGGGCGTCTCATCTCCTGAGATCATAATGTTTTGAGACTGTAAGTCCCTGTGAATGAAGGTTTTTTTAAAATTGGCCACCTTTTTTGCGAGCTCATCGAACTCATCGGAGAGTGCATCTCGGTCATCGACTGCCGATCCCAGGAATCCCTGAACAAATCTCTCCAGGAAATAGTCCGTCTCCCACCTGAGGTGCTCATGGTCAAAGACTCGGGACTCCAGAAGAGGACATTCCGCGGCGTGGGCGGTGGCCAGAGTATGGAGACTTAACACCTTGTCAAGGATTTTCCTGTAGAGGAGCTCTATCCGATCCCGTTCATTCCGGAAGCGAAGCCAGGAGTAAAGCGAAAGGTCACCCAGGTCTTCAAACAGAGCGTACCTGAACCCGGGCCTGATGAAGGAGGACCGGGCGAAGCTCCCGATGTCCCGGGAAATCAGCCTGGCAACAGGGAAGGAGTATTTTTGAAAGAAACTCAGATAGGCCAGATGTCTCTCATAATCCGGGTCGGTCCCGGGACATTCCATGAGGATGAAAGCTTCATTGTCTCTTGCCAGCCGGTAGTACATCCTGTCGGAGCCTCCGGTGCCGATCAAATCGGCCGAGATGCCTTCATGAAAATTAGCAGACTTATCCTGTCTGGACGAAGCCCGAGGGGATCCGGCGTCTTCGATCCTGAGCTCACAACCGGGCCCGACAATAAGGTTTTCGATCCTGGAGTCCGGAGGGATGTACGAGCCTGGAAGGAGGATGCAATCTCTTAGAAAGGCCCTGCCCCCTATGTGACACCCTTCCTCTATGACCACCCGCCCCCCAACCTCGATCTTCCCGCATTCGATAGAAGGGTGAACGTAGACCATTTCTCCTTCTTTCCGGAGCAGACTGAAAATTGTCTTAAAGTAAGAGAGAGGAGTGCCGATGTCGCTCCAGAATGACCCGGTGAAATCGGCTGTTCTCACTTTTTCGCCGGCGGCTGAAGCCGCCAGCCATGCGCTGACGACCGAAGAAGGTCCCTGCGGCAGGAAATCCAGGAACTCTGGCGAATAAACGGCAATGCCGGTAAAGGCAACTGGGGTCAGACCCTCCGATCCGTCCGGAGTAACCGGCCCGACAGCACGGACAGAGCCATTCTCATCGATCCAGACATTGTTGTATTGCGGGAGGTTGTGAACCGCCAGTGTTGCCATGTTGCCTGAAGAAACATGCGCAGTGACAAGCCGTTGGAGGCTTATGTCGGTCAGGATATCCGAATTATGCACTAGAAACATCGACTCCTTTAGAAATGAAGAGGCATTCTTAAGCGCCCCGCCCGTTCCCAGTACGTCTTCTTCGTGGAAAAGGATTATCTTTGGAGGAAAAAGGGAAGAGGCCGCCCGGTCCCTGATCATCTCCCACCGGTGGTGCATGTTTATGCCTATATTGCGGACAGGCAATCCTGATATCTCCTCTAGGATTACATCCAGCGCCGGTCTTCCCAGGACAGGCAATAGGGGCTTCGGAATATGTGACGTAAGGGGGCTCAGCCTCTCGCCTAGACCAGCAGCCAAAATGAAGGCATTCATAGTCTTCATCGGTAAAGCAGATAAGACGGCCTGACGTTTTTCCTGAACTGCTCCAGTTCGCTCTTCCACCAGGCTTCCATACTCTTGAGCGAGGCCCCTTTTTCGATGTCCTTCCGGAGGAGGTCAGTGCCGGCGAGGATATCTATGGGAAGCAGGACGTCTTCATACTCGTAAGGTGGATTTTTCCATGCAAAGCCGCGCGGGTAAAGCTCATGGAAGGCTTTTATCACCGCCACCGCCGTCTTGAAAGGTTTAAACCGCTGCCTGTCTGTGACATGAATCTGTGCTCCCCCGCAGACCTTCCCGGCATGCTTCTGGAAGGTTGGAACAAACGAGAGCGGTCTGAATATCAGCCCGGGCAGGTTGTAGCTTGCCAGAAGATTTACGAAGTCGGCGGGATTGACGAAAGGGGCCCCGAATATTTCAAAGGGCTTGGTGGTCCCCCGCCCTTCACTGACGTTGGTGCCCTCTAGGAGGCACATCCCAGGATAGACCATGGCTGTTTCTACCGCGGGCATATTCGGCGACGGCAATACCCAGGGAAGGCACGTTTCCTCAAACCAGAGCTCCCTGCTCCAGTTCTTCATGCGGATGACCTGAAGATCAAGGGAACCATAAAAAGAATCCCGCAGGTAAAAGGCTATTTCGCCCATGGTCATGCCGTGCCTGACCGGAAGCGGGTGCAGACCCACGAATGAAGAGTACTCGCGCCTCAGGACCGGCCCCTCAAGGAGTTGTCCCCCGATAGGGTTTGGCCTGTCCAGAACCACCACTGTCTTTCCGTGTTTTTCACATGCCTCCATGCAGAGGGCCATGGTCCAAATGAAGGTATAATAACGGGAGCCGATATCCTGCAGGTCTATGGCCAGCACATCGATTTCCCGGAGCATCTTCCCCGTTGGCTTCCGGGTCTTCCCGTAGAGACTATAAACGGGCAGTCTTTTCCTGCGGTCACGGAACCCTTCCCATTCAATCATATTGTCCTGTGTCTCACCCCGGATGCCATGCTGAGGACCAAAGAGTGCCGAGAGCCGGAACCTTCCAGTCGCCGCGAAAATATCAGAGGCGTGGCGGAAGCCGCTTGAGAGGGAGGCTGGGTGAACCAAGAGGCCGACTTTTGCTCCTGAGAGGTGCTTCGGCCATGCCTTTTCGACCTGATCGAGGCCTGTCTTTACTTTGGAAGACACGGAAGGAGGTCCCTTTTACTCCAGGAGAAGATCCCTGAGATCCATAGTGAGTTCTTTAAGCTTAAGGTCGATGTTGTAAGGGCTTACCTCAATAATGCTGACATCGCTACGCTTCTTTATATCACTGATGATGCCCGTTCCCTTTTCGGCGATGGAGGCTATAACGGGCTTTTCAGAGTCGAGAAGCTCTATGATCAGCTTCGAGAACTTCTTGGAGAGGCATTCAAATTTCCCTATTTCGTCGACAAAGAACAACCCCGTCTTCTTTTCACGGGGGAAAAGCGTGTCTAAAAAGAGTTCGAACCCTTTGATGTCGACGTGATATTTGCCCACAGTATACTTGCTCTTCATGTTAATGTGGGCAAGCAGCTTGCTGTCTCCGTTGAGGGTTGAGATTATAAATCCTGTTACCTGATCATTGTCTTTTATCTCGGTGACATAAAATCCCGCAGGGTTGAACTCCTTGAAAACATCGGAAAGTCTACGAATCAGGGCTGATTTCCCGCTTCCGGGAGGACCTGTCAGCAAGAGATTTTTCGTCACAGCAGGATCTCCAGGAGTCTGTCTAACTCCTCAAGGGAGTAGTATTCTATCTCTATTTTGCCGCCCTTTTTCCCTTTATGCGAAATGCGCACCTTGGTCCCAAGCTGTTTTTTGAGCTTTTCCTCGAGAGAGGAGATCTGGGCATCTTTCCCGGAACGGACAGGGGCGGGCTTTGATAGTTTCTTCGACAGCCTTTCCGCCTCCCTGACACTGAGACCGACCTGCAGGATCTTTCTGGCGGCCTGAACCTGGCTGCCTTTTCCCTCTATGGCAAGAAGAGCCTTGGCATGCCCCATGGTCAGAGAGCCGTTATAAAGCATCGTCTTGACCTCGTCGGGGAGTTTCAGGAGACGAAGGTAGTTGGCGACCGTGGCCCTCTCCTTGCCAACCCTTCCGGAAAGCTCTTCCTGGGTTATCCCAAAGTCATTCATAAGCCGGCAGAATGCCTCTGCAGTTTCTATAGGATTCAGGTCCTGTCTTTGTATATTTTCTATGAGGGCAATCTCGAGGGAGTCCCTGGAAGCGACATTTTTTATTAGGGCGGGGATTTTTTTCAGGCCGGCCAGCGTGGCTGCTCTCCATCTCCGTTCTCCTGCTATGAGGTTGAACGAACCGTCGCCGGACCGCGAGACGATGATAGGCTGAAGCACCCCTTTTTCCTTGATAGAGGCGGCAAGCTCCCGGAGGGCTTCTTCATTGAAGAGTTTTCTCGGCTGCTCCTTGCCGGGCATTACCCTCTCTATGTCCAGATACAAGACTTCGTCCCCTTTCTCGGGGATTAAGGCATTAAGCCCCTTACCCAACGCCGCTTTCACGCAATATCTCCTTTGCCAATGACAAATAACTCTGGGCACCGCGGGACCGGATATCATAGAGAAGGGCCGGCTTGCCGTGGCTCGGCGCCTCCCCCAAAGCCACATTGCGGGGGATAACAGTCTGGTAGACCTTATCTCCGAAATGCTTCCTGATCTCCGACACCACCTGGTGGGAAAGACTGTTACGGGTATCGAACATGGTTAGTAATATGCCTTCGATATCAATGGAGGGATTAAAGGAATTCCTTACGAGCCGGAGAGTCTTCGTCAGCAGCCCGAGCCCCTCCAGTGCGTAATATTCGCATTGTACCGGGACGATAACGGAATCCGCGGCCACGAGAGAATTCAAAGTAAGAATTCCCAGGGACGGCGGACAATCGATGAATATATACCGGAATTCTTTTACTTCCGTCAAAACGGAAGACAGAATACCCTGGCGGTCTTCCCGCCCCGCGAGTTCTATCTCGATTCCGAGAAGGTCTATTCCGGAAGCGACGATCATGAGGTTCTCTATGGGGGTTTGCAGCAGTGCGTCGGCGAGGCTGCAATCGCCTGACAGGACGTTGTATAGCGTTTTGTCGAGATTCTCTCTCGAGATCCCGAGTCCCGACGTAGAATTGCCTTGGGGGTCGATGTCGATCAGGAGGATCTTTTCGCCCGACAACGCTATCGAAGCGGCGAGGTTTATCGCCGTAGTCGTCTTCCCCACGCCCCCTTTTTGGTTTACTATAGCGATTACTTTCTTCATCGGTTTGAAAATATTATAGAATATTGAGGTCCGAAAGTGTTGGTAAAATATACCCTGAAGGCTGTTCCACGTGGAACAGCCTTCAGGAGTGGGGAAAAATCTGGAATTGTTCCACGTGGAACAGCCTCTCAGGGCCGGTACCTGGAAAGATTTTTGAATAAAGACCGGCTAATCCTTTTTATCGAGGATTTTTAATATCTTGAGTCCCAACGGGGTGCCGGAATAGCCACGCCTGCAATTTCTGGAAACGAGATTCAGTTCCCGTAGTGTTGTCATATGCGATTTTATGGTTTGAGAAGGGATATTCAGGTTTTCGCCGAGATCGTCGGAGACGACAGCCCCTTCTTTCACCAGTACCCTCAATGTCCTGACAACCCAGGGTTTCTCGCTTCGTTCTTCAATGACCAGTATCTTCTGCTTTAATTCGTAAAGCTCCAGGGGCGTCACCCTCCCCATAACCTTTTTCTTGTTTTCTATGTCGCTGCCGAGATATTCAAACTCGATTCTTGTGCAGACCTCCGCGCCGAAATCTACCTGGCGCTCCGCAAGTTTGGCGTATTCCTTCTTGAATTCTATCAAGCTCCTGCAGCCGCATCCCCTGATTTCTTCAGCGGATACATCAGACAGTTTTCTGAAGCGAATATCCAGAATTTTCAGCAGACCAAGATTGAAAGATTTGTAGATCTTGTTCTTTTGCAGTTTCAGAGTGTTCCAGTCCCTGAAGGCAAGCGTTATTTCGCCTGTCTTTATCGGTTCATTATATCGGTGCGGAAAGACGATCATTTTTTT
>Ga0055453_10000120_pt1 | contig 10314 bp, 11 predicted proteins | sample Goodyear_PhragA__FD_57741 | JGI IMG/M metagenome (GOLD analysis project Ga0055453, IMG submission 57741) | Wetland microbial communities from San Francisco Bay, California, USA, that impact long-term carbon sequestration - Goodyear_PhragA_D2 | ecosystem: Environmental > Aquatic > Marine >... | reverse complement strand
AAGCTCAGTGCCCCGACCGTTCGGCCGGTGCCACCGAGCCGAAGTAGAGCACGGTCAACAGCGCGAAGATGAAGGCCTGGATCAGGCCGATGAACAGGTCGAAGGTCTTCCAGATGATATTGGGCGCCCACAGGATGTACGCCGGGAACAAGGCGATCAGCGAAACCATGATCACGCCGGAAAAGATGTTGCCGAAGAGTCGCAGTGACAATGTGATCGGCCGGGCGATTTCCTCGATCAGGTTGATCGGGAACAGCCACCAGTACGGCTGCGCGAGGTGCCGGTAGTAGCCCCGGACACCCTTCTTGCGTACGCCGGTCGAATGCATCCAGACGATCACGAGCAACGCGAGCGCATAGGCCAAGTTGACGTCTGACGCGGGCGGTGGCACGTACTCCGGATTGTGACCGGTCGGGATGAGCGACAGCCAGTTCGCGATGAGAATGAAGAAGAACAGGGTCGTTGCGAGCGGCACGACGAACGGCGCCGTCTTGATGCCCAGCGTGCTCTCGACCTGCTTCTCGACTGTGTCGGTGACGGTCTCGAACAGGAGTTGGCCGCGCCTGGGCACGCCGGACGTGACACCGCGGCGCACCCAGAAACCGAGGCCGATCAGGATCGCCCCGGCGATCAGCGTGCCGAGGATCGTGTCGACGTTGAGCGTCAGACCGCCGACGGTCCAGGTGATGTGTTCGCCGATCTCGATCGTGCCGACGGCGACCGGGTGCGCCGTCATTGCTGCTTCAACTGCTTGAACGTGGTGACCGAGGCACCGCCGAGCATCAGCATCTGGAAGATCGCGACGCCGGCGAGGACGCCGACGCCGTCGGGCCGGACGAGCAGGAGGCAGCCGAGCGCGATCAGCGTGATGATCCCGAGCCGGCCGAGCACCGACCGGGTGAAGCGGCCCTTCTTGTTGCCGGCCTCGCTGTTGGCGTACGCAACCACGGACCGCTGCACCAGCCAGGTGTTTCCGGCGCCGAGCGCGAGGCCGAGGATGAGGAACGCACCCATGAGCACGTGGCCCAGGAGCCCGAGCACTATCAGACCCAGGACGCCCAGACCGGCGGACATGATCACCGAGCGGCGCAGGTTCGCGACTGCGGCGCGCGGTGTAACAGTCTCAATTGCTTGCACGGCTGAAGTCTCCAGTCAGTCTCTATAAAATTTGTGGAACTCGACGTAGGCGTAGCGTGCGGCGGCGGCGATGCCGACCGCCAGCCCGACCAGCGTGAAAATCGGAAGGGTATGGGCAAATTTGTCGATCACCCAGCCGACGGCCAGCCCAACGACCAGTAACAGCGCCAACGCGCCGCCCATCCCGAGGAGGCTGGGCCAGCCGGGGGCTTCGCGAGCCATGGTCGTCTGCCCGAGCTAACTGACCCGCGGTGCCTGCGCGTTTGAATTCATCACTCGCAGCTCCTAGGTCAGAGGCATCGTTGCCGTCAGGGGCCGAAACCGCAGCGGGCGAGACATCCACGCCACCCTCTACGGCTTCGCCGAAAAGTTATCACAGCGTCTAGACAGGCCTTCTCTAGACCCCGGTGCAGCTGGCCGGCCCAAACCTCGCTGATACGGCAGTGGCCATGCGTCGGGGTCGTCGTGTGTGCATTTGTGTACTCGCATTTTCCGGCATATCGGCCCATATTCGGCCCATTTGCCCGATATTGGGAGGGTCGTATGTCCGAGGCGCCTGAATTATTCCCGCGAATCGGCCGACACTCAGTACCGACCGCTATATCTACGATTACCGACCGCTACGTCGTTGTCGCGGGCCAATGTGTCGGAAGCAACATCTCGACGAAGGGCGCCAGGGCCGCGTCGATCTCATCGGCGGTCCGCTTGAACCAGACGTCGCCGCGGCCCCAGGGGTCGTCGAGGTCGTCCTTCGGCTTCGGGTCGGACCCACCGCGCGCCGCGTCGACGGCGGTGACCATCGCGATTCCACGCTCGTACACCGATGCCGGGCTGCCGTCACCGACCGGCAGACCAGCCGCATCGACGTCGGCCAAGAGCCGGCCGAACTCACCGAGGACAAACGCCCGATGGGACGCGTCCGGTCGCAGGCCGCCGACGACCTCGAGGTGCTCGGCGGTCGCGGTCAGTATCAGGTCGGCCGTGTCGAGGTGCGCGCCGAGCAGCTTGCGGGCTCGGAACCCCTCGTAGACGGCGCCACGCCGGCGCAGCTCACGAGCCGCGGGTGGGTTCATCGACTCGTCGACATGCCATCCGCCGGTGCCCGCGCTCTCCGAATGCACGTATGCGTTCGCGCCGTCGCCGAGGCGCTCCCAGACCAGATGCGCGAGCATCCGCTCGGCCATCGGCGAGCGGCAGATGTTGCCGAGGCAGACGGACAGCACGACGAGCGGCGGTGCCAATTGCGCCTCGCGGCTGCCGCCACGCATCGGCGGTCGGCTCACGACGCTCCGATGTCCAGCGTCCCGGGCGCCACCGTACGCAGTTTCTCCAAGCTGATCGCGCCGGCTCGCAACAGACGCGGCACGTCGCCGGTGAGGTCGACGATCGTCGACGCGGTCGACTCGGCGCACGGTCCGCCGTCCAGGTAGACGGAGACGGCGTAGCCGAGCTGCTCGCGCGCGTCCGTGGCGTTCATCGCCGGGGGTTGCCCATGCTTGTTCGCGCTGGTGACCGCCATCGGACCGGTCTCGCGCAGCACCTCAAGGGCGATCGGGTGCAGCGGCATCCGCAAGCCGACCGTGCCGTTGGTGTCCCCGAGGTCCCATTGCAGGCTCGGCGCGTGCTCCACGACCACCGTGAGACCACCGGGCCAGAACGCTTCGACCAGGTCGTGGGCGACCTGGGGCAGGTCGAACACGAGACCATCCACCGTCGCTCGCGAGCCGACAAGCACCGGTGGCGGCACACCGCGGCCGCGGCCCTTAGCATTCTGCAGGGCGGTCACGGCCCAGTCCTTGAACGCGTCGGCGCCGACCCCGTAGACGGTGTCGGTCGGCATAACCACGAGGTCGCCGCGCTTCACCGCATCCACGGCCGCCTGCACACCACGGTCGCGCTCGGCGGCGCGCTTGCAGTCAAACAGCATCACGGTCGTCAAGTCTGCCATTGCCGTGATCACCGGTCGCCGCCCCTCTACTAATGGAGCCTCGCGGCTGCCGCTACGCGTCGGCTCGTCGCATGATCATCACCCGGGCCCGCCCTCGTCGCCGGAACGGCGAGCGGTGGTGAAGCGCGGCCGGCCGGCGAGATCCTCGTGGACGGTGATGTTCGCGAAGGCGCCGGCGTCCGCGATTATCCGGGCGACCACGCGATCTTGCGACTCGTCGTGCTCGATGCCCACCCAGGCACCGGTACGCAGAAGCGACACCGCACGTGACACCACGGGCCGGATCACCGCGAGCCCATCCGATCCACCGAATACGGCCTGGACCGGATCGTGCTCGGCGACCTCGGCCGGCACCGGGGTCCCGTCCGGCACGTAGGGCGGATTGCACAGCAAGAGGTCCACGGCGCCGTCCAGATCACCGAGAACAGCGGGATCGGTCACGTCGCCGGCGACGACCTCGATCGGATGATCGCCGGCTCCGATCCGTAGGGAGGCGTTGCGGCGCAACCATTCCAATGCCGCCCGGTCGCGCTCGACGGCGAAGACTCGCGCCCGCGGCCGAGCGTGGGCGATGGCGAGCGCGATGGCCCCCGTACCGCTGCAGAAGTCGACCGCAACCGGAGTGGGCGGTAACGGGCAGTCCAGAGCCCACGCCACGAGCAGCTCGGTCTCCGGTCGGGGAACGAATGCGCCCGGGCCGACCGCGACGTCGACGCCGGCGAACGCCACCGATCCGGTCAGGTGTTGCAGCGGCACGCGGTCGGCCCGGGCCGCGACGAGATCGTCGAAGACGGCCAGCTGAGGGCCCGTGAAGGCGTCGATCAACAGCAGAGCGCCGCGTGATACGCCCAGGACGTGAGCGGCGAGCAGCTCGGCGTCGGTGCGCGGCGAGGCGACACCGGCATCTGCGAGCGTACGGGCGGCGCGGACAAGAGCGGGGCGGAGGGACAACCGGTCGACGGTCACGCGTCCAGTGTCGCGCCGCACGGTCGGGCCGGTGGAGTGCCGGGTCAGCGGGGGGCGCGGCGGCTGTTGCGGGCGCCGCTGGGCACGGCACCGCGAAGCACGTCGGCAAGCTCGGCCCGGGCGGCCGCCCGCTCGCGATCAGCGAGGACGGCCTGCCAGGCATTCTCACGGGCGCTCGGCCGATCGCCGAGCACCCGGTTAACCAGGCCGGAGGCAAACGTGATCATCACGCGCGGCGCTGCGGTGATGTCCAGCGTGCGCGTGGTGCCGGCGACGCCAACTGGTGTTGCAGCCATAACAGGCTCCCGAACAAGCGTTGAAACTCTTCGACGTTGGACCTCATGGTGCGAGTCGAGTGTTTCGCCATGATGTCACATCCGTCACGCACTGTAGAAATCGTCGTGACCAGGCGTATTACCGGCGCGACAACTGGTCCTCGCCGGCCAGCCGAGCCGCGCGATCGGCCTCGACCAGCGCATCAACGACGCCGTCGAGATCTCCAGCGAGCACCAGGTCGAGATTGTGTGCGGTGTAGCCGATTCGGTGATCTGAGACACGGTTCTGCGGGAAGTTGTACGTCCGGATGCGCTCCGAGCGGTCGACCGTACGAACCTGGGCCTTACGGGCATCGGACGCGGCGGCGGCGGCCTGCTCCTCGTAGAGCGCGGCGAGCTTGGCCCGCAGCATGCGCATGGCACGGTCCTTATTCTGCAGCTGCGAGCGCTCGTTCTGGCACGAGACCACGATGCCGGTGGGCAGGTGCGTGATGCGTACGGCCGAGTCAGTGGTGTTGACGCTCTGGCCGCCGGGTCCGGACGAGCGGAAGACGTCGACGCGCAGATCCTTCTCGTCGATCGAGACCTCGGTGTCCTCGGACTCGGGTGTCACCAGCACCCCGACCGCCGACGTGTGGATCCGGCCCTGCGACTCGGTCGCCGGCACCCGCTGCACACGGTGCACGCCGCCCTCCCACTTGAGCCGCGACCAGACGCCGTACCCGCCCTCCGGCAGGCCCTTCGTCTTGATCGCGATCGCGATGTCCTTGTAGCCGCCCAGATCCGACTCCTGGGCATCGAGCACCTCGGTCGTCCAGCCACGCCGCTCCGCGTACCGCATGTACATCCGCACCAGGTCGCCCGCGAACAACGCCGACTCCTCACCGCCTTCGCCCGCCTTGACCTCAAGGATCAGATCCTTGGCGTCGTCCGGGTCACGCGGCGCCAACAGCTCTGCCAGGCGCTCCTCGATCGGCGGCAGCGCATCGGCGAGCGCATCGGCTTCGGCCGCGAACGCCGGGTCTTCGGCCGCGAGCTCTCGGGCCGCCTCCAGATCAGCCCTGGCCTCGGCCAACTCGCCGGCAGTCTTGTGGATTGGCGTCAGCTCGGCGAAGCGACGGCCGACCTTGCGCGCGGCGGCCTGGTCAGCATGGATCGCCGGGTCGGCGAGGCGCGCCTCCAGGTCGGCGTATTCAGCCAGCAGCCCGGCGAGGCGGCTGCCTTCGGTTTCGGTGGTGCTCATGGCCCTGTGGTCCCGACTGTGGTGGTGACATCAAGATCAATGCATGCGAAAGCGGCGCCCACCCGACTGGTCGCCGGGCGAACGCCGCTCGAGTCGCTACTTGCCGGACTTGGCCTGGACCTTCGCGTACTTCTGCTGGAACTTCGCGACGCGCCCAGCGGTGTCGAGGACACGCTGCTTGCCGGTGTAGAACGGGTGGCACGCGCTGCAGGACTCGGCATGGATCTGGCCGTTGCGCGCGGTGCTCCGGGTCTGGAAGGTGTTGCCGCACGAGCAGGTCACCGTCGTGTCGACGTACTCAGGGTGGATGCCTTGCTTCATGAGTCCTGGTCCTCTCAACGTGGTCGCCGGGTCGTCCCGCGCTGGTGTGAACGCACGGTGGTGGTGACGGGAACCGGAACCGGACGCCGCACCGGCGGTTGCCGGCCGGCGGAGCATGCCTCGCGGCACGCCGACAAGAACACGGATCGCGCGGGTGACATTCCCGCCGCGAGCCCTATCCGGCCATCAGTGTGCCACGCCGGCCGCTACCGTCGCGAATCGGACCTGATTGGCCCCGCTCGCCCCGGTGGAACCGGACATCGAGATCATATTCGGACCGGGCTCCGCGATGGGCGTTCTTAGCGGTCGCTGTGAGGTCGTCTCGCCAGGAGAACCCCTGCGCTCGTACGGAACTTGGCCGGCCACTGGCCTCGATGGCGGCCAAGTTCCGTACAAGGGCGCACGACCTGCGCGGCCGGCGGCGCCCGGCGCAACACGTGCGCGGCCATGCCGGAGACAATGGTGCCCGGAGGTCAATGCCGGACATGCCCACGCTGACGATTACTCGCGGCTTGCCCGCGTCCGGAAAGTCGACGTGGGCGCGCGAACAACTTCGTATGGTGGCCTTCCGCGCCGCCCGCATCAACCGGGACGACCTGCGCCGGACGATGCACGATGGCTTCAGCGGCGCCGGTTGGGCCGAACGCCAGGTCACGATCGCCCAGCACGCCGCCATCGCGGCGCTGCTCCGGTCCGGCGTCGACGTCATCTGCGACGACACAAATCTGCGGGCTCGGCTGGTCCGCGATCTCGTGGACCTGGCCGTCGACTGCAATGCCGAATTCGTTGTGCAGGATTTTACGGACGTACCGGTGGCGGTGTGTATCGAGCGCGATCGGCTCCGGTCGCCCGACTATCGGGTCGGCGAGCAGGTCATCCGCGAGATGTACCAGCGTTATCTCGCAGATCGACCGCGTCCGCTGCCGATCCCTCGCTCCACGCGACGCTTCGCCGGCGTTGTCGACGACGGCCGTACGCCGGTGGTCTACCGACCGCGACCGGGGCTACCGGAGGCGATCCTGGTCGACATCGACGGCACCGTCGCGTTGCTGGACGGCCGAGATCCATGGGACATGCGTCGGGTTGGCGACGACCGGCCGAACCGAGCCGTCATCACGGCCGTCCGCGCGATGCACGCGTTCGGGCACCAGATCGTCTACTGCACCGGCCGCACCGACAACGGGCGCACCGCCACCGAGGCGTGGCTGAAACGCCACGTCGACGTGCCCTACGAGGCGTTGTTCATGCGACGCGCCGGTGACACACGCCGCGACTCCGTCGTGAAGGCGGAGATATTCGACCGCGAGATCCGGCACCGCTTCCAGATCACCGGCGTGTTCGACGACCGGGCCCAGGTCGTACGGATGTGGCGGTCGCTCGGACTGACTGTGTTCCAGGTCGCCGACGGCGACTTCTAACTGGTCCGGCTCGCGTTCGCCCGAAGGCTGGGCGAACACACCGATGGGCCGCTCTCGGTGAGAGCGGCCCATCGTTGTCGTACGCGTTACTCGCCCGGCGTCGACTGTGCGATCTGCATCAGGAACTCAATGTTCGTCCGGGTCTTCTTCAGCCGGTCGAGCAGGAGGTCCAAGGCTTGCTGCGAATCGAGCGCGTGCAGCACCTTGCGCAGCTTGAGCACGATCGCCAACTCGTCCGGAGCCAGCAGGATCTCTTCCTTACGCGTGCCGGACGGGTCGATGTCGATCGCCGGCCACACGCGCTTGTCCGCGATCTTCCGGTCGAGTTTGAGCTCGGCGTTGCCGGTGCCCTTGAACTCTTCGAAGATCACCGTGTCACCGGTCGAGCCGGTTTCCACCAGCGCCGTGGCGATGATGGTCAGCGAGCCGCCGTGCTCGATGTTGCGCGCGGCGCCGAGGAAGCGCTTCGGCGGGTAGAGCGCGGTCGAGTCGATACCGCCGGACAGGATCCGGCCGGAGGCGGGCGACGCGTTGTTGTACGCACGGCCGAGCCGCGTGATCGAGTCGAGCAGCACGACAACGTCGTGTCCGAGCTCGACGAGCCGCTTGGCCCGCTCGATCGACAGCTCGGCGACCGTGGTGTGGTCGGACGGCGGACGGTCGAACGTGGACGCGATGACCTCGCCCTTCACCGACCGTTGCATGTCGGTGACCTCTTCCGGCCGCTCGTCGACGAGCACGACCATCAGGTGGCACTCCGGGTTGTTGCGCGTGATCGCGTTCGCGATCGACTGCAACACCATCGTCTTGCCGGCCTTCGGCGGTGACACGATCAGAGCACGCTGGCCCTTACCGATCGGCATCACCAGGTCGATGACGCGAGTGGTGAGGATGTTCGCCTCGGTCTCCAGGCGCAGGCGGTCCTGCGGGTAGAGCGGGGTGAGCTTGTAGAACTCGGGCCGGCGGCGCGACTCCTCGACGTCCATTCCGTTGATCGAGTCGAGTCGTACCAGCGGGTTGTATTTGTCGCGGCGTCCGTCGCCACCCTCACGTACGGTCCGGACGGCGCCCGTGACCGCGTCGCCTCGACGCAGCCCGTAGCGCTTGATCTGGGCCATCGAGACGTAGACGTCGTTCGGGCCGGACAGGTAGCCGGACGTACGCACGAAGGCATAGTTGTCCAGCACGTCCACGATGCCGGCGACCGGGATCAACACGTCGTCGTCGTTGACCTGCGGCTCGTTGCCGCCACCGCCACCCTCGCCACGGTCACGACCGCGGCGGTTGCGCTCACGGAAGCGGCTGCGGCGGCTGCGGCGACCGTTCTCATCGTCGTCGCCCTGGTCGTCGCCGCGCTGGTCGCGCGGGCCACGATCGTTGTTGCGCTGGTCGCCGCGATTATCCCGGTCGTTGTTGCGCTGGTCGTTGTTGCGATTGTCACGCTCGTTGCGCTGGCCGCGTGGCTGCTGCTCACGGTCGCCGCGCTGATCGCGGTTGTCGCGAGAGCCGCCGTCGCGCGATGTGTTGTCACGCGGTCCGTTGTCACGGGCGGCGTTGTCACGCCCATCGCGACCATCGCGGGTGTCCCGCTCACGCCCGTTACGACCGCCGACACGATCGGCGTCGTTGCCGCCGGTGTCGATCGGCCGCTCCAGCGTGTCCGTCGCGCGGCCGGCCGGTTCGGCCGCTCGCATCGCCGGCTCGTCCGCGCGGGTCGTGGATTGCGCATAAGACTCGGTCGACGGCGAGGCGTCGCCCACGACCTGCGCCCGGGGCGCCTCCGCCGCGACGCCGGGGGCATCCGCGGCGATCGACGCATGTGAACCGTCGACAGCGGTGCTGCGCGGACCCGGCACGCGGCTGTCGCCGCCGTTGCGCTCCTGGATGGCGGCGATGAGTTCGCCCTTACGCATCCGTGCGGTGCCCGAGATGCCAAGCGATGTCGCCATGGCCTGTAGCTCCGGTAGCAGCATCGACGTCAGGCCGCTGCCCGTACGGCGACGGCGGGACGCACCCGCGGTCTCCTCCGGCGCCGTGACGTTAGAAACGTCCGACGTCACGTCGGTGGTGTCGCTCAATGGATTCCTTCTCCCTCGATAAGGCTCGAGACTGCCCGGTCAAAAGCTTCCAAGGCTGTCCCGCTTGCACCCGCTACCGCAATTCGCGATGGTGATGCGGGTGATTGTTGACGTCACGTACGACGGGCGAGGAAACCAGGCCGTCGACGCCACATAGAGCCCGCACACTGCAAGCCGGGACGGCCAGTGCGGAAACTACGGGAGTTCGGGGTAAGCCGCCAAAAGATCACGTCCGGGGCTCTAACCCTGCAGCCTAATCATTCTGCCTGCCTGCGGCAATGCTCACTCGCGAACGTTGCCACTTGGTGCCCAGCCGATGCGAAGCGCAGCCGCGAGGCTCATCGGCCAGCCGATGCGTAGCGCAGCCGCGAAACTATCGGCCAGTTTCCCGCTAGCCCCGCGCCGCCGGTCCCCGACATTGGTGATCATCGAACAGTACAGACCAGACCCTCAAGGACGGATGTCTTCTGCGGGACTCGGTGCGAACTGCCCGAGGAATCACGCTGTCCGCGGACCAACCGGTGAAGCTGAGCATCGCGGCGACTCAACGTTGGCTTAAGCCTACCTCACACACGGCACCCATGACATCACAGGGTGGCGACAGTCGAAGCCAGCCCGGCGTGTCGGGCACATCAGCGCCGTCGGTGGCCAGCGCCAGCACGCTCGGTCCGGCCCCACTGACCACAGCGGCCACGCCAGCCCCACGCAACCTTGCCACCAGTTCGGCGGTTGCCGGCATGCCAGCGGCTCGATACTGCTGGTGCAGCCGGTCCTCCGTGGCCGGATAGAACAGCGTGGGATCGGCGGTCAGGGCGTGGACCAAAAGCGCGGCCCGGCCAGCCGAGTGGGCCGCATCGCTGTGCGGCACGACCTGCGGCAATGCCACCCGGGCGTGCGCGGTCAACCCGCGCTCCGCCGGCACGAAGAC
>Ga0055453_10000119_pt1 | contig 10368 bp, 12 predicted proteins | sample Goodyear_PhragA__FD_57741 | JGI IMG/M metagenome (GOLD analysis project Ga0055453, IMG submission 57741) | Wetland microbial communities from San Francisco Bay, California, USA, that impact long-term carbon sequestration - Goodyear_PhragA_D2 | ecosystem: Environmental > Aquatic > Marine >... | reverse complement strand
GACGGCCGCCAATAGGGCGAGCGGGGTTCGCGCGGCGATCGTGCCTGCTCGTGCGAACCGAGAAAGAAGTGACATGAGAGTGGTTCCTCGTTTGGTTGGGTGGTCCATTGGTCAGCGGAGTGCGGCGGCGGCGCGTTCTTTGGTCGCCGGCACCACCGTGAGAGCGGTGTTGAGCTCGGCGGGATCGATGCCCTTGAACGCGACGTCGGTGACCTTGCGCGCATGCGCGTACGGGGCCACGAAGTGGTCCGTGCCGAAGGCCACGGCTAACAGGCGGCGCCCTGGCCGGTTACTCGGCGTTTGAGCAGATGATGGGCCGCTCATTGGGGTCTTATGTAGGTCGTGCGGGGTTGGTCTGGTGGCTAGGCGTGACGCCAGTCGTGTAGACGCCGACGGCACGAGGGCAGGTCGCGGGTCATCGAGGTGTGAGCTTGATGACCCGCGCGCCTGCAGCCCAGACCACGTGCAGGTCCCGGTGGTTGGCGTTGCCGTCCTGATCCACGTGAACGCTGCTGAAGCGGGCGAATGCCGGATTCGCGGCCGCCATGTGTGCGTATGCCGTGACGACGTCGCGCTCGGCGGTCAAAGTCTGGACGTCTGCCAACCTGATCTTTCCCTTGAACCTGATGGCCACGGGCTCGCCGGTGCGAAGGTTTCGGGCCCATCCGAAACTGGTGCCGATGAGCAGGTCGTCACCTTGGGCCAGGTAGGAGACGGGCACCGTGTACCTGCGTCCTGACTTTCGTCCCACCACATACAGCGTTACTAGTCGGCTACCGATGATCCGACTTAGGCCCGGGGTGCGCAGCAGGCCGCGTACCAGGAGATTGACCAGTCCCTGCGCGCGCATGGTCCGTATGGTTGGGGTGCCCGGCTTGTCAGTCATTGCTGTGGGTCGCCACCGCTCGCACGGGAGGCAGCGCGGGGGGCTGGGTCGGGTCGCCGGTCGGAACCATCCGCATTACTGCCTCTGGCATCGGGCCAACCGCGAACGCGCGGACGGCTGGCCCGACGGACACGGTGACGAACGACGCCACGGGCGGAACCTCGGCGGGCAGCGCAATAAAGTACTCCCCGGGATCGAAGTGGGAGTCGATCACACGCATCGAGGTGCTCGTCGGCTCGGGCGGCCTGAATGACGTGGCCCACCAAGCCTCGACGACCACCTGGGCCGGTTTCTGCAGGGTGAGCTGCACCGTTCTGTTCGTCGTGTCATATGCCACGCCGTTGTCGCCTCCGGCAGTCGACGTGACGCCCTCAACCTGGGCGGCGATGAGGCCGGCGATTCCGGCGAGTCCCTGTACGAAGGTGACGTGGCTGTTGACCTTGGAGATCTCTTCGCTGAGGTGCCGCTTGGTGTTAGCCGCAACCATGCCACCGAAGACGACGACATCGATGTTCGTGGTGTCGTACTCCGTCAGCACCTCGTCGAACTGGTTTGTTGCATCTGCGTGGAAGCCCTTGCTTCGCAGGATGTCGGCAGCGTCAAGGATCACGCTTGGGCTTCTGCCGATGACCAGAACCCGTCCGGGTCCGCTGGTGGTTGCTTTGTCCATGAGCCGGTCTCCTAGATCCAGTGAATGTTGGTACGTCCAACATAGCAGGTGTTGGCCGCGCCAACAACTGGTAGGGTCCACCTATGCCGATCGATCATCCGCCAAGCCGTACTCCCGCCCGCGTTAAGGACCGTCCGACCTGGCTCATCAGCCGGACCTTCGCTCGCTCGTCGGGTCTCCTCGCCGCCGGGTTCGAGTCACACGGCCGCGGCCTTCGCAGTTACCATTACCGCCTCTTGGCCGCGCTCGACGAGTGGGGGCCCGCGAGCCAGGCTGACCTAGGCCGCGGGACCGGCATCGATCGCAGTGACGTCACGGCAGCGCTGTCCGAACTCGAGTCACGTCGCCTCGTCGAGCGGTCTATCGACCCCGAGCACAGGCGCCGTAACATCGTCACCATCACCCCGGCCGGACTCGAACAACTCCTCGAACTCGACAACGTCATCGACGCTGTCCAGGAACAAGTCCTGAAACCACTGACAAATCCGCAGCGACGTCAGTTCATCGCCTTGATGGCGAAGCTGCTCGCGACCGAAGACGACTCGTCGACGGGATGACTCCGGCAGCCGCGACCCCAACCCCGGCGTTGCAGTAGCGGGCTGATGCCGTGCGGCGACACGGGCTGTAGATGCACACAAGTGGCTGCCCTGCTTGGGATTCCGGATTTGCTGACGGTCCCAGAAGGTCCGAAAGGGAAGGCACTCCGTAGGTGCGGGCTACAGTCGCGCGGCCCAAGGCCACGGTGACGGCCGATGGTCGGGTGTCGCCTCGCATGCGGATCACGGCTGCTTGCGGATCTGGCCGAGGTGACCGGCTTGGGCGCAGGAGTGCTCTGGTGCGCTGGCCTGGCGGCGTCAGGCTGCCGAAGTACCGGAAACCTGCGGGGCCCAGGCTCAATCCGGGGCCAGTCGAGCTGGGACTTCTGACTCCCGTGGAGCGTACATAGTCCTCGGCCGCCGACCGGGCCGCGCGGCCACCGCGCCGGTAAAGACGCGATCGGAGAAGACACGAATACTTCGTGGTCCGACCGGAAGTCGCGGTACCGATCGGGCTTCGTGGCCTCGTGGACGACGGCCCGTCGCCGGGCTGCGCTCGCCGTCGTACAGGCGGCGGCTGCCCGGGGATGCCGGCAGCCGCCGTCTGCCTCACCGGGACCGGGCCGGTTCCGCGTCATCGATGGGGCGCAGGAACGCATCGGGCGGTCCTTCGACGTGCAGTTGAGGTAAGCGCCGCGCCATGCTGCGGGGCAGCCACCAGTTGCCGCGGCCGAGCAGGTGCATGACCGCCGGCACAAGCAGCATCCGGATAATGGTCGCGTCCACGAGGATGGCCGCGACCATGCCGACTCCGAAGATCTTGATGAAGACCTGGTCGCTCGGGACGATTGACGCGAAAACCACGATCATGATGGCCGCGGCCGCGGTGATCACCCGTCCGGTGCTGGCCAGTCCGCTGGTGATGGACTGACTGTTGTTACGGGTGCGCACCCACGCCTCGCGGACCCGGCTGATCAGGAAGACCTCGTAGTCCATGGACAGGCCGAACAACAGCGCGAACATGATGACCGGGACGAACGCCGCCAGCGGGGTGGCGGTGTCGATGCCGATCAGCTTGCTGGCCCAGCCGCCTTTGAGGAACAAGGCAACCACCCCGTACGCCGTCGCCACCGACAGCAGATTCATCACGGCCGCTGTGATCGCGATGACGACGCTGCGGAACGCCACCAGCAACAGGAGCATTGAGACGACGACGACGCCTCCGATGAGCAGGGCGAGCCGGTCGGCGATCGACGTGTTGATGTCGATATTCGCCGCGGTCGCACCGCCGACGTGGACTTGCGCGTCGGTGCCCTTGGTCGCGGCCGGGATCACGTCGTCGCGCAGTTTCTGGACGAGGTCTTCGGTGGCGGCCTCCTGCGGTCCGGTGCCGGGCACGACGGTGATCAGCGCCGTGTCACCAGCGGGATCGAGCCGTGGCGGCGACACCGCCGCGACTCCCGCCATCTTGCCGAGTTCGGCCTGCAGCCGCTCGATCACCGCCCCACCGCCGCGTGACATGTCCGCCACCACCAGCAACGGCCCGTTGGCGCCGGGGCCGAATCCCTCGGCCAGCATGTCGTAGGCCTGCCGACTCGACGTGTTCTTGGGATCGTTGCCTGCGTCGGGCAGGCCGAAGTGCACGCCGAGGAACGGTGTGGCCAGCAACAGCAGCAGCGTGACGCTCGCCACGGTGGCGAGTACCCCGTGCCGCTGCACCAGTCGACTCCACCGCATCCAACCGGCCGCCGGCACCGGGTGCCCGTCGGCGGAGATCTGGGTGTGGCGACGGCGTCCCAGCGGCACCCGGAGCCGGTCGATTCGCCTGCCCAGGTAGCCCAGCAACGCGGGGAAAAGGGTGACGGCGGCGACCATCACGACCAGTGTGGCGATCATGGTGACGACGGCGGTGCCGTTCATGACGGGCAGGCCCACCGCAAACAGCCCCAGCATGCTCACCATGACCGTGCCAGCGGCCACGAGGACCGAACGGCCGGCGGTGTCGAGCGTCGCTACGGTCGCGGCTTCGGGGTCGAGGCCCACTGCCCGCCATTCGCGGAACCGGGTCACCATCAGCAGTGCGTAGTCGATGCCCAGAGCGATGCCCAGCGTTACGCCGATGATGGGCGCGAACGAAGGCACGCCCAGCGCGGCCGCCGCGAGGCCGACCAGGCTCGAACTGACCGCCACCCCGCCGATCGCCATTGCCAGTGGCAGGCCGGCCGCCACCACTGAACCGAACATGATGAGGAGGATCACGGCGGCCGCGATCAGGCCGATCATCTCAGCCGAGGACTGGTTCGCCTCGGCGGTTTGCACAGCGCGTCCGACGAGCGCGATTTTCAGCCCGTCGCGCTCGGCCGCCTGCGCGGCGGCCAGCAGCTTCTTGGTGTCTTCCTTCGGCATGTCATTGGGGTTGATGACATCGAGATAGACGCCGGCGACGAGGGTCCGGCCGTCCGGCGTGATGGCGCCTTTGGTGGCATAGGGATCCTCGACGGACGTCACATGCGGCATGCGTTCCAGCTCACCGAGTAGCGCCTTGACCGAACTCCGTACCCCGGCGCTACTGACGTTGTCGGCGCGCACCACCACCCTCTCGGTATCGCCGGACTGGGCCGGGAACCGCTGTCCCAGCAGGCTCTGTGCCTGCGCGGAGTCCGAGCCTGGGATGGACGAGTCGTTTGCGAACTTTCCCCCGAAGGCCGCCGATAGCCCGAAGGCGATGGCGAGCGCCACGACCCAGGCGATCAGCACCGTTCCGCGCCGGCGATAGGCCAGACCCGCGAGTCGGCCCAGCGGTCCCGGCCGCGGTGCGTCAGGTGACCTCCTGTGGTCGTCGAGCGCGGGCATCACGTCAGTCATGGGGCCTTGCGTTGGTCGAGTCATGGAAGCGATCGTCAGGTCGCCGACCCGGCCGCGTCCTCGGGCAGCGGATGGCAGTTCCCACGCAGATTTGCGTATATGGCCCGGACCCGGTCGCGCTCGTCGTCGTAGGCGACCACCCGAGCGCGGCCACTATCATCGCGATATGAAACGCCGAGCTTTGCCGTTCCGCCTGCCTGTCCTGGCACAGGACGCCTTGCTTGGAATCTTCGTCGCCGCTATGCAAGTTCAGGGCACGGTCGCGAAGCCCGCGGACGTGGGGTCGCGGCCGCTCGCCGACTTCGGACACCTCGGATACATCCTGCTAACCGTGAGTGGCCTAGCACTGACCCTGCGTCGCCGATGGCCGGTGCCGGTGTTCATCACGGCCGCTCTCGCCAGCCTGGTGTACTACGCCGCCGGCTTTAGCGACGGTCCCGGATGGATCGGGCTGTTCGTCGCCCTGTACACGCTGACCGCCTACGGCGACGGACGCAGGTCGCTGGCGTTCGCCGGCGTCGGAATCACCGTGCTGGCCACCGGCTGGCTCATCGCCGGGGCCGACGTCGAGCCGAGAGCCGCCATCGGATGGGTGTTCTTCCGGATCGGGGCGTCGGTGATGAGTGCTGCCCTCGGTGAGTCCGTCAGATCCCGGCGATTCATCGCAGCCGAAGCGCAGGAGCGTGCTGAACGGGCTGAACGGACTCGGGAGGAGGAAGCGCGTTCGCGGGTCGACGCCGAGCGGCTCCGGATCGCGCGCGAGGTCCACGACACCGTCGCTCACGCCATCGCGATCATCAACGTCCAGGCCGGTGTCACCGCGCACGTGCTCGACAAGCGGCCGGAGCGGGCGCGCGAGACACTGGTGGCCATCGAGCAGACGAGCTCCCAGGCGTTGCGGGAAATGCGGGCCGTCCTCGGGGTGCTTCGTGATTCCCACGACGGGCGAGTGCCGCACCCGGGCCTGGGACAGATCGACGACCTCACCGCGAAAGCACGCGACGCCGGACTCGACATCAAACTCGAGGCAACATCGCCAACGGCGCCGCCGCCCAGCGCGGTGGACACCACAGCCTACCGAATCTTGCAGGAGTCGATCACCAACGTGATCCGCCATGTCGGCCCTACCCGCGTGACGGTAACGCTGAACCATGGAATCGATGTCTTGGAGATCCGTGTAATCGACGAGGGTCGGCGGCACGCACCAGGTGATGACGCTCCGGGCCCGCACATATCGGCCAAGCACTCGACCAGCAACGGCACCGGCAGCTCAGCCGAGCTCGGCCGCGGGATCCTCGGAATGCGCGAGCGCTGTCAGCTACTGGGCGGAGAACTGGTGGCCGGGGCCCTGCCGGGCGGCGGGTTCGAAGTCAGGGCACGACTACCCCTGGCGCCGACCGGAACGGCGCACCTATGACCGCAACAGCCGCGTCGTCGCCTGGCAGCGCTCAGATCAGGGTTCTGCTCGCCGACGACGAGCGTCTTGTGCGATCCGGCTTCAAGGTTCTGCTCGACCTCGAAGACGACATCACGGTGGTGGGGGAAGCTACCAACGGTGCCGAGGCCGTGGAACGAGCCCGTGCCACCCGGCCCGACGTCGTGCTCATGGACATCCGCATGCCGAAGATGGACGGGATCGAGGCCACCATCCAGATCGCCAAGACGTCCGGACTTCAACAGGTCCGAGTCCTGATCCTTACCACCTACGACACCGATGCGTACGTCTTCGCTGCACTGCAGGCCGGCGCCAGCGGCTTCCTACTCAAAGACGCCGGACCGGCCGAGCTCCTTCACGCCATCCGAGTCGTCGCCGCCGGCGACGCGTTGCTCGCGCCGCGGATCACCCGGCGCCTCATCGCTCAGTTCACCGCCGAACGGGTCGCCACCCAGGCCGGGGAGGACCGACTGGCTGTGTTGACACAGCGCGAGCGAGAGGTGCTAGCCCTGGTGGGACAGGGCCTGAGCAACGACGAGATCGGCACCGAGCTGTTCCTCAGCCCGGCGACCGCCCGCACCCACGTCAGCCACGCGATGGGGAAGCTGGGTGCGCGCGACCGCGCGCAACTGGTCGTCATCGCCTATCAGACGGGGCTGGTCAGCTCGTAGAGTCCGCCTCTCAAGACAGTCCCGAAGACCTACACGAGCCGTAGAGGCCTCCTTCAGTGGCCGCGCTAGTTGAATCTTCAACGACAACGCGAAGCCAAGCTGCGTGTCGCGGTGGTTCGCCGCGACCAGATCCTGCTCGGCGCCGGCCAGGTCCAGTACGCGTTCCCGTGCGGATCCGGCATAGACCGTCCGAGCCGCACCAGCAGCGACTGGGACGTTCGTCACGCATGCGCCTCCACGCTTTTGGCGGGCGGTCAGATCGCGCAAGGTTGGGGGCAGCCGAGTCGTCGAGAAGGTGAGGGAGACGAACTGATCATGAACGGGCGGAGCGTAAGACTCCAACGTAGCGGTGACGGAGTACACGTGACCGCGTTCGAAGCGCTCCGGGCCATCGAGTCACGCGTCCGGGCAGACTTCCGGAAGACCGTCGCCTTCGGTTTGATCGCGCTCATCTCGCTCGTGGCGGGTCACGACGTCGGCGGCGTGGATGCCCAGTCCGTCCGCGTCCGGCTGATCTCGTACGGCTGCGCGCTGCTCACCGCGATCTTCGGCGTCGCGGCGAGCCGTGTCGCCGCACGTGAGGTGCAGCGAGTCGTGGTGGCCCGGGCCGGAGCCGTGGCGGCCACACCACTTCGCTTGACCGTCTTGCTGGGCGGTTATCTGATCGCGGCGATCTCGGTATGTGACCTGCTGGGCGTCGAGCTTCGCCAGTTTCTGGTGGGAGGAGCCATCACCGGCATCGTGATCGGCTTGGCGGCCCAGCCGGTGCTGAGCAACCTCTTCGCCGGCCTTGTGCTGCTCTTCGCCCGGCCGTACGTGCCGGGCCAGCAGATCCGGGTGCTGTCCGGGGCAATCAACGGACCGCACGCGGGCGTGATCGTCTCGGCCGGTCTGCTTTACACGATGCTCGACACGCCCGACGGACCTCTCAACATCCCGAACAGCACGCTGCTCGCCGCGGCGGTCGGTCCGGCGGCGTCTGACACGGACCGCGAAGACGAAGCGGTCGAATCAGTACCCGTCCCGGACCAGGCGACACCGGTCGGCCACGATGGGGCCGCGCTTGCCACGGTGATCGCCAGCGCCGAGGACGCAGACACCCGCAAGCACCCCGAGCAGTAGTTCATCCGAAGTTCAATGGCGCCAGTGAGCCCGAGCACTGACACGCTCGTGCGAACATCGTCCGGTCGATCGTGACCTCACGGTAGCGCCGCTACTCGAACGCCTCGGCTGGCCGCCGATTCGATCAGGAATCGAGAAGCGACAAGGTTCCGTCAGGCCTAGCCTTTCTTCAGATGGCCGGCATCATGCCGGGCCTTGAGCGTCGAAAGGCAGCCCGCGAATGTCTGCGAAGAGTCCCAAGGACGAGTCCGGCAGCTTCAGCGCCGAGGAGCGCGCCGCGATGAAGGAGCGCGTCGCCGAGCTGCGCGCCGAGGGCAAGAAGGGCGCCATGAAGGCCGACGGGCTTCAGGCGGTCCTCGACCGGATCGCGCAGATGGCGCCGGAGGATCGTGCGCTCGCCGAGCGAGTGCACGTGGCGGTGACCGCTACCGCCCCAGAACTGTCGCCAAAGACCTGGTACGGGATGCCCGCCTACGCGAACGCGGACGGCAAGGTCGTCGTCTTCTTCCAGGACTCGGGCAAGTTCAAGTACCGGTACTCCACCCTGGGATTCCAGGACGCGGCCAACCTCGACGACGGGGACCTGTGGCCGGTGTCGTACGCGCTCCAAAAGTGGAGCCCCGTGGTAGAGAAAAAGGTCGTCGAGCTGGTGAAGGCTGCGATCTCCTGACCGTTGCCGCGACCGCCGCGGAGCACGAGTCGCCCTCGGTTAGCGGTTCGGACGGCTCCGCCACAGCACCCGCCGTCACGACCCACCCTGTCGCATCACTGATCGCTTTCTCACGTCCAGTCACGCGTCAACGACGGCACCGACAGCGGCATAGCACGCCTTTGGGCGACGATCCCGACTGTTGGTCGGGGCGGTCGCTCAACGTCGCTACGGCCAGGCTCGCTGGGCGCGATCCGTCATCTACGCCGGTGGCCGGCACGCTGGGCGTACCGGCCACCTTCGACCATTCCGGCTCGGCGCGTCTGATGCCGCGCCGCGGCCCGGAACGGTCGTTCTGGCTCAGTTCGGCCGGGCGGTGCGGGTACCGGCCGGGAGTGTCCCGTCGTAGGTGACGGCGATCCAGTGCCGGACCGGTGCCGCCGCCGGTCCGGCGGTCAGCTGGATGCGGTACCGCAGATAGCGGTTGGCCCGGATGGCCAGGGTGCTGCCGGACGGGGTCACGGAGGTCCAGTCCGACCAGGTGGGGTCGGGCTTGGCGGTGTTGCCGGTGCGGACGCTGACGCTCATGCGGGCACCGGCCGGGATGTCGGCGTTCCAGAGCGCCTGGCGCCACCGAAGCCGCCGGTGGCCGCGGTGCCGTCGCTCGCGGTGAGGGCGGACAGGGTCAGGTCGGCCAGGCCGTCGCCGCGTACGGTCAGTGCTCCGCTGGCCTTGCCGGTGCGGAAGGAGACCCGGGTCTGGTCGACCAGTGGTGCGGTGGTCGGGGGTAGTCGCGGGTGCGTTGGTCGCTGCGGGCTCGGGTCAGGGTGATGCGGTAGAGGGCGGCGTTGGCGCGGCAACGACCATCGCATGATCGGCTGGGTCGGACGGGTGGGTCAGGCGAAACGTTGGGACGCACTGGCCTGCGGGTGCAGCGCCGCCAGGTCCAGGAGATGCGCCGGTGCCTCGGGTAGCGCGATGCGGCTGGTGACGTCCGCGTCGGGGTCGACGCGCAACAGTTCGCCGGGCTCCATCGGCCGCCACTGCGGGTTGTCGTCCATCCGTTCACTGGCCACGACGACCGATGGTACGGCGGCCAGATCCTCGGAATGGACGCGCATGCGGCCGGCCGTACCGCTGTGGTCCAGGTGCCGCAGGCCGTGGTGGCCACCGGCGGTGCGCCGGAGAACGTACAGGTGGTGGGTGTCTGGGTAGCGGAAGGCCCACAGTTCCTGCGCGGTGGTCAGGACGAGGTTGAGCGAGTAGACGGGCAGGTTGTGTGCGACCCACCGGGCGGCACTCTCGATGCCGCGCCCGACGTCGCCACCGTTCGCCCGGGTCTCCCGGGTGATCAGCGCGAAGAAGCGCTCCGAGTCGGTGTCGCCGCCGACCAGCGACCGATCGTCGCCCAATGCTGCGTCGAGGCGGTCCAGCCCCTCGATCACCCCGTTGTGGGCGAACAGCCTTCCGTCCTGTAGGAACGGGTGGGTGTTGCGCTCCGAGAGAGCGCCGGTGGACGCGAAGCGCACGTGGG
>Ga0055453_10000118_pt1 | contig 10378 bp, 10 predicted proteins | sample Goodyear_PhragA__FD_57741 | JGI IMG/M metagenome (GOLD analysis project Ga0055453, IMG submission 57741) | Wetland microbial communities from San Francisco Bay, California, USA, that impact long-term carbon sequestration - Goodyear_PhragA_D2 | ecosystem: Environmental > Aquatic > Marine >... | reverse complement strand
CAGGAAAGGATCAAACTCGCGTACGGCCACCATACGCTCATATGGGCGTCGATCGACGAAACCGATAAATATGTCCCAAGGGACGTGCCGGCCACATTTATGGACAAAATAATCCAAAAGCGGAGCCGCTCTGAATAGTAAAATACCCCCCTAATGTGCCTGCAAGGATTAGCCCCCGCACTATTGGCGTCACGTCAGTTCTTCCTGCTGCATTACGACCTGAGAGCCGCCTTTTTCTCTACTTAAGTCTTCCCCACTGGTGCGAGGTAGATGGCGAACTCCTCATTCCCATCGACGCCCAGAAGGTTGTCGAGCAACTTCTGATCATATGCGGCGACTGCGCACGTTGCCGCGTGGATCGCCTCGCAGGAGATATAAAGGTTTTGGCAGACATGACCCGCATCGATGGCAATGACCTTGTGAGCGGCTATATCGTACCGCCACTCCATCCGATACGGTATGGCAGTCCATATGAACGTAACAGCAGACTTCCCGACGAAATCCTGACCCAGGGCTGCTTCAGACATCCGTGAAGACAAACGCGCCGGCTGCGAAACCGGCAGGAGCTGATGTTCCAGCGGCAGGTAGCGATATATTCCTTCCCCGAGACCTTCGACGCTAAAAACACAGAGATAGGTCTCAAGTGCATGGCGGCAGCCCGCAGACGGAACGACTCTGAAAGCGTTGCCCGGAGAAGTGATTCTACGGACCCCCTGGGTAGCCCAGAGCAAAAAGGAAAGCTCTTTCAGGGTAAGAGGAGCGGGATTGAAGGCCCGGCGACTTCTTCTGCCGGCAATTGCGGTAAAAACATTAACGGCTGAAATATCAGTCAGTTTTTCGGCGGGGACGAGTTCGATGCATCGGGCGCCGGCAGGCACTGGTTTTTCGAGAGGCGGAGGGGCCATACCTTTGTTCTGATCGGTATTACTGAAGTCGATCTCTTGTCTCACCGTATCCTTCAAGAAGTCCCGGAACTTGTCTCGTGATGATCTATCCATGTTCTGTCTTCCCTTCATTCTGTCTGTTTCCTCTTTTGCCCTGCCCATGCCAAAACGGATTTATGCCCAAGGTTTCCCTGAGCTTCGAAAAATACCGCGGGGGCACGTTCAAAGTGATGGAGTTTGACCACTTCGATCTCAACATGGCTAAGCCAGATGGTCTTTGCCCATTTCGATTATCGGCCTGCAAATGATTACCAATAATAACTTAACTCATTCCTGATCTTTTGAGAAGCACGGATTTTTAGGCAGCGGCCCGCGCCGAAAGGATTTGCGGACTTTCCAGAATATATCAATCGAACTTGACAGGCGGCACTTTATGGAATCTTTAAATCGGATATATCTGAGGTCAAGGGAGCGGGAAACAGATGGATATCCGGGATCGGGCATCAGTCGGTACGGGTCTGCACAGAGGCACTAACGGTGCTCTGTGCAGACCGTAAACCCTATTTTGAACAACCCCCGGGAGATGACAAGAGCGTTATGACGCCCTGAGGACCATTACCATCTGGCGGCCGTCCATCTTTGGCTCGGATTCCACTTTCGCGACATCCGCCAGTTCCGCAGCCAACCGGTTAAGGACACTCACCCCCATTTCCTGCCGGGTAAATTCCCGTCCCCTGAAACGGATGGTCACTTTAACCTTGTCGCCGTGGTCGATGAACTTCCGCACATTGCGCTTCTTGAATTCATAATCATGAGTGTCAATGGAAGGGCGCATTCTGATTTCTTTGAGAGACAGAGTAGCTTGTTGTTTCTTGGCCTTCCGGAGTTTCTTGCCTTCTTCGAACTTGTATTTCCGGTAGTCCATGATCTTACAGACAGGCGGCTCAGCCTGAGGACTGATCTCCACGAGATCCAAACCCCGTTCTTCAGCCAGTTTCAGTGCGGATTCAATATCCATTACGCCGACTTGCCCTTCTTCGGCGACAACTCGTATCTCTTTTGAATTGATCAGACGGATCTGGTTGTTTATGCGGGTCCTATCGACGACCCGGCTGGGCATTGCTCTTCTTTGATTTGCTATGGTGTGTCCTCCTTCTTATGTTTGTATTTGCCGTCCCGTGCGGGAACAGGCACACATATAGTTTAACATTTTTACGCGCAAGTCTCTATTTTTCTATTACCGATTCCCGGGAAATAACACAAAATATTGCCCGGCCCGGCAAATCCCCCTCCAGCCGCTTCGGGCCGGAGCGGAACCGGAATATATCAGGCATTCACAGGGGATCTTCACACTCCCAAGTAGGCGCGCCGGACTTTCTCGTTGTTGAGGAGTTCTCCGCTTTTCCCCTGCAGGGTAATAACACCGCTCTCGACTACGTATCCCCGGTGCGACAGCTTCAGGGCCGCGCGGGCGTTCTGCTCTACCAGCAACACAGTAACGCCTTCGTTGTTGATCTCCTGGATCGTCCTGAAGATCTTTGCAACCATGATGGGCGCCAGGCCCAGGGAAGGCTCGTCCAGAAGAAGTATTACCGGGTCGCACATCAGGGCCCTGCCGATGGCGAGCATCTGCTGTTCGCCTCCGCTTAGGGTTCCGCCGTATTGTCTTGCCCGCTCCTTCAGGATCGGGAAGAGGGAGAAGACCCTTTCAAGAAGCGCGGCCGTATTGCCCCTCCCGAGAAACGAACCCATATCGAGATTTTCACTGACGGTCAATTTCGGAAAGATCCTCCTGCCCTCCGGGACCTGACTTATCCCCATCTGAACAACGCTATGTGCCGGTCTTCCCGCTATATCACTGCCGTCCATGATAATCCTTCCGTCTGAAGGCTTCAGTATGCCGGATATCGTCATGAGGCAGGTTGATTTACCCGCCCCATTGCTGCCTATCAGTGATACGATCTCTCCCCTTTTTACCTCCATGTCGATCCCCCTGAGCGCCTCGATGGGTCCGTAAAAGGCGTGGACGTTTTCGAGCCTCAGCATCAGTAGGCCTCTTTTCCCAGGTAGGCTTCGATCACCATGTTGTTGTTCTTTATCTCCTCAGGGTTTCCTTCGGCTATCTTGACCCCGTGATCAAGGACAATTATATGCTCGGAAATTCCCATCACAACCTTCATGTCATGCTCGATCAGGATTACGGTTTTCCCCAGCTCCCTGAGGTTCCTGATGATCCCCATCATCTCTTCAGTCTCCTGGGGATTCATCCCTGCAGTCGGTTCGTCCAGAAGGAGCAGGGCCGCCCCGGTAGCCAACGCCCTCGCAATCTCTATCCTCCGCTGGACCCCGTATGAAAGACTTCCCGCAGTTTTCTCGGAATCGCCTTCTATCCCAAGCAGTTCAAGATACTCAAACGCCCGTTCCCGGACATCCCTCTCCTCGTCCCTGAAGCGGCGTGACCGCAAAACGGCAGGCAGAAGCCCCGAGGCGATCGTCGCATGCTGGGCAACCATGACATTCTCCCGCACCGTCATCTCCCTGAAGAGTCTTATGTTTTGGAATGTCCTGGCTATACCAAGACGTGTAATCCTGTCGCTTGGGAAGCCTGAGATCTCTTTGCCGGCCAGTACGACGCTGCCCCTGGTAGGCTTTGTGAAACCCGTGAGACAGTTGAAGAGTGTTGTTTTCCCCGCCCCGTTAGGCCCTATAATGCTCAGGATGCTCCCGCTCTTTGCGGAAAAACTTACCTCCTCCACAGCCCTGACACCACCGAAGTGTCTGGAAAGGCCTCTAACCTCCAAGAGGAACACGCTTGCCTCCGAACAGTCCCTGGGGTCTGAATATCATGAGAAAAACGAGCCCTGCCCCGAGGGCCAGCATCCTGTACATCTGGACCTCCCTGAGGACTTCGGGCAGGCAGACAAGGGCTATCGCGCCGAATATCACCCCCGGGATGCTGCCGATCCCGCCGACGATGACCATACAGAGGATGAAGACGGACTCCATAAATGTGAAGCTCTCGGGTGAGACAAAACGCATTTTTGCTGCGAAGAGACAACCCGCAAGACCGGCCCAAAAGGCGCCGAAGGCAAAGGAGGAAAACTTGTACCACATGCGGTTGATACCCATGGCGGCCGCCGCAACCTCATCTTCCCGTATCGCGATCCAGGCGCGCCCCGTCTTCGAGTCTCTCACCCGCCTGATGACGAAGACAGTCAGGAGAACGAAAAAAAATACGAGGTAGTAATAAGACGACAGTCTGTCCAGGGAAATGCCGAAGAAAGAAGGCGGGGCTATCCCGGATATGCCGTTTGGACCCTTGGTGAAACTGTCCCAATTATTCAGGACGAGGCGCACAATCTCCCCGAAGCCGAGTGTGACTATGGCAAGGTAATCGCCCTTTAGCCGCAAGGCAGGGAATGCAAGAAGAAATCCCGACAGCGTTGTGATCAGAATCGAAATGGGCAAAACGCTCCAAAAACCCCAGCCCAGTCTGGTATTGATGAGGGCATAGCTGTATGCTCCGATGGCGTAAAAGGCGACAAAGCCCAGATTCAGAAGGCCCGTAAACCCAACGACGACGTTGAGCCCGAGCGCCAGAATGACATAAATACCCGCAATAATCGCTACGTCAAGGAGATAGTCCTGCTTCAAAACTGGGAGCGCGGCAAGCGGGATCAGGAGGACGGCAAGATACCGCCTGTCGCGAGGAAAATACTCACGGACTTTTTCGATCGGCAGAGTAATTCCCCTGGCCTTGCGGGCGGCGTATCTCAAAACGGGAATGGCGACTACCATCGAGACAAACAAAAGAGCGGCGCCTTTCATACCCTTAAAAGGCAGAAACAGGAGGGCAAACCAGAGCGAAACAATAACCGGCGACCTGAAGAGAAATCCGCTCCTTTCGGCCTTCATATCTTCTCTTCGGCGGTCTTGCCGAGGAGCCCTTCGGGCTTCACCAGGAGAATGATGATCAGGATGATGAAGGCATAAGCGTCCTTGTACTCGCTCGATATATAACTGGCGCCCAAGCTTTCGACCAGCCCGAGAATGAGCCCCCCGAACATCGCCCCGGGGACGCTGCCGATTCCGCCCAGTACAGCAGCTGTAAAGGCCTTCATGCCGGCTACATATCCGATAAAATAATTGACGAGACCATAATACATCGCCACCATGAGGCCTGCAACAGCCGCCAACCCCGACCCTATAATGAAGGTCAACGAGATGATGCGGTCGATATTGATCCCAAGGAGGGAAGCCATCGTCTTGTCCTGGGCCACCGCGCGCATCGCCTTGCCGGTTTTGGTCTTCATGACAAAGGTCTGCAGCAGAAGCATCATTACCCATGATACTACGACGATGGCGGCCTGGAGATACGTGACACGCGCCGAAAGAAGACTGAAGCCGGACGCGCCAAAGATCGACTTAAAGACCTCCTCTTTAGCCCCTTGGGCGAGCATGACATAGTTCTGGAGAAAAATCGATACACCGATTGCACTGATTAACGGACTCAGTCTGGGCGCATCCCTGAGCGGCTTATAGGCAATTTTTTCGATCGTAAACCCATAGGAAGAGCAAAAAATTACGGTAAAAACCAGGACCAGCAAGAGGGACAGCGGAAGACTGAATGCAGTGAGGCCCGCAGCGGTGAAGAACCCCAGCAGGATGATACCGAGGTAAGCGCCAAGCATGTATATTTCGCCATGGGCGAAGTTGATAAGTTCCAGGATCCCGTAGACCATGGTATATCCCAGGGCTATAAGGGCGTACACGCTGCCGAGAGTGAGTCCATTGATAAGCTGTTGCAGAAACACAGGAAATATTACCAGAAAATGAAAGAAATATGTTGCCTGCACTGGCCCCGCAGTGCCTCATGACCCTGATTTGAGTTGGGAGAGATCTGCGAAAATTTCAGGCCCCCTCCGTTACCGTCGCAACAAAAATTAAAGGATAGGCTATAATAACGAAAAAAAACGGATTCTGCAGGAGGTAATCGTTGAAATCACGAATAACTGTTGAAATGGCAACCCGCGTGAGGAATCTCCCTCCCTATCTGTTCGCTTCCATAGACCGGATGAAACAGGAGGCAAAGTCCAGGGGTGTCGACCTGATCGACATGAGCATAGGCGACCCAGATACCCCTACCCCATCTCATATAGTCGATGCCATGAAAATTGCCGTTGAAAAACCCGAGCACCACCGGTATCCTTCCTACGAAGGCATGCTTTCCTTCAGGGAGGCCATTGCAGGCTGGTACAAACGGAGGTTCCGTGCCGACCTCGACCCGGGCAGCGAGGTCCTCTCGCTGATCGGGTCAAAAGAAGGCATAGGCCATATACCGCTGGCGTTCATAGAGCGGGGTGATATCGTGCTGGTGCCCTCGCCGGGCTATCCCGTATACCCGGTAAGCGTGATGTTCGCGGGGGGGGAAAACCACATCATGCCTCTCAGAGAAGAAAACAATTTTCTCCCCGACCTGACGTCGATACCGAAAGATGTGCTGAAGAAAAGCAAAATGATGTTTATTAATTATCCGAATAATCCCACATCCGCCGTGGCTCCGCGCAAATTTTATGAAGAGGTAATTGAGCTGGCTGCTCAATACAATATAATTGTCTGCCATGACGCGGCATACAGTGAAATCTACTACGACGGCGAAAGACCGATGAGCTTCCTTGAAGTGGAAGGGGCAAAGAACGTGGGAATCGAGTTCCATTCGCTCTCGAAGACCTATAACATGACAGGATGGAGAGTAGGTTTCGCAGTGGGCAACAGCGACGTGCTCGCCGGACTCGGCAAAATAAAGACTAACCTGGATTCGGGCATTTTTCAGGCTATCCAGGAAGCGGGCATCGTTGCCCTCGCCACGGGTGATGAGACACAGTCGGCCATCAGGCAGACATACCAGGAAAGAAGGGATGTCCTTTACGAGGGTCTGAGAAAAATGGGGATCGAACTTTCGAAACCGAAGGCGAGCTTCTATCTCTGGGCGAAGGTGCCGGCGGGCTTCGACTCTTCGAGCTTTACGGCACACCTGCTTGAAAGGGCCGGTGTCATGTCCACTCCCGGGGTTGGCTTCGGCGCGCCCGGCGAAGGCTACATCCGGTTTGCGCTCACAGTCTCCGCCGAAAGAACGCGGGAGGCGGTCGAAAGGATCGGCAAGGTCCTGTAGTATTAATATGCCCACGGTTTACCTGGGGATCGGATCCAACCTTGGAAACAGGAGGGCCAATTGCCGGAAGGCTCTTGACCTGATGGCAGAGGCGGGGCTGATAATCGTCAGGAGGTCTTCTTTTTTCGAAACGGCTCCCTGGGGACTGGAAAAGCAGCCCGCTTTCATCAACATGGCTGCAGAGATAGAAACAGATCATAAGCCTCACGAGCTTCTGACGGTCCTCAAGCATATCGAAAAAACGATGGGGCGCAAACAGACGATACGATGGGCGCCGCGCATTATCGATCTGGACATCCTGCTTTATGACAGGCTGGTAATAAACGATCCAGACCTCACCCTTCCTCATCCCCTTTTGCATGAAAGAACGTTTGTCCTTGACCCCCTGGCGGAGATAGCTCCTTCCGTCATCCATCCGCTTTTGTGCGAGACTATATCCACCTTGCGGGAAAAGCTCCGAGGCTCCCCGGCATAAGCTGCCGGCTATCAGCTTTTTTGCCCATAATCCTCCCGTTATCCGTCCCCCTAAACTTTTAATTTCAAGTTGAATATCGAAATGCCAGGAAGTATACTAGTCTATGGCGATGTATAATTTTTTTATTGAGGAGGTGGTCAAGGAAAGAAAGACGGCTTAAGCCCTAGGTAGAAACGAACGCAAGTAAAAAAGAGAAAAAAGGGGAGAAAGAACGTATGAGAAAGAGATTTATCGTTTTGCTTGTTATGTTGATGGCTGCAACGGCTTACATGGTAATGAGTGCTCCTGCCAACGTCGTCGCTGATGACGTACAGGTAATTAATGTGAAGGTCACCGAAGCAAAACCGGCTCCCACCTTTGATGGCATCGCTTACATCGCGGGGCACGGCGGCCATCTCGCTATCATAGACATGAGGACGATGAAGCCGCCGACAGACATCGAGAAAGACAGAGTCGTACTCACCGAGGCCGGCTCAGAGATGGAAGGCACAATCGCGGGCATGAGCTTCGAAGAGGTCAAGAAGGCCGGTGGTTCTCACGGTCAGGCTCTCCTTAACGAGAAGGGCCAGAAGGTCCTCGTGGCCGGCACCCTCAATGGCGACGTATATAAGGTCAACCTCGCTACAGGGAAAAAGGAAGGCCCCTTCAAAGTCGGGAAGAAATTCTGCGGGGCCATTGTCGGACCTGACGGAAAGGTCTATTTTGAAGATATGGCGGACGGCCACGTCTACGTATGGGACGCAAAGAAACTGAAGACCGTGGACAAGATGCCTGTTGGAAAGGCTGTATGCGGCATTCAGTGGACGAAGGGCGCCAAGAAGGCGTACATCACGGATATGCCCACCGGTATCGTTTATGTCTATGACTGGAAGACCAAGAAAGAGATCAAACAGATCTCAAGCCCCGAGATGACCTTTATCCACCAGGCGAGAATGACCCCTGACGGGAAGTATCTCTGGGTCAGCGCTCCGAACGAATTTGATCCGGGACTCAAACCGGGCACTCATAAGAGCCAGGTCATCGTCATCGACACGAAGACCGATAAAATCGTAAAGAGAATTGTTCTTCCTGATGATATCAGATCGCATGACTTCGCCTTTACCAAAGACGGCAAGTATGCTTTCCTCGCATCCAGGACCTATGGCGACGACAGCACGCTGGTCGTAATGGATATGAAGAATTACGACGTCGTCGAGAAGGTGTCGGCCTGTGCTGAATGCCACAAGAAATATGGCATCCAGGTGAAAATCGACAAGGGCTCACCCCTTCTTTGCGGGATAGAAGTAGACTGGCATCCCGGCAAGTAAGCAACACTATCCTGAGACCGGGGAACATAGTTCCCCGGTCTTCTTTTTGCAGATCCATTGACAACCCGACACGCAGCCGAACAGGCAATTCTCAGACTATTAGACTTTTGTCATAAGCAATACTTATAATAAGATCTATGAAGAAAATTGGAATTTTCAGCCTCGCCGTAAAGAACATCAGAAGAAAATTTGTGCGCAGCCTGGTCCTGCTCCTGCTGGTAGCATTGGTTACCGGCACGCTGCTTGGGGCAACAATATTCAATAGCGGGATGAAAAACGCTCTGAAGATAGGGACTTACAGATTGGGCGCCGATGTATTGGTTGTGCCGGCCCAGCATGCCTCACAGGCTAAAGCGGCCCTGCTTGCGGGCGAACCGACTAGCTTCTTTATGCAAAGGAACATTTACGACGAGGTAAAGAAGGTCGAGGGGGTCAAAAAGGCTTCTCCGCAGCTCTTCATCAAGCCTGCCTCCTTCACTTGCTGCTATAACGTAGAAGCTTTTCTTATTGCCTTCGATCCGAAGACTGATTTTACTGTTAATCCCTGGCTGGAAAAGAACCTGAAAAAGCCCCTCACGGGTAACGAAGTCATCGCGGGCAGGGACATCCCCGTAATAGCGGGCGATACCATCCCCTTTTACGGGACACCCTTCACTATCGTAGGGACCATGGAGCCGACGGGCATGCGCTTCTTCGATCAGTCCATATTCATGACCATGGATGCGGCCTATGCCATGGCAAAGAACTCAAAGGTCAAGGCTATGCAGACCCTCGACCTCCAGGAAGACAAGATTTCTGCAGTGCTGGTGCAGGTCGAAGAAGGCTACAAACCTGACAGGGTCGCAATAAAGATCGAAGCCGCCGTGGATGGGATCAAGGCAATAGCGTCGGACGAAGTGCTGAGCACGGTGAGACAACAGCTTGCGGGGCTCCTGAAGGGCATTGTCGCGATAAGCGCCATCGTTTGGGCATTGGCCCTTCTCATGATGGGTTTCGCCTTTTATATGATCGTAAACGAGAGGCAGAGGGAACTCGGACTCCTGAGGGCGATGGGCGCCAAGAAGAAACACATTTTTTCGCTCATTGTGGCGGAAGCGGTCATCATATCGCTTGCGGGAGGAGCCGTGGGAATAGTCCTTGGGGCTTCACTTCTGCTTTCCTTCAAAAACGTAATCATGAACAGTCTGAAGTTACCCTATCTTTTGCCTTCGGTACCTGTCCTGGCCGAACTCATTACTGGCGCCATCCTTTTTGCGATTGTGACAGGGCTGTTGTCATCGCTCCTTCCGGCCGCTTCGGCAAGCAGGATGGAGCCCTACGAAGCAATACGGAAGGGAGAATAAACGGTGAAGACCTTTGCCCTTAGACTATGCATCCTGCCGGCGCTGCTGCTTGCGGCGCTTGCAATTGTTTCATGCCAGAAAGAGAAACCCGCAACAGAGAGGGCGACCGGCCCGGCTTTTAATCCCTATTCGGGGGAGTCTGTGTACCAGGAGGTACAGAGAGAGCTTGAAAAGAACCCGAATGATGTTCAAGCCCT
>Ga0055453_10000117_pt1 | contig 10390 bp, 11 predicted proteins | sample Goodyear_PhragA__FD_57741 | JGI IMG/M metagenome (GOLD analysis project Ga0055453, IMG submission 57741) | Wetland microbial communities from San Francisco Bay, California, USA, that impact long-term carbon sequestration - Goodyear_PhragA_D2 | ecosystem: Environmental > Aquatic > Marine >... | reverse complement strand
GCAGGGTCGCCATCAGCGCCCGTTCGGCGGCTCGGACCTCGGAGACCCGAAAGGCCGCGCCGGCCGTGATCTGTTCGCTCACTGGTCGCCCTCCGCCACCACCATCGCCGACGCGATCCCGCCGTCGTGAGACAACGACAGATGCCATCGCGTCACGCCGCATGTCTTCGCAGCCGCGGCGACCGTTCCCGAAACGGTGAGCCACGGTCGGCCGTCCGGGTCCGAGACGACCTCGCAGTCGTGCCAGGACAGCCCGGCCGGCGCGCCCAAGGCCTTGGCCACGGCCTCCTTCGCCGCGAACCGGGCCGCGAGCGACTCCGGCGACCGAGGATTGCCGGACGCGGTCATCCGCTCCTGCTCGGTGAAGAGACGATCCGCCAGCAGTGGCGTACGGCTCACTGCGGCGGTGAAGCGGTCGACCAGGACCACATCGATGCCAACCGCGACGATCACGACATCACCCTAGCCGCCGCCGCTCCGGCCGGCGGGCGCTATTCGACGGTGACCGACTTCGCGAGGTTGCGTGGCTGGTCGACGTCGTGGCCACGGGCGGCCGCGATCTCGGCCGCCAGCACCTGCAGCGGCACCGTCGTCACGAGCGGGGCAAGCAGCGTCGGCGTCCGCGGCACCATGATGAGGTGGTCGGCGTACGGCCGGACCGCATCGTCGCCCTCCTCGGCGATCACGATCGTGCGCGCGCCTCGGGCTCGGACCTCCTGGATGTTCGACACGATCTTGTCGTGCAACATCCCACGGCCGGCCGGGGACGGCACGATGCACACGACCGGTGTGCCCTTCTCGATCAGCGCGATCGGACCGTGCTTCAGCTCGCCGGCGGCGAAGCCCTCGGCGTGCATGTAGGCGAGTTCCTTGAGCTTGAGCGCGCCCTCCAGCGCGACCGGGAACCCGACGTGCCGGCCGATGAACAGCACCGTCCGCGCGTCGACCAGATCGCGCCCGAGTTCCCGTACGGGCTCCATCACATCGAGCACGGCATCGAGCTTCGCGGGCACGGCCTGCAACTGCTCGACCACGGCCGCGACCTCGTCGGCGTACTTGATGCCGCGGACCTGAGCCAGATGCAGCCCGACCAGGTAGCAGGCAACAAGCTGGGTCAGGAACGCCTTGGTCGACGCGACCGCGATCTCCGGGCCGCCCCTCGTGTAGAGCACCGCGTCCGATTCACGCGGGATCGTCGAACCGTTGGTATTGCAGATCGCGAGCACCCGCGCCTTCTGGTCCTTCGCGTGCCGCAGCGCCATCAGCGTGTCCATCGTCTCGCCGGACTGGGAGATCGCCACCACCAGCGTCGACCGGTCGAGCACCGGGTCGCGGTAGCGGAACTCGCTGGCCAACTCGACCTCGCACGGGATGCGCGTCCAGTGCTCGATCGCATATTTCGCAACCATGCCGGCGTGATACGCGGTGCCACACGCGACGATAAAGACCTTGTCGACGTCGCGCAGATCCTGGTCGGTCAGGCGCACCTCGTCCAGCACGATCTCGCCGGTGTCTTTGAGCCGGCCGAGCAGCGTGTCGGCCACGGCGCGCGGCTGCTCGGCGATCTCCTTGACCATGAAGAACTCGTGGCCGTCCTTGGCCGCGGCCCGGGCATCCCAGTCGATGTGGAAGTCCTTGCCGACGGCGGCGTTGCCGTCGAAGTCGGTGATGTCGATGCCATCCGCGGTGATCGCGACGACCTGGTCCTGACCGAGTTCGACCGCGTCGCGGGTGTGCTCGATGAACGCCGACACGTCGCTGGCCAGGAAGTTCTCACCATCGCCGCGCCCGACCACCAGCGGCGAATTGCGACGCGCGCCGACCACCACGCCGGGCGCGGCGGTATCGACCGCGAGCAGCGTGAACGCTCCGTCGAGTCGGCGGCAGATCGTACGCATCGCTGCGGCCAGCGCGTCTGTGCCGCCCGCCGTCGCGGCCTCGCCATCGGTCGACGCCGCCAACGTTGCGGTGGTGCGCCGCAACTCGGCCGACAGCAGGTGCGCGACGCATTCGGTGTCCGTGTCGCTGGCGAACATCACGCCGTCGGCCTCGAGTTCCTCGCGCAGCTTCGCGAAGTTTTCGATGATCCCGTTGTGGATTACCGCCACGCGGCCATCGGCCGAGCTGTGCGGATGCGCATTGGAGTCGGTCGGCCCGCCATGTGTCGCCCACCGCGTGTGCCCGACGCCGGTCGTTCCGGTGGCGATCCCGTCTTGGTCACCGCTGCCGCCATCACGCGATTCGGCCAGCGCCTTCTCCAGATTCGCGAGCTTGCCGGCTCGCCGTTCGGTGCGCAGCTGGCCGCCGGCGAGCACGGCCACACCGGCCGAGTCGTAGCCGCGGTATTCGAGCCGGCGCAGCCCGTCGATCAGAATTCCGAGCGCCGGCCGGGCGCCCACGTACCCCACGATTCCGCACATGGACGTCAGCGTAGCGGAGAATCGCTCATGATCGGTGCGCAGAACCCTGTTCTTCAATCACGTTTGCTGCTCATTCGATTCAGGCGGCGGCCGGGCTCGCCTCGCGGACGACGTCCGCGATCTGTTCCGCGATCGACGTTGCGAGTTCCGGCGTACCGGCCTCGACCATCACCCGTACCAGTGGCTTGGTCCCGGATGGACGAAGCAGCACGCGCCCCTCGCCGCCAAGCTGGGCGGAGGCGGCGTCGACCGCGGACGCTACCGCCGTCGAGCGCGACGCCGTGGTCTTGTCGCCGACGGCGACGTTCATCAGGACCTGCGGCAATTGCGTCATGACGCCGGCCAGCTCAGCCAACGACGAGCCCGTCGCGGCCATCCGGGCCATGAGGTGTACGGCGGTCAGCACGCCATCGCCGGTGGTGGCGTATTTCGGCAGCACCACGTGCCCGCTCTGTTCACCGCCGATCGCAAAGCCGCCGGCGGCCAACGCCTCGAGGACGTACCGGTCGCCGACCTGCGTCTCGACGAGTTTGATGCCGTGCTCGGCCATCGCGATCTTCAGACCGAGGTTGCTCATCACGGTGGCCACGAGCGTGTGCTCGGTGAGCGTTCCGGCCTCGCGCATGGCCAGCGCGAGGATGCCCATGATGTGGTCGCCGTCGACGACCGTGCCGTCGGCGGTGACCGCGAGACAGCGGTCGGCGTCGCCGTCGTGGGCGATGCCGAGGTCGGCACCATGCTCCGCGACGGCGGCGATCAACGAGTCGAGATGGGTCGAACCGCAGCCGTCGTTGATGTTCAGTCCGTCCGGCTCTGCGTGGATCGCGATGACTTCCGCGCCGGCCCGCTCGTACACAATGGGAGCGACGTCGGAAGCCGCGCCGTTGGCACAGTCGACCACGACCTTCACGCCGGTCAGCGGGTTCGGTGCCGCCTCGACAAGGTGCGTGACGTAGGCGTCGACGCCGTCCAGAAGGTCGTGGACGCGGCCGATCATCGGTCCGGTCGGTCGCCCCGAGGAGAGGCCGTCCGCGATCGCGTCTTCGATCGTGTTCTCGACATCGTCCGGCAGCTTCAGACCGCCGGCCGCGAAGATCTTGATGCCGTTGTCCGGCATCGGATTATGTGAGGCCGACACCATCACGCCCAGGTCCGCCTTGACGGCGCCGACCAGGTACGCGAGGCCCGGGGTGGGCAGGACGCCGACGCGGACGACGATCGCGCCGGTGCTCGCGAGGCCGGCCACGACCGCCGCCTCGAGCATCTCGCCGCTGGCTCGCGGGTCGCGCCCGACGACGGCGACCGGCGGGTGGCTGCGATCGAGGTCGCCGAGCGTGCGGGCAGCCGCGGCCGCGACCGCCATCGCGAGCTCCGGCGTGAGGTCGACGTTGGCCCGACCACGTACGCCGTCGGTGCCGAACAGACGTCCCATGTGTACATCCTCCCGATCGGCGCCGCTGCGCGCCGTGACGTTCCGTTCGTTGCACCTACCCGAACCGCCGCCGGACAACCGCCGAACGATCGGAAAGCCCACGACCGGGCTGTCCCGAGGGACAACCCGGTCGCATCAGCTTGCCAAGGCGGCGGTCACCGTACGCGGATGACTAGCGCTTCGAGTACTGCGGCGCCTTGCGGGCCTTCTTGAGGCCGTACTTCTTCGATTCGGTGACGCGGGCGTCGCGGGTGAGGAAACCGGCCTTCTTGAGAGCCGGCCGGTCGTCCGGATTGACCTCGACCAGCGCACGGGCCACGGCCAGGCGCAGGGCGCCGGCCTGGCCGGTGATGCCGCCACCGCGCAGGTTCGCGATGATGTCGAACGACTCGGCCTTCTCGGTGATCACCAGAGGCTCGCGGACGAGCTGCTGGTGGACCTTGTTCGGGAAGTACGACTCGAGCGCCCGCCCGTTGAGCGTGAAGGCGCCGGTGCCGGCGACCACCCGGACGCGGACGATCGCCTCCTTGCGCCGGCCGACGGTCTGCGCGAGGTGGCCAGCGCCCTTGGCTGGCTTGGCCGCGCGCGAGCGGGTCGCTGGACCGGTCGGTGCCGGCGCGGCCGGAACGGCCACGACGGTCTCGGCGACCGGTGCCTCGTCGGTGGCGACGGCGGTCTCGGCGGCGGCCGGAGCCTCGGTCTCGGCCGGTGCCTGGGGCGCGTCTGTGTTGTCGGTCATCACATCTTCCTCGTTCGCGCTCACTGCGCGACCTGCTTGATCTCGAACGGCACCGGCTGCTGCGCGGCGTGTGGGTGCTCGGCACCGGAGTAGACCTTGAGCTTGCCGATCTGCTGCCGGCCGAGCCGGTTGTGCGGGAGCATGCCCTTGACGGCCAGCTCGACTGCCTTCTCCGGGTGCTTGTCCAGCAGCTCCTGATATCCGGTGGCGCGCAGGCCGCCCGGGAAGCCGGAGTGGTGGTAGGCCACCTTGCTCTGGCGCTTGTTGCCGGTCAGCGCGACCTTGCTCGCGTTGATGACGATCACGAAGTCGCCCGTGTCGACGTGCGGCGCGAAGGTCGGCTTGTGCTTGCCGCGCAGCAGCGTGGCTGCGTGGGTCGCCAGGCGGCCCAGCACGACGTCAGACGCGTCGATGACGTGCCACTGACGCTCAATGTCTCCCGGCTTCGGGCTGTACGTACGCACAGGTTTACCTTGTCTCGTCGTCGGTCTGGGGTCGCGGGACGCACAGGAGGAGCGCGCCGGCGCGACAGTCTAACGGTGCGGCGGGCCGCAGGCTAGCGGTGATCTTTGCACACGAATCGCTGCACGGCTCAGTAACGTACCCGATGGGCACCCGACCCGCGCCGCACAACAGCAGTTAAGAGTACCCGGTCGTGCCGCACAGGGTCAAAACGCCTCCGCCGGCCGGCCGGACCTGAGGCCGGTCACCCGCCGCCGACGATCGAGGCGGCAACCGACGGTAATCACCAGCTCGGCGTGGTGCACCGTGCGGCCGACGACGCCGTGGCCGGTCGCCACGCGCGCGGACAGGCCGTGCTCAGCCAGCCACATCACCACAGGTACGTCGAGCAGCTTCGCGGCCACCTCGACAGCCGTCCATCGGGGCCAAAACACGTCCGGGTCGCCGACGCCGGTGCGCTCGGCCAGCGCCACCGGCACCAGCTGCGCGGCGATCTCCGCGTCTACGGCCCAACCGCAAATCGAAGAAAGGGCTGCGGCGGGCGGCCGCCATTGCACCAGCCGGCCGTCGGCGAGATAGGAGCGGGCCCAGCCGTCGCGGCGGTCGGCAGGCGCTCCCACGACGAGGTCGCCCGGCGCAACCCCCGGGTCGATGGGGAGCAATTCGTGGACGCGGTCGCCGGTGCCGCGCCGGTCGCTCCTCAGACCGGGGCGCACGAGCGGCCGCGCGTCAGGCAGCCGCGCCACCATCGATCATGTACGCCTGCCCCTGCATGTTCGTCTCGTCGAGTAGAAGCATACGCACGAGCGGCAAGACGTCGGATGGTTCGCTGAGGCGACCGGTCGGGGTGCGGCGGACGATCGCGTCGAGCTCGGTCTGGCCGAGTACGGATGACATCTCGGACGCGAAGAAGCCGGGCGCGACGCAATTGATCAAGACCCGGTCACGGAACTCCCGCGCCAATGCCCGGGTCGCGGCCTCCATGCCACCCTTCGTCGCGGCGTACGCGGCGAGGCCCGGGAAGCCACGCTGGGCGCAGATCGAGGTGATGGACACCACCCGGCCGCGGCCACCCCGCCCCATGATCCGGCGGATCACGGCGCGGGTAAGGAGCAAGGGCGCGGTCAGGTTCACGTTGATGATGTTCGCGATAGCGTCCGGCGACGTGTGGATGTGCAACGAGTCCTGGCCGATCGCAGCGTTGTTCACGAGGCCGTCGACCGGGCCGAGCTCGGCTTCAACGCGCCTCAAGTACGCGTCGACGGCTGGCCGGTCGGCAGCGTCGACCGCCGCGGCGAGCGCACTGCCTTCGTACTTGGCAACGAGCGCCGTCAACTCAGGCGTCACCGTTCGCGCGAACGTCGCCACCCGCACCCCACGCGATAGGAGGTCCTCGACAACGGCTCGGCCAAGACCGCGTGAACCGCCGGAAACAAGGACGACCGAGGCCGGCGGCACCGCAGTTGGCGCGACTACCGATCTGTCAGACATCACTCTTCAGGGTCTCCTTCATCGGAATCTCGTCCAGCAGCCGGATCCGGCGCGGCAATGCGTATTCAGACAGGCGAGTCGACGCCCATCGCGCCAGCTCCGCCTCGCCAACGGTGCCGTCTGTGACGATGTCGGCGGCCACGATGCGCCCGACCAAAGGCGCGTTACGGCCGTAGACCCGGGCCCACCGTACGGCCGGATGCGTGAATAGCACATCTCGGACCATTCCGGCGGATACCTTCGAGCCGCCAACGTTGATCTCGTCGCTGTCAAGCCGGCCAATGATCAGCACGCGATCGCCGGAGATCTCGACGCGGTCCCCGGTGCGCACTCGACCAGCGAGGCCATCGCCGGCGTACGGAGAGGAAACGACCAGCTCGCCGTCCTCGACGGACAGCGTGGGCCGGCCCGCGGCGACGCGATCGAGCCAGGCGACCGGGAAGCCGGCCCTGCCGTCGTGCACCGCGATCGCGGCACCGACCTCGCTGGACGCATAGATCCAGCTGATGCGCGCGCCCGGCAGCGTTTCGGCGAGGCGATCCAGGATCGCCTGATCCACCGGCTCGCCTCCGAGTGTGATCTGCGCCAACGGCAGGTCGCGCAGCGTGTCGCCGGAGCGGAACAGCGTCTGGCGCCAGAATGTCGGCGTACCCGAGACCGCGGTCACACCGTGCGCCGCGGCCGCCTCCGGCCACGAGTCCAGACGGGCCGGATCGATCGTCACGACGTCCTGCCCCGGTACGTTGAGAGACAACGTCACGACCTGCCACCATGCGTACGTGCCGGGTGAGTATGGGCACAGCCACACCCGTGGGGGCTGATCCCCGCCGACTGTCGAGAGGCTCGCCAGCGTGTGTGGCACTCGCTTCGGGCGCCCGGTGCTGCCGCTGGTCAGAATCCAGATGCGGCCGGGCTGCTCCGGGCGCCATCCCGCCGGCTCGACAAGGCCGTCTGGTGTCACGAGATGGAAGCCGTCGGCGAGCAACCCATCACGCAACTCGGCGTCGACCCGGCCGGCGGCCGCGATCAGCAGCTCGCCGCCGTCGCGTCGGTGACGCGCCACCGCCCGTAGGGCGCGACCGTGACCGTCGTCGAGCACGGCGAGTGGCGGATTGCCGGGTAGGCGCACCGTCTCGAGCTCTGCCCAGGTCGTCGCGAGCCCGTCGATGACGAGAAGGCTGTTGGTGGCGCCGGCCACAACTACGAACCGGCCTGCAGATGGTCGATCAGGTCAAGCACGTCACCGACGGTCACCACGCTGCGCAGACCCGGTGCGTCGAAGTTCAGTTCGCGGTCGATCTCGTCCTCGACTCGCAGCGCGAGTTCGGAGAAGTCTAGCGATCGGAAGCCAATGTCGCGGAGTGCCACGGCATCGTCGTCCGGCAACGCCACGTCGCGGGTCGCGACGACGAGCGCCATGAGCTCGCGGACGCGAGCGCGGTCCAGCCGCATGGTGGTCTTTGGTTGCATTTCGGGCCCCGTCCTCGCCGTACGATTTTCGACGTCGCCGCCCGGCGCCACCTGACATCCGGCTAGCCGACCCGAGCAATGTAACCTAGCGAATCGACCGATCGTCGAGCGCATCGGAGGCGGCGTGCTACGCCGTGCAGACGAAGTGGACACCGTCAAGATCCGCAGGTGGCGTAACCATCCGCAGGTCCGCGCGGTGAGTCTCACGACCCAGGAGATCGGCCCCGCCGAGCACGCGGCCTGGTTTACCGCGGCACGCGCCGACCCCCGCCGCCGCGTCCTGATGCACGAGTTCGCGGGTACGGATTGCGGTGTGGTGAACTTCGCCGACATCGATCTCGAGACCAAATCCGCCAGTTGGGGTTTCTACCTCGACATCGATGGTCTCGAGGAGCGTGGCGAGACGCTGCCCGCGTGGATGGCGATCCAGCGCGAGGCGGTCGCGTACGCGTTCGACACGCTGCACGTCGATGACCTGACTGGCCTGGTACGCGAGGACAACGTCGTGGTGCGCCGGATGAACAAGCGGCTCGGCTTCGCCGAGGGCGAGCCGACGACCCGCGTCATCGATGGCGCGAATGTCCGAGTCTTTCCCATTGCCCTGCACCGCGACGCCTACGTTGCCCGCAGGCCAGCCGTACCCACACCCCCTCCGGAGGAGTCCGCATGAATACCACCATCGACCTCGGGCCGGTGCCGGCCGGTCCCGATCACCCGCCTGTGATCATCGCGGAAATCTCCGGCAACCACGACGGCAGCCTCGCCAGGGCGCTCGACATCGTCCGGGCGGTGGCGGACGCCGGTGCACAGATGGTCAAGCTGCAGACGTACACGGCGGACACCATCACGATCGACGCGGACACTCCTCCGTTCCGGATCTCCGACGGGCACGAGCTGTGGGGTGGGCGTCGCCTCTATGATCTTTATGCGCAGGCGTCAACGCCGTGGGAGTGGCACGAGCCGATCTTCGCGCTCGCGCGAGATCTCGGCCTCGTTCCGTTTTCAAGCCCATTCGACCCGACCGCGATCGAGCTTTTGGAGAAGCTCGACGCGCCGGTCTACAAGGTCGCTTCGTCGGAGCTTACCGATTTGCCGCTGGTCACGCTGATGGCGGAGACCGGCAAGCCGGTGATCATCTCAACGGGCATGGCGACGCTGGGGGAAATCGACTCAGCGGTACGCGCCGCGCGCGCGACCGGCAACGACAACATCATCGTGCTCGGCTGCACCGCCTCCTACCCGGCACCGCCCGAGGAGAGCAACCTGCGACGGCTGCCGCTGCTGGCGACCGCGCTCGGCGTCCAGGTCGGACTGTCCGACCACACGCTCGGCATCGGCGTCCCGATCGCCGCCGTCGCACTGGGCGCGACCGTGATCGAGAAACACATCACGCTGTCCCGTACCGGCGGCGGCGTCGACTCCGCGTTCTCGCTCGAGCCGGCCGAGATGGCGGCGCTGCGTGCCGAGACCGAGGTCGCCTGGCGGGCACTCGGCAACGGGCTCGTCGGCCCGACGGAGCATGAGAAGGAGGGGCTTCGCTTCCGTCGGTCGCTGTTCGTCGTCGCCGATGTACGCGCCGGGGATCCGGTCACGCGGGACAACGTGCGGTCGATCCGCCCGGCCGGCGGCATCGCCACCATCGAGATCACGAACGTCCTCGGGCGTACGTTCCGCCACGATGTGGCGAAGGGCACGCCGCTCAGTTGGGATCTGATCTAGACCGCTGGTGCACGACACGTGCTGGAGATCAACTCCATCAGCGCCGTCGCGACGCGAGCCCGGCCGAGCCCGTCCACCATCGACCAGCCTGTCGCCCGTATCTTGTCCCGCAGCGCGACGTCCCGCAGAAGCCCGCCCAGTGTGCCCGCCGCGCCGCTCGGGTCCGCTCGTACGTCATCGAGGTGCCCGAGACCGGCGGCCGCGCCGGACGCAACCACCCGGTCGTACCCTTGCTCCTGGTTGTCCGCGACCCAGACCAGCGCGGCCGCCGATCCAATAGACAGCAGTTCCCACACCGACGTGCCCGACGCGCCGATCACCAAGTCCGCGTCGGCGGCAAGGCCCATCAGCGCGTCCGTCGGCCCAATCATCGAGAGGCGCTGACCGCTCGCGAGAGGTACCTCGGCGAGTTCGGCTTGCAAACTCGCACGGGGCACGACGACGGTCGCGTGGAAGCGCTCGCCCGAGCGCGCGAGTGCCGTCATGACCGGAGGCGATGCGCCGTACGCATCGGTCCCGCCGAAGTACGCCAGGACGTGCGGCGGCTCGTGCCGGGCGCCGGACGGCGGTACTGCCGAGCGCAGCGCGAGCACCTCGTTGCGCAGCAACGCGTATTCGATACCGGCCAGCCGCGGCGAGCCGACCGGTCCGGGACAC
>Ga0055453_10000116_pt1 | contig 10417 bp, 12 predicted proteins | sample Goodyear_PhragA__FD_57741 | JGI IMG/M metagenome (GOLD analysis project Ga0055453, IMG submission 57741) | Wetland microbial communities from San Francisco Bay, California, USA, that impact long-term carbon sequestration - Goodyear_PhragA_D2 | ecosystem: Environmental > Aquatic > Marine >... | reverse complement strand
CCATGGTTGGGGTGATGATTTTAATATTCTCGGGCAGAGGCTTGCCTGGAAGCCCTTCAGTATCCTTGAAATAGGCGCGAACCAGACCGCAACGTACCAAAAAGATAAGGGTTTTAAGGTCTGGGACTGGCCTCATATTCTTTTCTCCTCTGAAGAGAACGTTCCAGGCGCAGAATTCAATACCGACCAGAGGGGAAGCCTGGATGTTGCTTTCTTTATGCCTTTTCTTAATAAGCTCCCCTATCTCAAAGGCGGGAAGGTATACGCGGAGTACGGTGGGGAGGACACATTTGCCTGGTGGCAGAAGGAGGACAAGACCTGGCACGGGCCTCTCGGATTCGAATTCCTCGGAGGCGGATACATCGTCGGGCTCTATCTGACCTCGGGCAAGACCGACTTCAGGTATGAGTACGCTGAAAACTATGAGAGCCACCCTATATTCTATGACTGGTATGATGCCCATGGGATCAACAAGGCATCAAAAGGGGAAACATGGTACCGTTCCATCCCCTTTACGGACGACAACGTCCTCTGGGGCCATATTATGGGCCCGGAAGCCGAGAATAATTATTTTGAGGTGAAGCAGAGGATAGGCGACCTCGTTGTCACCGGCTTTTACGAGAGGCGGAGGCACCATATTTATAACAAGATAAGCCAATACGCGATCTTCAAGGCGGTTCCTGCGAAAAGAAAGCAGTTCGGGCTCGATGTCCTCTACTCATACAGGAATTTCGAATTCAGCGGCACGGTTCTTTATAACACCTACGTGAACACCGACATCAGCAATGATCCGCTGAAGTTCGATATCCAGATCGGAGATAGGTCGAAGGAGATGATCGCCGGCTTGGGAATCAAGTATAACTTCTGAGTTAGAACAGGTTAAGGTTTTCCCCAATTTAGGATTACTAATTTCAGTTTCTGTTTTTCTGGTTAGTGTTTACTGCTTGATATGAACTACCCGAGAGTACTCTATATCTGCGCTGATTACTGGATGGGGAGCAATGATGTCGTCAGGATCATGCGCATTGCCCTGGAAGACCTGGGGGCGAAGGTCCTCGAGCTGAATTTCAGGGATTATCCCAATCTGGTGTATGCGCCTGATCAAAGCGCGTATCCCCGCGTCCCCAAACAGGTGATTCTCAGGGAACTCGAACCTCATCTGAAGGCATTCAAGCCTGATGTCATAATTTGTGCAGCCGGCGGGATAACCTTCTTCGAAGAAGAATACCGGGACCTGGCCGAGAGATTCGTGACCGTGGGCATTACGGTTAGCGATCCCGAGGCATACTACGAATGGCATGGCAAGGAAAATATCTACGCCCACCGCTTCAAGTATTTTTTCACGAACTCGGTGGAGGCCCAGGCGCTCTATAAGCGTGAGCATGGCGTCGATTCTCACATTTTCCAGATGGGATGTTATCCTGGTTTTCACAGGCCCATGCCTGTGGAGAAGGATTTCGATGTCGCTGTCGTGGGACATGGCAAACCTGACAGGATATCCGTCGTGAACGAATTGGCGAAGCACTTCAACGTCGGGATATGGGGCGGTTTCTGGGACGGCTGCACAGTCAAGCCGTTCCCGGAAGTGCATGGGAAGGAACTGGTCCGGGCAATGAACAAGGGCAGGCTCTGCATCAGTTTTGCGAGGACGATGACGAACCGCCTGGCGATCAAATGTCATATCTTCGAGGCTACTGCCTGTCGTGTGCCGGTCCTGTGTGAAGAGTTCGAAGAGATGAAGATGTATTTCGAATACGGGAAGGACATTATAGGGTACACTTCAGTTGAAGACCTCTGCGGGAAGATAGAGCACCATCTGAAGCATTATGATGAGGCCCTCCAGATCGCCCGGAACGGGTATGACCGGTGCAGTTCGGAGCATACCTATCACCGGAGATGGCGTGAAATGTTCGAGTTTCTGGGAAAACGGGAAGGGAAGGTCTGGAAGCTGGAAAAGACCTGGGCCGCCCGCTACCGGGCACTAAAACTAAGGTTGGGAATTTATGAATAACTGACAGGTTCCGGTCTGCTTTACTTGCCTGCCGTCAGTTTCTCGGCTTTTCTGAGGTCTTCGGGGAAGTTCATATTTACGTACTCGCCCCTGAAGAAGACCGCGCTTATTCGTTCCCCCGAATTAATCATGTTTTGGACCACGTCCGTTATCTCGACTTCGTTCCGCAGAGGAGACGGGGGGGTCTTTCCTATGTACTTGAATAATTTTCTTCTGAAGAAGTAAAATCCCATCCCGCAGAGATCGTTCACGATCTTTTCCGGTTTCTCTACGACCCTCTTTACCAGACTTTTCTCGACCTCCACGGAGTACCCCTGCCTGATTTCCCGTTGGTCGCCGGTCATGGAAACCCCGACGCCCTGGTCCATGTTTCCGGGAAAAGAGAAATCTCCGCTGCAGATGCAGTCACCAAGAACGGTGATGAATCTGTCCTTGATCAGGTCTTTCGTCTGCAGGATGGCATGGGCTATCCCCTTCCTGTCCTTCTGCTCGACGAACGTTGCCTTTACAGGCTCATTCCTCACTGCCTCGATCACAAGGTCCTGTCCGTAACCTACGACGAAAACAAAATCATCCGTGTACCGCCTCCAGTAATCGATGACATAATGTATGGCCGGCCTGCCTCCTATGTCGAGCACCACTTTTGGCCTTTCCGAGAGATGCGGAGCCATCCTTGACCCCCTGCCGGCACAGAGGACAACGCACTGGGAGGGTTTACTGTTTTTCCATATATCTACCGGCATATTTCCTTTTCCTGGCAGTTTTATTTTTGTTATTTTACCACAAGGGCAGGAACGGATAGGTTAAGGTCAAGATTGAGGTTAGGGTCAAGAGAAAGCCGCTTCCCCGATGGTCAATTACTAATTACTCTTTCTTTCAGTCCTTCAAGTGGGTTTCGACGAACTGTGCGAGGACTTCGTGGATCTTCACGGGAGGTGAAACACCGAAGTACTGGTCCATCACAACGTGTGCGAGTTCGTGCGCAAGGACGCCTATCCTGACATCGTCGACCGAGATGTATATGGTTTTTTCCCTCGGGGAATAGAAGGAAATGAAGTCGATGTCCTGGCCGTATTTCAAACGGTACGCGCGCCGGACTTCTTTGTCCGTCGGAAGAAGTATGATCTTGAATGACAGGCTCGGAAACATATCCAGGATCGCCTCGACCCTCTCGGTCAGGACATCAACTTTGCCTCTTGCTTCGTCCTGGACAGTGATGCTGTTTCTGTTCCTGAGGAGGTAGGACAGGCTTCCCAGAGAGATCTCTTTGTTGAACTTGCGGAGGAGCTCCTCCCTCTCGTATGCGATGGTGGAATACTGTGTTTTCAACTCAAAGGCAGACGCAAGAGAAAGGTTAAGAAGAAAAAAAACCGAGGATGCGATGAGAAAAACAGTTCTCGATAATTTCGCCCCCATATCTACTCATCGTTTTTTAGCTTGAAGATATGGAGTTTGGCCCGCAGTTTCTGTTGTGCAGAAATAGCCTGGTCCAGCTCTCCCCCGGTCCCGGCCGCGGCTGCCTCAAGGTGGGACTCGATCTTTTCGGCAAGGTCTCTCATCTCCTCCAGATCTGATGAGATCGAGGAGTTGAACCTGTTTATCATCTCCGCCAATTCCTTAGCTTCGTCTTTTGAACGGAGCCGGATCTGGTGCCTGAAGTTGCCTGCCATCATCTCCTCAAGCACCTTTTCAAAACGGTAGAGCGGTCCTGCGAACCGGTGAGTAAGAAACATGGAGGCGAGGGCCACCGAGATACCCCCGAAAACGACGACGATCCAGAGGGAACCCATGATCTCCTTCAGGAGAATAAGAGGCGTTTTCCCCAGTTCAAGACGAGAATTCTTGTAGACCATCGAGAGCGTGTCCGAGGAGAGAAAACTGAAGACGAGTGAAAAGCAGAGGCTCATGACCACGAAGAAGAAGAACAGGCTGAAAATGAACCTGCCCTGAAGCTCCTTCTTGATGAAATAGTTTCTCCGTCTCCAGGTCCTTTTCATCGGCACTTTCTCCTATTTCCCGCCCGCCTCGGGTATGGAAACGGACGCCTTGCTTCTCAGGTCGGCAACCCATGCCGCAATCATTTTGGACTTTTTCTCTTCAGTGAGAATCTTCCGGACCTCTTCTCTTTCCGCCTCCGCAGCAGCATGGTCTGAAGGTTCGATCCGGTCCACTCTGATGACTTTGTAAACATCTCCCATCAAGAAAGGTTCGGTACTCTCGCCCTCGCTCAGCCCGACAAGAACTCCCCGCATCTCTGCTGAAAGGTCGTCGCAGGAGACGGTCTTTTCCTCGCCCTTTCCGAGCCGCCCATGCTTTGCCGAAGCCGCATCATCGAAAGTGAATATTGTAAGATGCAGCCTTCTGTGAAGGAAGTCGAGATACTTGTTCAACTCCTGATCGTCGACCTTGATGTTGAAGCCCGCAAATTTTCTGTCCATGAGCAGCTTTACGAGCGACTGTTCATAGTAGTTCTGGATGGACCTTCTGAACGACTCATCCTTGTCGATGCCCTCCCTCTGCGCCTCCTGGATCAGGAGTTCCCTGGTTATCAGAAAGTTTACGAAATCTGCCCTGTCATCCATACGGGAGGGACGAGAGGCATACAGTTTGTCGAACTCATCGGCAGTAATAACCTTCTTGTTGACGACAAGGACGGCTTTTTCCGGAGGGCCGGAAGGGGGATAAATTTCGTAAAAGATTGCAGCAGTAAGGACAAGGAGTATGGCGATTATGTAGTAGATATATTTCACGAAAATGCTCTGTCGTTGTCCGTCTCATCTATCGGCCGCATTATTGACGGCCGAGCATCTTCATTATACTACATCTTTAAGCAACAAAGAGCAGAGAGCAGCCGATTGTTACGTTGCTGTCCTTTCGTTACTCTAAGCTCTTAGCTTTTTTTTCTACGCTCTACGCTTTTGCTAGGCCTGAAATTGAGCGTGATATTCCCTGACCTTTCTTGCGAATTCCCTGCCGAAGTCGTAGCATTTTGTCTCGTCTTCCATAGAGGGCCTGTAGAGGACCTGCAATCCGGGCTCGAAAGACTCCAGCCCCATCTTCTTAAACTCCTCGTATGCTTCTTTTACGGCCCCGCCGCCCCAGCCGTAGCTGCCGAACGCCCCGGTGAGCCGGTTTTTGGGCCTCAGCCCCCTCAGGTGGGTCAGGAATTCCGCCACAGACGGGTACATGATGTTATTCAACGTGGGGGTCCCGATAAGGCATCCCCTCGACTTCCAGAACTCCTTTATCGCGACACTCATGGGAGTGGCCCTCAATTTGATGATCTTGCATTCAACCCCTTCGTCCTTGACCCCCTGCATGATAGGCAGGGCCATATGCGCCGTACTTTGCCACATGGTGTCATAAATAATCGATACACTGAGGTTGGCCCTGCCGTTTGCCATATCAAGATACATTTGAAGTATCTTCTTTGGGTTGGTTCTCCAGATCACCCCGTGGTCGGGGGCGATGGTCTCGATGTCGAGCCCCAGTTTCTGGATGTCGGCTATCTTCGTCCTGACAAGATTGCCAAACGGCATAAGGATGTTGGCATAGTAGTCAACCACGGCATCTTCCAGAGCCGCCATGGACTCACAGGTGACGAATTCGTCGTCGAACCTCGAAGATGAGGCTATGTGCTGCCCAAAACCGTCCTGGCTGAAAAGGATCTTATCCTCCTTCACGTAGGTCATCATCGAATCGGGCCAGTGAAGCATCGGGGTTTCGAGGAATAGCAGGGTCTTCTTTCCGATGGAGAGGGTGTCACCCGTTTTGACGATCTTAATGTCCCAGTCAGAAAGGTCAAAGAAGCGTGCCAGACCCTTCTGGCCCTTTGCGGTCATGTAGATGGTCGCCGAGGGGGAGACTTCCATGATCTTGTTCAGGCTGGTCACGTGGTCGTTTTCAATATGGTTGATGACGATATGCCGGATCCTCGAAGGGTCGACCACGCTGCTGATGTTCTTGAGCGTAATTTCGGAGAAATCATACTTCACGGTGTCGACGAGGGTGATCTCGTCGTCCATGATCAGATAGTTATTGTACGATGTGCCGTTTGGGGTAGCATAACCATGGAAATCCCGGACTGCCCAATCTATGGCGCCCACCCAGTAGATTCCATTCTTGAGTTCAACCGCGTTCATAACATCCTCCCTTTTTCATTTCGTCCCGTAAATCATACGATAACACGGGGAGGAGATCAACCGATCTTCTCAAACATCTGCTTGCCTGCCCCGCAGAGCGGACATTTCCAGTCTTCGGGCAGGTCCTCAAAAGGTGTGCCCGGTGCGATCTTCCCCTTCCTGTCTCCCTTTTCCTGGTTATAAATATATCCACAATTCTGTCTCTGACATTGCCACATATCCGTCTCCCCTTCCTGCATGAATGAAACGTTGAGAGGGAATGCAGGCGCCGCTTCTCCTGCAAGCCCTTCACGCCGGATTACGAAGTTGTCTTTTTTCAGTCTCTCTTTGATCTGGAAACCTTCTCCCCGCAGGAACCGCATATTGTCTCATCCTCGTCCGACCAGATTTCAAGATCGTCTCTGCACCCAGGACAGGCTATAACCTCGGGTGCGGGGGTTTGCTTTAGAGCGCAGGCTGGTCTTTTGCGAAACTCAGACTCGTTTGTCTTCATTGGCCTTCCTCCACCCCTCTTTCGACAACCGGTCCATCCTTTCGATGCTCCACCTCCTAAACTCGGTGAAATATTTCTGGGTGTTTATCTTCGAGAGCTTCACCAGTTCCTCTCGTTCTCTGACTGAGTCGATATGGTCCGTGGGATAGACGCCTCGCCAGGCACAGTACCCTTCATCAAAAATCGCATTCGGAGTGACCTCGGCAACGGGCAGCTTGTTGCCCATAAACTTTGCCATGTCCATGTCATAAGCGATAACCCAGGCATTGTCTTCGACCATGGATTCCGGATCAAAGGAAACATCCGCAGAACATTCCGGACAGTAGAGTTTTTCAATTATTTCAGACGGGAGCACGTCATCCTTGAAATTAAAGCTTGCGCTGCTCCGTCCACACGAACAGCTTATTTTATGATCCATACACATATCAGTGCCTCCTTCTTCGGGCGTATACCCGGGCGCATAAGTTTAGAATTATTATTAACAAAGAAGAAGACTTTGTCAAGAAAAAAAATAAGCCCTGCCGCCAAATAAGAAGATGGTGAAAACATCAGCGGCAAACTGGTTACACAAGCACATAAGGTGAGGAGAATTTTCAATAGATAAACTTGTGACTTTTGTGCATTAAGCGGCTGGAAACCTACAGCTTAGGGTTCTTTAAACTCTCTGCTCCCTGCTCTACGCTCTCTGTTCCTATCTCGGTTGAAGGGATATGGCATTTGTGCTGCAGATACTGCGGCAGAGGCCGCACCCGAAACACCTCTGTCTGTCGATTCTTGCTACAGTCAGTCCTCCGTTCATGACCGAATGGAAGGCCCCGAACTGGCACCGGGATTCGCATAGGCCGCAACCCGTGCACAAGGCCTCATTCACTACGGCTGCATATTCCGCCCTGGCCATTGTTTCCACTCGGATGCCCGAGAGCGTTCTCATTGCAAGACATTCGGCAAGCGTACAATTGCAGACGGCCCCGATGAAAGGTGTTACCATGGTCCAGATCGTATGAACGGCGCCCTGCTCCTCCAGTTCTTTTATCTGCAGGATCGCCGTCTCGCGGTCCAGGGACTCAAGGCCCATACCAGGCGCTTTTCCGAAATAACTCATATCGATGCTCCGGTACCACGCCTCAGGGCCGTAGCTGACCCCATAGCAGGCCCGAACTTCCTTTCTCTCTGTCGTCCACCTGCAGGCGCACGGCATTCGGACAATTGTTGCGGCTTTGAGAATTAACTCCCGGATTTCCTCGAACGGAAGGACCTGGCCGAAATGCTCTGCCTTTGCCCTTTCCTGCATGGCTTTTGCTATGGCTGGAGGGATGACTCCCTTTTTTCTGTAGATAGCTTCGAGTCTGCCAAGCACTTGAAAACCATCACTTATTGTTTTTTCAAAAAAGCTTTCGATGAACCGACGCCTCTGCAGGTCTGAAAGCAGGTCATAGGAGTAATTCGCGGCGTTCTTATACCAAATTTGTCCGTCGCCGTGCTTAGTGCAGAACTCACACATAGGTTATTGTAACCCAGATAAATTGGTAATTGGTAATTGGCGGACTGGTGAAAGAGTGCCGTCGGGTTTATATCGTCATTCCCGCGGAGGCGGGAATCCAATTAAGGTGAGAAAGTAGATGCCTGCCGGCAGGCCCGCCTTCGCGGACATGACGGCTCACAAACGGCATAAGACTTCTGGGTAGCCTCTGATAACCAAATAACAATTACCAATTACCAATTACTTTTGGTATTATGAAATCATATGAAAACTATGGGAGTGGTTCTTTTTTTTGCCGCCGTTGTTTATGGCTTTGCTGTGATCAACCTGAGAATGGGGTATGGCAAACTCCTTTGAGGCGGGGTAAAACCCTCCGTGAGAGAGAAAATAATCAGGAAGATAGAGGCGAGGGGTATCGCGGTCCCCTCCTGGCTTACAAAAAAATCAAGAAGTTGCTGAACATTCTAACCGGTCATGGAGGTGTGTGAATGAGCAGGTTCCCGGCAAAGGCGTTTCTGATACTGCTTCTTTTGGCCCTCGTTCCAGTAAACGCAAATTCTCTTTCGCGGATTGAGAGGCTGACACCGGAAGGGTTGAAGGCGATCCTCGATGAACCGGACGTGGTCGTTATAGACTTGAGAAGAGCAGTGGACTGGAAATCGAGTGATCTGAAGATCAGGGGCGCTGTCAGAGAGGACCCGATGGACGTCGAAGCATGGGCAGGGCAATATCCGAAAGACAAGAGGATTGTGCTTTATTGCGATTGACCGGACGAACGTACCAGTGTCAGTGTGGCACGGGAGCTTCAGTACATGGGATTTAATAATATCTTTGTTCTCAAGGGTGGCTGGAAAGCCTGGCTGAAAGAAGGTTTTCCCGTCGAAAAGAAGTAGCTCTCAGCTGTTTTTATCGTCACTGATTTTTTCGAGAGCTTTTTTTGCCGCGAGTGTCTCGGCCTCTTTTTTCCTCTTGCCGGAGGCGATCCCGAGTTCCCTGCCGTCAAGGAATACCGCGACGGTGAATATCCGCCGGTGTTCTTCGCCGTGCTGTCTCAGGACGCGGTATTCCGGCAGCATGCCATAGAGTGATTGGGTCTTTTCCTGAAGCTCAGTTTTGTAATCGTAGAACTGGCCAGATTCAACGGCGCAGTCGATCTTCTCCCTGATAAACTTAAGCACGATTTCCCGGGTTTTTTCGTAGCCCCCGTCCAGATAGACAGCTCCTATGACGGCTTCCAGAGCATCCGCCAGAATGGACTTTTTTTGTCTCCCACCGGTTGCATCTTCTCCCTTTCCCAGCAAAAGACAGCTACTCAGCGAAATAGACAGGGCGATATCCGCCAGCACCGGCTCGGAGACGAGGTAAGATTTCATTTTGGCGAGTGTGGATTCGCTGTAGTTTCGCTCCAGACGGAAGAGATATTCCACAACGATCAGCCCGATTACCGAATCACCTAGAAATTCAAGCCGTTCGTTGTAGGAGGGGGACTGCTCCCTGTTTTCGTGATAGAAAGATTTGTGGGTGAGGGCTTCCCTGAGCAGCCCCTTTCTCTGGAAGGTGTAGCCGAGGCGTTTCTCCAGTTCGTCCGCGGCGTTTCCGGGCCCTCTCCCGCTCAACGCTCGAATCGTTTGAACAGGAGGCAGGCGTTTGTTCCGCCAAAACCGAAAGAGTTAGACATGGAACAGCGGACGTCCAGCTTCCTTGCCATGTTAGGCACGTAATCGAGGTCGCATTCAGGGTCGGGATTATCCAGGTTGATTGTCGGAGGCACGATGCTGTCCCGTATAGTGAGAGCGCATACCACGGCTTCGACCCCCCCGGCTGCCCCAAGGAGATGACCTGTCATGGATTTTGTGGAGCTCACAGCAAGTTTATAAGCATGGTCTCCGAAGACAGTTTTTATCGCTGCGCTTTCAATTTCGTCGCCGTATTTGGTCGAGGTGCCGTGGGCATTGATGTAATCGATATCCGCCGGAGCTATGCCCGCATCCTTGACTGCTATAGCCATGCATCTCGCTGCTCCTTCTCCTCCCGGCGCAGGAGAGGTGATATGATAGGCATCACCGGCCATGCCGTATCCGACGATCTCCGCGTATATCCGCGCATTTCTCTCAAGGGCGGAACCGAGCTCTTCGAGAACCACTATGCCGGCGCCTTCACCCATAACGAAGCCGTCCCTGTCGAGGTCAAAGGGCCTGCTGGCCCGCTGCGGTTCGTCGTTTCTGGTCGAGAGGGCCTTCATAGCATTGAACCCGCCGATACCCATAGTTGTAATGACGGATTCGGTGCCT
>Ga0055453_10000115_pt1 | contig 10418 bp, 15 predicted proteins | sample Goodyear_PhragA__FD_57741 | JGI IMG/M metagenome (GOLD analysis project Ga0055453, IMG submission 57741) | Wetland microbial communities from San Francisco Bay, California, USA, that impact long-term carbon sequestration - Goodyear_PhragA_D2 | ecosystem: Environmental > Aquatic > Marine >... | reverse complement strand
GACCTCGTCGGGCGCGGCGTCCGTGAGATCGCGCAGCACCTGCCAGCGGATGGCGGGATCCGACTCGAGCAACCAATCGATCACGCTGTTAGTCATGGCGGCACCGTAGACCCAATTCCGGACGTTCTGCGTCCGGAACCGTGCATAACCCGGTGACTGGAGTGTCAGCAACAGCGTTGGCCAATGTCGGCTCGCGAGCGGACACGACAAGAACATCCCGCCGGTCTCGCTGAGCCAGGTGCTACGTGAGCGGCATCAAACTAGAAGTTCTGCGACCATGACGACGTAGCGGGCGACCTCGGGTTGGTGTTCGAGGCACCACAACGCGTCGTTTGTCATGCGCGCCTGCGCCCATCGGCGCGTGCGCTGCGTGTCCGCTCCGGCACCTTCGGCGAACGCGGACACCCTGCGCAACACGGCGATGCGTAGATTCGCTTTTGAGGTTAGCTCCGACCAGCGGTTCGTCAACAGACTCGAAGCGTCGTACGCCGGTTCGCCGATCAGACCGAACGGATCGATCGCCAGCCAGGGCTCACGGTCTCCGCGCAGAATGTTGTCGAAGACAAGGTCTCCGTGCAGCAACAGATCCGGCTGCTCCGGGCCGAAGTCCCGACAGGTCGTCACCGCCGTGTCGAGCACGCTGCGGTCAAACGGGCGCCCCAATCGATTCCAGTCCAGTGGCAGCTGCGTGACCCAACCCGCCGCCAGCTCCGACACCCGTGGCAGCTCCACCCCGTCGGCCGGAATCGACAGGCGTCGGCAAACCTCGCCAGCGATCCTGGCGGCAGCCTCACCGTCCAGCTCACGCACCGAACGAGACTCGTCAAGCCGTTCCAGCAGCATCACGCCGACCGTATCGTCACGCTCGATTAACCTCACCACACCTCGACCGGACCACGCCGCCAGTGCGCGTGTTTCACCCCGGCTCTCATCATTGAGCCAACACACCTTCAACACCGCTCGGCCACCATCGGCGCGACGCACCGGCAATACGATTCCCATATACCCATGCCACACCGGCCCTTCCACCGTCAGCGACCATCGCTCGACGTAACGGGCCACCATCTCGGGCAGCGAATCAATCCAGATCCGGCCAGCCGGGCCCTCCCTGGCCACGGTCCATGCGGCGAACTCATCGGGAATTTCAATCACGGCCCCACACTATGCTCGCCGCTGACTTTCGGCGCCAAGGAATCGGACCCGGCAGCGCCGCCGCCCTGCTCATCACCGCTGGGGACAACCCCGACCGCATGCAAAGCGAAGCGTCCTTCGCCGTCGAGTGGGTGGTCGGCAATTACAGGCGTGGGTCGGGCGGGTGTTCGATGGCCGGCCTCGGGATGTGGCCAGGCGATGTCGTCGACCGCAAGTCATCGTGTGCAGTAGACTCGTCTTTGGTCGCGTTTGCGCCCCCGCCGTCCGCGGTGGACGCGACCCACCGGCATGAGCGCTGCTCCGAGAGAGCGTTCATGACGCCTATCCTTGCAATCGCAGCTGCGAGCTGGGCCGTGCTGATGGGCGTGGCCCCGCTACTGCAAGTTCGTCGAATGATGCAGCGCCGCTCCTCCGCCGACGTCTCAATCGCCTACCTGATCATCCTGATGCCAGGATTCGGGCTATGGATGGCATATGGAATCGCATCCAACGACATCGTCCTCGTCGTACCGAATGCTGTCGCGCTCATCGTCGCTGCTGTCGCGGTCGGCTGCGCCATACGCATGCGTCCACGTCCTCGACCGCGCCGCACCAGAGGTCCATGACCGCCCCGCGCGATCCGAGGCCAACCGCCTCAGTCAACGGATGTCAGCCGCCGTCGATGAACACCCGAGCCTGGCATCAGTCATGATCGGGGTCCGTTCGAACGAATGGGATACGGCGTGTCTCGCAGCTCGAAGGCGCGTTCTTGCCCGGTGACGCAATCCTTACTTCGAGGGGGTTGATGTCCATGGTCGACTGTCGGCATCGGCTATCGCAGCGGCGAGGCAGACGACGATTCCAGACAGGGTCGCGAGGCGCAGGCGGATGCTGACCCGTTCCAGCGATCGGCCGGGCGCGTTCCACTCCGCTCAGAGTTCGGACGGATGCGACCGCAGCCGGTTGATGGGTCGCCAGTTCCATGTCGGACTCACCCCGCCATCGCAACTTTCTAGGCGGGCAGAAGGGCCGAACTGGTCATTCGGCCGGTCGAAACTAAAACACGTCGGGCGCCGCTGCGGCGTGCGAAAGTGGAGCGGCGGGCGCGCGGGCGCGTGTGGCCCCGGCCGGCGGGATGTTTCGTCGTGCCGCACGCCGACGAGCCGCACAGGTGCGAGCGTGGCAGACGCGATCGCCCACCAAGCGACAGGGCGATCCGATGTCACCCACACCAGATCTATCTCGGCGCATCGCCCGTCGCGGGCGCGATCACGCATAGCGGCGCGGGTTGACGACGGCGGCACGATCTCTTCGTTGGATGCTGGTCACGACAGTCTCAGACATGTGCGGACAGGTTGCGGCGTTCCCCAGCCTGATATGACGCCCATGCGGGCATGGCGCGATGCGGAGGTGATCTCCGCGCGACTCTTAATGAGCCGTGCAGGTCATGGGAAAGAACACTTGGTCTCCAGCAGGTACCCGATACGCCCGCCGCCGGCGGCCGAGTTCGGCACCATGCGCGGCACCGACGTCGGCCCGACCCAACCGACCGGCCTACCGACAGGCCGCGTCGGCGGATGTCAATGTGAGCGGTTCGCGCAATCCGTCGGACCCGTCGGCTAGCTTGAACGCATGTACGCAACACGAGTCGCTCGCCACGTGAACGCTCCGCGTTCGGCCGTCTACCGAGCGCTTCTCGATCCGGCGGCGGTCGCGCAGTGGCGGGTGCCCAACGGCATGACTAGCCACGTTCACGAGTTCGACCCGCGCGAGGGTGGCTGTTTTCGCGTGTCGCTGACGTACGACACGCCGAGCGCGACCGGCAAGTCAGCCTCGCAGACCGACACGTATCACGGCCACTTCGCGAAGCTCGTTCCGAACGAGCGAGTGGTGGAAGTGCTCGAGTTCGAGACGGCCGATCCGGCGCTCGGCGGCACGATGACGATGACGACCATGCTCACTGAAGCAGATGGGGGCACCGACGTCCTGGTTGTCCACGACGGGATTCCCGACAAGGTGCCCGCCACCGACAACGAGGCCGGAACCCGGATGGCATTGGCGAACCTGGCCAAGCTTGTCGAGCATCGCTGACCCGACACCGGCAGCCTCCTTTCCGTGGCTCTGATCCCGTGGCGGCGCAGTTGCATTTCGTCGATTGTGGATCAGGCAGTCTTGGGCCGGGTGAGTCTCACAACTCGCCGGCGTGCGACGCGAGTGTCGCGGTCTGCTCTTGCGGGGTTCCTGCTCATTCCGCCAGCATCCCTATCCGAACCAACCCTGACCACCTCGCTGAATAGCTACCCGTTCATCGGGCCGATCGCGGGAATCGGTGGCAGCGCTAAGATCACGGCTGGCAAGCCCTCTTCGTGCTGGCCCCATGAAGTCAGCATGCCATCCGTGGTTCGATCCGGTTTGCGGCCCAGCGCAGGCTACTGGCCATGGCTCGGCGGGTGGCGGCAATGGGGGGTATGGGATCCCGCTCCGGTACGGTCGGTGCGTCGGGCAACGCCGATTGGGATAGCTCGCGCGCAGCGTTTACGGCGACGATGCCGATGAGCATGTTCATGTGTACTCCTCAATGAAGTAACGGTCCTGTGGTGGACCGGACGACCAGTTGGGTCGGCAGTACAACCCGGCGGCGCACCGACTCCTCGGGTGCATCGAGCAGCAGCTCGCCCGCGATGCGGCCCTTATCCGAGCCGGGTTGGCGCACCGTGGTCAGGCCTGCCTCGGCCGCCTCGGGGATGTCATCGAAGCCGGTGACAGACACGTCCCGACCGGGTCGCAGGCGTCGTGCGGCCAGCGCGTCGAGCACCCCGAGCGCTAGCACATCACTGAACGCGAGCACGGCCGTTGGGCGATCCGCGCGGTCCAGCGCGATCGCCGCCGCGGCGGCCCCGGCGGCCCGTGAGTTTTCCTGGGCGTTGATGACGAGCACCTCCGGCCATGAGCCGCCGGCCGCGACCAACGCATCTCGCACTCCGCAGGCCCGCTCACGACTCACAAAGAACGGGATCTGCTCGGGCTCGGGCAGGTGCAAGGGCCCGGCATGCGAGCCGAGGACGGCCGCGTCCGTGATGACGGCCAACCGGCGGTGGCCGAAGCCAACCAAGTGATCTGCGGCGGCCCGCGTTGCGGCACGCTCGTCGATCGACACAGCCAACGCGTCCGGGCCTGCCTCCGCGGGGTTTTGAGTTGTCACCATGGGTAGCCCGCGGCGGCGAATCACGTCGAGCGAGCCGTGCCAGTCTGGGGCGCAATAGACGCAGAATCCGTCTACCGCCGCCGCGTTGAGGGCCTGCTCTGCGCCGTCCGGATCACTGATGGACACCGGTACCAGCAGCAGACCGGTGCTGCGATGCTCGGCTGCGACAGCCAGCCCGCGCAGGAATTGCACCGCATACGGGTCTGTGAACGCGTAGGACAGGCTGCCGGTGAAGAGGACGCCGATCGCACCGACTCGGCCGCTCCGTAGCGACCGGGCGGTCGGGTTCGGGCCGACGTAACCGAAGCGTCGGGCGGTCTCGAGGATCTTCTCGCGCAACTCCGAAGACAATTGGTCGGGTCGACTGTAGGCGTTGGAGACCGTGCTGCGGGAGACGCCGAGTTCGTCGGCGATGGTCTGCAACGTCGCTGCCATCTGGCAGGCCTCTTTCTGTATCGATCCAGTGCCCTTCTAGATCGATACAGTAGGCCGACACGACACCGAGCCGCAACCGATTTGCATGTGAGCCGGATCGCATGTCGTCGATGTTCGACGCCATCTCGCAACGCGACCAGGCCATCGCAGACCGTCGACGCCGGCGCTGCCAGCAGTGACGCGGTCGCCGGGCTACGCCGATCTGCGCGGCCACCCAGACAGCGTCACGCAAGCCGGCAACCAGGCGGCAAGTTGCTGAGTCCGCTCGCTCACCACGATCACTGCGGATAGAAACTCCACCGGCGCGGCGACAACGAAGCCTGTCGGTTCTAGATCCAGCCGTCGATGGTCGGCATGACAAGATCACTCTCTATGCGCCCCTCGCTGCGCAGACCCTATGCGGGACCCCGCACCTCATTGGCAGCCGTAGCGCGGTGCATGTCGAGTTCGAGTTCGAAATGGCCGCGACGAAGGTTCATGTTCATTGAAGAAACCGCGCCACTCGGCACCGTCAGCCGGGTACGGCTGCTCGGCTGGGATCCTGACGCCGGGCGCGCTTGACCGGCAAGCCGCCCGGTGGCTACCGGTCGACCCGGCGATACCGCGATGGACCCGCACGAACCTCACCGTCGTGCGAACCGAACGCGGCGAGATCGGTATCGCGACGGGCACGGGCTTTCCGCCAGCGGCAGCAGTGCGGTCTGGCCGCCCGCCGGGCCGGGCGTGTCGTCGTCCGGGTCGCGGGGGAACATCATGCTGTAGATCACCAGCGAGACCTTGCCCGGCGCGAACAAATCCGACAGCCGCACATCGGTCGGGCGCCCGCCTGGCCGATGGGTCGCAAAGGCTTAGTCCTGCGGCCACCCCGGATCCTCCCTGGCAACTCGTCGCTCTAGCGGGCGTCGAGCGTAGCCCGGGGCGACTCGTCCAGCATGACTTGTAGTTCCGCTTATCTTCCACGCCGCGAAGAGGAACTGCCTGGAGGGTCGCTCGGTGCTGATGATCTTCGGCGCTGCCGACCGCCGCTGGGAGCCGTCGGCGGCACACCAGTACGACCCGATGCCGAACGCACGTGTCGTGATGCTGCCAGGCGTTGGCACATACCCATGTTCCATGCGCCCGAGACGACCAGCAAGCTGCTGCTGGACTTCTTGGCAGCAGACGCTGACACCAGCCCGTGATCGTCGAGGCAAGTCCCGGGAGCTGTCAGCGCCTCGGGCGATCGGCGGCTGGCCGTTCGCAGATTCCACTCGATTCCAGGTAGTCGCCGTCCCATGGGTCTGCCGGACGTGCCCCCCTGTGAATGGCACCTCTCGCCGACGGTGCGTGCAGCCGGGTGTCGATCGCGTCAGTCCGCCGCTGCATCGCACCGTCGAGGCAGAGCGCGGCGGCGAGCCGGTCAACTGCGGCCGTCAGGTTCTCGGTTTCGGTCTTATCCCTAGCGGCATGGTTCCGACGGGCGAGCATCGGTGCTTCGTTCGAGGGTTTGAGGGAGTTGGGACTTTTATCTTGTGTGCGGCCGGCCTGCGCCCCTCAAGCACCACGCCGGCCGGACGCCTCCTCAATTGGCCGCGTCGACCCGTGCGCGTCGGTCTTCATTTCGGAACACGGCAGCAACCACACGCAGTCGGGAATCTCACGACCTGTTAGCGGTTGAACCGCAGCGGCACAACTCAGAATTAGCAAAGCGGCTCGACCTCATCACCATCGTTTGCCAGCCCCGGTCCGGGAGACCTACTGCATACGGTCAGACGTTGCGGCGATGGTCGACATGACGGTGCTGGCCTTGTCGTGAGCAGGTTGGCAGCCGCGGGGGATGTCCTGTGAGGGGGCCACAGCGCGCACCGCTTCGCTGCGGTGTGCTGGACTGTGATCCATGACTGACACGCTGACGGTTTGCCGTGACATCGCCGCGTCCCCTCACGACGTCTACGCGGCAATCTCGGACGTGACCCGCATGGACGAATGGTCCGAGGAGTGCTACGCCTGCGAGTGGCACAACGCATTCGTGGGGCCCGACGATCGGGACCACCTTCGATGGGCACAACCGCAACCGCGACCACCAGTGGACAACGCAAGGCAAGGTCATCGAAGCGGAGCCAGGTTGCGCATTCGCATTCGAGTGCTCGATGTACGGCGTTCACTACTCCACGTGGGGGTATCGCATCGAGCCAATAGCGGGTGGTTGCCGGGTCACCGAGTGGAGCGTCGATTTGAGGCCAGAGTCAGCCATGGAGTTCAGCAAGCGGGTATCCGGCGTCGACGATCGTCGCTCCCGGAACCGGCAGACCATGAGCCTTACACTCGACCGCCTCGCGGCCGCCCTGGAAAGTTGATGTTACGAGACGGCGGTGAATGCTGCGCCTGCCCGGATTCGCAGACTTTGGCCAGCAGCCATTCCCGGCGTGTGTCGACGGCGCCGTGGTGGTCGCGCAGGGCGGCGTTGACTGCCAATGCGGGTACACCTCGGCCCACTGGGCGACAAGCCCGAACGCCGAACGCCAGGCGCGGCCATGGGGCCGCTCCGGCGGGCCATGGGGCCGCTCCGGCGGGCCATGTCGTCCGGTCCCGGTCACAGCGGCGCCTCCCGCGGACGCTCCCCGGCAACGCGGTGGCCGAGACAGCAGCCGTTGGGCAGTCGTGGCGCCGCGCGCGAGACCGCAGAACTGGCCGCATTTCCGCGTCCGCACGGCGCTACCCCCGTTGATAAACAAAGCGAAGTGTACTTGTCTGTGGCAAGTAGCGCGGGTCCAGAAGGGGCCCGCGGCCGTTGTTCGACGGGGTGACACGACGTGAGGTTGACGACCACGACCAACGTCTCGGTGGACGGCGTGATGCAGGGGTTGGGCGGACCTGACGAGGATCGCAGGGGCGGCTTCGACCGCGGGGGATGGGCCATACCACTTCTCGACACCGAAGCCGAGGACTATCTCAACCAGGTCTACGGCGGCGCGGCCGCGTTCCTCTTTGGCCGGCGGACGTACGAGATCTTCGCCGGCTACTGGGGAGCGATGGCCGATCTGAGCACGAACCCGATTGCCGCCGCGCTGAACAGCCGGCCCAAGTACGTGGCATCGACCAGCCTCGCCGACCCACAGTGGGCGGGCACGACTGTCCTGCAAGGCGACGCCCCCACGGCCGTCGGTGATCTGAAGGCGCATCACGATGGCGAACTGCTGGTGCCGGGCAGTGGTGCCCTCGTCCGATGGCTGCTCGCCAACGACCTGGTCGACCAGCTCGACCTGGTCACCTATCCCGTCGTCGTCGGCCAGGGCACACGGCTGTTCCCCGATTCCGGTCCGGACCTCGCGCTCGATCTGGTCAACTCGCGGACCACGTCCCGCGGCATCACCATCCAGACTTATCGGCCTGTCGGGCGTCCGGAGTACGCAACGTCCACTGTCGATCCCGAACATGTGTTCTAGCTGCCACGACCCGACATCCCGGCGCGCAGGACGCCCAAGATCCGTTCACGCCCCAGCGCGGACCCAGCTGCCCGGGCGTTCGACCTAGCGGTCCGGCCCTCCACATCGACGACCCCGATAACCTGCGCCGAAACGGCATGGTCGGGTGAACCGACGGGGCGTGGTCGGACGGCTGCGAAGTGAGTCCAGCTGTCGATGATCAAGAGAGGCCGCGGCCGGCCATGGCGCGTCCAATTCTCTGTTGATCAACGCGGGAGGTCCAGCACCCAACTCGGCATGTCCGACAGAGGCGATCCGATCAACGGGCGGCGTCGGTTCGGCTGTGCGCGAGTCGGTAGGAGTTGGTGCCGGTTTCGATGATGGTGCCGTGGTCGGTGAGCCAATCGATGATCGCGGCGCGGGCCCTGGGTCGGTGAAGGTGCTGGTCCATCCGGAGAAGACTGGTTGGAGGCAATCGCGAGGGAGTCCTTCTGCTCCCGTTCGAGGAGGACGTGGAAGCAGCTCGGCGCCGCGCCGGTCGAACCCCCCTGTACCTGAACTCGTCGATCATCAGCGGGTCGACGCGGCCGTAGCGGGCGATCGTCTTGGGCAGCTGCGCACGATTGGCTCGCGCGACTGGCGACTGGTCTGCGGCTAGCTGAGGCGCAGGAGGCTTTCCTCGATCTCGGTCCTCCGTGCGGATGCGTACGAGACCTCCGTGCCGATGATCGCAAAGCCCGCTTTCCGTAGGACCCTGAGCGATCCGACGTTGTCGCTCGCCGCGCGGGCATACAGGGGTCGCACCACAACGGTGTCGAGGAACAGGGCAAGGGCTTCGCTGGCGACTCCTTGCCGCCAGAAAGCGCGGTCGATCCAGTAAGTGACCTCGGTGTGGTCATCGACGACGAAGCTGGCAATGCTGCCGACGAGGCGTCCGTCGCGGGTTACCGCGCGCAGGGTGATGTCCGGGGAGGTCCTCACCGTCGACATGTGGGTATCAAACGCTTTGCGATCGTCGGGGTCTTTGGCGGTGAAGGCCGCCATCCGGACCGACTCGGGGTCACGCATCTGGTCGAACAGCGCGTCGAGGTCAGAGTCCTCGATCAGCCGCAGTGCCACACCCGCCACCAAGGTTCTCCTCACGTTGCTCCGCATGGCACGAGGGCAACATATCAGCGGCATCCGACTCTTTCCCAGCCCGCGCGCGACGCTGAGTCACCCACAGAAAGCCGAGAGATCCTCATGGCGGTCGGATCTGGTGCGGCCTTAAGGCAAGGCTCACTGGCGCGCTACCGGTGTTCTGACAGCCAGGAATGCAACCTCGGGTACACGATTCACCAGCGTCGCGTGCCCATCATCGTCGAGCATCCGGGCCTCGACGCCGGGAATGTGTGCGTCCAGCCATTCGCCGTGGCCAGGCGGCACGAACATGTCCTGCCTGCCGCGCAGCAGCAGGACCGGGACAGCGATGTCGGCGAGGTCGATCCCCACGGCCTGTGCTGGCAGTTGTCGTCCCACCATCCCTGGCTGCCCGGCGCCAGCCCGTCCTGCGTGCAGGACAGCAAGAACTCGTGGAACTCGCCGGCCCCGACCTGGAGCGCCGCACCTGCCGGCGTGAGCATCGACTGGCGCCCTCGGTTGGGTCTTCATTCATCCGGCGATGATCCGTACCAGTCGGCCCACTTTCTCGCCTTGAATGTCGCGTCCTGGCCGGACAGGAGCGGTGTACGGACCTGGGCGTCGAAGCTTGGCCACCAGTCGGCGAAGCATTCCCAGGAGACGAAGTCGTCGATTTCGATGATCGGAGCGCGGCCGGCCGCACCACCCATTGGACGTGCTAGGCCTCACCGTGCGACCGGTCCTGATCGTGGCGGCGAGTCCATCGGCGGCGCAGGTAAACGCCGGCGCTGCTAACCGCAGCGAGACCGGTGGCCGATTGAGACTGCCACTCGTGCGGTCGATGCTCCTCGATCGCGACGCGCCACATGATCCACAACCCGAAGGCGGTCGTTACGGCTGTTCCATCCGCGACCGCCGGCCGTTTCCAGGGCCGAGGAACTGGCGCATCTGTTGCCCGGCTGGTGGGAGCGGTGCCGGGCCTCCACGGCCTACAAAATTTCGCGCCAGGTCACTCAGCGACGGTTCTCACGCAGCTCGGGGTCGGCGGTGACGATGACGGCCCCCATCTGGTTGGTCGCCTGTGTGCGGGCCTTGACCGGACTGCACCGGGCGTCATCGACGCG
>Ga0055453_10000114_pt1 | contig 10433 bp, 7 predicted proteins | sample Goodyear_PhragA__FD_57741 | JGI IMG/M metagenome (GOLD analysis project Ga0055453, IMG submission 57741) | Wetland microbial communities from San Francisco Bay, California, USA, that impact long-term carbon sequestration - Goodyear_PhragA_D2 | ecosystem: Environmental > Aquatic > Marine >... | reverse complement strand
CGACGCCGAGTCCGCAGAGCTGAGCCGCCACTGTCATGTTCACGCCGCCGAGGCCGAGCAGCAGCACATGGGCCGTCCGCAGACGCTCCAGCATGTCCTCCCGACCGAGCGCCAGCGTCGCGTACGGGTCGAAAAAGGTCAGATTGTCGGCGTATCGGTCGCGTGTGTCGGCGCCGATGCGCCCGGCGCGTTCGTCGTCGACAAGCAGCCGGTGCCGGTCGAGCACCTCGACGACGCGGTCCACCGCGGCCACCGGCACTCCGACGACCTCGGCCAGCTCCGGCGGCGTACGGCTGCCCTTGCAGAGCAGGTCCAGGAGCAGCTCCACCATCCCGTCGGGGTCGTCGAGACGTAGCTGCTCCTGGGCGTCGCGGATGAGCCTCAGCTCGGCACCGCTGCGCTCCCAGAACACATCCTTCAACCTCGGCCGCATGACGCCTCCCTGACGATGACGTCTCCCTGACGATGACGCACAGCGCCCCATGCCGGCCGCCCGGAGTCCCAGTCCCCCAAGTGCCGAGCCCCCGATGCTGACCGGCATGGAGCGACGCGAACCCTCCTCGCTCCGCCCGTCCGCGGTGGCGACCGGGGAGGCGGCCTGCGCATACTCCATGCTGGGCCCGGGCGCTTACGGTCCGCTTACGCCGACGGCGGACCACGGGGCGCCGTGTCGCTAACGAATGCGCCACAGTCGGATATGGACTCGGCAACACCGTCTGAGCAGCACCGTCGCCGCGTGTTAGCGTCGGCCCACCTGAGGCCGAATCGGGGTGGCGGCTGCGCGTGGACGAACCAACGATCCGGATCCTCGGCCCGCTCGATGTCCGGCGGGACGGTCAACCGCTTGAGCTGGGACAACGCCGCCAGCGCCTGATGCTGGGCGTGCTTGCCCTGTGGGCCGGCCAACCCGTCCGGCTCGGCCGGCTGACCGAGATCGCCTGGTTCGGCGCGGATCCGCCACCAAGTGCGCGCAACGGCATCCAGGTCGGGATCAGCCGGTTACGAACGGCGCTCGGCACTGTGGCACGGATCACGACGGTCGGCGACGCCTACCGGCTCGATGTGCCGCGCGATCGCGTGGACGTGTTCCGATTCCGTACCCACGTGGCGGCGGCGCGCGACCGGTCCGGTCGGGCGCGCGCGCGGGCGTTGCGCGACGCGGAGCGCCTCTGGCGCGGTCCGGTTCTCGCCGCCGAGCTTCCGGACGAGGCGCGGCAATGGCTCTGCGCTGGGCTGGACGAGGAGCGCATCGCGGCGATCGAGGAACGCATCGCGGTCGAGCTCGATCTCGGCCATCATCGTGAACTCGTCGGCGAGCTGACCGATCTCGTCGCCGCCATGCCGACACGGGAACGGTTGGTCGCCCAGCTCATGCTCGCCCTTTACCGCGACGGGCAGACGGCGAAGGCGCTGGAAGTGGGCGCGCTCGCGAAGGCGGCCCTCGCGGAGGAACTCGGCATCGACGCCGGGCCCGAGGTGCGGGGCATGGAGATCGCGATCCTGCGACAGGCGCCCGAGCTCGATGTGCCGTCGCCCCGGGTCGAGATCACGCCGATCGTCGCGCCGGCTCAACTGCCAGTCGACGCGGCCGCGTTCATTGGACGCCAGGCCGAGCTCGACGCGCTCGACCGCATGCTCGTGGCGGACGATCGCCCGGATCAGGCTAATGCGCGGATTGCGGTGATCACCGGTACCGCCGGCGTGGGCAAGACCGCGCTCGCCGTGCGATGGGCCCACGACGTCCGCGAGCGCTTCCCGGACGGCCAGCTCTTCACGGACATGCGCGGGTACGCCGCCGGCATGCCGACGCGATCGGCGGACGCGCTGGCCCGGTTCCTGCGGGCACTTGGCGTGCCCGGCGAGCGCGTCCCGAGCGACGTCGATGACGCGGCCGCCGCATATCGCAGCCTCCTCGCCGACCGCCGCGTCCTGATCGTCCTGGACAACGTCGGCGACGCGGACCAGGTCCGCCCACTGCTGCCAGGCGGACCGGGATCCGCGGTCGTCGTCACCAGTCGCCAGCGGCTCGATGGGCTGGTCGCGCACGACGGCGCACGCCATCTCGGCCTGTCGGTGCTGTCCGGCACCGAGGCGCGCGTGCTGCTCGACCGGGCGCTCGGCACCGATCGAATCGCGGCCGAACCGCACGCCGCAAGCGAACTCGCCGAACTCTGCGCCTACCTGCCGCTCGCGCTGCGGGTTGCGGCGGCGACGTTGGCTGGCGCTCCGCTACGGACAATCGCCGACTACGTAGACACGCTCCGGGCCGGCGACCGGCTCGCGACGCTCGCCATCGACGGCGATCCGCGCAGCGCCGTACGGCCGGCGTTCGACCTGTCGTACGCGGAACTCGAGGCGCCGGCCCGGGAAATGTTCCGGCTGCTCGGTGTGGCGCCGGGCGCGGACGTGACGACGCCGGCGGCGGCGGCGCTTTCCGGCTGCCGGCCCGAGGTGGCCGAGTCGTTGCTCCGGCGGCTGGTGACGGCACACCTCGTCGACGAAGTCGCGCCCGACCGGTTCGCCTTGCACGATCTCCTGCGGCTCTACGCGGCCGAGCGGGCCGAGGTCCAGGACGACACCGCGAGCGCGCTCGACCGCCTGATCACCTGGTACGTGCACTGCGCGCGAACGGCCAGCGGGCTGGTCTACCCGCATATCGTGCGGCTCGAGAGGCGCGACGCGGCCGTGCCGCTGCCGGCCGTCCCGGTGACGTTCGCCACCGACCTGCGTGCTGCGACGTGGCTCGACGCGGAGCGGTCGAATCTCGTCGCGGTAGCGGATTTCGCCGCGCAGAGTGGCCGGGATCAGATGGCATGGCTGCTCGCGGACGCGCTGCGCGGCTACTTCTGGTACAACCGCCACGGTGCCGAATGGCTGCCGATGGCGGAGACCGGTCTGGCCGCGGCGATCCGGGGCGACGACGAGCGGGCCGAGGCCGCGATGCGACTGAACCTGGCCGCGGCCAACCATTGCCTCGCCCGTCGAGCGGCCGCGATCGAGGAGTACACCGCGGCCAAGGAGATCGCGCGCCGCGTCGGTTGGATCGAAGCAGAGGAAGCGATTCTCACGAACCTCGGCATCGCATACGCCGACGGTGGCGACCTGGGGGCGGCCGTCGACTCATACCGCCTCGCCCTGTCACTCGCGCGCAGCCGACGCCGTCAGGCGATCACGCTCGTCAACCTCGGCAGCACACTGCACCAGATGGGTCGTCTGCACGATGCCGTACGCCAGCATGCCGCCGCGCTCGACCTCGCCCGGCACGCAAATTTCGCCGGCGGCGAGGCCAGCGCGCTGCAGTACCTCGGGTACAGCGAGCACGCGCTGGGCGACCTGCCCCGCGCACTCGACCACCTCACGATGGCGCTATGGGTACATCGACGCACTGGCAACCGGCACCAGGAGGCGCAGACACTGATGGACCTCGCGGCCGTCTACCTCGACGAAGAACGACTCGTCGACGCGGAGTCGTTCGTGGAGCGGTCGCTGGCTCTCTGCCGGGAACGGTCCGATCTGCAGACGCAGTCGTACGTGTTGTCGACCCGGGGCCGAGTCCGGCTCGCCCTCGGGCAGGTGGACGACGCGATCGCCGATCATCTCGCCGCCTTCGACGCGGCCCGCCAAGCCCGGGCCCTCTACGTGGAGACGGTCGCGATGGTCGGCCTGGCCAACGCGACAAGGTTCACCGGCCGGCACGGCGTCGCGCTCGCGCACGCCCGGTCCGCGCTGTCCAGTGCCGAACGCGCCGGCTACCGTACGCTCGCCGGCGAGGCCCTGACCGTCGCCGCCGCCGCCCGGACCCAGATGAATGACATTGACGGCGCGATCGAGGATGCCGAGCACGCGCTGATCCTGTTGCGACACAGCGGCTACCGGCTGGCCGAAGCCCGGGCGCTGCGGGTGCTCGCGGATGCCTTACGCGGCGATCACCTGGTCGAAGCCGAGCGCTACGAACGACTCGCCGACGACATCGTGGCCAGCGCACGCCAGCGCGATTCGGTGATTCAGCACGCCTCGGTGAACAGGCACGACTCGGTTGCACGGCACGATTCGGGTACGCGCGGACCAGGCGACGAGCGCGATGTTGGCGACCGCGTGATCTCCGACATCCGGTCCCACCAAGCGAGGCGCGAGCCTCGCTCGGCCTGACGGGTACCAGAAGCCGTTGACCGTCGCGATCGCCGACCGGGCAGTGCGTGAGAAGCCGCTGCGGCGGACACCGATCCGGTGCCCGCCGCAGCGGTTCATTTGCCATGCGGAGGCCGAACTCCGCGACGCGGGATCGTGCGTCAGGCGTCCGGCACGCTGACCCGCTCGGCCTGACGAGGCACGCCGGACAGCGTGCCGGCGGGCATCAACGGAGGGCCGACGGGCAGCAGCCGGCTGCCGCCGAACGAGTTGAACACCCCGGCAAACGAGGCGTACCAAGCGACGGCGGCGGTGACGATGCCGGCCCAACCGCCCGCCTTGATGAGGTTCGTGTTGGCATTGAGGAATCCGATGACGAGCAGGATCTCGGTGATCTCCAGGACCAGGAACACGCCCGTGACAGCAGCGTTCACCCGCGTCGCCGACAGCAGGAGGTACGTGTTGATGATCAGGAACCCCAGCACGATCCAGCCGAGGTCCTTGAGGTTGTCGGCGCCGTGGAAAAAGTAGAACCACAGCCCGATCCAAAACGCGCCGTACGTGGCGAAGGCGGTCGCGCCGAACGTGTTGTCGCGGCGGAACTCCCACATGCCAGCGAGCAGCTGGACAAGACCGCCGTATGCGAGCGCGTAACCGAGGAATGCGGTGCCCGAGCCCTTGATCAGATGCGCGTTGTCCGCGGACAGCAGGAACGTCGTAAGCGCGAATCCGGCGAGTCCCAGGGGTGCGGGATCAGCGATGCCGCCAGCTACGCCTCGTGCGATTGCGGGTGCTTCCGGTTCAGCCATGGTGGTGGCCTCTTTCTACGGTAGCGGGACGCCCTTGAACCCTCGCCGGCCATGCGCAAGCTTTGGGCGCGCGCATGTCGGCGGCGAAAGACCAATGGCGAAGGAGGGGTGGTCACAGTGAAGTGCCCCGCGAGGGAACTCGGTCCCTCGTGAGTGGCGAAGCGGCGACCATTCGTGGCAACCATGCGCATCGCTACCTCACGAAACATTGATTAACAAAAACGTATCGTGTTGATCGTCAAGCCGCAATATCCATATGCCTCGACACCGCACCCGACACGCGGCCACAGTGGTCATTGCTCGCATCGGTGCGGATGCACCGACGCGCCGCCGCGGCACCCGACGGCCGCAGGTGCGGCAAACGCGGGGAGGGGAATTCCACAGGGGACCTTGACGCAGCGTCGACGATCTCGGCGCCCGGGTCGCACTGGCGGTCACCCGGCCGCGAGTGCGACCGCCACCTCCGCCGCGACCCGATCGCCGGATTCGGCCGCTCCGTCGATGTAGCCGGCCCACCGGGTGGCCGTCTCGGTGCCGGCGAAATGAATCGGCCCGACCGGCTCGCGCAGCGCGGCACCGAACTGCGTCAGCGTCCGCGGCGTCGCGAACGCGCCGCACCAGCCACCACTGAACTCCTCGGCACACCAGTCCAGCTCGAGATAGTCGACCACGTCGTAGGCCCGCGGGCCGAAATGGGCCGCGAGATCGTCCAGCACGAGTCGGCGGCGCACCTCCGGGGCCAGCGATTCAGCTTTGCGTTGAACCCGACGGTATGCTTGCCCTCGTGATACGTGCCATATAGATCGAGACCGAGTTCGGCGACGGGGTTCACCGCCCGATGCTGGGTCGGTCCGATCCACTGGCCACCCGTCTCGATGACCTCGCCACCGGTGCCCCGGATCTCCCGGTTGACGGTGCGGCCGCCCGCGCGGTCGCGGGCTTCGAGCACGACGACGTCGAATCCGGCGGCCCCCAGCCTCGTGGCGGCCACCAGACCGGCGACGCCGGCACCGACCACGAACCTCAACCGTCGGATTCTCCAGTCACCGCTCAGTGGTATCGCACGGCAGCGGTCGGCGTCAAGATCCCCTAACGTCCCGTCCGCGCCGCTCGCCGCGCCGATCCGGATCCCGCCTTCGGGCGTGCCGGCGTGACGCAGCGCGCCCCGCGGAGGGGTGCCACGACCGAACGCACCACCAAGCGGAAAGATAGACACCATGCCCACGCGCTCCGACCTTCGTAACGTCGCCATCGTCGCCCATGTCGACCATGGGAAGACCACCCTGGTCGACGCCATGCTCAAGCAGTCCGGCGGCTGGCACGCCAGGGCCGAGATGGCCGACCGGGTGATGGACTCGATGGACCTCGAACGCGAGAAGGGCATCACGATCCTCGCGAAAAACACCTCGGTGGCGTATCACCCGACGGACGGCTCGGACCCGGTCACGATCAACATCATCGATACGCCCGGCCACGCTGACTTCGGCGGCGAGGTCGAGCGTGGCCTCACGATGGCCGACGGCGTCGTGCTGCTCGTCGACGCGTCCGAGGGTCCGTTGCCGCAGACCCGGTTCGTCCTGCGCAAGGCACTGGAAGCCCGCATGCCGATCATCTTGGTGATCAACAAGGTGGACCGCGCCGACGCTCGCATCAAGGAGGTCGTCGACGACACGTACGAGCTGTTCCTCGACCTGGACGCGGACGAGCACCAGATCGACTTTCCGATCGTGTACGCCTGCGCGCGCGACGGCATCGCCACGCTGACGCAGCCGGCCGATGGGACCGTGCCGGCCGACTCGACGTCACTCGAGCCGTTGTTCCAGACGATCCTCGACACCATGCCGGCACCCGTCTACACCGAGGACGCACCGCTGCAAGCCCATGTGACCAACCTCGACGCCTCGCCGTTCCTCGGCCGGCTCGCGCTGTGCCGGGTCCGGGAGGGCGTGATCCGCAAGGGCCAGACGGTGGCCTGGTGCAAGACCGACGGCAGCGCGGCCAAGGTGCGCATCTCCGAGCTGCTGATGACCGACGGTCTGGAACGCAAGTCGGCCGAGCAGGCCGGGCCGGGCGACATCATCGCGGTCGCCGGCATCTCGGACATTATGATCGGCGAGACGCTGGCCGACGCCGACAACCCGGCACCGCTGCCGCTGATCACGGTCGACGAGCCGGCCATCTCGATGACGATCGGCACGAACCAGTCGCCGCTGGCCGGCAAGGTCAAGGGCTCGAAGGTCACCGCCCGCCTGGTCAAGGACCGGCTCGATCGCGAGCTGGTCGGCAACGTCTCGCTGCGCGTGCTGCCGACCGAGCGGCCGGACACCTGGGAGGTCCAGGGCCGGGGCGAGCTCGCACTCGCGATCCTGGTCGAGCAGATGCGCCGCGAAGGCTACGAGCTAACGGTCGGCAAGCCGCAGGTCGTCACGCGGGAGATCGACGGCAAGACGTGCGAGCCGGTGGAGCGGATGACGATCGACGCGCCGGAGGAGTATCTCGGCGCAATCACCCAGTTGCTCGCGATCCGCAAGGGCCGGATGGAACAGATGGTGAACCACGGTACGGGCTGGATCCGGATGGAGTGGCTCGTGCCCGCGCGCGCCCTGATCGGATTCCGGACCGAGTTCCTGACCGACACCCGCGGCACCGGCATCCTGCACCACGTGTTCGACTCGTACGAGCCGTGGTTCGGCGAGTTGCGTACGCGCGCGACCGGCTCGCTGGTGGCCGACCGGGCCGGCGTGGTGACACCGTTCGCGATGATGAACTTGCAGGAGCGCGGCACGCTGTTCGTGGAGCCGACCACGGAGGTGTACGAAGGCATGATCGTGGGCGAGAACTCGCGGGCGGACGACATGGACGTAAACATCACCAAGGAGAAGAAGCTCACGAACATGCGGCAGTCGACATCTGAGGAGACGGAGAAGCTGATCCCACCACGGAAGCTGTCGCTGGAGCAGTCGCTCGAGTTCTGCCGCGAGGACGAGTGCGTCGAGGTGACGCCGCAGACCGTACGACTGCGCAAGGTCGTCCTCGACCAGACCGAGCGCTATCGCGCATTCCGCCGAGCCCAGCGGTCGTGAGCTGGGCACCGTGCCCGCCAACCCGCAGATACTGACCGCACCAGCCCTGAGGGGGTTGGCTGACGAACTCGCTTTGTTCCCGGCGCTGGTGTCGGTCTGGTGCGGACCGGTCGCGGGTCGACCGGCCGGTGGCGGCGCGGCCGGGCCGGTCGACGTTGCCGGGCCGTTCGGCGCGGTCGCTGCCGGAGCGGTCGACGCAACCGCTGGCCGGGCCGGCGCGCGGCCGGCGGCCTACGCCCGGCTCGCCGACGCCCGGCACTACGCGGCCAGCATGATGAAGATCCCGGTACTGGCCGCGATGTACCGCCTAGCCGACGCGTGCGCGCTCGACCTCGACGAGCCGATCGCCGTCGTGAACGACTTCGCATCGGCACACGCCGGCGCACCGAATTTCGCCATGGACCCGGCGTACGACCAGGACGGCGAGGTTTGGGCGCGACTCGGTGGCGACGCGACGCCGCGATGGCTCGGTCGACGCATGATCGTCCGATCCTCCAACCTGGCGACCAACCTTGTGCTGGCGCGAGTCGGCATCGCCGCGGTGGCTGAGGTGCTGGACCACGTCGGCATGGACGACAGCCGGGTCGAGCGGCCGATCACCGACACCGCCGGCCGCATGGCCGGTTTCGACAACCTCACGAGTGCCCGGGATCTGGGCGCGCTCTTCGCCGCGATCGCCGCCGGCGCCGATGATGACCACAGCGCGCGTGTGCCGCTCGCCACGCCGCCGTCGTGCCGGGAAATGATCGACGTGCTGTGCGCGCAGGAGCACCGCGACGACCTGGCGGCCGGGCTTCCGCCCGGAACCCGCGTGGCACACAAGAACGGCTGGGTCACCGACATACGCCATGCGGCCGGTGTCGTGTTCCCGGACGACGCGCCGCCGTACGCGCTCGCGGTGTGTACGACCGGGGGGCACGCCCGCGGAGACTTCGACCGGAAGGCGCGGGAGCTGATCGCCCGCATCGCGGCCGCGAGCTGGGACGACCGGCACGATCTCACCGCCGGTTGAGCAGCGCTCCGCCATGCCGATCGGACGCGGAACACCGGCGGCGGGTGAGCCCGAAGGCCCAGTCCCGCCCGCCGCCGGTGCGCTCGGGTGATCGGGGGTCAGCCCGACCCACCCCACGCCGAACCATCCATGACGCGTGGCGGGGCCTCCCGGTCGTGTTGTTCATACGGAAGCCGCACGCCTGCGGTTCAGCGGCTCGGCTTCGGTCAATGGTGTCGAGCGGCTCGGCGCGGCGGTGGGGTTCCGTCGCTCCGCGGTCAGGCCGCGCGCATCGTCCGGCCGACGTAGTTTTCGGCCAGCGACTCCGCCGCCGCACGCGACGACGTCACGTAGCGGAGCTGCGACAGCTGCAGTGCCTCGTCGAATGCGTCGTCGCCCGGTGCCCGGTGCAGCATCGACGTCATCCACCACGAGAAGTGTGTGGCGCGCCAGACCCGGCGCTGGCATCGGTCCGAATAGGTGTCGGCCAGATCGCTGACACCGCCGAGAAGCGCGACGAGCGCATCGGCGAGCACGGCCGCGTCCGCAATCGCCAGGTTGAGGCCCTTCGCGCCGGTCGGCGGCACGATGTGGGCCGCGTCGCCGGCGAGGAACAGGCGACCGTGCCGCATCGGCGTGCTGACGAAGCTGCGCATCGGAGTGATCCCCTTCTCACGGACCGGCCCGGTGTGCAGCGTCCAACCCGGCAACCCGAGTCGGGTGCGAAGCTCCGACCAGATGCGGTCGTCCGGCCAATCGCCGATCTTCTCGTCCGGATCGACTTGCAGGTAGAGCCGGCTGACCGCCGGGGAACGCATGCTGTGCATGGCGAAGCCCCGCGTGTGGTGCGCGTAGATTAGCTCGTCGGTCGACGGTGCGACGTCGGCGAGGATGCCGAGCCAGGCGTAGGGGTAGGCGCGCTCGGACACGCCGAGATTTGGCACCGCCGGCCGGCACACGCCGTGGAAGCCATCGCAGCCGGCGATCGCGTCGCAGCGCAGCTCGCGTTCGACGCCGTTGGCATCCCGGTAGCGGATGAGCGGTTGATCGCCGGTCACGTCGTCGACGCCGACAGCCTCCGCCTCGAACTCGACAGGCCCGCCCTGGTCGAGGCGCGCCGCGACCAGATCCTTCACGATCTCGGTCTGTGCCCACACGGTCACGGTGCCGCCACCGGTGAGGTCGACGAAGTCGACGTGATGGCGCTCGCCGGCGAACTGGAGATAGATGCCGCCATGTTCGAGGCCGTCCCGGTCCATCCGGGCGCCGAGGCCGACCTCGCGCAGCAGTTGCGCCGTGCCGGCCTCGATGACGCCCGCCCGCTGCCTCGCCTCGACATAGGCGCGGTCACGGCTCTCCAACACGACCGAGTCGACACTCGCGCGGGCGAGCAGATGTGACAGCAGCAGGCCGGCGGGTCCG
>Ga0055453_10000113_pt1 | contig 10437 bp, 10 predicted proteins | sample Goodyear_PhragA__FD_57741 | JGI IMG/M metagenome (GOLD analysis project Ga0055453, IMG submission 57741) | Wetland microbial communities from San Francisco Bay, California, USA, that impact long-term carbon sequestration - Goodyear_PhragA_D2 | ecosystem: Environmental > Aquatic > Marine >... | reverse complement strand
TCGAAGTTGTGCGACCCGCCCAGGTAGTAGTCGTAGACCCGGGCGGCGTTGGGCCGCTCGGTCTTCGTACCGTCGGGCACCCAGTCGCCGATCGTCACGTTGTCACCCCCTGTAGACGCTCTCCGCTGCGCAACTCGCAAAAAGGACACACTAGCTGATGGCCGGCGCCGCACCCAGATAACCGTGCGCGGCCATGTGGATGCCCATCGCGTCGTATGCCGCGTCATCCGTGGGTGTGATCGCGCCGAGACCGTCGACATACCGGTTCAACATGCAGAACGCGGCCGCGATCAGAACGGTGTCGTGGATGTCCTCGTCGCTGGCGCCGGCCGCGCGGGCGCTGCGTACGGTTTCGGCCGTGACGTAAAGACCGCCGCGGGTGACCTCGCCGGCCAGGTCAAGCAGCGCACGCAACCGTGGCGTCGCCCCGGGGTCGGCCGCCGTCGGGCCGTTCGCCGTGATCTGGGCGTCCAGATGCGGAATCGTCGCGGCGTGCGAGCGGGCACAGAATTCGCACTCGTTGAGTTGCGACACGTGCGCGGCGATGCGCTCCCGGTCGGCCGAGCTGAGCGAGCTGTCGCCGCGCAGCAGTTGCTCGATGAGTTGCGCGACCTTCATGCCACTCGTCGGCTTGAACGCGAGCAGACCCCGGATCCCGGGCAGGTCGTCGGATAACGGGATGTGGGGCACGCGCGTTCTCCTTCGCGGATCGACCGCCACCCGGGAGTGGTAACGGACGTGTGGCGACTACCTGCCGGACAACTGTGCCACCGGTGCCGCCCGTCGACTAGTGCGTGGTCAGTGGTGCGGGCGCTCGCCATGCATTCGGGCAACGTAGCGATCGGCAGACCGTCGGACGGCGCCGGGACCGTCCTCGACGACGACACGGCCCCACCAGCCGCCGTACACGCGGTCGAAGCCGAATCGCTCGACGCGCCGGGCGATGTCGAGCACGGTCGCCTCGTCGAGCGGAATGAGATTGGGATAGCTCCACATGAAGCTCACCCAGTCCCGATCCTGGACGACGGTGATGGTGTCGCCGGTCAGGAGGGCGCCGCGACCGGCCGCGCCGGCCGGCCAATGCAGCACGGCGGCACCGTCGAAATGACCGCCGATGCGAGCCAGGGTCAGCCCCGGCACCGGCTGTATCTCGTCGTCCCACAACTCGATTCGCGGTGACGGGCGCTGGATCCAGGCCGCGTCGGCCCGCGGGATGAGCACGCGCGCGTCGAACGCGTCGGCCCAGTCGACGTGCGCGCCGTAGAAGTGCGGGTGCGACATGCAGATGGCCGCGATCCCGCCGAGTTCGGTGACGCGCTCGCGCGCGCCGTCGTCGAGCACTGATACGCAATCCCACAGCACGTTGCCGCCGGGGGTACGCACGAGCAGAGCGCGCTGGCCGATGCCGAAGGCAGGCTCGGTGCCGATCCCGATGAGGTCGGGCTCCTCCTCGCGGATGTCGGTCTGATGGCTGATCGTCAGCTCGTCTGGCGTGGTCCAGCGCTGACCCTGCCAGCCGACGTATTGCCGCTCGTCGTCACAGATCGGACACCGGCCCGGCGGCGCGTCCGTGTCGGGTTGCTGCACCGCACAGGTCGCACAGATCCACGTCGGCATGCCACACCTCATTCGCCGCCGACCGCGCGGTCGGATGGCCTCATTCGACGGTCCACGGTCGCACAGCGCCGCCCGGCGCCGCGACTGGTTTGCCGTGCGAGATCCGCCGGCCACGACGGACTTCCTGCGCGTGCGTTGCCCCCTGGCTAGGGTGGGTACGGGCGGAAGACGCGCAGAGCCGATGAGGCGGCGAGAACCGCGGCGAAGGGGGAACAACCGATGGCAGGGGCGCGGATCGTCATCGTCGGCGGCGGATTTGCCGGCTTCCATGCCGCGCGCCGGCTGTCCAAGCTCGGCCGAGGTGCGGCCGATATCACCCTCATCAATCCGACCGACTACTTCCTCTATCTGCCGCTGCTGCCCCAGGTCACCGGCGGTCTCCTGGACCCGCGCCGGGTCGCGGTGTCGCTGCCCGCGGCGCTGCCGAAGGTGCGCCTCATCCTCGGCAACGCTCGCCGGGTCGATCTCGATGACCGCCGCGTCGCGTACGTCGATCCGGAGGGTCGCGCCGGCGATGTCGTGTACGACCGGCTCGTCATCGCGGCCGGCAGCGTCAACAAACTGCTGCCGGTCCCCGGCATCGCCGACCACGCGCACGGCTTCCGCGGCATTCCGGAGGCGCTTTACCTGCGCGACCACCTCACGTGTCAGGTCGAGATGGCGGAGGAGACCGACGATCCGGACGAGCGGGCGGCGCGGCTCACGTTCGTCGTGGTCGGCGCCGGCTACACCGGCACCGAGGTGCTCGCCCACGGTCAGGTCCTCACCGAGTCCATCATCAAGGCGCGGCCGGGCCTGCGCGGCGAAACGAGCCGCTGGTATCTCCTCGATACGGCCGACCGGGTGCTGCCCGGCCTCGACCCGCGACTGTCCGCGACGGCCGACCGCCTGTTACGCAGCCGGGGCGTACGTCTCCGGCTGCGTACGTCGATAACCGAGGCGATGGCCGACGGCGTACGCATGAGCGACGGAACCTACCTCGCGAGCAAGACGCTGATCTGGTGCGTCGGCGTCCGCCCGGACCCGTTCGTGGACAGCCTCGGCCTGCCGACCAACAGGGGTCGCCTCGTCGTCGACGAGTACCTGACGGTGCCGGGCCACTCGGAGGTGTACGGGATCGGTGACGCGGCGGCGGTGCCGGACCTGACCCGGCCCGGGGAGTGCACAGCGATGACGGCACAGCACGCGGAGCGTCAGGGCAAGTTGGCGGCCGGGAACATCGCCGCGTCGTTCGGCGCCGGTCGGCGACGGGCGTACCGGCATCACGATCTGGGCTTCACCGTCGATCTGGCCGGCGGCGCCGCGGCAGCCGACCCGTTGGGGATCTCGCTGTCCGGACTCGCCGCCGCCGGGGTCACCGGGGGTTACCACCTGCTGGCGCTGCCGAGAAACCGCGCGAGTGTGGCTGCCTCATGGCTGATCGGCGCGTTCATGCCGCGGCAGCCGGTGCAGCTCGGCCTGGTCAACGCGGCCGCCGTGCCGTTGGAGACCGACACGCCGGAACTGCCGACCCGGTCCCGCTAACGAGCAGCGACGCGCCGAGAGTTAACGCGCCGCGGGGCAGCGAGGGCACGCGTGCACGCATGAACGACGACAAGCCGGGTACGTCGGCCTGCATGCCGGGCGCCACGTCAGCCGTCGTCGATGCCGCACCCGACAACCACGCTGGAGTCGCGTCCGGCGTGCTGAACGCCAGTCGGCAAATCGGTGGCGCGCTCGGCATCGCCCTTCTCGGATCGTTCATTGCCGCTGCCCACGGCCTCGGCGCGATGTTGGCCGGCGCGCGGATGGCGATGATCGTCGCCGGCGTCGCGTACATCGTTGGGCTAGCGCTGGCCGCGTCGATGGCGAGGTCGCCAGACCCGCCCTTGCACCGACCGTCCACATGAGTCGCGCCCGGGCGGCGCCGGCGGCGTCCGTTCCCGGTTCGTAATGGTCGGCCGACCGGTCGCCGCGGTTCGCCACGTACGATCGGACCACGTCCGTGATGCCGGTGGGACCCACGACGCAGGTGGGCCGTTGTCGTGGCAGCCTTGGCCGCGCTGGTGGCCATCCCGCGTCGTGCGGGCACTGCCGGCCCACGCCCCGTCGATCGCCCGGACACGCTGGCCGCGCGCATCGCGGCGTGGGCGCGGTAGCCGTCCCAGGGGTACCACCGTCAGCACCGGGAACGCGGGCCCGCCGAGTTGGCGGTCGGTTAACGTGTGCGCGATCGACGATCGGGCCACGGAGGGAGCGATCGGTGAACGACTGGGCGACGTTGCTGGCCAATCGGGACGAGTTGGTGCGAGCGTTCGCGACGGTGGTGGCGGCCGGCGTGGTTCGGGCTGACACCGACCATCCGGCGTTTCACGGCTGCTACGACTGGCACAGTGCGGTACACGGGACGTACGCGCTCCTCGCCGCGTCCCGGCTCACCGGCGATTCGACATTCGCCGAGGTCGCTCTGTCGCAGACTGGGTCGGCCGCGGTCGGAGCGGAGGTGACTGCGCTGACCGACGGCCGGCTCGACCACGAGGTGCCATATGGCATGGCCTGGGCACTGGTCCTCGACTCCGAGGCGGTGCGGTCCGATATCGACGTCTTCGGCGATCTGGCCGTCGCGGCGGCCGACCGCGTCGCGGGCCACCTGGATGCCCTGTGTGGCAGCGGCGACCTCACCGCGGCCGCGTATGACGAGGAATACCCGAGCGCGACCTGGGCCACCATCGCGTTGCGGCGGTGGGGTCTGGCCCGGTGCGACGCGTACGCGGTCGACGCGGCCGACCGGGTGGCGAAGCGGATCCTCGGTGCCTTCGTCGCTGGCGGAGCCGAGCCGGCCGGTGCGATCGCGAGGCGGGGATTCTTCTCACCCGTACACCTGGCGGTCCTGCTGGCGGCGGACCTCGGCGGCGGTGCGGACACGGCGGCGCTCAGTGCCCGCGCCGGGTTCGACGCCGGCCTGTTAGGGGGCGCGCAGCAGCCCACCGTGCACAGCGCGGGGCTGAACTTTTCGCGGGCATGGGGTCTTTACGGCGCCTGGCGGATCACACGCGACCCGCGGTGGCGCGACGCAGCCGCTCGCTTGATTGTCGGTCACGCCGGGCGGCCGGAATCGTGGCGTGACGACTACGCGCGGTATGCCCATTGGATCCCGCAGTTCGGCCTGTTCGCCGTCGTCGAGACCGTCGACCGACCGTGATGTCCTCGTCGCTGCCGCGGTCCCGGTGCCGGGTTGGGTTGGCGCGACTTGACGGCGCCTATCGATGCCACCGCTCAAGCAGGAAATCGATGAGGCGATGATGGCGGCGGACATCGCCGACGAGAGCCTGATCAGGTTTCTCCGCGAGGAGATCCAGCAGCCGATCGCGCTGCCACCGGCCGACGGCAACCGCGTGTCGTGGTTGGATTGGCCGTCGGTGCCCGGGCAAGCGTCGACGGTGGACGCATCGGAGAAGGCCACCTCCGGCTGAACGTCCTGATCTGGTCAGGCACCCGCGGCCAGCGCCGCCCGGATCGTTGCCGAGTCGGCCGGGGTGCCCGCCGGATTCTCGAATGGACCGTAGGGCGCGCCATAGGCCGGGGACGAGCCGGCCTGGAACGTCCGGCCGGCGGCGAGCGGTCCGGCGTCGACCGTGTCATAGCCGATCGCATCGAGGAACGCCGCGACCGCGGCCTTCGCGCCGGCGTCGTCACCGGCGATCGGCAGCGCGGTCCGATCCGGCGCACGGGCCGGCCGGGCGAGCGCGGCGAGGTGCATGAAGTAGATGTTGTTGAACACCTTCACGACATGCGAGCGCGGAAGCCGCCGCTGCAGGATCTCGCTGCTGGTGATCGTGCCGGAATCGAGCTCCGGCTGATTGCCATCCCGCTGAGCGTAGTAGTTGATCGTGTCGAGGACCGGTTTGCCGGCAAGCTGATCGGCCGGCAGCCGATCGATCGCCGCCAGCGGCGTGGACACGACGACGAGATCGCCTGCCGCCGCCGCGTCGGCGCCGGTCGCCGCCCGCGCGTGCGATCCCAACGCGGCCACCGTATCGGCCAGCGTCTCCGGTCCGCGCGAATTGCTCATCACCACGTCGTAGCCGCCGGTAACGGCGAGCCTGGCCACGGTACCGCCGATCATGCCACTGCCGATGAATCCCACTGTCGTCATAACAAGCGACAACCGAAGCGTCAGCGGCACGCATTCCCGGTCGATCTCTCGGGTAGGGCGCGGCAGCGTCACCTCACGCACGGTGACCCCAGTCCGGGCAACCCACATCACCCTCGGTCAGCGTCGTCGGGCCGATCACCCGCGGGTCGAGGAGCGGACCGATCCGGTTTACGGTGTACCCCCGGGTTACGACTGGCGGATGCGAGGATTTCGATGCAGCTGAGTGGAGCGGTGGCGGTCATCACCGGCGGAGCGAGCGGGCTGGGTTTGGCGACAGCCCGCCGACTGGCCGCCGGCGGCGCGTCGGTGACCCTACTCGATCTACCGTCCTCCGCGGGGGTGGATGCCGCCGCGTCGTTCGACACTCCGGCGATCTTCGCGCCGGCCGATGTGACAAACGAGGACCAGGTCGCGGCCGCGTTCCGTGCGGCTCGCGAGCTCGGCGACGTCCGAGTCGTCGTCAACTGCGCCGGCATCGGCACGCCCGGCCGTGTGCTGTCCAGACGAGGCGTGTTGCCGCTTGCGGCATTTGCGCAGGTCGTCACCGTCAACTTGATCGGCACATTCAACGTGCTCCGCCTCGGCGCCGAGGTGATGGCCGCCGTCGAACCGATCGGCGAAGAGCGCGGCGTCATCGTCAACACCGCGTCGGCCGCGGCCTTCGACGGCCAGATCGGGCAGGCCGCCTACTCGGCCAGCAAAGGTGGCGTCGTCGGCATGACGCTGCCGATCGCCCGCGACCTCGCCGAGAAGCTGATCCGCGTGATGACGATCGCCCCCGGACTGTTTGAGACGCCGATGCTGGCCGGCCTGCCTGAGGAGGCGCGCCAGTCGCTCGGTGCCCAGGTGCCGCACCCGAGTCGGCTTGGTGCGCCGGACGAATACGCGGCGCTGGTGGAGCACATCATCGCCAACCCGATGCTGAACGGCGAAGTGATCAGGCTCGATGGCGCGATCCGCATGGCGCCGCGCTAGGCGATCGATTCGCCCCGCTTCGGGCGGGACCGGCGGATGGCTCACATGATCCGCCACGTCGCTCGTGGGATCTTGCCGCGCGTGTCGCCGACCCGATGATCAGTGCGAACTTTTGTCGCTTCTGACAAAAGTTTTGGCTCAAAGGGCAGAAGCCTATTTACCTTTCCGAAATGCAGCCCTACAGTCCGTGTAACACGGACCACAGGAGCACGACATGGCTGCCGTTTCGCCCGTCCCGACCGGCCCAGTGCCGCATCGGTTGCTCACGCTGCTCCGGGACACCGGCCCGCTGTCCCGCGCCGAGCTGGGCGATCGCCTCGGCGTGCCGCGTGCCCGGGCGCTGGCGGAGATCGATGCGCTGATCGCGACGGGGTACGTACGGGAGGCCGGCCCGGCATCGTCACGTGGTGGCCGCCGTTCGACCCTGGTCGAACTCGATCCCGGCATGCGCTTCGCCGCCGTCGACCTGGGCGCGTCCTCGATCGACGTGGAGATCACCGACGGCCGGCTCGAACCGGTCGCCGCCTACGGTGAGCCGGCCGACATCCGCTCGGGCCCGAAGGTCATCCTGCGCCGGGTGAACGAGATCCTCGCGAAGCTCAGGGCCGAGGGCGCATTCACGAGCCTGCACGCGATCGGCATCGGCGTGCCCGGCCCGGTCAGCTTCCGCGATGGCGTGCCGGTGTCGCCGCCGATCATGCCCGGCTGGGATCGCTATCCGGTGCGCGACGTGTTGGCCCGCGAGTACAGCTGCCCCGTCGTGGTCGACAACGACGTGAACATTATGGCCATCGGTGAGCGCTACGGAGGCGTGGCGCGATCCGTCGACAACCTGCTGTTTCTGAAGATCGGCACGGGCGTCGGCTGCGGCATCTACCTCGGCGGTGAGGTCTATCGCGGCACCGACGGATGCGCCGGCGACATCGGGCACATGTGGGTCGACGACCACGGCCCGGTGTGCTCGTGTGGCAACGTCGGCTGTCTGGAAGCGTTGTTCAGCGGGGCCGCGCTCGCCCGCGACGCATTGGCCGCCGCGCGTTCGGAGACCTCGCCGGCGCTGGCCGAGCGGCTCGCCGCCAACGGCACGCTGACCGCGCGCGACGTGGCCGACAGTGCGGCCGAGGGCGACGCGACCTGCATCCGGCTGATCCGCGAGGGTGGCCGCCGGGTCGGCACGGTGCTGGCCGGGCTGGTGAGCTTCGCGAACCCGTCGATGATCGTGATCGGCGGCGGCCTGGCCGGCCTCGGCCACGTGCTGCTGGCCGAGATTCGCAGCGTCGTCTACCGCCGCTCGCTGCCGCTCGCCACCGGAAATCTGCCGATCGTCATGTCCGAGCTCGGGCCGCGGACGGGCGTCGTCGGTGCCGCGGTGCTCGCGAGCGACCTCGCCTTCGGCAGCCAGGAGCGGTGATGAGCGAGCAGTGTAGCGACAGCCGCGAGGCGCCGGAACTGCTGCGACTGTCCGGCGTGGTCAAGACGTTCCCGGGCGTACGCGCGTTGGACGGTGTCGACCTCGACGTTGCGGCCGGCAAGGTGCACTGCCTGCTCGGCCAGAACGGCGCCGGCAAGTCGACGCTCATTAAGGTGCTCTCCGGTGTGCACCGCCCGGACGCCGGCGAGATCCTGTGGCAGGGCGAGCCGGTCACGTTCGCGAGCCCGCAGGCGGCGATGAAGGCCGGCATCGCAACGATCTACCAGAAGCTCGACCTCGTCGACGACCTGACCGTCGCGGACAACATCTTCCTCGGGCACGAGCGCAGCGCCGGCGGCTTCGTCCAGCGCGCCCAGACGCGCCGCTCGGCGGCGGCGGTGCTCGGGCGGCTCGGTCACACCGAAATTCCGGTCACCCGACCGGTACGCCGGCTGCCGGCGGCGGCCAAACAGATCGTCAGCATGGCTCGCGCCCTGTCACGCGAGGCGCGGCTGCTCATCATGGACGAACCGAGTGCCGTCCTCGCGCACGACGAGGTCGCCAACCTGTTCCGGATCATCCGCGAGCTGACCGCGCAGGGCATCGCGGTGCTCTACATCTCCCACCGCCTGGAGGAGATCCGCGAGATCGGTGACCAGGTGACAGTGCTGCGCGACGGGCGTACGTCGGCGGTGAACCTGCCCGCCACGACGACGCCGACGCGTGAGCTGGTGAGCCGGATGACCGGCCGCACGATCGAGTACGTGTTCCCGCCCCAGCGTGACTTCCAGCCGACCGCCGAACCGCTGTTGACCGTGTCCGGGCTCAGCCGCGCGGGTGAGTTCCAGGACATCTCGTTGCAGGTCCACCCGGGCGAGATCGTCGGCATCGCGGGCCTCGTCGGCTCGGGCCGGTCGGAGTTGCTGGAGACGATCTATGGCGCCCGCCGGCCCCACGCCGGCCGCGTGGTCATGGACGGGCGCACGCTCCGCAGCGGGGACGTCGGCGCGGCCGTACGCGCTGGGCTGGGCATGGCACCCGAGGAACGCAAGAGCCAGGCCCTCCTTCTCGGCGAGCCGGTCTACCGGAACATCACGCTGGCCACGTTCAATCGGTTCGCGCACGTCGGGTTCACCGATGCCAGCGCCGAACGTGGTGCCGCCGGGACGGTCGCCCGCTCGCTGCACCTCGTGCCGGCGGGCGTACGCCGGCCGGTCCGTACGCTGTCCGGCGGCAACCAGCAGAAGGTCGTCGTCGGACGGTGGCTGCTCGGGCGTACGAAGCTGCTGTTGCTCGACGAGCCGACGCGCGGGGTCGACGTCGGCGCGCGGGCCGAGTTGTACGGCGTGATCCGGCGCCTGGCCGACGACGGCGTGGGCGTGCTGCTCGTGTCGAGCGAGGTGCCGGAGGTCCTCGGGCTGGCCGACCGGGTTCTCGTCATGCGGGAGGGTCGACTCATCCGCGAGGCGCCGGCGGCCGATCTCGACGAAAGCAGCGTGCTGGACCTCGTCATGGCCGGCTCGCTGCTCGGGGGACTGGATGCGCTCGACGCGCTCAACGTGATCGACGCCCCCGCGGCCACGGACGGCGAAGCCACCGTTACGGCCGAGAAGACAGGAGAAGCGGCATGACCGACGCGGCGACCGGCACGGCGGCAACGCCCGATCGGCGGACGACCTGGTGGCGCGACGACGCGAGCGAGCCGGTGCGCCGCAATCTCGCGCTCGTCGGCGTGTTGGTGCTGCTGTTCATCGTCGGCACGCTGGCCCGGCCGGATATCTTCCTCGACGCGCATCGCTTGTGGTCCAACGAGTTGACGGTGCTGACGCAGGCGTCGAGCATCGGCGTCGTCACGGTCGGCATGACGCTCGTGATGATCTCCGGCGGCATCGACCTGTCGGTCGGTGCGCTGCTCGCGCTGGCCAGCGTGTGGTCGACGACGGTGGCAACACAGAGCTACGGCCCCGGCATCATGATCCTCACCGCGCTGCTCGTCGGGGCCGGCGCCGGACTCATCAACGGCATCCTGATCGCCTACGGCCGGATGGTGCCGTTCATCGCGACGCTCGCCATGATGGTGGCCGCCCGCGGTCTGGCCGAGAAGATATCCGGCAAGCTCACTCAGCTCGTCAAGGTGCAGACGATCAACAAGATCGCCGAGTGGCGGCCGCTCGGCATCCCGCTACTCGTCGTCATCTTCGTCGTCGTCGCCGGCCTCGCGTGGATCCTGTTGAACCGCACGACGTTCGGTCGGCGTACGGTCGCCGTCGGCGGCAACCCCGAGGCGGCGCGGCTCGCC
>Ga0055453_10000112_pt1 | contig 10465 bp, 11 predicted proteins | sample Goodyear_PhragA__FD_57741 | JGI IMG/M metagenome (GOLD analysis project Ga0055453, IMG submission 57741) | Wetland microbial communities from San Francisco Bay, California, USA, that impact long-term carbon sequestration - Goodyear_PhragA_D2 | ecosystem: Environmental > Aquatic > Marine >... | reverse complement strand
GAAGTTCGCCTCCTGCGACGGCTGCCAGCTCAGCCTGCTCGACTGCGAGGACGAGCTGCTCGAGCTCGCCGGCGAGGTCGAGATCGCCTACTTCCTCGAGGCGAGCCGCGGCGAGATCGACGGTCCCTACGACCTCTCGCTGGTCGAGGGCTCGGTGACCACCGCGCACGACGCCGAGCGGATCCAGCAGGTGCGCGCCGCCTCGAAGCACCTGGTCACGATCGGCGCCTGCGCGACCGCCGGCGGGATCCAGGCGCTGCGCAACTTCGCCGACGTCGATGACTTCGTCGCCGCCGTCTACGCGACGCCCGACTACATCTCGACCCTCGAGACCTCGACCCCGATAAGCGCCCACGTGCCGGTCGACTTCGAGCTCCAGGGCTGCCCGATCAACAAGCGCCAGCTGCTCGAGGTGATCGGCGCCTTCCTCAACCGGCGCAAGCCCAACGTCCCGGCGCACAGCGTCTGCATCGAGTGCAAGCGCAACGGCACTGTCTGCGTGACGGTCGCCCACGGCACGCCCTGCCTCGGCCCGGTGACCCATGCCGGCTGCGGCGCCCTGTGCCCCTCCTACGACCGCGGCTGCTACGGCTGCTACGGACCGATGGAGAGCCCGAACACGGCGTCGCTGAGCGCCTGGTGGAAAGGCCCGCTGGAGGTCGGGGAACGCGACATCGTCCGCGCCTTCCGCACCTTCAACGCCGGCGCAGCGCCGTTCCGCGCCGAGAGCGAGGCCCACGATGGCTGAGGCGCGCGACCCGGCCGGCGACGGCGCCCGCAGGCGGACGATCCGCACCGACTACCTCGCCCGGGTCGAGGGCGAGGGGGCGATGCAGGTCGAGGTCGAGGACGGCCAGGTGACCGACGTGCGGCTGGAGATCTTCGAGCCGCCGCGCTTCTTCGAGGCCTTCCTGCGCGGCCGCGCCTTTTCCGAGGCGCCGGACATCACCGCGCGGATCTGCGGCATCTGCCCGGTCGCCTACCAGATGAGCTCGGCGCGGGCGATGGAGGACGCGCTCGGGGTCGAGGTCGGCGGCCCGCTGCGCGATCTGCGCCGGCTGATCTACTGCGGCGAGTGGGTCGAGAGCCACGCGCTGCACGTCTTCATGCTGCACGCGCCGGACTTCCTCGGCTACGAGGGCGTCGTCGACATGGCCGCCGACCACCCGCAGGTGGTCCGCGACGCGCTCGAGATCAAGAAGACCGGCAACGCGATCATCGAGCTGCTCGGCGGCCGCGAGGTGCACCCGATCAACGTCCGCGTCGGCGGCTTCTACAAGCTGCCGTCGCGCGCCGCGCTGGCGCGCCTGCGCGAGCGCCTGCTGCGGGCGCGCGAGCTGGCGCAGGAGGCCGTGCGCTGGACGGCGCGGCTCGAGTTCCCCGAGTTCGAGCGCGACGTCGAGATGGTCTCGCTGTCGCAGCCGGGCGAGTACCCGATCGACCGCGGCCGCCTGGTCTCCAACCGCGGCCTCGACATCGCCGCGAGCGAGTTCGACCTGCACATCGTCGAGGAGCACGTCGAGCACTCCAACGCCCTGCACGCGCGGCTGCGCGAGCGCGGCGCCTACCTGGCCGGGCCGCCGGCCCGCTACTCGCTCTGTTCGGCCGAGCTCTCGGAGATGGCCACGGCGGCGGCGGCGGAGGCGGGCCTCGACGGCGAGTGCCGCAACCCCTTCCGCAGCATCGTCGTGCGCGCGGTCGAGGTGCTCTACGCGCTCGACGAGGCGGTGCGGCTGATCGACGCCTACGAGCCGCCCGACGCGCCGGCGGCGGAGGTCGAGCCGCGGGCGGGCGTCGGGCACGGCTGGACCGAGGCGCCGCGCGGGATGCTCTACCACCGCTACGAGCTCGACGAGCAGGGGACGATCCTCGAGGCGCGGATCGTGCCGCCGACCTCGCAGAACCAGAAGAGCATCGAGGAGGACCTGCTCGGCGTCGTCCGCGAGGCGATCGAGCTGCCCGAGGAAGAGCTACAGCTGCGCTGCGAGCAGGCGATCCGCAACTACGACCCCTGCATCTCCTGCGCCACCCACTTCCTCGACGTCCGGATCGAGCGCCGCTGATGGCCGCGGCGCTGGCGATCGGGATCGGCTCCGAGCGCGGCGACGACGCCGCCGGCCTCGCCGTCGTCCGGGCGCTCGCCGGGCGGCTGCCGCCCGGCGCCGTGGCCACGGAGCTGCACGGCGACCCGACGGCGCTGCTCGAGCGCTGGCGCGGCGCCGCGGCGGTCGTCCTGGTCGACGCGGTGCGCGGCTGCGGCCCGCCGGGCAGCCTGCACCGCTTCGACGCGAGCCGCGAGCCGATCCCGGCGCCGGCCGGGCCGGGCACCCACTCGCTCGGCTTCGCCGCCGCGATCGAGCTCGGCCGCTCGCTCGACGAGCTGCCGGCACGGCTCGTCGCGATCGGCATCGAGGGCGCCGAGTTCGCGCTCGGTGGCGCCCTCTCGGCGCCGGTCGCGGCGGCGATCGAGCCCGCCGCCGCGGCGGTCCTCGCCGAGTTGATGGCAGGCTAGTGGCCTCACGGCCCTTTCGGGCTGTGTGCGTACTCGCAAATCTCGAAGACCGGGCCGTCGGATTGATTCAGGAACCTCAGATCGAAAGCGGCGAAGAAGTCTCTTTGGCCCAGCAAGAGCGAGTTCGTCTCGGCGAATGCGGGAGCCATTGGAAATATCGGCCCCCAAGGGACGAAGTCTCCGTTCTCATCCGGAGGCAGGACGATCTGCCCTGTTATCGCGATGCCGACCGGTGACCAGGTATCGAACGTATCGCCGACCGCGGGCATCCCTCGGTTCGCGTCCTTTGCCAGCTCCGCAGGGCTGAGGCCGAGGTCTCCGGTAATGCTCAGAGGGCAGAGGGATCGGTCTGAGCCGCTGTCGATCTCTCCACCGACGATTTTGCGGCCGTTGGCCGTTTCCAGTCGCAGCAGGATCGTAGGTACGGTCCCGCGGGTATACGGGATGCTCAAGCTCGCCACGGGATGCTCCGATTATGGGTCCGACGGCTGGTGTGGAATACTCTCTGTCGGCCCTCTTGGAAAGGGGAGTCATTATGAAGAAGACCGTTTCTAAGTCGCCAATCTCTCAGGATGTCGTCAAGCGCCACGCTGGCAAGTGGGTTGCACTGCGCGGCAGCCGGGTCGCGGCTTCTGCGTCGACGTATGGGCAATTGCAGGGGAATCCACGCGTTCGAGACACCGATGCGGTTTACCACGTCCCGCCAGCTCGAACGCAGCAGTTCGTGGCTACCCGTAGCGCTTAGAGCAGTTGCGCAGACCGCGTCCGCGGTTGGGTAGCGCTCTGCGCTCCGAGGAACGGACTCAATCAAGAATGTGACGTTGGAGGACGCTTGCATTTGTTTGACCGGATCCTGCGGCCCGGTGTTCACGCGGTGGCAGGATCGGGTTGATTGAACTCGGCTATTCCTATCTGGGAATCACAATCCCAGCCAAAGTAGTGGTTCACCCGGACACCAAAGACAAGGGCCACCCCGCAAGCCAGGGTGACCCTTTGCCTTGTTGAAGTCCTTCCCCCAAGCAAGAGGCGAAGGTCCGCGTGAACAGAGCGCAGGCTGCCAGTCCGGTCGGACACCAAATGTGTCCACAACCTGGACGCCGAGCCCGTGCTACGTTCAGCCCCCGAAGCGGTCGAGAGGAGATAGGCGCATGTGCCTGGCGATCCCCGCCCAGGTTCTGGAGATGGCTGACGAGGCGAACCGGCTCGCCAGGGTCGACGTCGGCGGGGTGCGGCGCAAGGTCAACGTGCTGCTGCTCGACGAGGACGGCGAGGGCGTGGGCCCCGGCGACTGGGTGCTCGTCCACGTCGGCTTCGCGATCTCCAGGGTCGACGAAGCCGAGGCGCTGGCGACCCGCAGGCTGCTCGAAGAGATGGGCGACGCCTACGAGTCCGAGCTCGAGGAGCTGAAGGGGAGCGCGATCGAGTGAGCGCCGAGCCGCACCGCTGCGAGGACGGGACCTGCATCACCTGCGGCGACGTCGCCGTGCCGCTGCGGGTCGTCTCGCTCGACGGCGAGCGCGGCCTGGCGCTCTGCGAGGACGGCGCGGGCCGCCGGGAGACGGTCGAGGTCGCGCTCGTCGCCCCGGTCGCGCCGGGGGAGGAGCTGCTCGTCCACGCCGGCACGGCGATCGCCAAGAGTCCATCCGAAAACCAGCGTGTGCGGCTGGCGAGCGCCGGACCAAGCGGTGCAAGGACGCAGGGAGGCCGAATAGCAGCGCTATTTGGCCGACTGAGGACGCCGCAACGCGCAGCGTCCGCCGCCGCCAGACGTGCGCGGAGGTTTTCGGATGGACTCTAAGCCCCTACCGGGGGAGCCGGCGTGAAGTACGTCGAGGAGTTCCGCGACCCGGCGCTGGGCCGGGCCCTCTCGGCCCAGATCCTCTCCCTGGTCGAGCCCGGCCGCCACTACAAGCTGATGGAGGTCTGCGGCGGCCACACGCACACGATCTACAAGTACGGGATCGACGACCTGCTGCCGGAGAACGTCGAGCTCGTCCACGGCCCCGGCTGCCCGGTCTGCGTGATCCCGATGGGCCGGGTCGACGACGGGATCGCGATCGCCGAGCGCGAGGGGGTGATCTTCGCCTGTTTCGGCGACATGATGCGGGTGCCGGGCTCGCGCGGGACGCTGCTCGAGGCGAAGGCGGCGGGGGCGGACGTGCGCGTCGTCTACTCGCCGCTCGACGCCCTGCGCCTGGCCAAGGCGAACCCGGAGCGCGACGTCGTCTTCTTCGCGATCGGCTTCGAGACCACGGCGCCCTCGACCGCGCTGACGCTGAAGCGGGCGCGCGCCGAAGGCGTGGAGAACTTCCTCTGCATGTGCAGCCACGTGACGATCGTGCCGCCGCTGCGGGCGCTGCTCGACTCGCCGGGGTTCGAGCTCGACGGCTTCGTCGGCCCCGGCCACGTGGCGACGATCGTCGGCCTGCGCCCGTTCGAGTTCGTCCCGGCCGAGTACGGGCGGCCGTTCGTCGCCTCGGGCTTCGAGCCGCTCGACGTCCTGCAGTCGATCGAGATGATCCTGCGCCAGCTCGCCGCCGGCCGGGCGGCGGTAGAGAACCAGTACACGCGGGTCGTCCCCTACGAGGGCAACCCGGCGGCGCTGCGGGCGATGGAGGAGGTCTTCGAGCCGCGGCCGGAGTTCGAGTGGCGGGGGATGGGGACGATTCCCGAGAGCGCCCTGCGGATCGCCGGGGAGTACGCGGAGCTCGACGCCGAGCGGCGCTACCCGCCGCCGGGCGAGCGCGTCGCCGACCCGCGCGAGTGCCAGTGCGGCGAGGTGCTGAAGGGGGCGATCAAGCCCTGGGAGTGCCGCGTCTTCGGCACCTCCTGCACGCCCGAGCACGCGATCGGCGCCTGCATGGTCTCGCCGGAGGGCGCCTGCGCCGCCTACTACAACTTCGGCCGCCTGGCGCGCCGCAGGGAGCCGGTGTGAGCGGCGGCGGGCGCGAGGAGCGGATGCTGGGGATCGTCGAGCGGGCGCGGGCCAAGCGGGCGCGCTTCCGCGACGAGCGGGTGACGATGGCGCACGGCGCCGGCGGCAAGTCCTCGCAGGCGCTGGTCGAGGGGCTGCTGGCGCCGGCCTTCGACTCGCCGGCGATGGCCGAGCTGGGCGACGCCGGGCGGCTCGAGGTCGAGGGGCTCGACCTGGCGATGACCAGCGACAGCTTCGTCGTGCGGCCGATCCGCTTTCCCGGCGGCTCGATCGGCGAGCTGGCGGTCAACGGCACGGTCAACGACCTCGCCGTCTCCGGCGCCCGGCCGCTGGCGCTGACCGTCTCGCTGGTGCTCGAGGAGGGGCTCGAGGCGGACGAGCTGCGGGCCGAGGTCGAGGCGATCGCCGCCGCCGCCGCGGCGGCCGGGGTCGAGGTGCTGGGCGGCGACACCAAGGTGGTCGAGCGCGGCCGCTGCGAGAAGATGTACGTCTGCACGACCGGGATCGGGCGGGTCGACCCGCGGGCGAGTCTGGCGACCGGGGCGATCCGGCCGGGGGACCGGGTGCTGGTCTCCGGCCCGATCGGCGCCCACGGGACGGCGATCATGCTGGCCCGCGACGAGCTCGGGCTCGAGGCCGAGGTCCGCTCCGACACGCGCTCGCTCTGGCCCGCAGCCGAGGCGCTGCTGGAGGCGGCCGGGCCGGGCCTGCGCTGCATGCGCGACGCGACCCGCGGCGGCATCGCCTCGGCGCTGAACGAGCTGGCGCAGGCCTCGCAGGTGGGGCTGTGCGTCGAGGAGGCGGCGCTGCCGGTGCCGCCGGAGGTGGCCGGCGCAGCGGAGCTGCTCGGGATCGACCCGGCGCACGTCGCCAACGAGGGCATGCTGGTCGCCTTCGTCGCCCCCGAGCCGGCGAGCGAGGCGCTGGCGGCGCTGCGCGCGGCGCCGGGCTGCGCGGCAGCGGCCGAGATCGGCGAGGCGCGCGAGGAGCCGCCGGGGACGGTCCTCGTCGACACCGCCTTCGGCGGGCGGCGGGTGATGGACATGCTGGCGGGCGACCCGCTGCCGCGGATCTGCTGATGCACGAGCTGGCGCTCTCGCGGGCGATCGTCGAGGCGGCGTCGCGCCATGCGGGCGGGCGGCGGGTGACCGCGGTCCACGTCAGGCTCGGCGCCCTGCGCCAGGCGGTCCCGGGCTCGCTCTCGTTCTACTTCGAGGTCGTCGCCGCGGAGAGCGAGTGCGCCGGCGCCCGGCTCGAGCTGGAGCCGGTGGCGGCGCTGCTGCGCTGCGTCGAGTGCGGGCGCGAGTGGGACCCCGAGCCGGCGCCGCTGGCCGAGCACGAGGGGGCGCTGCCGCCGCTGCCCGTCTTCAGCTGCCCCGCCTGCGGCGCCGCCGGCGAGGAGCTGGCCGGCAACGAGCTCGAGGTCGCCTGGATCGAGGTCGAGGAGCCGGCCGCGGCCGGCGGGTAGGCTCGGAGCCGATGCACCGGACGAAGATCAGGGTCGCCGAGGACGCGCTCGACGCCAACCAGACGATCGCCCGCGCCAACCGCGAGGACTTCGACCGCGCCGGGGTCGCCGTGGTCAACCTGATGAGCGCTCCCGGCGCCGGCAAGACGACCCTGCTCGAACGGGCGATCGAGGGGCTCGACGGACTGCGGGTCGGCGTGCTCGAGGGCGACGTGCAGGGCTCGATCGACGCCGACCGGATCGCCCACCTGCACGTCCCCGTCACCCAGCTCAACACCGATCCGGGGTTCGGCGGCGAGTGCCACCTCGACGCCAACATGGTGCGCTCGGCGCTGCCCGAGGTGCCGCTGGCGGAGATCGACCTGCTGGCGATCGAGAACGTCGGCAACCTCGTCTGCCCGGCCGAGTTCCGGGTCGGCGAGGATGCCCGGGCGATGGTCTGCGCGGTGACCGAGGGCGAGGACAAGCCGCTCAAGTACCCGCTGATGTTCCGCACCTGCGAGCTGATCGTCGTCAACAAGACCGATCTGCTGCCGCACCTCGAGTTCGACCTCGACCGCCTGCTCGCCAACATCGAGACGGTCAACCCGACCGCCGAGGTGCTGACCACCAGCGCCCGCAGCGGCGAGGGGGTCGAGGCCTGGCGCGAGTGGCTGGCCGGCGTCGCCGGGCGCCGGGCCGCGGCCTAGCCGCGCAACTAGACGCCGGGAAACCAAGCAGGTCGGGGGACGCAGGGAGGATCGGTGAGGGAGCGCACTGCAGTGCGTGACCGAGCCGACCGGACCGAGGACCCCGAGATGCGCCGGTTTCCGGGCGTCTAGCGCAGCTCGGCGCGCTTGACCTTCCCGCTGTGGGTCTTCGGCAGCTCGGCGGCGAACTCGACGATGCGGGGGAACTTGTAGGGGGCGGTCTCGCGCTTGCAGTGCTCCTGCAGCTCGCGCGCCAGCTCCTCGCTCGGCTCGCGGTCGCGGGGGACGACGATCGCCCGCACGACGGCGCCGCGCTCGGGGTCGGGGGCGGCGACCGCGGCCACCTCGGCGACGGCCGGGTGGGCGAGCAGCGCCGACTCGACCTCGACCGGGCCGATCCGGTAGCCGGAGGAGACGATCACGTCGTCGTTGCGCCCCTCGAACCAGAGGTGCCCGTCGTCCTCCTGGCGCACCAGGTCGCCGGTCGCCCACCACTCGCCCTCGAAGCGCTCGCCGTCGAGGTAGCGGGAGAAGAAGGTGGGGGAGGAGGACGCTCTCAGCTGCAGCTCGCCGTCGCGCACGCGCACCTCGATCCCCGGCAGCGGCTTGCCCATCGAGCCGGGCCGCACCGGTTCGCCTTCGAGGTTGCCGGAGACGTGGCCGGTCTCGGTCTGGCCGTAGCCGTCGGCGGGCTCGAGGCCCATCGCCTCGCGGAAGGCGGCGACCGTCTCCGCCTCCAGCGCCTCGCCGGCGGAGACCATGCGGCGCAGGGCGGGGAGCGGGCGCAGGGTCGTGCGCTTGGCCAGCATCCGGTACTCGGTCGGCGCCTGGCAGAGCACGTTGACGCCCAGCGCCTCGGCGAGGTCGAGCCGCTGCGCCGGGTCGAAGCGCCCGGCGTGGATCGTCGCGGCGGCGCCGGTCAGCCAGGGGGCGAGGAAGACGTTGCGCGCCGACTTCGACCAGCCCGGCGCGGTCGTGCACCAGACCAGCTCGCCGGGGCGCGAGGCGAGCCAGTGCTCGGCCTGCGAGCGCTGGCCGGTCAGGTAGCGGTAGGCGTGGACGACGCCGCGCGGCTCGCCGGTCGTCCCCGAGGTGAAGACGATCAGGGCCGGGTCCTCGGCGCCCATCTCCTCGACCGCCGCCGGCGTCTCCTGGTCGCGGTCCTCGTCGAGCACCACGGCGACCTCCTCGAGCGTCACCGCCGGCACGCCGTCCGGCAGCTCGCCGAGCAGCTCCGCTTCGCCGACGCAGAGGGCGGGGGCGGCGGCGCCCACCCGCAGCTCGAGGTCGTGGCGCCGCAGCTGCGGGCTGCAGGGCAGCGCGACGGCGCCCATCCGCCAGCAGGCGAGCAGCGTCAGCGCCCACTCGATCCGGTTGCCGAGCAGCGTCATCACCACGTCGCCGCGCTTCACCCCGCGCGCCGCGAAGGCGCCCGAGAGCCCGGCAGAGCGTGCGATCAGCTCGCCGAAATGCCAGTCCCGCCGCTCGCCCGCGGCGTCGATCGCGACGATCCCCAGCCGCGAGGCCGGCGAGCGCTCCATCAGCTCGACGAAGTTCACGCGCGGCAGTCTGCCATGTTGCGAGAGATACAATTCTCGCGGTGGCGAGACGGGAATACGACCAGCCCTGCAGCCTGGCCAGCGCCCTCGACCGCGTCGGCGAGCGCTGGTCGCTGCTGATCGTGCGCGAGCTCTCGCTCGGGCCGTTGCGCTTCTCCGAGCTGGTGCGCGACGTCGGCGGGGCGCCGACCGACGTCGTCACCAAGCGCCTGCGGGACCTCGAGCGCCACGGGATCGTGCGGCGCCGGACGCTGCGCCTGCCCGATACCGGCGTCGTCTACGAGCTGACCGAGATCGGCTGGGCTCTGGAGCGGCCGATGCTCGAGCTGGGGCGCTGGGGCCTGCATTTCGGCTGCCTGGAGGAATTCGCGGAGCTGGAGCCGGCGGCCCTGCCCAACGCGGTGCGCGTCCTCCTGCAGCCGCCCGTCGACGTCCGCATGACGATCGGCCTGCGCAGCGGCGAGCGCAGCTACACGCTGAGAATCGAGAACGGCTGGACCGCCGCCGCCCGCGGCACCGCGGAGCGGCCGGACCTGACGATGGCGGGCCATCCCGCCGCCGTTCTCGGCGCGCTGGTCGTCGGCCAGCCTGCCGAGGCCGCGATCGAGATCGAGGGCGACCGGGCGGAGCTGGAGCGCCTGCGGGGCATGGTCGTCCTGCCGGACTCGCTGCGGCAGGCGGCGCTCGACGCCGTCTCCGGCGCCGAGAGCGCCGCCGCGTAGACCGCCGTTAGCGCAGTTCCGCCGAGCTCTTGCCGAGCAGCTGGCGGGCGACGATCAGCAGCTGGATCTGCTGCGTGCCCTCGAAGATGTCGAGGATCTTCGAGTCGCGCGCCCACTTCTCCAGCAGCTCGTCCTCGCCGTAGCCGGCGGCGCCGCAGAGCTCGACGCAGCCGAGCGTCACGTCGACGCAGGTGCGGCCGGCCTTGGCCTTCGCCATCGAGGCCTGCAGCGAGTTGGGCTTCGAGTTGTCGGCCATCCACGCCGCCTGCATCGTCAGCAGCCGCGCCGCCTCCCAGTCGGCCTCCATCTCGAGGAAGCGCGAGACCGCGGCCGGCTGGTTGAGGGCGGGCACGGCGTAGTCGATCTCGACCCCCGCCTCGGCGAGCAGGTCGCGCGTGCGTTCGAGCGCCGCGCGGGCGACGCCGACCGCCATCGCCGCGACCAGCGGCCGCGTGTTGTCGAAGGTCTGCATCGCACCGCCGAAGCCCTGCTTGGTGTCGATCTCCGGGTTTCCGAGCAGCGCCTCCTTCGGCACCCGGCAGTCCTGCAGGGTGAAGTTGGCGGTGTCGGAGGCGCGGAT
>Ga0055453_10000111_pt1 | contig 10489 bp, 11 predicted proteins | sample Goodyear_PhragA__FD_57741 | JGI IMG/M metagenome (GOLD analysis project Ga0055453, IMG submission 57741) | Wetland microbial communities from San Francisco Bay, California, USA, that impact long-term carbon sequestration - Goodyear_PhragA_D2 | ecosystem: Environmental > Aquatic > Marine >... | reverse complement strand
TGACCGGGTGATGGATCGCTCAGTCCTCTGGCGCGCGGCCGCCGCGCAGGTGGTGGCCGTCTCCGTGGTGTCGCTGATCCTGGCGGTGACCCTGCCTCACTCGTTCTTCGAGGACTGGGGTTGGCTGACCGGGCCCGCGGCCTGGCTCGCCTGCGCGGCGCTGACGGCCCGGGCGCTGCACCTCGATGTTCGCGGCGTGATGCTCGGCGCGATCCTGGCGGGGATCCCGAGCGCGATCGCGGTGCTCGCCGGCGTCCACTGGCTGGGCGTGATCATCGCCATCGCGGCGTTCGCCGCCTGGTGCGCCTGGCTCGCCCGGCGACCCGGAGGCGTGCTGTGGACCTAGGGATCGACGGTCGCACCGCCCTGGTGATGGGCGCCAGCCGCGGCATCGGCCGTGGCATCGCCGGCGCCCTCGCGCGGGAGGGCGCCCGGGTGGCGATCTCCAGCCGCTCCGAGGATTCGCTACGGGACGCTGCCGAGGAGATGAACGGGGAGATCCAGGCGTTCGCGGCCGACACCGGAGACCTGGACCGGTTGCGAGAGCTGCCCGGCGAGGTGGCGGAGGCGCTGGGCCCCATCGACATCCTCGTCACCAACACCGGTGGGCCGCCGGCCGGCAGGGCGCTCGACAACTCGCTGGAGGAGTGGGAGGAGGCGTTCCGCTCCCTCGTGCTCGCAACCCGGGTCCTGGTCGAGGGGGTCCTCCCTGGGATGCGGGAGCGAGGCTGGGGGCGAATCGTGAACGTCGCCTCGAGCTCGATCCGCGAGCCGATCCAGGGCCTGACGCTCTCGAACGCGAACCGCATGGCGGCGCTCGGGCTCCTCGAGACCCTGGCCGACGAGGTCGCCGGCGACGGCGTCACGGTCAACACTGTCGCCACGGGCATGTTCGCCACCGAGCGGCTCGCCGACCCGCAGGGATCACTCGAGGGCGCTGAGGCCGCGGCGAAGCAGAGGGTCCCCGCGAAGCGGCTCGGGCAACCCGAGGAGTACGGCGACCTGGTCGCCTTCCTGTGCTCGGAGCGGGCCGCCTATCTCACGGGAGCGGTGATCCCGCTCGACGGCGGCCTGCTCCGATCGGTCTAGCTCAGAGGCCTTCCGGCTCCGCGCCCGCCGAGTCCTCACCCTCATCGGGCTCAGCGGACTCGTCCTGATCCGCCTCGGCCGTCGTGGCGTCGCCGATCTCGTCGGTCGTGGTCTCGGCAGCGGCCTCGGCCTCGGGTGCGTGCTCCTCCTGGATCTCTCCGGCCTCCTGTGCCTCCTCCAACTCGTCGGTCATCTCGGCCTCCTTTTCGCATCGGTTGACTTCGGCCCCCGTGATATCGAAGGCGAGCCAGCGCGATGTGAAGCCGCTGTGACGGTTACGCCGTGGCGGGCCTTGGAGCTCGCCGGAACGCCACGAGCAGCCAGACTCCGCCGGCGATCATCATCGCCAGGCTGAACAGCTGGGCGAGGGTGAGGCCGATGGCGACGTCGCTGTTGCGGCGGATGAACTCGACCAGGAAGCGCTCGGTCCCCGCCAGCAGCAGGTAGAGGGCGAAGAGCGTCCCGTTGGTGAACCGGTCGCGGAGACGCCAGAGCACCAGGGCGACGAGCCCCATCGCCAGGGTCTCGTAGACCGGAGTCGGGTGGACGGTCTGGTCGGTCGGCTTCGTCCCATCCGGATACGCCATCGCCCACGGGCCGTTCCAGGCCTTGCCGTAGTCGCCATCGCCGGAGAGCTGGCAGCCGCAGCGGCCGATCGCGTAGCCGACCGCGAGCGCCGGGGCGGCGAGGTCGAGCAGGGCGAGGCCGAGATAGCCGCGCCACCAGGCCCAGAGCACGACTCCGAGGGCGCCGCCGATCACCCCTCCGTACCAGACCAGGCCGGAGCCGGAGAAGACGTTGCCGAGCAGGTCGCCCTTGACGTCGCTGTAGTTCTCGAGGATGAAGTCGAGGCGGGAGCCCACGAGGCCGCCGACCAGCGCGGCGAAGCCCATCTCATACGCCCAGTCGACCGGCTTGCCGAGCTCCTCGAGCCGCCGCCAGATCACCGCACCGGCCCCGATGAAGGCGAGCGCGAAGCAGATCCCGAAGGTCTGCAGGGTCAGCGGTCCGAGGTGGATCGTCGGGAGCACCGGAACGGGAGGCTAGTCCAGCCGGCTAAACGCGCAGCGGCTCAGTCGGAGAAGACGCCGGACATCGCCTTCAGGCCGACGTCCATGCCGCTCCAGAAGGGACCACCGTGGAACGGCTTGCCGTGGCGGAACCGCCAGGGGACGGAGGTGCCGAGCATTTTCTTTCCCACGCGCCAGATCCTCGAGGAGCCGACCCGGTAGGCGCCATTCGCGTCCGGCCGGACCTCGATCGGGTGCGCGGGGTCACCGGTGAGACGGAGCGGGACCTTGGCGAAGGTCGCCTTGTCGAACTGCTCCATGATGCACATGCTGACCGGGTCGAAGCTGAGCTCGGGCTCGGTTCCGAGAATCTCTGCCGCGATCTGCGACGCGGCCGCATCCCCCTGGAGGAAGGCGAGGAATGCCTGCTTGACCGGGAAGTCTCCGGCGTCCCCGACCGCGTAGATCTCGGGATGGCGGGTGAGCCGCCGGGTCGCGAGGTCAGTCGCCAGGAAGCCACGGTCGTCGGCCTCGAGGCCCGCGAACGGCGTGGAGGCGACGTACGGCGGGAAGGCGACCAGCAGGTCGTGTTCGATCCGCTCGCCGTGGTGGAACTCGACTCCCTTCGAGTCGACGCTGTCGACGACCCAGTCCGTATGTCCCTCGATTCCCCGCCGCTCGAACTCGTCGGTGACGAGCTCATGGAGGCGAGGGCCGAACGCCTGGATGTAGCCCTGTTCGTAGGTCGCCCAGGTGATCGAGGTCGCGTCCCGCCCGCCCTTACGGCGCAGCCAGGTCTCGAACATGAGGACGATCTCGTAGAGCGGCCCGGCGCACTTGTTGTTCGGCGGGATCAGGAAGAGCACGCGCTGATGTTCGCCTCGCTTTGCCGCGGCCAGGACGCTTTCGAACCCGTCTCGAAGCTGGAGCATCTCCGGGGGGGTCCACATGCTGATCGCGTGCTCGGCGAGGCCTGGGATCTCGCTCGGCCGCATCCCGGACCCGGTTGCGACCACCAGCCTGTCGTAGTGGAGGTCGCGGCCGTCGACACTCACCTTTCGAGCATCCGGATCGATCTCGTCGGCATGGCCCTGCACGAGCTCGATCCCCCGCTTCGCCGTCGGCTTCGCCAGAGGCAGCTTGAGGCGCTCCGGATCGAGCCCAAAGGGCACATAGATCGAGTTCGGCTTGAAGAGGAAGTGGTCCCGGTCGGAGACGAGGGTGATCTCGGCGCGGTCGCCGGCGCGCAGGCGGAGGTCGAAGGCGGTTTCGAGCCCGCCGAAACCGCCTCCGAGCACTACGACACGAGCTCGAGCCAACCCGCCAGGGCCGGGAACTCCATTTCCCGTGGTGCTTTCCGCCATGGCGGTCAGGCTGCCAGCGGTGGGAGCCCCTTACATCGGTTGTGGGCACAGAGGTCGCCTACGGGTTTTCCACTGAGTAGCCCCGGCGGGAATTGAACCCGCGTTCCCAGGTTGAAAACCTGATGTCCTAGCCATTGGACGACGGGGCCGTAGCGCGGAAGTGTAGGAAGGTCGGTGCCTAGCCCAGCAGCCGTTCGAGCAGCGCCTTCTGCGCGTGCAGGCGGTTCTCGGCCTGGTCCCAGACCGCCGAGCGTTCTCCGTATAGAACCTCGGCGCTGATCTCCTCGCCCGGGTGAGCCGGCAGGCAGTGCAATGCGATGGCGCGATGAGACGCCGCCGCCAGCAGCTCGTCGTTCAGCTGGTAGGCCGCCAGATCGCTGCGCCGGCGATCGGCCTCGTCCTCGTCCCCCATGCTCACCCAGACGTCGGTGTAGATCGCGTCGGCCTCCGAGACGGCCGCGAGGGGGTCGGCAACGAGCTCCGTCAGTCCCTCCTCGATCCGGTAGCCCTCGGGGCTCGAGATCACGACGTCCACGCCTGCGATCCCGCCCAGGATCGCCAGCGACCGGGCCACGTTGTTCCCATCGCCCACGTAGGCGAGCCGCAGCCCCTCGAGCTCGCCGAAGCGCTCCTTCAGGGTGAGCAGATCGGCCAGCGCCTGACACGGGTGGTGCTGCGGCGTCAGGCCGTTGATCACCGGAACGCTCGCGCCCTCCGCGAGGTCGCGGACCCGTTCGTCGGAGCCCGACCGGATCACGATGCCGTGCAGATAGCGGGACAGGATCCGCCCGGTGTCCCCGAACGACTCGCCGCGGGTCAGCTGTAACTCGTCGCCACGGAGCACGACCGGCGTCGCGCCCAGCTCGGCGGTCCCTACCTCGAACGAGACGCGTGTCCGAGTCGACGGCTTCTCGAAGACCAGCGCCACCGAGAACCCAGCCAGCGAGCTGCTTCCCTCGCCACGATCGCGCCCGCGCTTGAGCTCCTCGGCGCGCTCGAGCAGCGCGAGCAGCTCGTCGCGATCGAGCTCCTCGCCCGTCAGGAAGTCGCTGGCTGGAAGATGTGCCGTCGGTGGAGGCATCGGGCAGCCGATACTAGGGCCGTGCAGCTCACCGCGATGACATGGAACTTGTTCCACGGACGGGACTGGCCACCCGTGCCGGAGCTCCAGGTGCGCGCCCACAAGGGCAACTTCCGCCGCGGTCCGCGCCTGGGAAAGGACTACGAGCAGGTCAACTGGGACCTGTTCGACGAGTTCACCGCTCTGATCGACAGCGTCGACTGGGACGTCGCCCTGTTCCAGGAGTTCCCGCCGAGCTGGTCGACCCAGCTCGCACGCGCGTGCAGCGCCGAGGCTCACCGCGCGCTCAGCGGCCGCAACTGGCTGCAGCCCTTCACGTCGGTGATCGGGCGCTGGCGACCCGACCTGCTCGGGGCCTGGGAGGGCGGATCGGACACCACGCTCGTTCGCGGCACCGCAATCGCGGAACGCCGGCGGGAGGTGCTCACCCGGAGGCCGGAGCTCCGCGTCATGGCGCTGACCCGGCTCGATGCCGGACCCTGCGTCGCCAACGTTCACGTCAGCACCAAGCCGGCGTCGGCCGAGCGCGAGCTGCTCGATGCCGCCGAACGAGCAACCGCGTTCGCCGGCTCGGACCCCTTGATCCTCGGCGGCGACTTCAACGTCAGGCCCAAGGCGAGCCCGGTGTTCGACCAGCTCGAGGAGCGCTTCGGCCTCGCCCCCCCCACGGCCCCGGATCGCCTCAGCCACCTGCTGGTGCGGGATCTGGAGGTGATCGAGCACCCAACCGCGTGGCCGCCCGAGGCTCGAGACGTGGTCGACCCAGACACCGGATTGAAGATCCGGCTCTCCGATCACAACCCCGTGATTGGAAAGTTCGCCCGTATGGAATAGTGCGATCGATGGCAAGCTCGCCCACCGGGTCAGAGGAGAACTCCCGCGCCGAGCAGAGCGTCCAGGCGTTTCGCGAGGCGCTGGAGAAGAGCATCACGATCTCGCGAGAGCGGCTTCAGGAGGTTGTAGACGACGCCGTCAGGCGCGGCCGGATGACCCGGGGGGACGCCGAGGAGATGGTCGGGCGACTCGCCACCAGAGGGCGCGAACAGGCCGAGGACCTCCTCTCCCAGCTCGACGGCCTGCTCTCTCAGGTTCGCGAGGTGCCGGACCGGGCCCGGCAGGAGGTCGGCGGCCGGGCCGAGGTGGCGCGGAAGCGGACCGTGGCCGCGGTGGAGGGGCCGCTCGCCGGCGCCGACAGGGTTCGCCGCGCAGCACGGGTTCCGGGCTTCCCGATCACCGCGTACGACCAGCTCTCGATTCGTCAGATCGACCGGCGGCTACAGGAGCTCAGCCGCCAGCAGCTGCGCAAGGTCCGCGAGTACGAGCGGACGAACAAGGCTCGCAAGGGCCTGCTGCGTTCGCTCGATAGGAAGCTCAGCGACTAGTTACTTGAGCGACTTCCGCCGCTCGTCGAGCTCCTTGGCGATCTCGTCCAGCGACTCCACCGAGCCCTGCGCCCGCACCGCGAGCTTGGCCAGCTCCTTGCGGACGTCTTCGGTCGCCTTGTCCAGGGTCTCGCGCCAGCCCGAGATCTGGTCCTGAGCCTTCTCGCTCGCGCCACCGGAGACGTCCCGCAGGCGGGACACGGCCGAGTCGATGCTGGAGCGCACGTCGCCGGTCGCCTTCTCACCGGCTGCGCGCAGATCGTCGATCGCCTTCTGAACCTGGTCCTTGACGCCGCTGCTTTCGCTTGATTCCACCTTGGTCCTCCTAATCGGGGTTTCTCCCGCAAATTCAGGGCAAGCCTATACGGCGGTCAGCTCCGTCGCGAGACGAGCGAAGTCCAGCGATCCGCCCGTCGCATCCGCCAGCAACCGTTCCGCTTCGCGCCGCTGCCCCTGGGCCCAGAGACCGCGCAGCCATTCGCCCGCCTCGCGATCGCCGAACCAGGCATCCCCGAAGCGCCCCTCGAGCTCCCGGCGCCAATCGCCCTCCAGCGCCCAGGCGCGCAGGTAGCAGGCGACATAGAAGCTCGGATCGACGTCCGAGAGCCAGGTCTCCCGCGGCCACGGCACGCCGATGCGCTCCCCGAGCAGCGCCGAATACCGCTCGGGCATTGCCTTCAGGTCCACCCCGGGCCCGTGCAGCTCGACTTCGTAGGCGATCTTCGCCGAATAGCGCCGCAGCATCATCAGCCGGGCGGCGCGGGCGTGCTCGATCGCAGCCGCCGCCCCCTCCGCGCCAAGGATCCTCTCCAGCCACTCCGGGCTGGCGGTCAGGCCCTCCAGCAGGAACGCGAACGACTCAGTGACCGCGTTGTCGCCCAGGTGGCGAAACTCGAACGCCAGGTCGGCCTCGGTGCAGCCGTAGTGCTCGGCATGGCCGGCCTCGTGGAAGAGGGCGGCGTAGTCCTCCCGGCCGCCGATCGGCGGCATCACCAGATACACCTCCTGGGGCACCCTCGGCGTCGAGCAGAAGGCGCGCGGGCTCTTCGTCGGCCGCTTCTCGGTGTCCAGGGTGACGTTTCGCTGAGCGTCCAGGTCGATCCCCAGCCGGGAGAGCGTCCGCCGCAGCGCGGGGACCATTTTGTCGCTCGGGAAGAGCTCGTCGAGGTGCGCGGCGCGGAAGAAGCGGGCCAGGTCAGAGCGCCGCAGGCCGGCGAGCGGCGCCCCCACCGTCCGCTCCAGATCGGGGTCGACCGTGCGCGCGTAGCCGGCCTCGGTCGCCTCCGCGAACTCGCCCAGGCGCCCGGCGAGCGCCCTGAGATCGAGCGCGCGGACGTCCGAGTAGGCGTCCAGATAGGAGGGCCAGCCGAGCTCCGAGCAGGCTGCGTGCGCGCTCTCCAGCGCCTCCAGATGAAGAGGGTTGAGCCGCTCGGCGAGCACCGCGGTGCGCGCCGCCTCGATCTCCGCACGGCGACCGGCGTCCGGCTCGTTCGCCTGTACGACCGGCGCCATCCGGTAGGCGATCGTCTCGCCGGCGACCTCGATCTCGAGGGACGCCTCGAGCTCGGCCGTCCTGGCCTCGATCTCCCGCGTCCGCGCCCCGAGGAATCCGTCGAGCGCGAACTGATGGAGGTAGCGGAGCCGCGTGGCCTCCTCGCCCATCGCGGCGCTCCTCGTCTCGCCGACGCGCTCTACCGCCTCGCGATCGAAGAGCTCCTCATGGCGCTCGTAGATCGGCTCGATCGCGAGGTCGGGCTTGTGCCCCGCCCCCTGGAGGTAGTACTCGCGGTCTATCTCCTCGAGGAAGCCCTCGGCGCCCCGCCGGTATTGATCGAGATCCCACGCCAACGGCTGCAACGATAGGCCGACGATGCCCGATGGGACGATCACCCAGGAGCGCCCCGCCCGCGGCGAGCTTCTCACGCTCGACGTCGAGTCGCTGGCCTATGGCGGCAGGGGCGTGGCCCGGAAGAACGGCTATGTGGTCTTCGTCGCCGGCGCGTTGCCCGGCGATCGCGTCACCGCCGAGGTGACCAAGGCCAAGCGGGGCTACGCGGAGGCCTCGACGCGGGAGATCGTCCGCGAATCCCCCGACCGGGTGCCGCCTCGCTGCGACCATGGCGGCGAGCCCTGCCCGGGGGCTCCATGGCAGGGCCTCGCGTACGAGGAGCAGTTGCGCCAGAAGCAGACCCAGGTCGAGGACGCGCTGGTCAGGCTCGGCGGTCTGGAGGGCTTCGAGCTCGAGCCGATCGAGCCGGCCGTGGAGCGCTGGCGCTATCGCAACAAGCTCGAGTACTCGTTCGGGGATCGCGAGGGCGAGCTGGTCCTCGGCTTCCACGCGCGCGGCCGGTGGGACCTGATCGTCGACGCCGAGGACTGCCAGCTTGCCTCGGAGCGCAACAACGCGCGGCGCAACGAGCTCCGCGACTGGGCCCGCTCCGCCGGACTCCCGGCGTACGACCTGCGGGCGCAGCGGGGGGTCCTGCGAAACCTGGTGATCCGGGAGGGCCGCCGCACCGGCCAGCTGCAGAGCCGCCTGGTCACCTCCCCGGCCGAAATCCCGCGGCCGCCGGTGGACCTGCACACGATCGTCGAGGGCCCTGGCAGCGGCACCGACGGGCCCACCGGCGCGATCGGCGCCGAGTATCTCGAGGAGGAGCTCTGCGGCCTGCGGTTCAGAATCTCCCACCGCGCCTTCTTCCAGACCAACACGGAGATGGCGGAGCGGCTCTACGGGATGGCGGCCGAGAGGGCGGGCCTGACGGGCAGCGAGCGCGTATTCGATCTCTTCTGCGGCATCGGCACCCTCGGTCTGACCCTGGCGAAGGGCGCGGGCGAGGTCTGGGGAATCGAGATCGTGCCGGACGCGATCGTCGACGCGGAGGAGAACGCCCGCATCAACGGAATCGGCAACGCCCGCTTCAGAACCGGGGACGCCCGCAAGGAGATACGCCCGCTGCTCGCCGAGGCCGGGCGACCCGACGTCGTGGTCGTCGACCCGCCCCGAGCCGGCCTGTCCAAGAAGGTCGTCCGCCGCCTGATCGAGTGCGAGGCGCCGCGGATCGTCTACGTCTCCTGCAACCCGACCACGCTCGCCCCCAACGCCGCTCAGCTCACGGAGGCCGGCTATAGGCTCCGGCGCGTGAAGCCGGTCGACATGTTCCCCCAGACGCCCCACATCGAGTGCGTGGCGCTGCTGGAGAAGGCCGCGTGAGCCGAGCCTTCGGCGTCACCGCCGGGCTCGACCCGGAGATCGCGAGCCCGCTCGCCGGCCGCTGCCAGGAGCTCGGCTACCACTCGATGTGGTCGAACGACCACCCCGGCGCCAAGGGGCTCGAGACCCTCGCCGCCTATGCAAGAGGTGCCGACCGGATCGATCTCGGCGTCGCCGTCATCGCCCTCGACCGGCAGTCCCCCGGCGAGATCGCCGCAGACATCGAGAGCTTTGGCGTCGATCGCGGCCGGCTCTGGCTCGGCATCGGCGCGGGCTTCACGGAGAAGCCCTTGACGACGATGCGGGAGGCGCTGCCCGGCCTGCGCGAGGCTCTGCCTGGCGTACGCCTCGTCCTCGCCGCGATGGGTCCGAAGATGTGCGACTTCGCCGGGGCCGAATGGGACGGTGTCTTCTTCAACTGGATGACCCCGGAGTACGCGACCAAGGCTCGTGGCTGGGTCGAGGAGGGCGCCCAGGATGCCGGCCGCGAGCCGCCCACGGTCTTCGGCTACGTGCGGACAGCCGTCGGAGCGAACGCCGAGGGCCGGCTCGCCAAGGACGAATCCTTCTACCGCGATCTCCACAAGGGCTATCGCGACCACTTCGATCGCCAGGGGGCACCCGAGGGAACCGTCGGCGTCGCGGGCGAGAACGAGAGCGTCGTCCAGGCGGGACTCGGCCGCTACCGCGCCCTCGACGTCGTCGTGGTCAGGGCCCTGGCCAGCGCGACGCTCGAGGACATGGGCGCGCTGGCGGAGGCCGCCGCTCCCGGCGACTAGCCAAGGGCTTCGCCATCATGTCGCGGTCACGAGCGGCCGCCCCACACAAGTCGCTCCGGGCTTCGCCCTTCGCTCCAAGGTGGAGCGGCCTGGTGACCGCTAGTGACCCGACTCGGTGGCGAAGTCGGCCGGCGCGGGCGCGCGACGGCCCCTGAGCAGCGGCACCACCGTGATGCCGATGCCGATGACGGCGATCGCCAGCGAGGTCAGGATCGCCGGGTGGAATCCGTCGAGCAGCGCCGCGGCACTCCCGGCGCGCGAGCTGGACGCGGAGGTGCCGGCGTCGATCACCGCCGTGGCGATCGCGAGTCCAATCGCGCCGCCGACCTGGAACGAGGTGTAGACCAGCCCGGAGGCCAGCCCCTGCTCCTCCGGCGCCACGCCACCGGTCGCCGCCATGTTCAGCGGCCCGAAGGTGAGCGCGAAGCCGATTCCGGCCAGGATGAAGGTGGGCAGCATCCCGGTCAGGTAGTCGGTGTTCGCCCCGATGTTGAGGAACAGCACGTATGAGGCCGCGAGGCTGGTGAGACCGATGGCGATCGGCACGGTCGTTCCGAAGCGGTTGACGAC
>Ga0055453_10000110_pt1 | contig 10503 bp, 10 predicted proteins | sample Goodyear_PhragA__FD_57741 | JGI IMG/M metagenome (GOLD analysis project Ga0055453, IMG submission 57741) | Wetland microbial communities from San Francisco Bay, California, USA, that impact long-term carbon sequestration - Goodyear_PhragA_D2 | ecosystem: Environmental > Aquatic > Marine >... | reverse complement strand
TTGATAACGATCCAGTGGGAGAGAGCCCCCCTGGGCGCCTCATGGAATCCGAATCCGCGCTGTTCTCCCTTCGGGAATGTCGGGCGGTTGAATGTCTTCATATCACCCTTGGCTATATTATCCATCAGCGCCTGCCACTGGCCCTTAAGCGTGTCAAAGAGCACAGCACAGCGGACAGATCTTGCCGCGATACGGCCAATAGTGGAATGTAAAGCAGCAATACCGACCTTTGCTCCCGCCAGAGAACTTACCGTTGCAAGGGTCTGGTCAACGTACTTTTTCGTCGGTCCATGACCTGCGACATACATGCAGAGGACGTTTGCAAGAGGACCGACCTGGGCAGGCTTGCCCTTAAAAGTAGGCGACTTGACCCATGAATATTTTCCTTTGTCCTGGAAGTCCGTGTATTTCGGTACCGTGTCCTCCTCGTAGGGATGCCTGTCCCAGTCGCCGTCATACCAGGAGTGTTTGATGCTTTCCTTGACGTTGTCCCTGAAGAAGGGGTCTTGATAACTCTTGATAGCCGTGAACTTGCCGACATCACCATCCGCGATATACCCTCCGGGAAGGGCAAAGACAGTACCCTTAGTATCCATAGGCATATCCGGCACGGAAAGGTAATTTGTCACACCGGCGCCATACTTGGTCCAGTCCGCGTAGAATGCTCCAACAGCAGCGGTGTCGACAAGAAGCACCTGTTCGACGAAATCACCCACCTTGTCGATTATGGACTTGATATAGAAAAGCCTTTCCGTATTTAGCACGTCGGGGCTGTCAAGATTAATCGCATTGGCTACACCGCCGACAGCTACGTTTTGAATATGAGGGGTCTTGGAACCCAGGACAGCCACCACCCTGTTTATCTCCCGCTGGTACTCAAGGGCCTGCAGGTAATGGTGAGCGGCGAGCATATTCACCTCCGGTGAAAGCTTCATCGCGGGGTGTCCCCAGTATCCGCTGGCATAGACGCCCAACTGACCCGAACCGACGAAAGTCTTCAACTTGTCCTGGTTAGCCTTGATCTCCTGATAAGTGTTATGAGGCCACGGAGAAAGTTTCTGTCCGAGACTTGCCACGGCCCTCGGGTCTGCCTTCAACGCAGAGACGATGTCTACCCAGTCCAGGGCGGCCAACTGATAGAAATGTACGATGTGGTCATGCGTGGCATGAGCCCCCATGATCATATTTCTGATGTACTGGGCATTCAGCGGAACTTCCATCCCCAGGGCATTTTCGACCGCGCGCACCGAAACCAGTGCGTGAACCGACGTTCAAACACCGCAGAATCTTTGAGTGAAGAGCCACACCTCCCTCGGGTCCCTGTCCTTTACAATCAACTCGATGCCGCGCCACATCTGACCTGAGGACCAGGCGTTTACGACTTTGCCGCCGTCGACCTCGCAGTCGATTCTCAGATGGCCTTCGATCCTTGTTATGGGATCAATAACGATTCTTTTTGACATAGGTGTCTCCTCCTCAATTTATGCGTGCTCTGCGCCGGGCAGCACGGGGAATTTTTTTACGAAGAATATGTATCCCGCTATTTCAAGGGATACGAGGCCGATGGTTATGATTGTCTCAGAGAACGACGGGAAGTAGTGCCATCCCTCACCGGGGTTAAAACCTATCAGGAACAGATCGAACCGGAACAGCGCGCCGGCCAGAAGCATCGACACGGCTGCTATGAAGAGTTTCTGGGGGTTCTTCCTGTTGCTCTTGGATGCAAGAATGGCCAGAGGGACCAGAAAGAGAAGATTTTCAATGATAAACATGTTTCCTTTCAGCCCGCCGGAAAAGGCCATACCGAGCGCGCCCCGCCAGATGAGGTCGCCAAAGCGAACGACAAGATAAGCTCCGATAAGCGGCGGAATAAGCGCCGAGAGTTTCGATAGTATCGGCGTCTCGATATCCCGCTTAAAAGAGACTGCGGATATGATCGCCTCGAAGATAACTATGGCATAACCCATGGTGATAGCCGAGATCAGCGCCAGCAGGGGGATGAGGGGAGTCTGCCAGAGGGGAGAGAGCTTCTTTCCCGTTATTACCATGAGCGTTCCCAACGAAGACTGATGCATCGTGGGAAGCAGGACGCCGATGGCGATGAAAACAAACATAAGCCTGTCCACGGTCTTTTTCAAGCCCTTCGCCTTGAGCCATTCCATGAAGCTTGGAGAGAATTCTATCCAGAGGACGAAGATATACATCGTTATGCAGAACGCCACTTCAAACATGACCGAGTTCAGCTGCGAATACCAGGGCAGGAAAAGGTTGTATGCCTGCCAGTAACGACCGACATCGAAGAATATCGAAACGCCGGCCAGGGTGTATCCGAAGGCACTGGCAAGGAGCGCCGGCCTGACAAGGGGATGAAACTCCCCTTTGTTGAAGATGTACACCAGCAGCGCCATAGCATATCCGCCGCAGGCAATGGCGGTCCCCACCACCACGTCATAGGCTATCCAGATGCCCCACGGATAGCCGTCGTTCAGATTCGTCACAGCCCCAAGGCCAAGAAAAAACCTCTTGATGATCAGAATGACCGCGAGGACCGCAAGGGCGGAAAAAAACAGGAAAGGTGCAGTTATGATTTTTCCTCCAAGTGGTTTTGGTTCACTCATAATCTTTCTCCCTTATAGTTATTGTTCTCATTTATCATTTTTTGTGCTCCTGTAGGCCGCAAACATCAGACCGGCCAGGACCACCGCCGGGGCGATCATCCCTTTGTACAGCGTATGCTGAATGCCTTCGGATAATGCGGCATCCGGCCTGTCTCCGAGTTCAGGAAGACCCAGCTTATCGAAGGGCAGAGCAGCCAGCATAATGAACTGCGTCCCGCCGACCTCCTTCTCGCCGTAAATTTGGTTCATATAGGGGGCGACCTTCTGTTTCAGCCTGTGTCTGGAATCAATCCTCTGGACAGGGTAGTCATAATAAGAATCGGGCTTGAGCGTCACCCGTCTCTTTGCCTCCTGCAGGAGATCCTTGGCCGGACCGAAAATGGTGGCACCCGTGGGGCATGATTCGGCGCAGGCCGAATAACCGCCTTCGGCGAACTTGTGGTCGCAAAACTGGCATTTCCTGATCTGCGGGAAAGGACTGTCCCACTCGGTCTTGGGGATCAGGAAAGGGCATGCCATCTGGCAATACCGGCAGCCGATGCATGCCTTCTTGTTATAGGTCACGACCCCGGTCTTGGGGTTCTTCTGAAGTGCGGAAACCGGGCAGGCAGAAACGCAGGCAGGGTCCACGCAATGCATGCAATGTCTCTGAATAAAAGCAAAACCGTTGTCCTCCCTGTTTTTGACCTCGCCGGAGCCGTTTTTGTAGGCCTTGACGATATTGAGGGTATATCCCGAAAGGTCAGCGGGATTGTCCCATACATTATCCAGCATTTCAGGACCCCGGAGGGTATGTTCCGGGGGCATGTCGTTTGACACCTTGCACGCCTTCTGGCAGACCTTGCACCCTATGCAGATGGTCGAGTCATACATCAACCCCACCGCTTCCGGCGGCATGGTCTTGGGAGGCCGCGCTATGGCATGAGCCGGGCTCTCACCCGCGGCCAGGAGCAGTCCGCTGCCGGCCACAACTTTCAGAAAATCTCTTCTTTTGATATCCATGGCTAACTCTCCTTGGATTCCGAGTCTGACTTGCCCTTGTCTTTATCTTTCTTCCCGAGATTCTTTGAAGTAGCGGCCACCACACCTATGGCGGCCCCGGCAACACCAGCTGCTATAGCCGTTCCCGCTATCGAGACGCCCTTCCCTTTTTCCTCTACGATACCGGGGAAATTCACCGGAGGTGTGACATCCTTTAGAACTGCAGGCGTATGGAGAGGCAGGGTAAACCCAACGTCTTTTTCAGAGCAGCCGAAACAGGGATGCCCTGTTCCCACGGGCCAAGCCTGGGACCCTGCGTCGTTATAGAGCAGAGTGGGACAGTTATTGTAAGTCTCGGGCCCCTTGCATCCCAGTTTATAGAGACAGTAACCCTTTCTGTGTCCCTCGTCGCCGAATTCCACTGCGAATCTCCCTGCATCGAAATGCGGTCTCCTCTCGCAGTTGTCATGGATGAGCCTTCCGTAAGCGAACTTGGGCCGGCCTTCCCCATCGAGTTCCGGCAGTTTTTTGAAAGTCAGAAAGTAAAGGACCGTGGAAAGGAAGTTGTAGCCGTTTGGCGGGCATCCCGGAATATTGACCACAGGTGTTTTTATGCCTTTGCTCTTGAAAATAGCATGTACCGGACTGGCGCCGGTGGGGTTAGGATAGGCCGAAGGCACGCCACCCCAGGAAGAACAGGACCCAATCGCTATGACGGCAGCCGCCTGCGAGCCTTGCTCCTCAAGCAGGGAAACAACGGTTTTTCCCCCGATCTTGCAATAAATTCCACCGTCTTTTACGGGGATCGACCCATCGACCACCAGTATGTACTTGCCCTTGTTTTCCTGCATCGATTTTCTGAGGGCCTCTTCGCATTGCTTGCCAGCCCCTGCATTGAGGGTTTCGTGATAGTCAAGCGAGATCAGTTCAAGGATCAGTTTTTCGAGAGTCGGATGATTAGTCCTCAAAAGCGATTCGGTGCAGCCTGTACATTCCTGTGCCGACAACCAGATGACCGGAGGGCGCTTCGGGTTGGTGACAGCCTCCGCAATTTTCGAACCCATCCCCACAGGCAATCCCATTGCAACAGCAACGCCGGTGCAAAATTTCAGGAAATCCCTTCGCGAAACACCCCGTGCCAACAACCTCTCCTCCCCGGGACCTCCCGAATAATCGGGGATTCCTTCAAAACCGTCTTTCATGCGACACCTCCGATTGAATTTGGTTAACACAGACTGCTAACTCTAATCATAAGTGTTGATGCTGTCCATCATGTTTACAAGATTAAGTCTTTTCATATCATCATACAAATTAAAATATTATATTGACCTAATAAACTCTTTTTATGGATCCATAACTCATTCTTGTTGATGCATGCCCTATGCCAAAGAAGAACGGCCGCCAGTTAACAACTCTTCTTTCAACAACCACTTTAAGTACCAAAACACGGCACTCGCTGTTACCATAGGTAACGTCATCCATCAACCTTCTATATATCCATCCGCGTCTTTTTTTGATAAGTAAGAACCAATCTTTCAAAGATAGCCCGGAGATAACCTGATACCGGGGGAACGCAGGATTTTTCAGGGTAACCTTTCCTGCTGACTTGATTAATAAGGTCTTACTCATTAAAATTAAAGACGGCTTTGCTGTCTCACATTTGCTGAATAGTTAAGGAGAAACATTGCAGAAAGTATTTGACAGACCCCATAGTCTTAAGCCGGCACCCTTCAGGTATTGTCCGGGGTGCGGTCACAGCCTGATTCATCGTCTGATTGCTGAATGTATCGACGAACTAGGGATACGCGAGTCCGTAATCGCTATTGCCCCCGTCGGCTGCGCCGTCTTTGCATATGACTATTTCAATTTTGACGTCATGGAGGCGGCACACGGCAGGCCTCCTGCTGTAGCAACCGCCCTGAAGAGGGTCATGCCAGGGAAAATCATCTTTGCGTATCAGGGAGACGGCGACCTTGCCGCAATAGGAACGTCCGAGATAGTCCATGCCGCAAGCCGTGGGGAGAATTTCTCTGTTTTCTTTATTAATAACGGAACATTCGGCATGACAGGGGGACAGATGGCCCCTACCACCATCCCGGGACAAAGGACAACGACGACACCCAGAGGGAGAAACGTGCTCCTTGATGGATACCCCCTCCGTGTATCGGAGCTTCTTGCTACTATCGAGGGAGCATCTTTTATTCAGAGAGTGTCGCTCGACTCCCTGAGAAATGTGGTCATCGCAAAGGCTGCAATCGAAAAAGCCTTCAGATATCAGATAGAGGGAAAGGGATTCAGCTTCGTCGAAATACTCTCACCCTGTCCGACAGACTGGGGCTTGAAACCGAAGGCTTCGCTCGACTGGATTAAAACGGCGATGGTCCGCATTTTCCCCACGTCCACATTCAGGGACAAATACAAGGGGAAAAGTAACTGACAGATAAAATAATTATAGCGGGTTCCGGCGGCCAGGGAATACTTTTTTTTGGAAAGATTCTGGCTTTTGCGAGTATGCTTGAGCGGAAGGAGGTGACCTGGTTTCCGGCCTACGGAGCGGAGATAAGGGGGGGGACTGCCAACTGTACCGTAATAATTTCCGATGTTATGATCGGATCTCCCGTGGTGCTCAATCCGGACATTCTGGTTGCCATGAACAAGGCCTCTCTCGATAAATTCCAGTCCAGCCTTAAGCCGGGAGGCATTTTCTTCTTTGACAGCTCTCTTGTCAGGAATCCTGTACTCCGCGGCGATATCCGCTCCATAGCAGTCCCGGCAACAAAGATTGCCGGTTCCATAGGAAATACAAAATCGGCCAATATGGTGATGCTCGGGGCCCTGATCGCAGAGGCCGCAGTTTTGAAGAAATCATCTATCATGACGACTTTCGAAGGTCCCTCCGGCTATATGGTAAACATTGGGTCCAAGATGAATACAAGCTCTATTTTGGAGGGGATGAAATATATTGAAGATTCGAAAAGCTAAGATACCTGACCTCAAGGATGTCCAGAAGCTGGTCAACGAATTCGCGCGACGGGAGGAAATGATACCCCGCTCGATCAACGAACTCTATGAAAATATTAGGGATTTCGTCGTCTTTGAAGAAGAAGGCAGGATCCATGGAGTATGTGCTCTTCATGTTTTATGGGAGGACCTTGCAGAGGTTCGCTCGCTGGCCGTCAGGGAGGAATACCGGGGCAGGGGTATTGGCAAAAAACTGGTCAGGCATTGCCTGTCTGAAGCCCGCAGGCTGGGAGTCAGGAGGGTCTTTGTATTGACCTATCGTCCCACCTTCTTCAGACAGCTTGACTTCAAGGACATAGATAAATCGGACCTCCCTCAGAAAATATGGGGTGATTGCGTCAGGTGTCCCAAATTCCCGGAATGTGATGAGCATGCCCTGCTCTACTCCGGCTAATGCCTGAGCCCCGTGTGAAAGCTGGTCCCGCGCCCTTTTTCGTCGCCGCGGCTGGGGTCTTCATCGCTGATCAACTGACAAAGTATGGTGTCAGAAGCAGCCTGGATCTCTTCCAGTCCAGAAGAATTACATCATTTTTCAATATTGTATACGTGGAGAATACCGGCTCGGCGTTTGGTCTCTTTCGGAGTCTCGGCAACGTCTTCTTCGTTACGATAGCCGTTGTTGCCGTGATCACAGTAGTCTTTCTGCTTGTAAAAGATCATGATAACAGGCTGGCTTTTTCATTGATCCTCGGCGGAGCAGTTGGAAATCTCTCCGACAGGTTGCTTTACGGGCATGTTGTTGATTTTCTGGATTTTCACCTTGGAGGTATGCACTGGCCTGCCTTCAATATTGCAGACTCAGCTTTGACTTTAGGCATCGCTCTGCTGGCATTCAGAGTGATTTTTCCCCATCACTCGGCAGGTCTTCTCAAGGGTCTGCTCTGACGGCTTTTTTTCTTTCGGGGGAACGTGCGCCTTGCGTATTTCAGCCGCTGCTGTCAATTCAACTAAACGGGAGTCTTGGTGAAGAGATATACAACTGTTGATCCGCTGTACCTGTCTTTTTTCTCAAGACCGCTTTATCGGGATGTCGCCGTAAACTGGAGGGGCCTTGGTTTTGTTTACCTTGTCTCTCTACTGGCCCTGTGTATTATACCCGGTGTCCTCAAGGTCCGAGCCGACATCTCCGCTTTCCTGGATGAAGAAGCTCCGAAAATTATAAGCCAGATGCCTTCAATCCATATAGTGAAAGGATCGGTCTCAGTCGATGCGCAGCAGCCTTACATTATCCGGGACGAAAAGACAGGAGATCCTTTCATTATCATAGATACAACGGGTAAAGTGACATCACTCAAGGATTCGAAGGCGGCAGTCCTGCTTACCAAGAGGGCACTTATGGTGAAGAGCGACGGTGACAGCAGGACACTGGGGTTGGAAGGCATCGAGAATTTAACGGTCGACAGGAAAACGGTGTATTCAGCCATTGATGACATGGATGCGTGGTTCTTAATAGTGGTATACCCACTTACCCTACTCTTCTCTTTTCTCTATCACGCTGTTCAGGCGCTTCTCTTTGCGTCTCTGGGTCTCCTTGTGTCGAGGAATCTCCGCCTCTCCCTTCACTACAGGAGCCTGGTGCGGCTGAGCGCCGTTGCCCTTACTCCGGCGATGATTATAGGCGCCGCGTCCGTTGTCACCGGGCTGTACGTTCCCGGCTGGTGGTTAATGAGTATCCTGGTGTCTCTCGGGTACCTATTTTTTGCGATTACCGCCAGCTCCGAGCGAAGCGAAGAGGAAGGACATATTTGAGCGGCTTTGTTTGCCCGAAACTCACATTTGTTTCCGAGAGGGACCTTCTCCTTGACAAAGAAGTTACCGTTCCGGTATAAAAAGACCCGTGAAGAAAATACTTATCGTCGATAATCTGGCAGCTCTCATTGAGAAAGAAAAAAGCATGCTCGCCAGGTCTGACTTCAGGATATTTACAGCCACCTCGGGTGAAGAAGCCCTGACAATTCACAAAAGGGAGCAGGTGGACCTCATTATCGTGGACCTTGATATGTCCGGAATTTCCGGAGATAAACTCTGTTCTCTAATCAGGAATAATCCTGCGCTGAAACAGGTATCCGTGATTATTGTTTGCACCGGCACTGCATCGGACCTCCAGAGGGTCTCAAGGTGCAAGGCCAATGCTCATGTCACAAAACCCCTTCGGCCCATGCAATTCCTCGAGAAGGTGGGGCAGCTGCTCGACGTGCCGGAGCGTAAAAGTTATCGCGTTCTTCTTAAAGTCACGGTCGACGGCGAAGACGGGCGTGAGTCTTTCTTTTGCTCTTCGCAAAATATCAGCGCCTCCGGAATTCTCATCGAGACCGACAAAGTGCTCGCAAAAGGTGACAGGATATCATGTTCGTTTTTTCTGCCCCGGTCCGAGCATGTCGTGGCAAGCGCCGAGGTAATGCGCATTGCCCCGAGTTCCAATGGCACCTATCACTACGGAATCAGGTATCTCGACCTCGACCCCGCTTACAGAGCAGCCATAGAAGCGTTCATTGCGAGCAGGGCGTAAGGACCTTCCCAGGCAGTATATTGATCCGGTACGGCGATGACGCTACTTTTTCATAAGGTCGAGGACCTTGCCGAGTTTCTTGATCTCTTCTCCATAGCCCGCCCAATCGCCCTCTCTCTGTGCCTTCAGCGCGCGATCGTAATGTTCTCCCGCCCTCGCTGCCAAATCTGCAACAGCCGGCAGTTCAGGCTTTACGGGGGTCCTCACTGTGCGCACCCCTTCCCCCTCCGCCTTGCCTCCGAAGATTTGAGCTAGAGCAGCGTCCAGGGTCTGCTCCATGGCTATGCGGTTTTCATAGGCCACAATCACCCTCTTTAGCTCAGGTATCTTGCCCGTCTCCGCCCGAAGATAAAGGGGTTGAACGTAGATGAGAGAATTTTCTATAGGGATAACCAGCAGCGTCCCCTGTATCACCTGTGAGCCCCTCTGGTCCCAGAGGGAGATCTGCCTCGATATTTCAGTGTCCTGGTTGATTCTTGCTACGATCTGTTTGGGTCCATACACCAGTCGGTCCTTCGGGAAACGATAAACGATCAACTTTCCGTAATCCTCACCATCGCTCCGGGCGGCCATCCATGCAGACAGGTTGTCCTTTTTCTTGGGATTGAAAGGCAGCATCAGGATAAACTCTTCCCCCGTTTCCCCCGGAAGTTTCATGATCGTGTAATAGGGCTCCATCTTCTCCTGCGCGCCGGTCCCGCCCATAACAGGTATTTCCCACTGGTCTTCCTTATTGTAAAAAATCTGCGGGTCCTGCATGTGGTACGTTGAATACACGGCGGTCTGCACCCTGAAGATATCCTCCGGGTAACGGACGTGTTTTCTCAAGTCAGCGGGCATTTCGGAGATAGGACGCAGTATGCCCGGAAACGTCTTGCTAACAGTCCGGATAATGGGGTCGTTGTCGTCGGAGATATAAAATTCCATGCTCCCGTCGTAGGCGTCAATCGTCACTTTCACAGAATTTCTGAGGTAGTTGATCTTGCCCGAAATCGGTTGCGCGTAAGGGAACCTGCTGCTGGAGGTGTAGGCATCGTACATCCAGAAAAGGCGGCCTTCATCCGATATCACCATATAGGGATCACCGTCGAACAAAAGGAAAGGCATCACAGCACGAACCCGTTCCTTTATGTTTCTCCTGAAGAGCACCCTGCTGTCGGCGGTAACGTCGTTTGAGAGCAGTATCTTCATGGAGCCGAAATATTCCGCAAAAATCGTCTTCTTGAGCATCGAGTCGATTCTGACCCCCCTGCTTCCACTGTACCTGTTATACACATTCTCTTCGCCGGAGGGGTAATCGAACTCCTTAGCCTTCGTATTTACGATCACATATTCGCTGGACAGTTCACCAAAATAGATCTCAGGCCGCTTCAC
>Ga0055453_10000109_pt1 | contig 10541 bp, 13 predicted proteins | sample Goodyear_PhragA__FD_57741 | JGI IMG/M metagenome (GOLD analysis project Ga0055453, IMG submission 57741) | Wetland microbial communities from San Francisco Bay, California, USA, that impact long-term carbon sequestration - Goodyear_PhragA_D2 | ecosystem: Environmental > Aquatic > Marine >... | reverse complement strand
CTGGTCACCCTGCCAGCGCTTCTGATCTACAGGGTTCGCGCCATCGGCGTCGAGAAGGTTCCGAAGTCAGGGCCTCTCCTGCTCGCGCCCAACCACTTCAGCCAGATGGATCACTTCTTCGTCGGGCTCTACCTGCGCCGCAAGATCCGCTTCATGGCGAAATCACAGCTCTTCGGCCCGCCGGTCCTCACCTACGTCTACAAGCACGGTGGGGTCTTCCCGATTCGCCGCGGCCATCGCGATGAGGAGGCGTTCAAGACCGCGTTCACGATCCTCGACCAGGGCGGAATGCTGCTCGTCTATGCGGAGGGTGGACGTTCGCGGAGCGGTGAGCTGGGCGAGGTGAAGCCCGGCATTGGCCGGATCGCGCTCGAGACCGGGGTCCCGGTGGTCCCGGTGGCGGTGCACGGCTCCGCCAAGGTGCGGCGCTGGAAGCGCTTTCGCTTTCCCAAGGTCACCGTGCAGTTCGGTGATCCGATCTCCTTCCCGGTTGAGGGCTCCGCCAGCCGCGAGCGCCAGCTCGCAGTGGCGACCGAGGTCTTCGACAAGGTGCGGGCGATGTATACGGCGCTGGAGCAGCGGGGCCGCCGCGACGTGATCCGCGCTCTGCGTGAGGGGCTGCCCGGCCCGGAGCCCGGGGAGCCGTCGGCAGGTAGTTGATCGCCCCGCCGGGCACTCCCGCGCAGCCCTACTCGTAGCGTGCGTCGAGCTGCTCGTAGAAGTCCGGGTCGTGGCCCGGGGTGACGATCGCGTTGGGGAACTCGCGGCGGAAGAGCGTCAGCTCCTGCAGAGAGCGGCGGTAGTTGTGGGCATCGAAGGGCCACGAGGCGAGCGGCGCGCTGCCATCGAGCTGGCCAACACTGAAGGCGGAGTCGCCACCGATCACGAAGTCGCGGTCCTTGAGGTGGGCGATGACCGACATGTGCCCGGCGCTGTGTCCCGGCGTGTAGGCGAGGCGAATGGCGCCGTCGCCGAAGAGGTCGAACGTGCGGCCGAAGGTCGCATAGGAGGCGATGCCACCCCGGTCGAAGTCGACGGTGCGGTAGTCGAAGGCATAGTCGAAGTGGGCTCGGCGGTATCCGTTGAGGGTTGGTCGGGAGCCGACAGTGGCGGCCTGCCACTCGATCTCGCTGACGACGAAGGTCGACTGTGGGAACTCGGAGATCGCCGAGCTGTGGTCGACGTGAAGGTGCGTCATCACGACCACCGGTATCTCGCCCGGGTCGAGATTGCGATCGCGAAGCTGCGCCGGAAGATCTTCCCCGGGCTCCAGCGATGGATCGAGGACCCGGGCAAGCAGCGGCCCGAAGTTCTCGCGGCCGTCGGTTGCGACCGAGGGGTGGAGGCCGGTGTCGACGAGGATCGCCCCGGCGCTCGGGTGACGGATCAGGAATGCGGGGCAGGGAACCCTCACGGGCGACTGGCGGGTCAGGAGGCCGTGTAGGACCTTCAGCTTCTCGAGACGCCCCCCGGGGCGTTCCCTGAACGCTCGAGCCTGCATGACATGCCCGGCGACGATCGTCTCGACGGTCACGGTGGCGCCCGGGCTGCCCCCGGCGAGGGGCTCATGCAGCGGTTTTGCCTCCACGTGCACCTTCATCGCCGGGTCACATTACCTTGGAGGGGGCCGCCTATAGGCTTGCGCGCAGGATGTCAGAGCGCCTGCATTCGCGCATTTTCAGGCCCGGCCTGCTCGAAGGCCAGGTCTGCCTGGTATCGGGGTCGGGAAGCGGGCTGGGCCGGGAGACGGCGCTGGAGCTGGCGCGGCTCGGCGCCACCGTGGTTGGCTGCGGGCGCCGCGAGGAGCCCCTGGCGGAGACCGCTGCCCTGGCCGAGGGGCTGGCGGGCTCCTTCGAGCACGAGGCGATGGACATCCGCGACGAGGAGGCGGTGGAGAAGCTGTTCGATGGCCTGCTGGAGCGCCACGGGCGGCTTGATGTGCTCGTCAACAACGCGGGTGGCCAGTTCATGAGCCCGGCGGAGGCGATCACGCCGAAGGGATTTCGAACGGTGATTGAGCTGAACGTGATGGGCACCTGGCTGATGTCCCATGCGGCAGCCACCAAGGCCTTCATCCCGCAGGGGGGTGGGAAGGTCCTCAGCGTCACCCTCTCCCCTCACAACGGGATGCCGGGGATGGTGCACTCCGGGGCGGCCCGCGCCGCGGTCGAGAACATGATGCGGACCCTGGCGATCGAGTGGTCGCGCTTCAACATCAGGCTCTGCGCGCTCGCCGCGGGCCAGTTCGGCACCGAGACGCTGCGAACCAAGTACCCGGCTGCCGTCGTCGAGAACGTCGAGCGCTCCGTGCCGCTGGGCCGAGTCGGGGAGCCGGAGGAGATGGCCTGGCTGGTCGCCTATCTCGCCTCGCCGGCCGGGGACTTCTTCTCGGGCACCACGATCACCATCGATGGCGCCCGCGACGACTGGGCCGGGCCGTGGCCGCCCGAGGCGATCGCCGGCGAGGGCGGCGAGCCGGTCGCCGAGGAGCGCCGGCAGAAGAACTGAGGGGCGCCTGCGCCCCTTTCGCCGATTTGCGTCAAGCGCCCTGCCGGGCGCCGGTCATGCCTTCCGAGGCTCGAGGATGACGAGCGGTATCTCCCGACCGTGACTGCGTTCCTGGTACTGGCGGTAGCCGCCGTAGGTCTCGGTGGCCCTTGGCCAGAGGCGCTCACGCTCCTCGGGCGTGGCGACGCGGGCGTGGACCGGCCGAGCCTCTGAACCGATCTGAGCCGTCGTGTCGGGGTTTGCCCTGAGGTTGTAGAACCAGGCTGGGTTCTTGGGGAAGCCGCCCTTCGAGGCGACGATCACGACGTTCTCGCCGTCGCGGAAGTAGAGCAGCGGCGACGTGCGCTTGACACCGCTCTTCGCACCGACATGGTCGAGCAGCAGGAAGCGCAGGTCCGACCAGGGCAGAAGGCGATGCCCGACCCGCCCCCCGCTTGCGCGGTAGGCGAGTGTGTGCACGCCCATGACGCGACGGAGGACAGGCCAGATTCGATCCGTCACCTCGAGGTAGAGGATCTGAGGCCTGCCCTTTGTCGCCTCGGTGCTCAGGTGTACATCCCTCCGAACTGACCGCCCGTGATGTTGAGGATCTGGCCGTGCACGTAGTTGGCGAGCGGCGAGGCCAGGAAGAGGACTGGTCCTGCCGCCTCCTCCGGCTGGGCCGGCCGGCCCAGCGGGATGATCGCCGAGGCCATCTGGCGCATCTGCTCGGGGATGCCGAGCTCGATCTTCTCGCCCGTCGGCGAGGTCATCTCGCCCCCGGCCTCCTTGGCGGCCGTCAGGCGCGTCTCGACGAAGCCGAAGGCAACGGCGTTGACGTTGACCTTGAACTGCCCCCACTCCTTGGCAAGCGTTTTCGTCAATCCGACGACGCCGGCCTTGGCGGCGGAGTAGTTGGCCTGGCCCGCGTTGCCCATCGTCCCCGAGATCGACGAGACGTTGATCAGCTTGCGGAAGATCTCCTTGCCCTCGTTGCGCTCCGCCTTGGCCGCCTCGCGCCAGTGCGGGGCGAGCGCGCGGGTGATGCGGAAGGGGACGATGGTGTGGATGTCGAGCATCGCCTGGAACTGCTCGTCGGTCATCCGGTGCACGACGCCGTCCCAGGTGTAGCCGGCGTTGTTGACCACGATGTCGACCGAGCCGAAGGCCTCGACGGCGGCCGCGACGAGCTGGTCGGGGGCGTCCGGTTTGGTCAGGTCGCCGGCATGGACGGCCGTCTCGCCGCCGATCTCCTTCGCAGCTTCTGCCGCGACGTCGGCGTCGAGGTCGTTGATCAGCACCTTCGCGCCCTCGCTGGCGAACAGCTCAGCGGTGGCGCGGCCGATGCCTCGGGCCGACCCGGTGACGATCGCCGCTTTCCCATCAAGAAGTCCCATCGATCTACGCTCTCCTTCTCGTTCGTGAAGTCGGCCGGGAGGCTACATGGAACCGCGCAACCCTGGTTGACTGGCCAGTCGGCCGGATGGTGGCGGTTCCGCCGCGGGTTGAGGGACGATGGGCGCCCTCGTCCAACAAGGAGGCTGAACGTGGAGCCATCGGATTACCCGGTCGCTTTCTCGGTTGACTACCCGGATCGAAAGCTGAATCGCCTCAGCACCTTCTTCCGGATCCTCGCCGCCATCCCGATCCTGATCATCTCGGGGCTGATCGCCGGCGGTTCGTACGGCGAATACGGATACGACGACTACGTCTACGTAGCGGGCGCGGGGATGGGGCTCGTCGCCCTGCCGGCGGCTCTGATGATTCTCTTCCGCCAGAAATACCCGCGCTGGTGGTTCGAGTGGAATCTCGAACTGCTGCGCTTCCTAAACCGGATCGACGTCTACCTGGCGCTGATGGACGATCAATACCCGTCCACCGACGAGCAGCAGTCCGTTCACCTGAGCTTTCCCTATCCCAATGTCGAGGCCGAACTGAGCCGGGGGATGCCGATCGTCAAGTGGTTCCTTGCGATCCCGCACTATTTCTTGCTCTTCTTCCTCGGAATCGCCGCGTTCTTCGCGGTCATCATCGCTTGGTTCGCAATCCTCTTCACGGGTCGCTATCCACGTGGCCTATTCACCTTCGTGGAGGGCGTGCTCCGCTGGTACAACCGCGTGCTCGGCTACGCCTTCACGCTGGTCACCGACCGCTACCCGCCGTTCCGCCTTTCGGCCTAGAGCGCCGGAAGTCGGTTTGGCCTGACAATCGCTGCCCATGGCCGTTTTCCTCAGGAATGCCAACTCGCATCTGCCAAAATTTTGGGTCCAATGAAGGGGGAAGAACATGACCAGCTTCAAGAGGGGCTTGCTCGTCGTGCTCGGCATCGCGGCGCTCGTCATTCCGGCGGGCGCGATCGCCAAGCAGGGCGAGAACCACGGTAAGGCCAAGGGCCACGGGCCGCACAACACCGCCTATCTCTTCAAGGGGCTCTATGCCGGCGAAAGCTCGGTGGACGTCAAACGGGGCAACTCGCGGGTCCGTAAGGGCGGCTTCATCGGCCAGACGGTCGCGTTCGATCTGTCCAACGCGCGCATCCTCGTTCGCGACACGAACGAAGACAGCAAACGGAACCTGGACGACGTCGTCACCGGCGACTGGGTCCTCGTCATGGCGCGCCTGCCGCGCACCGATCCCGGCGACCAGCCGTTTGACGCGAAGCGGCTGATCGACAAGACGAATCATCCGGGCAAGGGCAAGAGCCCACAGCACAACAAGAACAAGTCGTAGCTGAGCGGCACGCCGATCCCGGGCAGCGCCGACGCAAAGACGCCGCCGGGGTCAGCTTCCCCCTGAATCTCATCGCTGCGCCGGCCGGAGCCCCGGCCGGCGCAGCGAGCCGATTGGGGCGCCGGCCGGCGCTATTGTCCGGCTCGTGAAGAGGCCTGCCCTCCTGGCTTTCCTGGCCGCCGCCGGCCTGCTGGTCCCGCTGTCGGCTTCCGGCTCGAGCTACCGGGTGCGGATGTTCCATACGCCTGGGGGCAACATCGGTTGCGGCCTCCTGACGGGTGGCCGCGAAGGGTCTGCCCGCTGCGACATCAGGCGCCGCAGCTGGAAGGCCCCTCCCAAACCGCATTCCTGCCCCGTCGACTACGGCAATGGCCTGGTGGTGGGGAACCGGGGCAAGGCCAAGTTCACCTGCGCCGGGGACACCATCCTCGGGCAGGGCGGGGTGCTCAGGGTGGGCGGAGTGGCAAGGCTGGGCCGCTTCAGGTGCAAGAGCCTTCGCGGCGCCGTCCGCTGCGTCAACCGCAGGACCGGCCACGGATTCAAGCTCTCGCGCAAGGTCGCCCGACGCTTCTGAGAGCCGGGCGTCCCGGGCCCGGGGATACCGGGCCGGAGGGGTTGGGGCTCAGGGCCCTGCAATCGACGCGAGGTCGCGCGGCCGCAGCAGGGCAACGAGCGTGCCGCCGTCGAGGATGGCCAGCCCGCCCTTGCGCAGTTTGATGCTGGCACCCGTGAGACGGGCGACCTCGTTGGAGAGGTCAGGCTCATGCCCGACCAGCAGGGCATTGCCCCGGCCGGCCGCCAGGTCGAGGGCGTCGAACGCACCACCGCGCAGCTCGGGCGCGGTCTCGGCTTCGATCTCGAGCGCCCGGCACGCATGCTGCGCCGATTCCACGGCACGCACCTTCGGGCTTGTCAGGCAGACGTCGATGCCGGCGCTGAGGGCGGCCAGCGCCTGCCCTGCCGCGTCCGCCTGTCGCGCGCCCTTCGCGGTGAGCCGGCGCGCCGCGTCGTCTCCGTCGCCGTCCTCGGCGTCCCCGTGGCGCAGCAGGTAGATCACGAGTGCCCGGGCGGGTCGATCACACTGCGATCGTAGGGATCACGGGCCGCTCTCGGCGATGGCGCGAAGCGCGTCGCGACCCGCTCCGATCAGTGGCTCGCCGTGTGCGAAGAGAAGGTGCTCGAAGCGCTCGTCCAGCAATCCGGTGCAGTGCTCGCGAATTCGGCGCTTGACGCCCTCTGGATCGTCGCCGATCAGGTTGTCGGGCACGAAGCCCACCTCGCCGTAGTGGATGAGGCTGTCGGCGAAAAGCAATGCGCCCTCCCCGGCCTCGATTCGCAGCACGGTGTCCTCGGGGCAGATCGCGTCCATCTCCAGCGCCGTCAGGCCGTCCGCGACGCGGTCCCCGAAGGCAAAGCCCTCCACCTGGGGGCCGGACTCGAACTCGTGCAGGCCGGCCTCGTGGCAGAGGATCGGGCAGTCGAAGCGCTCGGCCAGGAGCGGCGCCTGCCGGAGGTGGTGCCTGTTTGAGAGCACGACGCGCTGCACGCCGCGGTCGTCGAACCACTCGATTCCCTCGGCCGGCAGCAGCGGGTCGATGACTGTGCCCGAGGCGGCGAGGAAGTGGCAGCCGACCTCGATCTCGAGCCGCGGATGGACCGCCTTCCACTGAAACACCCCGGGGAGGACCTCCTGCATGCAACAAGGGTAGGGCCTGAGAACCAGTTTCAGAATGAGCCTGGCCCGGATGGGTCCGAGTGACACGGCGCGGATCCGGCCTCTCCCCGACGTTCCGCGTAGCGGCGCTACGCGGAAGTCGTGTCGCGACCGTCCCGCTTGGTCATCGTCGTCCCCGAATCCATTCTCATTCTGAAGCTGGTTCTTAGCAGCGTCCCAGGCGGCCGAGCCGGCGCCGGTAGGCCCGCATCGATGCGTGCGCCCAGTCGCCGTGCGTCTGGTGGCGGAGGCTCGGGACGCGCTCGCGGTGGTACGGAGAGCGGAGGCTCTCGCTGTGTCCGATCACGTCGCGCAGCCTGATGTGGAAGCGGCAGCGCAGGTAGCGCGTCAGCCGCAGGGAGGCGCGCAGCTGGCGGCGGTTGCCGAGCACATCGGCGTCGCGGAAGCCGGTGTGCTCGATGCCGATCGCCGTCCAGTTGAGGCCTACGGTGTGCCGGCAGCGCGTTCTCAGGTTGACGAGCTGGAAGACGCGCCCGGACGAGGAGACGACGAAATGGGCGCAGACGTTGGGCAGCTCGCCCAACTCCGGGTCGGGGACGTCCGGAGCGAAGGTGTTGTAGACGGCGCCGGCGACGCCGGCCACGGCGATGTGCTCGACGATCACCCGCGGATGGCGGAGCCGCCACGTGCGTTCGCCGTAGTGGCGCTCGGAGTAGGCGGCCATCTGACGCTTGCGCCTGGGCGAGAAGGGGATGAGCCATTTCGCGATCGGGGGGCGCATCGCGGCCGGCGGGGCGCCCTCGCCACGACCGAGCGTCCCCGGCGCGGACATGGTCACGGCGAGCGCGGCGACCGCGAAGCCGATCGCGGCGCGCGCCTTCACGCGCCCTGCCGGACGGCGATCACCGCCTCCGCCACGGCGGCGGGACGGGCGAGCGGCGCCGTGTGTCCGCCGGCGATCTCGATCGGCTCGACGCCCAGGCGCTCCCGCGCGGCCTCTCTGGACCACACCGGATTGATCACCCCGTCCTCGCGACAGAGGACGTAGGCGGACGGCACGTCGGGCCACTCCGCCAGGGGGCAGGGTTCGATGTTCGGCGGACGGCCCTGCGGCCGCAGCCGTTCGGCGGCCCACTCGGCCAGCTCGCGCGGGCAATCCGGATAGAGGTCGCGGATCGCCTCCTCGCGATCCGGCCACAGCGAGCGTTCCAGCTCGTCGCGTGCCGGAGCGCCGCCAAAGCCGGGCGTGAACATCTCGGGCTCTCGATCCAGCTGCTCGAGGAGGCTGGCGCCCGGCTCGGCGATCATCCCGCAGACGAAGACGAGCCGGCTCACCGGCCGGGCCACTGCCACGAGGGGGATCGTCAATCCGCCCATCGAGTGACCGACGACGACCAGGTCGTTGCCGGCTTCGGCCGTCGCCTCGACGACGGCATCGACGTAGGTGGAGAAGCCCGCCGAGTCGTCGTCGCTCGGCAGCTCGACCGCGATCCCCTGATGCCCTCGCCGCTCGAGCTCCGGCACCAAGCGCTCCCAGAACCAAGCCCCATGCCAGGCGCCGTGGACCAGGGCAAATGTCGTCATCGAAGCTCGCTCGCGGGCTCAGGCAAGCCGGACCCCGCCATCCTCGGTGATCGTCCAGCGCGGATTGTGGGCGACCTCCCATGGGTGGCCGTCTGGATCGACGAAGACGGGGCTGTATCCGCCCCAGAACGTCTCGGCCGGCTCGCGCCCGATCCGCGCCCCGGCGGACCGCGCTTCCTCGGTCACGGCGTCGACCTCCTCGCGCGAGCCGAGATTGACCGCCAGTGTCACACCGCCCCAGCCGGGCGAGTTCTCGACGCAGCTGTCCTCCGCCAACCTGGCGCGGTCCCAGAGGGCCAGCACCATGTCTCCGGCCTGGAAGAAGACGACATCGTCATCGGGGCCGGCTCCCGTGGCCCAGCCAAGCGCTTCGTAGAGGATCCGCGCCCGGCCCAGGTCGCCGACGCCGAGGGTGATCACGTTGACCCGCTGCTTCACCGGCTCTTTCCCGGCGGCTCGGACATCAGCAGGCGGTAGTTGAAGACGGTCTGGAAGCCCATCTGCCGGTAGAGATTCTCACCCATCGGCGAAGCCTGGAGCGAGGCGGTGCCGGCGCCCATCTCGAGGCCGGCGTTGATGGCGGCCGCGGTCATCGTCCGGCCGAGGCCCCGCCCGCGGGCCTCCTCGGTGCAGCCGACCCAGTAGATGCCGGCGACGCCGTGGCTGACGATCGTCATCGCGATGCCCGCCGGCCGGCCATCCAGGTGGGCGAGGAAGGCGGCCACGTTGTCCGCCTTCAGGCCGTCGTGGCTCTCGTAGAAGGCGAAGACCTCGGGCGGGAAGCCGATGCTCGTGTAGGCAGCGGCGGCGACCCGCCAATAATCGTCGCCATCGCTGGGTGTGGCAACTCGGCGCAGCTCGACCCCGTCTGGGAGAGGGTCCGCCTCCACGCCCCCGTCGAGCACCATCTCCGGCATCTCGTAGACGTTCCTCAGCCCGGCCCGTTCGGCGGCACCGATCAGCTCGCGGTCCTCGGCAAGCCCGGCTCGCGCCCAGACGGCGAAGCCGCGATCGAGGGCGCCGAAGAAGGCCCTGGCCCTGTCGATGAGCGCGTCTGGGTCGAGTCCGTCATCCACGCGGAAGACGGCGTTCGAGATCACCGGATGCGGCGAGCGCCCGGCGCCGAAGACCCACCCCGCTCCTGCCTCGATCTTCGCCCCGGGGTCGAGTTCGAACAGCTGCCGCGAGCTGTCCACGAGATTGAGGTGAGCGTCGCGGTGGGCCATTCGCTCCTTGGCGCGCCGAGCAGGCGCGACCTACAGCCCCATCTGCTTGCCGAGGATCTCCTTCATGATCTCGTCGGTGCCGCCGCCGATCGGGCCGAGGCGGGCGTCGCGGACGGCGCGCTCGATGCCGTACTCGCGCATGTAGCCGTAGCCGCCGTGGATCTGCAGGGACTCGTCGGCGATCTCGAGAACGGCGCGCTGGGTGGCCAGCTTGGCCATCGTCACGTCGCGGATGCAGTCGTGGCCCTCGTAGAAGAGGCGCAGGGCGTTGTAGGTGAGGGCTTTGGCGGCTTCGGCCTGGGTCGCCATCTCGGCAACCTTGTGGCGGATCGCCTGGAATTTGCCGATCTGGCGGCCGAAGGCCTTGCGCTCGAGGGCGTAGGAGACAGTCGTCTCGATCAGCCGCTGCATCGCGCCCACCGCGCCGATCGCCATCAGCAGCCGCTCCCAGGCGAAGTTGGCCATGATCAGCTTGAAGCCCTCGTTTTCTTCCCCCAACAGGTTGTCGGCGGGCACCTCGACATCGGTGAAGGCGAGCTCCCCGGTGTCGGATGAGTGCCAGCCCATCTTCTCGAGCTTCTGTGCCACCTCGTAGCCGGGCATCTCGCGCTCCAGGACCAGGAAGGAGATGCCGTGGTGGCCGCCATCCTGAGTCGTCTTTACGGCGCAGATGAGGAAGTCGGCGCGGACGCCGTTGGTGATGAACGTCTTCGAGCCGTTGACGATGTAGCCGCCGTCGACCCGCGTGGCGAGGGTGGAGATGCCGGCCACGTCAGAGCCGGCGCCCGGCTCGGTGATCCCCAGCGCCCCGATCTTCTCGCCCGCGATCCCGGGCACCA